>Ga0308160_10001255_pt1 | contig 37228 bp, 50 predicted proteins | sample PhyFR1_FD_201036 | JGI IMG/M metagenome (GOLD analysis project Ga0308160, IMG submission 201036) | Phyllosphere microbial communities from UC Gill Tract Community Farm, Albany, California, United States - DLSLF.R1 | ecosystem: Host-associated > Plants > Phyllosphere > Unclassified | place: USA... | reverse complement strand
CCCCCTTGGCCGAGAGCCACTCGCCCAACCGCCCTTCCCGCCAGCCTTCCTCACTGCTTGCCCATGGACGCCGCTGCCGCCGCCGCTCCGCCAAGCGACGTCGACATGGCTCCCGACGAGATTCTTTCGCATCCGGCACCGCTCGTCTCCGACCTGCCAATGGACGATGATCCGGCGGCTCTCGCCACAGCCGACGGCGGCCTCAGTGAGGAGCAGATGGCCGGCTCTGATGACGACGAGGCCGGCGAGCCGGCCGAGCTCGTGATGGAGGACCTCGAGACCGCCCCGCCAGCGCCGGACGTCATGCACCTCGAGCCGGCCGACGATGCCGCTGTTGTCCACGACGTCAGCTTTGAGGTCGAGGAAGCCGATGCGACGCCCGAGGTTGAGATTCTCTCAGAGACCTCGCCCGCTGGCGCGACCATCCCGTACCTTCCGCCGCCCTCGACTGAGCCGGAGACGGCAGAGCCCGTGGCCGAGGTCGTCGTTGCGGCACCTCACTCGCCTAACGCTGAATCCAGCAAGGGCGTTGAGGTCGCACTGGCGACAGTCACCTCGCCGCCGGTGACCGAGAGCTTCGTGCTCGTCGAGGTCCCGAGCGACGCAGAAGAGAACGGATTGGTGGGAGGCGCCGTGAAGGATGGTGCGTTTTTCGCTCAATGCTCTTGCAGCGGGGGCAAAATGCTGATCAGGTCTTGCACTAGCCCCCGTAGCCGAGGATGCAGCGCCGACGGACGCGGTCGAGGACGCAGAGCGCCTGACCGAAGACGAGCTCGAAGGTGCGATCGCGTCCCAGCCTTGTTATCGGACGGGCCCCTCGACTTCTGCTGACCGACCCCTCTGCTCTTCCAGACCCATACTCGGAATCGGGAGACCATGCTCATGACGGCGGCGATTCGTCCTCCATCTCGTCTTCGCAGGCCGACCCACGACCGGACCCCGACCCGGACGCCGAGACGGCGCTCTTCCACGTCTCTGAGCGGTCGTCCCCGATGCCTGTCACGATCAGCTACCAGCGCATAAACGTCGAGGCCGGCGCCGATGCTCTTGAGACGGTCACCTATGCCCTCTTCCAGCCGTCGGACCGCCCGTCGTCGTCGACTGCTTCGCCGCTCCGCGTCATCCTCGAATCGCAGCAGAGCCTCTTCAGCTCCAAGCTGACGGACCTTTTCGACGCCCTACGCGAGGAGGCGGCCTTTGCGAGTGAGCCCGGAGTGCTCGCCCTCGAGGATGAGGAGGGCACGCGCGAGTGGGTGCTCGAGCACGTGAACGAGGCCATCTGCCTCTCGGTCGGCGAGGTGCGCTCCCTCTGCACAACTTCGACCTGCCCTGTAGACCGTGTAGAAAGCTGATCGCGCCTCAACCTTTTACTCACAGGACAACATCTCTGCGCGCGATTTCACGCTCGCCGATCTCGCCCACGTCCACACGCTCTGTGATCTGCCCGAACCGCTTGAGCTCCGGCTCAAGCCCGGCGACATCCGCTTCAAGCAGCGGCTTGAGATGATCAAGGGCATGCGCGACGTCATGGACGGCGAGGAGAGCGCGGGCGACGTCGATGAGCTCGAGGACGACGCGCACGACGCAACCTTCTCCGACGGCGGCTACGTCGAGAGCGGAGACGATGAGGAGCCCGAGGTCACCTGTGCGTCCCGCCCTCTGCGTCGCTGCTTCCTTCCGTCAGAGGCGTCCCCTCTCGCTGACTCGATCCCGGACCTGGCTTGCTTCTCTGCAGCCCGTCCAGACTACGAGCAGGGCGAGGGCGACGTCGACGTCGACGAGCTCGGCAACGAGACGGAGGACGACGAGATCATCGAGATTGCTCCACCAGCTGCCGGCCACGCCGACGAGGAGGCGCCCGCAGAGGATCTAGAAGGTGCGCATGTGTTCTGCGCGGCGCTCCCAGAGTGCTCGGCCCGCTGACTCTCCCTTTGGCCTCTCCCGGCGACAGACTACCCCAATGGTCCCGATGATCCCGACATCCCCTTCGAGCAGATCAATGACGCGCCCGGACGCGAGGTCGAGGTCGAGGCTGAAGAGGCCGAGGGTGCGTCCTGATCGCAGAGTCTCCTGCTGCTGCACGCCAAGCTGACCAACCCCGCGACGTAGACGCGACCGACTTTGCCATCGATGTGGCACAGGACGCATCGGACGAGACGGGCATCGCTACCGATTCCAAGATTGTCCAGACCGCCAACGGCGACCTCGAGGTCCCCGCGGCTGCTCACCACGTCGAGACTAACCTCGGCTCGTTCGACGAGGCTGAGGCGATCCGGCAGGTGGGCGAAGAGCCTCCAGCGGCGGTCGAGACGGGTGCAGACGACGTGACCCCCGAGGTCATCGAGTCGTCGGAGGAGGCGGCGGCGCTGGCGCACGAGGTCGAGCTCGAGGCTGCTGCCGACTCGACCGCTGGAGGCGTCGTCGAGCGGGTGCCGATCCCGGCTCAGTTTGCGCACGAGGCCGACGGCGACGACATTGAAGACCCCGAGGCGCTGCTCGTGATCGAGAGGGAGGGAGCGGCTGATGGTGCGTCTTCCGTCAAGCTCTCTGGTGCCTGGGCGCGAGCGTCGCTGACCTTTCGCCACCCCTGCCAGCACCAGCAGACTCGATCCCTCCGCCGCAGGCTACGAAACGCAAGCGAACCGAACGCGAGACCTCGACCGCCAACGGTGACTCGAAGGGCGCCGCTGCTGCCAGCAAGATGACCGACCTGGCTGAGATTGTCGCTCGATCGGCCGAGGATGAGCTGTATGGCGACTCGCCCGCCCCAACGGCTGTGCCGGCGGTAGCCGAGCCCGGAGCTGCCGAGACCATCGAGCTCGACGACGCCGCGTCGGATGCGGGCGAGGACCGTGCCTCGGATGTCACGCTGGCGGAGAGCGATCTCATCGTCATCGGCGAGGAGGACGAGGCCGGAGCGGCCGACGCTGACGACGCAGGCGACGACGACGACCGAGGTGCGACGGCTTCCATCCCTCGCTACACGGCTCAGACAGCCTTCTGACTGGCCTTTCCTTGACCGCAGACGTCAAGCGCCTCCGTGCCGACTGAACGACGACCATCACCCTCCCGTCGCCCCGCCGTCGTCGATGCCTGCCCGTCACGCGTCCCATGCGCTCGGCCAGACGGCTGCCGCAACCTTCCTGGCGGCCTCCCTTTCAGACGACCTTTCCGTTTGCGACCCGTCTTGCCCCTCGCTCCTGTCCGTCGCCCTTTGAGCGAGCTGCCGGTCCATCACCGGCCTCAGGCTCGCCCCTCGCTCGTCCACCCGCCAAGCCGAAGCGTAGCGACGCCTCCGTCAACAGCAAGCAGCCAGCGGTACGTGCTTCTCGTTCGGCGAGCGACTGACCCGCGCTTCCTTTGCAGCAGCCGCTACCGAAGACGCTTTGTCCCCCACGCCCCTTCCTCTGCACGACCACCTTGCATGCCCTTGCGCCTCTCGCCGCTCTCTTTGACAACCAATGATCCCATGCCGCTCTTACGACTGCAGCTGGATCCCTTGCCGAGGAGAGCCCATCGCTCGGCAGTGCCCTCGACGCCGGCGGTCTGCCAGCGACAGACTCGTGGCGTGACGAGCTCCGGCCGACCTAGCGACGACGTCGGCGCGTTCGCTCGCCCATTCGTCCGAGACGTCGGCTCCACCGGTCGAGCGAGTGCCGCCAGCCCAGCTCTGCTCGGTGACACGCGCTCGAGCCTCTCTTGCCGGCGGCCTGTGGCAGTGGTCGACCCGGGACCCCCCCCCCCCCTCCACCCCCCACCGTTCACCCTCGTCAGCAGGGAAGGACGCGCTCCTGCGCCACGACGGACTGGTGCGCAGGCGGTGGTGGCCGCCGGGCCGAGATCAGCAGACGTCGGCAGACCCGCCTCCTCGCCTTGCCGGCGCCGCGCCGTAAAGTGATGCCGACCGGGATGACCGGCGACCGGCGAAGGGTTTGAGCCTAAGCGGACGTTGCTGCCTTGGTCCTGGGGTCGAGCCCGACTGAACTCGCGCCAACGCCCACCCAATCGGAGCAGATGGGCCCGTCGGATCCGCAGGGCTGACCGTCTCGAACGACCCTCGAGGATGGACCTCGCTGCTGATCCTCGTCCTCCCGGCACCCCGAGAGAGCTCAGACGACCGCAGGCGAGCTGCCCGCGTCCTCGTAGGCCAGCCTGTAGCTTCCTCCGCTCAGGACGCGGCCCTGACCCGGGACCTCGTCCGCGAGGCTCAGGCTTGAGCTGAATTCCCGTTCGTCGCCTTGTTTGGCTCCAGCGTATCGACAGCCGGCCGCCCACCTTTGCCTGCGGTCGGTCCGACGAGGTCCCGGCCGCAGGCTTTCGAGGCGCATGGCCTCTCTCTCTCTCTCTCTCTCTTCTCCAGCTCCCCCCGGGCGAACACGGCGCGGGGTCCGGCCAGAGACCTGTTAAAAGAGGGCAGGCCGAGGGCTCCGCTCGGCGCCCCCCGTTCTTCCCCCTGCACTTGGACGACGCACGGTCAATCGCCTATACTCGCATGTTCTGTGACGGGCAGCATCATGTGTACAGCAAACCCCGACGGCGGACGAGAACGCACCGCTCACCCTCGCGCACTTGGACGTTTCCGCCAAACGTGCCCCAGCCTGCGCCGATACCACTCGCAGCGTTGAAGGCGGCCCAAGGTCCACGCGGATGACCGACGGCCTCCGAAGGCCCGAGCCGGAGATTGAAGCCGCCAAAGCCGCTCGCTCGGCCGACCTCGTCCCAGCCAGAGGAGCGGTCAGCACTCGCGCTCTCGGCCGTCCAGAGCGCGACCTCATCGTCCGATCTGGAAGGGAGGACGACGTGGGTCCACGCGATCTGCGCCGAGGCCAGCTCGGGCGTGAGCGGGTCGGCAAACTCGGTCTTGTTGAACGTCCACGAGCGGCCGGGCTCCTCGCGGGAGTCGGCCAGAAAGAGCGTCGACCCGGTTTGAAGCGGCAGAGACGGCGAGTAGAGGTGCACTGGAGCGGGAAGGAGGGAAGCTCAGGGTTCGTCCGACACGCATCTGACCGCGCTGTGGCAAAGTATCGACGCCGCACCTGGCCGGCCGCCGAAGCGCCGGAGCTCGTCTCGCATAGGGCCGCGCATAATGTCTCCGCCCGGGTAGTTGCCCACAGAGATCCAAAGCAAGCCGCCCGCCGCCATCGCGTTCGCAGCGAGCGCACCGAGAACGAGTGTGCGCGACAGCAAGCGAAGGGCGGAGGGTGACGACGCCGGCTGCCATCTGCGCGAGATAGAATGAAACATCAGCCTTTTTCTCGCAGAGAGAGACGTCTCTGCTGGAATTGTGACCCACAGTCGAGCAGCCATGACCGCAGCCGGCACGTTGAGCCAAGGGACGACGTAAGCGACGAAACGCCACTCTTTGTGCCCGAGTGCGCTCATGGCGCCCACCATGGTGGCAACGGGCAAGATGCCAACGGTCCAGTCGAGTCGCCGCCGGACGGGCCGAACGAGACCGGCAAGGAGGGCGAGCGGCGCAGCCGCAAGCAGGAGCAGCGGCAGGTGCTTGAGATAGTACGACCATGGCGAGGTCCCCCACTGCTTGGCCGACTCGTTGCGAACAACATTGAACCAGACGCCATAGGCCTCGGGCCAGGTCAAGTGGCCCCAAAAAGCCGAGTCGACAGCGATGGTGAGCGCGGTACCGCCGAGGCCGCCGAGCGCACCCCAGCCGATCGTCTGCGTGAGCGAGAGCCGGCGCTTGGCGAGCAGCGCGAGCGCAAGTGGCGCTAGCAAGCAGGCGAGCTCGGATCGGATGATCGTGGCCGTCGCGGCCAGGATGGCCAGTGCCAGCCCATCTCGCTTGGCTCTTGAGCCTCTTGGCGAGCCGGCTTGCCCTGAGCTGAGGACGAGGCCAAAGGCGACGTTGACTGCGGTGCGATGGCTAGAATGATCAGTCGGTCCTCGTTTCCACGGGCTGAGCCCAGGACGCGGGCTCACCGAAAGGGAGCGCCATAAAGTTGGGCAGCGTCCGCGAGGCGTAGTACATGATGTGGAACTGCGTGACCGAGAGGAGAAGGTAGAGCCGATGCGCGGTGTAGCCGTGCCGCAGGCGTACCTGCCGGCCAACATATAGCAGCGACGCGGACGACAGCAAGCCGAGAATGACGCGTGCTGAGGTCGTCGCAGACGAAGTACGAGTCAGCTGGCACTCTGCCTCTCGGGTGTCACGGGCAGTAGACGGACCTAGGATCTGGACGAGGAACTTGTCGAGCTCCGGACCGTCTGCCGCCGCCTCCTGCCGGCTGACGATGGCCAGGAACTGGACAGCATGCTGGGCTAACCAGAGCACCGGCTTGACGACGAGCGAGAGCAGGATGGCAGGGATGAAGCTGCGAGGTAGCGGGCCCGGGAATTCGACGTGATCCCACTTTGAGGCGGGCCCAAGGAGGCGGCGGCGGTCAGCCCCGGGTCGGCGGGAGCGGCCGATGGTCGTGCCGACACACCTCGGACGACGGCCGGAAGCCGCGGTAAATCAGATCGTGCAGTGCATGGAGCGTGAAGGACTCCTCCACCTTTGTAAGCGGGCTCGAGACGGCATGGATGGTCGTGACGGCCAGTGGCAGCAGCCAGAGCACGGCGTCGATCGGCGATGAGCTTTCTGCCCCGGGAGGCGGACCTGGCATGCCAAGCGAAAACTACGTGCTGTCGAGTCGACTGTCCCAACGGGCTCCTCCGCAAAGATGGGGTTTGAGAGACAGAAGACTTGAGCCGAGGCGGGCAGATGGCTGATGGTGGATGGGGCAAGGCCGGCGTCGACGAGCTCAACCTCGGGCTGGTTGCGGCGGGAGCGGTCGCGCAGCAGCAGCGTCAACGGATCTGAATTTCGCGAGGCCGCCGACTTGTAGCGGAGTCATCCGGTCGTGCAGATGAACTTGGCGGAAAGAGGAGAGGGGGGCGTCGAAGCGACAGGGAACAGAGTACAACGGCGAGTGGGTGAGGGTGGACAACAGAAGGTTGAGGGGCGAGGCCGACTGGGTGGCAAGGGTACAACGGGGCGAGAGAGAGGGCAGCAAGTCGCTGGCGATCGGTCAGAGTTGGTGAGTCGGCGCTCGGAGGGCGCCCTCGTCGAGGGCTTTGAGACGAGCGACGACAACGGTGACATCGTCGGCCTTGCCGCCCTGGAAGCGGTAGCCCTCGCGCCGGGCGCGGACGCCAAAGGGCGAGTCCCTCCGGTCGGCAGCCTCGGAGGGCGACGGGCTCCCTCGAACGCCATCGCTCGGCGGCGAGCCGGGTTGCGGCAGGGGCGATGTCGACCGGCGGGTCTGCTCTGATCGGGCCTTGGCGCGCGAGCACAGGGCCTCCGATATGCGCTGGGCCGAGAACGGCAGGTCTCTCGGCAATCTAGACGGAGGGGTCGGTTGCCGCGTTGGGGAGGGCGAAGATGTGGGAGAGACAGAGCGCTCGGCTGTCGTACATGGCTGGCCATTGCTCGTCGAGGGCGTCGACACAGGGACTGTTGGGGAAGTGCTCGGGGATGCCGGTCGAGAGCTCGAGGAGGGCACCGACGATGACGGCCGCTGAAACGACGAGATCTCCTCGAGGATCTCAGACTCGAAGAGGTTGTCCGACAGGCCGTCGGTGCAAAGGACGACAATGTCGTCATGCTCGACCGCGATCGAGTAGAAGAGCGAGTCGTTGGCCGGGCTATCGCGGGAGTTGGTCCCGAGCTGGTACGGCTGGTTGAACTGTGAGCGGATGGCGAGGCGGGCGTCAGGGCGGCTAGCGCAGCAGAGCACGCAGACAATCGAGACGTACTGAGTGCTGCATCTCGGTCGTCCGGAAGAAGATCTCGCCGTTGCGGATGAGCGTCAGGCAGCAGTCGCCAAGGTTTGCGATTCTCAGCCGGTCCTCGACGAGGAGGGCGAGCAAGGCCGTCGCGCTGCCCTGGAGGCCTTCGCGCCGGGCCTGCTCAAGGCAGCGCTCGTAGCCCTTCTGCATGACGGCGACCGGATCGAGGTCGTCGACGCCCTGACCGGGCACGTCGAGTCCGCGCGAGCTCGCCCAGTCGGCGACGAGCCGCGAGGGGGCTGCCGTCGAGCGCGCAACCTCGGCCGAGATGTGACCCATCAGGAGCGACGAGAAGCGGCCTGCGTTGGCGTTCGGAGCGTCCTTTCGCTTGGCCCAGCCGCCGACGCCGTCGGAGATACCGAGGGCATGAACAAGCCCACCCGCGCGGACAAAGTAGGCGTCCTCGCCGACCTGGGCCGGGCTGCCGTCGGACAGTTCGGGCGAGCGGTCGGCTCGTGACTTGCCCTTTGAGCTCGCCGCAGACGACGCCGAGGGGACGTAGACGACCGCCTTAGGGATGCCAAAGGCGCCCGTCTCAAAGACAAGCCGCGACGACGGCTCCGGTCGGACATGAGCTGAGGCACCGTTCGCCGGGCCGTCTGCTGGCCACAAAGCGAGCGCCGAACCGTACGAGTAGGCCGCCGAAGCCGCGACCGGCAGGGCGTGGCTCTGCGTCGGCGAGGGCGGCTGCTGGGCGATCGAGGCGGGCTCGCGAGCCGAGGTCGTCGGCGGTCTCGCAGACGAGGCCGACTCGCGACGACTGTGGACCGCCGGCGGGACCGCGACGGGCAGGAGCGAGCCGGTGGATGACGGCGGAGGCGATGACGGCCGCTGCTGCGACGGCGGCGGCTGCGTGCCTACTGCTGACGGAGGAGCGATCGGCTGAGCCGGTGTTGACGCCGAGCTCGCAGAAGACGACGACGACGAGCCTGCCCCTGGTCGGTATGCCGGCGTCGTCAGGTCGCAGAGGGAAGCCGTTGTCGGCTGCTGAGCCGGCCCTTCGACGGCGGCCGACCAGCCCGCAGTCGTTCTTGCCTTGGACGACCCAGCGGCGGTTGAGGTCGCCCCGCCCGATGGACTGCTGCTGCTGCTGCTGCTGCACGGGACGGATGTCGGCCCTGGACTGGCTCCGGCCGGTCCCGAAGTCGTTTGGCCCGGCTGCTGTTGCTGCTGGCCGGCGGCGGCGAGAAGGAGGAGCTGGTGCTGGTGGTGCTGGAGCGGCCCGGCGGCCGCGGTGAGACTGGCTAGGTTGCGCCGCTGAAGCTTCACGAGCGCCTTGGACGACGTCAGCAACAGCTGCTTTGACGACGGCCGGGACATGCTTTGCGACACCGGCAGCGGCGAGGGTCGCCCTCTAAGAGGTGGGTGGGAGGTACGAGTCAAGGAGGCGATGGTTGGCCCGGGACGAGGTTTGGTCCTTGGCTTGCCCTGACGCCGCCTTGTAGCGGGCGGCGGGACGCCGCGTAGCCGAGCGCCGAGACGACCGACGACGACCGACGCACTCGCTCTCTCGCTCGCCCTCTCTCTCTCTCTCGAGACCTACTACCAGGTCCTGATGGCCCTCGAGCAGCTCGTCCCCAAGGGCGGCTTCTTTGCCCGGACGCGTGGCCTCTTGCGCCTGCTCGGCTCCTACATGCCCTCGCTTGCCAGCCGGCCGCGGCAGATCCTCCTCGCGCCTGGGCCACTCGACTTCGAGCCGGTTGAGGTCGACCGCGAGGGCGAGCCGGCGAAGGAGCGCATCAGCGCGCACAGGGTCCGTCGAGGGGGGAGATCAGGCTCTGGCAAGAGGGTGATGTTGCTGACCGTCTCTGCTTCTGACGGCCATCCGTCCTCGACGCTCTCTCGACGATGACGCAGTGGATCCTCGACGCCTGCCCGAGCCTTCGCGGCACTTTCACGCCGAGCTGGTACGTCGTCGGACGCGGCGGGTGCCGTCGGCTTCCTAGCCTCCGAGCTGTTTCCTGACCAGTGCCTGCGCCCGTTCCCATCAGGTGGCTCGGCAACGGCCACCTCCAGACGATTTACAACGTCCTCGGCGACTTCTCGCTCATCGACAACATCACTTACTCGCGCACGCTCCTCCGCACGCCCGACGGCGGCACGCTCGGCCTCGACTTTGTCCACAACCCCGACTCGCTCGACCACCGCGTCCGGGGCGAGGATGCCGAGACGCGGGCCGAGTCGGAGGACACGACGCCGATCCTCGTCATCGCGCACGGCCTGACCGGCGGCAGCTACGAGAGCTATGTCAGGTGCGCAAACGCACGACCCTTCGTCCCTGGCTCTCCGCGTCCCTTGCTGACGGTGGGCCTCCCTCCCTTCCAGAAACGTCCTCCACTATGTGACGCTCTCCAAGGCCAAGGGAGGTCTCGGCATGCGCGGCTGCGTCGTCAACGTCGGTCCCTCGCGGCCTCGCGGAGCCCTTTCGAGGTGGCCGCTGACACGCTTCTCTGCGTCCGACTCGCGTAGTTCCGTGGCTGCGCCAACACCCCCGTGACGTCGGCCCAGCTCTACTCTGCTGGCCAGACGAATGGTGCGTCGGCTACACGGGCAGGGAACGCTGAGAAGCATCGATCCGAGACTGACATCGTCCCTCGACCGGCCCCTTGGGAACTCGCCGTCAGACTACCGCTCGGCCATCCACTACATCCACTCGACCTATCCGAACGCACCGCTCCTCGGGTGCGGCTTCTCGCTCGGTGCCGGCGTCCTCGCCCGCTTCATCGGCGAGGAGGGTACCCACTGCGTACTCAAGGCCGGCGTCGTCGTTGCCGCGCCCTGGGACTGCCCGGGCATGAGTCGCCGGCTCGACGCCACCTGGTTCTCGCGCAACGTCTACTCGAAGGCGATGGGCCAGAACATTCTCAACATCTACCGCCGCATCCTCGGCTCGCCGCCGCCTCCCGCCGCGCTGACCCCTTCGTCGACCCGCCCGCCCTCGCCGTCCTCGCCGCGCGCTGACGGCGCGAGCTGGGTTCACCCGATCGCCCGGCCCGACTCGCGCCTGTTTAAGCACGTTGCGACGCTCGCCAAGATGAAGCGACCGCTGCTGCGCGAGATCGACGAGTGCGTCGTCCGCGAGGTCGGCGGCAACAGCCCGCCGTTTCCCTTCCCGAGCGCCGAGGCCTACTACGAGTGGGCGAGCCCGAAGCACCGGCTGCCGGGGATCAAGATGTGGGTCTCGCTTCGCCTTTCCGCACAGCTCATGTCCATCGGGCTGACCTCTGTTCGACTTGCTCAGCCCGACGCTCTGCCTCAACGCCTTTGACGACCCCATCATCCCGGGCGACATGCTCCCGCTTGACCTCTTTAAGGCCTCGTCCCACGCCGTACTCGCCATCGTCGGCTCGGGCGGTCACCTCGGCTGGTTCGAGGGCGGCTTCCCAGGCCTTCGTGCCCCCCAGCGCTGGCTCCATTTGCCCGTCGGCGAGTTCCGTGCGTAGAGCGGCCGACGCTGTGACTGTCCGAAGTTTGCTGACACCGCCTCCACCCTCCTCTCGCATAGTGACGGCGGCCGTCAACGAGCTCGTCATCCCGCCCGACGAGCTTGCAGCCAAGCACGTCGTCCTCAACGAGAACGTCGGCTTTGAGCTCCTGGCCCAGAACGAGGGCGGCTGGCCTTTCACCTGGGTCGCCCGCGAGCGCGTCTTTGCCGACGGCTCGGTCGAGCACTTTGCCCCGACGAGCGCGGACGGCTCCAAGGTGGCCAACGGTGGCCTCCAGGGCCTCTAAAGGTGCATGCCGTTCGATGGCTTAGATCTCGCGATAATCTTAGGAACATAGATGCGATGCCTTCAGGGATCGAGGCGGGCGGACAAGCGATTTGTCTAAGCGTTTTCCAGGGATGGAATCATGCGAGAGCAGGCGGCGAAGTGAGTGAGGGGGAAGGGCGCTATGAGCGGCGGAGGTCCGTCAAGGACCACTCCGGCGCAAGGAAAGGGGGAGGGCTGGACGAAGGGAGCGTGCGTGTATGAGCTATGGGTGGAAAGGCAACAAGGAGGGTGTACGAAGGGTTACAGGGAGGAAGAAAGGAAGAGGCGGGCCGGACGAGATCTGTTTAGGATGATCGTGTCGAAGACGGGCTGGGTAGCAGGGAAAGGTCGTGTGTGTGGGTAAGGTATGCGGGGCGTCCGGCGAGCCTGGTCGGCCGCCTTGGCCGATGGGTTTGCGCCTCCCAACCAGGGGATGCGTCTGTGTTTCGGTAGGCTACAGTGGGAAGGAGGATCTATGGCTAAGGATTTAGGCGGCGGCCGGGATCAGCGAGCGCGACGATGTAAAGTAAGGGTGGGTTGGGTGGGTCGTGAGTGGATCGGAGAGAGGGGGACAAGAAGTGCCGCGAACGGGCGACATCGGAGGAGGGATCATTGTAGGTCCTCCTGCGCCTGGTAGACCGTGACATTCCGGAAGACGTTCTCGCGCGCGCCCTGAGCGCGGCGCATGCCGACGCCCGAGAGGCCACCATCGCTCGCGACCGACGTCCGGCGCTGATGGCTAGCCGCCGCCGAGGTCAACTGGGCGGCCTTCATTGGCGAGGCTGCTGCTGGTGCGATCGATTGCATCATCTGGAGGGGCAGGAGGGAAGTCAGCTCGATCGCGAGTTGGCTGAAGGTAATTGAGGACGAACCGAGAGTGTATACTCGCGGAGCTGTTCGGCGTACGTCGACCGCTCGCTTCGAGTTGGGCTCAGTAGCTGGCTTGTCCGGGCCTCGGCACACTCGGTCGTGTCCGACTCGGTCATCATCTCCTCGTCCTCGTCTTGCGCACTGCCGCCGCCGCCGGCATCCGACGAGAAATAGAAGTCGGTAACGTCGGCTAGGCTTTCACCCGAGGGCGAGACGAGCTCGTGCGCGGGCCGACAAGGGAAGCCCAGCCGGTCGGTGTCGTCTCCGTCGCAGTCAGCAGCGTAAGGTCCGCTTGCGCTGAAGGATGACGAGGTCGAGGTCGACGAGAGCGAGCGCAGGAAGGAGCCCCGGTGGGCGCGCGTGAGCGATTCCATGTAGGCTGTCGACGGTGTCGTCGGCGAGGGCGAGCCGTCTCCGCTCAAGCCGGACGACCTGGCTTTTGCGGTCACCGAGGAAGGCGTCGCCGCAAAAGGGTCGAACGGCGAGAAGAGGGGCAGGTTGCTTCCACCAGCCGAAGCGGGCAGGTACGCGCTACTCGGCATCGGGAACGAACGCTCGTGCGCCGTCGCGCCCGAGAGCCAAGACGGCGACGGCTGGCCTGGGGGGTGGCCGGTCGGAGTGTTGACGTCGCCGCTAGTCGAGGCACAGCCTGCCGGCGTCGACCGGTCGGCTCCCGCGCCGCCGCTGCCAAAGACGTCGTCGAGCACGCGCGGCTGGAAGCTCGCTGGTGGCCCGCTGCTCGTCGACGGTGTCGAGAGCGAGAAGGACCGTGCTTGGAAGTGCTCTGCGAGCCTGGCGGCCGACGAGGAGGATGCCGAGCCGCCGAGCATCGGCGACGACTGAGCCGAGGCCGACGCTTGCCTGCTGCTGGTCGCCTGCGCGGGCGACGACGCGCGGGGCGAGCTGCCCTCGGCCTGTGTGGCGAAGCGAAAGTGGTGCGGGTGCCTGCGGTAGTCGGCCTTGGTCGGCGAGCGAAGGTCGAGCATGGCGGCGAGGGTGTGTGTGTGTTTCGCTGAGGTGGCAGGCAAGCCTGCTTGCGAGGGAGGAAGGAGGGAGGCGCCGAAGGAAGGCAGGCAAGCGGATGACGACGCGACGGGCTCGTGGGACGGGAAACGCTCTCCGGCGGGCAGGTCGAGTAGGTCGGTGAAGGGGCCGCACTTGTCTAGGGAGGACGAGAGGGCGTTAGGAGAGAGATGTCGAGCAGCTGCGAAGGGCTCCGTCTTCGCGCCTTTCCCTGGCGCCGAGCGGGAGAGGAGAGGCTTGTCGAAGGCTTGTTGGCTGGGCGGCGGGGGCGGGACAGGCTACGCTCTAAAGTAGCCTCCCTGCACGCGACGGCGTTGGGGCCCGGGCGGAGGAGCCAGCCGGTCAGCCTGCGCGACAACGTGCCGCAAGCAATGAGACACAGCGACACGTACGGGATGTCGTCGCTGTTCGCTGTCGTCGTCGTCGTCGTCGTTGCTCGCTCGCTCGCTCGTCCGTCCGAGGGAAGAGAAAGTGTGGGTCGTCGACGCGTCGAACGCGTCCCAGCCGGCCGGGCTGAGCTGAGCTCGCTGCTGCTTCCTCCTTCCCTCCGAACGGCTCGGCCGCGCCCGGCATGGGATCGACGGCTCGCGCGTCATCCACTCCCAGACGCCGGCCCGCCCAGCCCACGACACGCCCCTGTCCAATGCCCCTCCCTTCGTTGCGCCTCCCCACGCAGCGCTGCCTGCAAGCGTCGAGGCGACTCTGCGCCGCGGGGGAGGCCATCCCCATCCCGGAGCAGAGACCACAGCGAACCGCCGCCGAGGCCGACGACGGGTGCGAGGCCCGGCGTCTGCTGCTTTCCTGCTGGTCCGCTCGCTCAGCGTCGCGCCGCATCGGCGTGCCCGATCGACCGCCCAGCAATTCACGCCCGCGCCCTCATCGACCGACGTCTGCGTCAGCTAAAGTCGAATCCCGTCGTCCTCTGCTAGCTCGTCCTTCGTGCGTGCAGAGCGCGGGCCGACCGGCGGACGCTTTCACCAGGGCGGGCAGGATGACTCGTCTGCGCGGGCATCGGCTGCCGAACGTGCGAAGCTCATGACCGAGGATACGTCCGGCGAGTGCAGGAACCGCTTCGCGGCTGACTATCGCGAGGTGTGCAAGACCCGACGAGATCAAAGATAGTTAGCTGCATAGTGTCAAGACCCAGCGCCCCCTGCTAGGTGCGAATTGAGGGCGGTCGGCCGACCGGATGATGGGTGGAGGCAGGGCTGGCAAGGCCGCGAAAGAGGCGAGAGGCCGGACGAAGCGCTCCTTTTGAAAAGACATGACAGGCCGTGCGAGGCGCGCGAGGACGAGACGAGAGACGACGAGATCGGAACGGCGACGTTGGCCGAGTTGCGAGAGAGCGACAGCGCAGCGTCAGAGCGGCAGCGGAGTGATGGGCGAGAGAGCCGCCGTCGCCGACACCAGACCGGCGGCGAGCAACGGAATGGTACTGCGAGGTGGGGACAACTGTCAGCTCGAGCCGCCGAATAAGCAAACCCGGCTCAGACGTACGCTCGGGCGAGGCGCACGGTCGAATGGCCTTGAGCGCTCACTTGCCAAGCGCCCACTTGCCGGTCCGGTACGGGATGATGGCCCACCAGCCGACGCCCCACTTGGCGACGGTCAGACCGGCGCCGACGACGCGAGCCGCCCCATCGGCCGCCCGGACGACGTCCTCCCGCCGGAGCTCAAGCTCGGGCGCCTCGGCCAGCTCGCGTAAGCCGGCCGGGAGGATCCCCCACGGGACGGGCGCGTACGGCACGAGGCGCGGCAGGGGCGAGGTGACCGAAAGGATCGGCCGGGAACGCTCGTGGGTCTCGGTGGCCGGAGAGGGCGTCGGCGTCGACGAGCTGGACGAGGGGGTCGTCGGCGATGGCGGACGACGGCTCGAACGTACCCGAGTGGCAGTCGCCGGTCGCGCAGCGTCCGAAGTCGTTGCTGACGACGGGAAGAAGGACATTGGGGCGGGTGGGTCGATAGGCGGCGAGTCTGGAACCGGGTCGCCTTCATCGCCGACGTCCCTATCCTTGTCGATCTCAGGGCCGGCTTGACTGTCCTCCGGTGTTGGCGAGGCCGAGCTCGTCACCCGCAGACCGTCCGTCATAGCCGCATGAGCACCTCCGGTGCGGTCTGGCGTGGATCGGGCGGGCGACGGCGCTCTGCTTGACACACGCGAGACGACGGGCGATGCCGGAGCGCGCGCGAGCCGGATCGCCTCGAGGATCTGGACGGGCGAGGACAGCTCTTCGGATGCGGCGGGCGAAATGCCGCCGGTCGCTGCTCGCCGGCCGGTCGCATCGAACGGCGCTAGAAGTCCGTCGGACGCATTGCCGTCGTCGTCATCGTCGTCAAAGGCCGCGGACGAGATGGTTGACGGGGTCGCAGCCGACACAGATTCGGTCACGGAGACTGCCTGGCGTGTCTCGACTGGCGGCTCAGACAGTGTTGGAACCGATGTTGGCGTCCGCGGGCGATTCGAATAGTGATCGACCGTCCCATTTGCCTCTGAACCGGCGGTCGGCGTGCTGGCTTCGAGTGGGCCATCGGCGCCGAGCCTGTCGCTGGGTTCGCTCCAACCAACCGTCGCCGATGACTCTGCTGCCAGCGAGTCCTCCGCAATCGAAGTCGGCCGCTGCTGGCTGGACGCCGAGGCCGCTGGCGGCGCTCCGAGTCCAAAGATGTCGCCGACAAAGGGCCCCGTCGCCGCCGTCGACGCCAACCGACCGCCGACGGTAGGCAGCGTTCCCGACGCCTCGAGCTCCGAGAGTTCGGATCGGGTGTACTGGTGCGACTGCTTGCGCGCCGGTAGGTGGTAAGGGACCGGCGACGCCGCCCCTGGCGCACGAACGGCCGTCATGGCCGAAGGGACGAGGCCATCGCCGCCACCACCGCGGACGGAGGAGGCCGTCGATGACGGCGACGGATAAGATGACGTCCGTCTCGACGGCGAGCCAGACACCGAGGGAGAGACGGTCGAGGAGCGGGAGCGGGTGCCGTTGACAGGCCCGGGAAGCGTGGGCGTCGGCGGGAGGGCATGCGTCGTTGCGACGGGCTCGTCCTCGCCATCGGCTTCGTCCTTCTGCTCCTGCTCCTGCGACCCGAGTGGTGGCGATGGTAAGGAAAGGTCGACTTGGCCAGGCCAGGAGGGCAGGTCAGGCGCCGCATCCCGAGGCTCGTCGTGGTCACCGTCGCTGTTAAAGCCACTGCCGAGTCCGACAGCGGCCAGGCTGTCGTCCTCGTCCTCGTCCGGCAGAGCTCGATCGAGCGCCCGAGGCGGGCTCGTCGCAAACAGGTCGTCGACCCCTTGCGCCGGCCGTCGGAGCCCGTGCGGCAGGTCGAGGAAGGTTGGCCGTTCGTCCGCGATCCGGTCAAGGGCGCCCGCCTCAGCCCGAAGGGCGTCCGACTCGAGCGCGCCAAAAGACGGGGTCGGGCTCGGCGTCGGCCGCACAGGCGGCGCAACGTCGTTCTGCCGTTGCTGCCGCTGAAAGACGTCGCCCTCGGCTGTCGAGCTGGCAGGCGGCGTTGGCGGAGGTACAGGGAATGCCGCGACCTCGGCCCGCGTCGGCGGGAGAGGGCCAGGCGTCCACCAAGCGGGCGTCGCCGCCGCCTGCGCTGCGCTACAGACCGAGTCCTTGGTTGGCTCGCCTGGCTGCGGCGAGCGTACCGGGTGGCTCTCAATCGGCTCGACGGCCGTCGAACGTGGGATGGCGAGTCCTCCGGCGTTGATGCTGCTGCCGCCGGCGCTGGTTGCAGCAGTGGTATCTGTCTCCCGGCGGGAAGTCGACATCGGCCGGGCGATACGGCTCGGCGATGCCGATGCGCCCTGCTCCGAGTATGACGGCGACTGCGCGTGCGACGGCCGGGAGCGGGTCGGCGTCCCGAATCTGAACGTTGGGTTCATCTCGCCCTCGACGGCGGGGGGAGTGGCAGGCTGCGACTTGTTGATGGAAGGTGCGACGAGGACCGGACCGAGACCGGTCAGCGTGCCCGGCGGCGATGGTCTTGTTGCCGACGACTCGCCAAACGTGTCCCTCCGACTGGCTAGCGCACGAGGAGGACCGTCAGGCATCGCATTCGTTTGGCTAGCCGGCTGTCGACCTGCATCAGGTGGAGCGGTACCGAGTGGGGGAGCATGCGCTGTCGACATCGAACCTCCGGCAGCAGTGCTCCGCCGGCGGACGGCGATGCCCGACGGAGCCGTCGGCGAGCCCGGCGGCGAGGCCCTGGCGATCGTCTGCTGGAGAAGGGCATGCGCGCTCGGCGAGCGTCCATGAGCAAAGTCGATCGGGGTTCCTCTTGCTGTCGCGTCCGCGAGGGCCGTCGTCGCTTGCTCCGCGTGCGATGCGAGGTGGCCGCTCCCCGGCGCAGCGGCGCTTCCGCCGCTGACGGTCGTGCTCGCAATCGATGCGGCTCGCGGCCGATCTGCGTGATGGAAAGGCGGCTGGGGCGGCGTCGTCTTCTCTGGCAGATAGCCTGTCGATGGCGTACCCAGTGGAGGTGTCGATGTCGGCGTCGCAGACGCCGAGGTCTGGGATGCCCGCCGGAGGTAAAGCGGGACTTCTGCGCCCTCGCCCGGGGTTGAGCTGAGAACCGATGACCGGTCAAGATTCAGCATCGGCGACAAGTCGTGGTTGCACAAGAGATGGCCGTCATGCAATGAAGCCATGGACGAGCATGGATGGGCTGAGAGGGATCCCTGCTGCCTTCGGGCACAGACAGCGGCCCGCCTGTCTCACATGTCAGAGGAAAAGGGACGTACCCGACCCGCTTCCGACGGAGGGAGCCGTCCGGCGAGCCATCCACTGCTGCCGGGGAGGGCGAGCTGATGGCAGCCGTCCTCGCGCTGATACTGCTCAGCGGGGCCGATCGGCCGGTCGACGGCGGGGTCGACGGCGGCGGGTTGCCGCGTCCAGAGGAGGAGAGGGTCGCTGGCGATGCTGGCGTCGACGTTGCTCCCGCTGCCGGCACGCCGCCGCTCGAGCGACGGAAGAGGTTTTTGAGCGAGGTCCTGCGCTTGCGAGGGGACGCTAGGGACTGCTCGCCGGTCACTTCGGCAGCGTCCTCGGGAACGGCGGCTGGACCGGTCTGCATCGGCAGGGCGGCCCGGAGCGAGCTTCTGCTGCGGAGGGAGAGCCGAGGCGACTTCGATGGGACGGGGATCGCGCTCGGCACCGATCCTGGCGAGGTGGCCGCGTGCTGAAGCTGGTCTGCCGGTCTCGGCGGCGGCGGCGTCCCCAGGGCGGAGGGCGACGACGACGACGACTTGTTGCGCCGGAGGAACGACATGGCTGGCAGGGAGAGGAAGGCTGCTTGGAGGGAGCGAGTGGTGGCCTCGGGGCCCGGGCGAGCCATGACGCCGCACGATTAGGATCCTTTAGCAATCAATCACAGTCGAGCAAGGGGCGAGCCTGTGTCAGCGCGCGCGCGCGCAGCTGGGCAGCCGCTCCTCCTCCCTCTTGTTGCGCCGGCCGCCTCTCTCTCACACTCTCTCTCCCACCCGCCGCCGACTCAGCCATTGCCCCATCCCTTCTCGACGCCTCGACAATGCTGCCCTCTGACAGCACTCGATCACCTGTCCGCCCTGCTCGGAGGACCACCCTCACGATCACCGGCAGCGACAGCAGTAGCTCCCGTCCCGCCGCCACCGGATCCACACCGACGGGGCCGGCCGACGACAAACGCGACGACGACGGCGAAGGCATCGCCGACCGCTCCTTGCCGGACGCCCTGCTCGCTGGACTCAGCTTTAGCCCCTCATCATCGCTGGAGCCCACCGCTCTCAGCACGGGGGCTGCGCTCCTCCCCCGGCATCCCGTCGCCGCCCTCGTCAGCGGGAGCAAGGCTCTTGGCAGCGACGGTATGCTCCGGCCGCGGGTCCCGGGCTCGAACGGCATTGCCAGCCCAACATGTGTCGGCGGAGAGAGCTCTCGGTCGGCTCGCGACGCGTGCGTCCATTCCTTCTCGCGCCCTTGTCATCTCGGTCTCTAGCCGCGGCTTGCTGGAGGCTGGGGAAGGCCGGACGCGGCTGAGCCCGAGACCTCTTGAATGAAGGCTGACTGATGCCCGCCCCCTCCTTCCCTTCCTTCGCCTCACCTTCCACCCACCTACCTCCTGGTCATGGTCCTGCTTCGCTTCGAATGTCCCTTTTGCCAGTGTCATGCTCTCTGACGGACTCGACACGATCCGTGCTGTTTCCGAGCGCATCGCCGACCCGTCGTCGGCCCGAGTGGACGGCGCAGTCGCCTCGCTCCCGGCAACCGAACCTGCCACCATCGCCGCCAGCCGGTCACCGGCCTACCTCTTTAATCACAATCAGTTGTCGTCGTCTTCCTCTTCGACGCTCAAACCGACTCTGCTCACCGTCCCGCCACCCTCGAAGGGTTTGCTTCGGCTCAACGGCTTCGACCTCGAGCGCCGGCCAGCAGAGGGCGGCACCTCCAATGGCGACGACGCCAACGATGACACGTCGGTCCCGCTTCCCTTCCTTCTTCTAGCTTGGTCACCCTTGACCTCGTACACCAATCGTCTGACACACTTCCTTGGCCCCGCAGACTCCTCGTCCTCCGCTCGTGCGGTTCCATCGACGGCCAGCTCACGGAAGCAGAGAAGCAATCCTGCATCGACGAGGACAGCCGCGATGGCACCTTCACACTCACGCCCAGTCCCCGGTCCTCATCCGAGACGAATGGCGCCGGCCTTCCAAGAAATCAGCTCGCATCCGCTGCCGAGATCCGCCTCTCTCTTTCGGCCTCATCGCCGACGCTTCGCCCAGCTACTGGAGTCCCCCGCCTGCCGGTCGAGCTCCAAGCGATGATTCTTAAGGAGACACTCGCGCTCTACAGAGCCGATGACCGGCGCGCACGCGATGCTGAGAAGGCGCGTGCGGCCTCGGCCGGCCGGCCGTCGCTTGCCGCCTCGACGACGGCATTAGTAGGATCAAGCCGGTGGTCGCTCTTGTTCGTGTGCAGGGACGTGAGTGACTGCCCATCAGCTCGACCGACTGGTCGCTTTGCCCGAGGTTTCATCACTAATCTTGGATCTTCCTTCGTTGTTCGCCCGTCCATGTCGACACTCTCAGTGGCACGCACTCGCCGAACCCGAACTTTACAAGACAGTCTCGCTGAGCTCATCTCGGTCGTACATGCTCCTCGGTCGGGCGCTTAGCTCACCCAGTGGCCAATTGGCCGAGTGCGATCGGGCTCGCCGTCTACGTCGGTGGATCAAGCGCGCGGTCCTGCGCAACGTACCATCGCACGTCTGGCGCGAGTCCAGCTCGGGCTGGGGACGTGTCCTCGGCGGGCTGCGGGATCTCGACAGCCTCAAGGTCCGATTCGCCGACTCGGCCGAGGGCCGGCTGGCCGGTCTGCCTGTTCGCCGGTCGGCTGTAGGTGCGCGGGCCGACGACCTCGCTCCGCCAGACGGCGCCAGCGACGGGTCGGACTCGGTAGGACCAGCGGGCGAGGTCGAGGGCGCGGCGCCGGCCGAGATTCAGATGGAGCCGAGCGTCTGGGCGACCTACCCAAACCTCAACCCGCGGATGTACGTGCCGATCAGTCGTGCTGGGCCGTCGCCTGGCTCTGACAGCCTGGACTGATACGCAGAGCCGCCTACCTCCCCTTCGCAGCTACCATCAGCACCACCTGTCCACGCTCGCCCTTCCGTTCGTCGCCCAAGCCTGGCCGCGCTTCCGGGTGACGAGCTCGGAGCTCGTCTTCTGTCTGACGCACCCGCCGCCGACGAGCGCGGTTCTCCAGCTGCCGCTCAAGTCACATCGTACGTCAGAACTTCCGCGCCACGCTGCCGTCTGCGCTGTTGGAGCAGACCTCATCTTGAACCCCCCCCCTCTGTGCGCCCTTTTGCGTCTGCCGGTCCGCAGACGTTACCATCTTCCTCGCCGGCGACATGGAGCGGACCGACCGTTTTGCGCGCTTCCTCAGCCGGCTTGCGCACGGCCCGGCGCTCGGCGACCTCCGTTGTGCGATCCGCTGCCCGACCGAGCATGCCGCGCTCGCCGTCTTGCGAGCGGTCAGCGGCCGGCCCGAGCTCGGCGCGCGCCTGCGGGCGAGGGCGGGCTGGCGGATCGAGGTCGGCTGGCCGGTCCCTGGCGAGCGGCATACTTGGTCGACGAGGCAGTTCGGAGCCACCCCGACGACGACCCAGACATTGGCGACGGCGTCATCGATGGCAGAGGAGAGCGGGCCACAGGGCTCGCAGGCCATCTCGGTCGAGGCGGTTGCCGTCCCGGCGTGGGCGAGCCAGCACGGCGGCCTCGTCCTCGGCCCCGGTGGCGGGGGAGTCGGCGTCGCGGCCTTTCCTTCGGACGATGCCGGCGGCGCCGGTCCTGACTTGATGGAGGGGATCGTCGCCTGATTCAGTCGTTGCCGCATCGTCCACCCTCCTTCCGCATCTCGCCCCCTTGCCCAGACCCTGACCCGCACATCTAAGCGCGCCAATCTTGCATGTCGCTCCCCATGTCAACTCAAGGGTGCTGCGGTCTCTGACAGGCCGCACTCTATTCGGACGGCGGTCGATGGCAACCCATGGTCGGTAAGCGTGGAATCTGGCGTGGCGTCTGCTGCTTCATTCCCGCCCCGGCGCGAGGCCCGTCGTTCGTCGGTCCCCGGGCGGCTCTCATGATGGATTTGCGAGACAGACCTTCGACCGGTTCCTGTCGAATGCACAAGCGCTGTCGACGCTCGCCTGTGTTCTGTCGACTTCCTGCCGGCGTCTCTGCTCGCCGCTGAGGTGCGACGTCTCTCATCGCGCCGTGGCGGGTCCAGGCCTGGCATGAGCTGCCGGAAGAGGAAGGTCGAGCGGCTCTCGGCTGCGGCCCGCTCGAACTTAGAAAAGGGGCCCTGGCCGCCTCGCCGCCGCCCACGCAAGCACGGCCCGACCGGCCCTTCGTTCGCCCTCCTCTCGCACACGCGTCCGCCTCGTTGCAGCAAGGGTCTGACTTTGCGTCGTCGCTCCCTCACCCCACCTCGCTCTGCTCTCGGCCACCCGGCGACCTGCCGACATCCTCGTCCTTGATCGGCCTGCCGCCCACCCTGAGCTCGCTCCTTCACCTATCATCCCGCCCCGACCCGACCCCCGCCTGCCACCCTAACATCCTTGCGGCGAGCTGGCTGCCGCCTGTCAACAGCTCCCAGCCCCAGCCTCGTCCTTCTCCCCGGCCACAGCCGTCTCTCGCCCGCGCCGCCAGCAAGAGCTAGGAGAGACCGCCCTCCACGCCAATCCTTCGCAACCGAGCTCGGCCAGCTAGACGCTCTCGGGCCCCGTTCGACCGTCGACGCCTCGCCTCGCCAAGCCTCCTGCCCTCAGCCCAGTCACTCTCTCCGACATGGCCGTACGTATAGCGCGCCTTCACTTGCATAGCGACGCTCGCCCGGACTCAAGCTGAAGTTCCAACTTCGTGACGACATCCGACAGGTCGCCGCTGCCCCGCTGCCAGCGTCTCAGGCGCCGCTGTCATCGCTCCAGCTCCTGCCCCTGCCGTCGAGGTCGCGCCGCAAGCCGTCGCCGTGCCCGCTGCTCAAGATCCAGTGCAAGGACATCGACGACCGGATCTGGATCATCGTGCGTGTCGCCCACCATCATCTCGCCGTCCGGCCCGACCCGGAAAGCCCCCGCGCCGCGGCAACCGACGCCGCTCGCGAGGCTGACCGTTCTGAACCTTACCCCCGCGGTCTCTCGTCCCTTCTTCTGGCTCGTCTGCAGCAACGATGCCCGTACTCGGTCGAGCAACTTTCATCGCTCCTCCCTGGTCGACAGGTCATCTCATACGCCGGTCTGCTCTCGATAGCTCAGACGGCTCATGCGCACAACGGGTTCAGCCAGTCCTCGGCGGCCGGCCCAGACGGCCTCTCGCCGTCGCTCTCGAGGCTCGGCTTCCGGTCGTCGCTCTCGTCAGCATCCGGCCGAGCGAGGACGACCGGGTCGGGAGGCTTGCACCACAAGCGGCCGAGCCTGTCGGGTTCCATCTCGTCCATGTCCGGCCTCATCGGCTCAGGTGGCGGCAGCAGCAGCGGCGGCGGCGCGCCGCTGGCAGCCGAGACGCTCGACACATACACCGATAAGGTCGATGGCCTCCTCCGCAAGATCATCCGCCAGCGCAGAGACGATGACCCGGCCGTCCGTGACTGGTTTGACCCGGGCTGGGGCGTGCCCGTCGAAAACGAATGCACCCTCGATGGCTGCCGGCTCCGGCACTTCCAGGGCCTCCAGCGGCTCGATGAGTCGGACCCCCGTCAGCCAATCCAGAAGTTGCAGTCGCCCTCACCGCCGCTAGCTGGGCGGGGGGCGCCGACCGGTGACATCGATCGCAATTTCGCGCTCGACCTTGGCCGCTTCTCGCCGTTCGACGCCGGCTCGCAATTCCACTCGCCCTCGTCGAGCCGCTGCAACGACCGCTTCTTCGAGCCGGCACAGCAGCAGCGCCGTTCGCAGGAGACCGCCGGCATCCCTCCAATCGCTCGGCTTGGACCGTTTGAAGAGGAGCCGGCCCAGCTGATGGCCGAGTCGACGCCGCGCCTGCCAGCGCCGGTCGAGAGTCAGATGTTGACCCCCCGGCCCGAGCACGACTCGCCGGCGGAGACGCTCTATGACTCGGAAGGCGTTGTCGAGGCCGAGGTCAAGTGGATCCTCGAGAACTTTCCGTTGCCGCCGCCCAAGGCCCAAACGCTGCCGGCGATGGCAAAGCGGCAGCCCCGGTCAAGGACGCCGCCCCAGAGCCCGACATCGATCGAGATCCGACTCCGGCAGGCCTCGCTGACGCCTTCATCAACCTACTCGGGCATGTCGGCTCTGTCGCGCGAGACCGACGCGACGCTGGCGACGACCGTCAGTACCGGATGGTCGGCTCGCAGCCGGGGATCGACCTCGACGTGCGACTCGGGTCGAACCGACGGCTCCGACGGCAACGTTCCTTCGAGCCGGTCCTCGCGCGACTCGGCCGGGCCACTGACGCCTCTGAGCGTGGATGAGGGTGGCGTGCGATCTCTTGCTTCGGCCGCTGGCCTGTCAGGAGATCGAACGCCACGCGAGGGACGAGCTGGAGGTGCCGGCCAGCAGCATGCCGACGGTGGCCTCGTCTCGCCCAGGACGCTCGTCAAGCCGCTGCCGGCCGGCAACAGTTGGCGGCCCAAGACGCCCCCGCCGCCGCCTCTAACGCAGCTACCTCAGATGCAGAGTCGTCGACCGACGCAGCTTCCGCCTTCAGCAGCGAGACCACCTCCGCCTGCGGGCCCTCCGCCGTCGGCACCTCCGCCGCCGCCGCCGGGTTCTTTGACCACGGCCGATGTCGGAAGCGAAGGGCGGCCATTCGCTGCCTTGCTCGAAGCAGAGTCGCCCCTCTCACTCGGCGAACCAATTCGGCTGCCAACAGGTCCTCGCCAGTTCTCGTCCGTGTCGGTCCTGCCTTCGTCCGGCAGCTCGCTCGGCCTACCGGACGGCCGGTCGCCCTCCCCGCGTAAGGGCTCCCTCATGCCGACGTCCAACCTCGAGGCCAGCCCGGATGGCTTCCGCTACCATCGGCCGCATCAGGGCGTCCTCAACCCCTACCTGCGCAAGTCGCCCTCGCTTTCGGTCAGCACGCTGCCCTCGATCCACAGCGCGCAGAGCGCGTCGTCGGTCTCGCCCGAGGCCTCGTCGACGACTCTTCCTCGATCGGCAACGGTGGCATCGCTCGCCAGCCCTGGCGGCGTCGAGGGCAGCAAGATCTTCAAGATCTTCATCCCTTCGGCCGAGCGCACGATCTCGGTCTCCGTCGGGCCGGACGACTCGCTCCTCGGCCTCCGGAGCAAGATCGCCGCCAAGCTCCGGCGAACGCAGCTCGAGCTGCCAGACAAGTGGTCGCTCGCGACCGCCCAGCTGTCAAGCACACGCGAGAAGATCGTCGGCGACCGCGAGCTCGAGGCCCTGCTCGCCGGCCGGCTTCGCAACGGCGACCCTTCGCAGCCTTGCGTCCTCCGGATCGTGGAGGCTTAAGGGTGCGCGCACGCTGCATCACCTTCCTGCCGCCCTTCCTCGCCGCCTCGCGCCCGTCTCGACTCTCCTTCTCCTTGAGCAATCATTGGCTGTTGTAAAAACGTTTTGTACCACTCCCTTGGCTGATGCCGGACGACCGTAGAGCTTATCGATGCCTCCTCCCTCCTGAGTTCGAGAGCCCTCAGGCATCGAGGAGCGACGCGTTGACCGCGAGCAGCGCGCCGCGGGGCTGAATCAACGAGATCTCGGTCTCGGCCGGAGCATCAGGAGACGTCTCACCCATCGCATTTTTCTTGACGAGCCGGCAGGCCAGGAAGCGATCGATGGACTCGTGGGCGCGGGCATAGGCTGCCAGCAACCGAGCGAAGGAAGGGCAGCGGACGGTCTGAGTGAAGGCATAGCGGGGCTTTAAGCCCCCGGTCGACCGGCTTCCTCACCCCTTCGGCGGGGTTGCCGAGGGCGGTCGGGTCGAGCGGGAGCGGAAGGCTCGGGCGTTGCATTTCTGGCTGCGAGGCGGAGCACGTCGCGGTGCGGCGATGATGGGGGCAGGTCGACTGTATGCGCAGTAGCGGGACGAGGACTCGGGCGTCAAAGGCGAGAAGCCACTGATCCGCTCCTAGGACTGACGAGAGGAATCACAATCGTCCTTCAGGGTCTGACCTCCTGAAAATGAGCGAGGGGCGCGCCGAGTAGGGACGACGAGCGTCGGGTCCGACGACCACGACGGAGGGCTGACGGCCGGCGAGGCTGGCTAAAGCGTGCGGCCAAAGACCAGACACCTGGTCCGAGAGGTCATGGCAGGCAGACGGGAGGGTGTATCGGACCTGATTGAGATGCGACCGAAGTGATCCGGTGGGAGGAGGGGCACAGTCGAGGTCAGACTGACGGTGAGCGTTGTGAGCAGCCCCACGCTGCGCCAGATTTGGTTCCAAGTCATGGCATTGACTATCGGTCGGCTCCGAGGCGGGCCTCGGTAGCGGTGTCGGCAACTCCCATCGCCTTTTCCGTCTCGCCCTCCGCGAGCAGGAACCCCCCACGGGTCCAGGGATCAAGCGCGGCCGGCCCGAGCTCGGCTAGAAGCGGGCCCGCAAGGTACTTCTCGGCAGCCGCATAGACGGCAACGACATGCTTGTCGGTCCGCGGAAGGTTCTGGCGCTTCGCGTTCCGAATGCGGAAGGCCACACCTCGAAGCCGCTGCCAGCTCTCAGCCAGCTCTGGCAGGAGGGCGACGGTCGCGTCAAAGACGGCGCCAGCTTGGGCGTCCTCCGTATCACGCCCCTTGGCCTGTCGGAGGGCCTCGAGGAGAAAGATGACGGCAAACGGGTGCTCGTCCATGTCGCTCTGCCGGCCAGGGTTGATATAGGCCAGGATGTCGGTCGCGCTCTCGCGCGCGAAACCGCTCGAGTCGAGGTAGTCGATGAGCCGGAGGCAGTGCCCGAGCGCATTGTCGTGTTGCAGGATCGGATCCCATGACAGCCGGATGTCGAGCGGCTGGTTTCGGACCGGCAACACTATGAGCTCTCTGTCGGCAGTCATCAGCCGCGCATGGAGCAAAGGACTCACGAGCCGTTGCCGGAAGACGTCGAGGTCGGCTTGGATCGTCTGCTTGAGCCGCGAATCCGCTTCGAACGAGCCCTTGACTTCCTCCTCGGACCAGCTGTCACGCGCACCACGGATGGCGGTCGCGAGCTCGCTTTCCAGTGTGGCGCTTCGCAGCCGGTGCGAGGCGATGGCGAGGGCGTACAAGAGGACCCAGGGGTTGCGCAGCTCCCTCCGAAGGACGTAGCGGACGAACGCCTCCAGTCGCTCGTGGGAGACCGGACTTCTCTCGCGGCGCCTGTCGAAAGCGCAGTGCCCGAGCTTGCGCAGCGCCGACGCGCTCGACGGCGTTGACGGGTCGAAGCTGAGGGGAGAGTCGCCTTCATTCGACGTCAGGACATCGATCCCGTGATCTGCCCTGTTTTGTCCTGTCGAGGTCCGAAGAAGGCACCAGTACGTCAGTACCGCTGTAGCGGACAGGTGAGGAGGGTCAGGATCGGCCACTAACCGAGAGCAGTCAGGACGTCCGCATTGGCTGAAGTGCGAGAGGGGAAAGGAATGACCATCAGCAGCCAAAGCTAGCCGGAGCGTACATAGACGTCATAAGGCACGCACTGAGCTTCTCGGGCTCCAACGAGAACTGCACAAACGTCTCTGCAGGGCGTGGCTGGCTCAGGGCTGCAGGCGTTACTCTGGCCGGCTGCGAGCCATTCCGCCGAGGCTGGGCGGTCGCTGTCAGACGAACTGCGGCGTTAGATGCAAGTTCTTGCTTTTAGAAGCAGTCGAGTCGATCAGGACGTACATTGCGACGGACGAGCCCGGGGATGATCGTCAGGGATCAGCACGCGACTGGGCGGCTGCCGGGCTGAAGGAGTCGCCCTGGGAATCCAGCCTGCAAGGCGCGCACAACCCGTGTCAGCCTGGCGCAGGGTCTTCTTGCGCTCGAGACGTCTGCGTACTTTGACCCCAAGGCTCGTGGACTATGCTGTCCGGAGACGGGTAGCTGAGGCTGCTCGACGACGTTGAGGCAGCGCCAGCTGGAGGAGAGTAAGGAGGGGTTGCGCGCAGGTCAGCTCGGTTGGGTCGCCTTGACGCCTGCGAGAGCGGCCACGCACAGCTTGCTGGAAACGTCGAGGGTCCGGCATGATGGGATACAGACTCAGAGACTGGCCGGCGACCTGATACGGACCGGCAGCAGGGGTGAGCATCCAGGGCATAGACAGGCAGGGCCGCCCTCGACTAGCGGAGCTCACCGGGCGTCGAGGCGGTCAGACCTGCTCGACCTGCCGTAGCGAGCTGACGACCGAGGCGAAACATGGAGATGTCGAAAAGAGCGTCACCGGTCGCGACCTGCTCTTGCACTGGAGACGACGGCTCGTCGACGAGATTGCAGGCCGGAGAAAAGGGTCTAGGGTGAGCGTCAGGCGCCAGAGCGGCGGCAGAGCTCCGTAGCTCTCGAGCGGCCCACGCGGCCGAGCCCCCTTCCGACCGCCATGCTCGTCCAGAACCATCTCGCCCTTCGGCGAACCCCTGCAGGCGAGGATAGAGGATCGCAAGCTGGCCTGGCTGACGCGTCGCAGAGACGTCGCACAGAGGGTCAGCACTGCTGGTCCATGGTTCAAAGAGGAACGTACGACAAGGCACCCGCCTTGCTGTCGCCCACCTCCTAGACACCAACACCTCCTTTGGAGTCGCTCTGTTTTTCAGCAAAGCACTCGCACGAGGAGCCTGTCCGACTTGCCCCACCTTCCCATTTTAGGTGCGAGCAGGTTGCTGGCACCTGGTCCTGCCGGGCGGTCGTCCTTCCTTGGCGTTCGCTCGCACTGCTGCCGGTGCTCAAGCCTGCCGGCAGACCCTGCCCTTTGCCGTCTACTCCAACATGTACACGTTTGATGAGCATCGGGCGGCAGGACACGCCAATAACCGACCCTTGCGACTACGTCCGCGTCTGATGACTCGGTGTGTGGGATTTTTGGGCGGTGGTGATCGTCGCACGAGCCCCGGCGCGTCCTTCCTGCCCACTGCAGTGGATCCTCTGTGCGGAAGAACAGGCAATGATGGGCGACATGAGCAGCGAGCTAGGCCGCTCGCTCTCCCATCGTCGAACACGTGAGGTTTGGACCATCGTGCCCGGTCGGATGCACGATGACCGCTCGCCGCCTCGCTCGCCTGCAGAGAGCATGCCAAGATCGTCCGGCTCCGTCGCTGCGCGCGCGCGTCGTCCTCCGAAGGCCCGAGCCCCTCAGCCCTCGCTTTTCAGCTCGTCCGACCATCGCCTCCCTCCTCCCGGACGACGTCCTCTTGTGCATCGTAGGCTGCTCCCGAGCAATCCGGACGACACGGGCACACCCTCATCACTCACCTCAGAGCTCCCACGGACGCGCTTCGCCATGCCGGCCATGCCGACGCTCGCCGTGCTCCGCGGCGCGCGCCGGAGCAAGCTCCTCGTCGGCGCCGCCGTCGTCGTCCTTGTCATCTTCGGCCTCACGCTCGCGCCCTTGCTGGCCTTGGACGGGCTGCCGCCACCGGAGCCGTTTGTTCATCGGATCGTCCGTCCTGGTGCGCCGGCCAAGCACGGGTCCAGCCAGCCCCCGCGGAGGGTGGCGAACGCGTCGTCGCTCCTCCCCGAGCTGCCGCCCGACTTTCCACCGCCCGAGTCGCTTCGACACCCGTCGACATTCGAGCACTTTGCCGAAGCACCTCATTCAAAGACGCCGGTGGTCAACGCCTTCCCGGCCAAGTTGCTTGGAGCGATTCGCCCAGACGAGTGGACGGGCAGGGCAGCCCCAGCCAGCGGCAAGTGGGACCCCCCGCGCGGCACATTCGCGCGTGAGTGGGTTGCGCCCGAGTGGGTCAGCTTCGGACCGGACAAGCCCAAGGCCAACGACCTGCCTCGGATCCAGTTTGACTTTCCGCCTGAGGCAGAGCGCGATGCCGACCGGCGCAAGCTCGTCGCAGCGCGTCGCGAGGTCGTCCGCAACGCCTTTCTGTCAGTCGGTCGCTTCGCGCAGTAAGCGCCGCTCTGGCACCGCGAGCCTCCGACTGACATCACTCTGCGGTTCTGCTGGCTGCAGACATGCCTGGGAAGGCTACAAGAAGCACGCCTGGGGTAGCGACGAAATCAAGCCGGTTACGGGCAAGCGGTGCGTCTTGAGCCAGGCCAGCCTGGCTCCGTGACGCGATGGCCTGACATTCTGAACTCCTTACTTTCGCAGGTCGGACCCCTTCCTTGGCTGGGGTGCGACAATCGTAGAGTCCGTCCAGACTGCTGCTTTCAGGCCCGGAGTGCGCACCCTCTGCTGACTTGCGATCCCGCAACCATAGCTCGCTCGACACGCTCCTCCTGATGCGACTGCCAGACGAATACATGCTCGCCCGAGAGCACGTCCGCGATATCGACTGGGGCGTCATCTCTGGCATCGACTGGGGTCGAGGACCTGCGCAGCTCGGAAGGACAGGCGCTTCCATCCACGCCTTTGAGACTGTCATCCGGTGAGTATCGTCGATGGTCGCGTGCCTCACTCCGCGCTACAGCTCAGATTGTCCGTCTGCGCCGGCCTGACTCATATCCTTGTTGCTCTGCTCGCAACAGGTATCTTGGCGGCCTCCTGGGCGCCTACGATCTCAGTGGTGACCCGCTACTGCTCACACGAGCCGAAGAACTCGGGCAGATTATCCTTCCAGTCTTTGACACCTCGTCCGGCGTCCCGCTCAGTGCGTGTTAGGCAACCCGTCTGCTGCTCGCCGTGGACTCGGCTACTGACAGCATCCTGCCTTCTTGCGCACCGCCCAGGTCGGATCAACCCAAAGGATCCGAAGCACAACTATGCGGGCCATGCGATCCAGCTTGCCGAAGCCGGCACTCTCGCGCTCGAGTACACCCGCCTGTCGCAGCTCACTGGCAATCGTACATACTTCGATCTCGCACAGCGCGGCATGGACTACCTCGACCAGGTGCTGGCACCCAAGTCGCCCTTCCCTCCGCTGCTGCCAACAATGTTCAGCACAGAGACGTGGAGGGGCGGCACGCTCGGCACGTACTCGTTTGGCGGCATGGCCGATTCGGCCGTCGAATACCTGATCAAGCAGTCAGTCGCTTTCAGGAGAAGGACCTTGTGACGACGCTTGCCGCTGACAGGCTTGCTCTGCTCACAGGCACGTGCTCCTACGTGGTTCGCTGCCTCGCTACGCCCAGCTGGTGCGTCTCGCTGCAGAACTTGAAGTCCTCCGCCTCCTGCCGACCATCGCGCCTTATCTGGTCCCCCTTAGTACTCTCAATCGATCGACCGGGCCAACGCCATCCTGTTCAAGGAGCCCAAGGTCCCGGGCAAGAACCTCCTCGTGCGTCGGTTGATCGTCTCCGAGTCGCGTCTGCAAGACCATGGGTGGCTGACTAGAGACCTCTGCCCGATCCGCAGACGGTCGGCGAGGTCAAAGGCGGCCGATACCAGTACGCGATGGAGCACCTTTCGTGCTTCACCGGCGCGATGCTGGGGCTTGGGGCGCAGGTCCTCGACTACCGCAAGAAGGACCTTTTCAACGCCAAGCGGATCACGCAGACGTGCTACTACATCGGGTGCGCCCTCTCTGCTTCTCTGCCTCCGATCGAGCGGAGCTGAACTGAGCGCCACCTTCTGCTTTTTGCAGGTCGGCTACCGAAAGTGGCCTTCAGCCCGAGCGCGTCGACTTCTACGCTCCGGTCTGTGCTCGCCCGTCGCCTCTCGCTATCTCTCGCTTCATACCTGACGTTCTTTCATGTCTCGAGCAGGAGAATGCGGCCCGGTTCGAGCATGTCATGGACGACGAGACCGAGGAGGTCTTTGATATCCCGCGCGGTCGTCCGGTTGGCGTCAAGAGCCAGCACAAGCACTACATCTCGCGGCCTGAGTCGCTCGAGTACGGCCGACCTCCATCCCTGCGATCCGACTCCTAGGTTTACCAGTGCTGATCGTCTCACCGCTCGCCCGCCGTTAGGTCCGTCTTCTACATGTACCGCATCACGGGCGATGAGCGCTACCAGGACCAGGGCTGGCGCATGTTCACCGACTGGGTCGACCAGACGAGAACCGAGTGGGGCTTTGGCAGCGTCAAGGACGTTGGCCGACGCAACCCCTTGCTCGGCGACAATATGGAGTCGTTCGTCGTGAGTCGCCAGCTTGCCGTTACCCAGCTCACCGTCTGCCGAAACTGACCCATGTCGTGCGGTCCCATCAGCTGGCCGAGACGTTCAAGTACTACTACCTCCTACAGGCCGACCCGTCGGAGCTCTCGCTCGATACCTACGTCCTCAACACCGAGGCCCACCCTTTCATCCACTCGCCTGCGCACACGCCCGGCGACGCCGGCCTCTTTGATCTGTCGCTCCTCCCAAAGGGCGACGCCGAGCGGCCCGTCGGCGAGGGGACTGACGCCCAAAAGTGGGCTGTCTACCGCAACATGGTGCAGCTCGGCATGATCCAGACCGACGGCGACAAGAAGGCGCCAGAGATCAAGGAGAGCTAGAACCACCGCTGATGCGATCCGCTGCAGCCGGTCGTGACGAAGGCGCTGCGTTGATCTAGACGCCCAACTGTATCAGAATTCCCCCGTTTTCGCAGGCGGTGATCGGCGCAGTCAGGGGAGTTAATACATATCCACTCGGCGCTAAGGCTACAGTCATCTTGTTTAAACAGGAGAGCTACTCGTCGACCGCGTCGTAGCTCGAGTCGATGCCTGAGCGACGAAGAAGGCGAGCGTGTCAGCTCGGACAGGCTGCGCAGGATAGGGCGCAAGGAATCGACAGACCTCCCATCAGGACCTTGACGAGGGAGGGGCGGGTGACTGTCAGTCGAGCGAGCAACTCTGCAGAGGGCACGACAATCCCGACAGACCTTCATGATCCACATCGACGGCGACAGCTCGATTCCGCTCGTCTTCATCATCTCGTCGGCTGGACAAGTAGGGGCATTGCTGAGTTAGTGCCAAACCACAGAGGATTTAAGGCTGCGAGCAGAACGTACCCTCGAGTTCCTAAAGTGAAGCCAAAATGAAGGGTGATGTCAGTCGGGAAGGCTGCGAAGCATACGCTCTCAGACAAGACGTACGTAGTTGGATCTTCAAGCAGGGAGGAGCCAACGCAGTGTCAGTAGCGGACGACAGGGTAAACAAAGGCGTCAGGGAGCCCGACTCACGTGCAGTCTACGAGGTCGCCGACGGTCGGATGAACGTCAATCGAGGCCAGAAACTCTTGAGCCTTAGTGTCATTGCCGATCTGGGCAAAGGAGATGCTGAGCGCGTCGGGTCCGTAGCGTGTGCGCTCGAGCTCCTTACTGGCCTGCATGATGACGCGCAGGATCTAGCACACGCCACGGAGGGAGGCTGTCAGCAAGTCGTTCTGAGATGCAAACTTTTCCACGGGACAATACTCACCTTGTCGCGAGGCTCGCCCTGAGGCGTGCCATCGGTGACGGCGATGACCAGGACAGGCTTCTGTGAGGGAAAGACATGAGGCGTCAGCGGCACGTCCATCTAGGCGAGCACATTCAACGCGCAACGCACCGCCAGACGGTTTGCCTTTGCCGGTCGGACGACGAGCGGGTTGAGGATCTTTTGCTCCATGGCCGTTCCCAGGGGCGTCAAGCCCGAGAAGCGCACGCGGCTGATCAGGTCCATCGCACCGGCCGAGTCGCGGATGCCGTTGCCCTCGATGCTGCGGAGGCGCATCCCATCAGTGAGTGCCTTATGTCGGCAGATCCCGACAGTCTGGCTGACTCACTTGGAGTTTAGGAAGCGGACCTGCGACCGATGGGAGGGGTTGCGGGGAGTCAGACACGAGCTCCGCGGACGCGCACAACAAGGACGTGACCCTACCTGGATGCCATCGTCGTCGAACAAGCTGGCAGCGAGGGCGCACCGCTCGACGATGAGCTTTGCGTCATCGATCCGCGAGCCCTCTTCCTCGAAGGCCATCGAGCCGCTGTCGTCGACGAGGAGGACGACGTCAAACAGCGCAATCTTGCACAGGTCGGCCGCCAGCTCGCGCGGGAGCGACCACGAAACGGCAAGCGCATTGAGCGCCGACGAGCGCGAGACCTCGCCCGCAATGCGCTGAAGCGCCCGATGGTCGTAGAAGGCGCCGATCCCCTGGTCCTGGACGGTATACTCGAGGATCGATAACACCTGGGCTTCGCTTAGACGGAAGTCGCCTGTCTTGGGGATCGAGCTATCGATGGCTCTCTGCGTCGGCTTGGTCGTCTGAGGCGGCATGCCGGGAGGAGGCGCATAGTTTTGGGCCTGGCCGGGGTACGAGGTCGAGAGCGGCCGCTGCTGCTGCAGCTGCTGCGACGAACCGTACGTGGTGGAGCTCGGCCCGGCGCTCTGGGCTGAGTCACGCCGGAAGGGGTTGCGGAACAAAGACGGCTTGCGCTTGACGCTGCCGCTCGAGCTGCTGGGCGCAGTCGAGACGATCGAGTTCTGGCGCTGAGGCGGTTGGAAGCTGCTGCGGTCGGGTCCGAGACGTAGGGAGGAGGGGGGCGTCAGCTGGCAGATCATTCGCGGCCGGCGGAAAGTTCGTGAGAGCCCCACACCTTCCAGACGAAGCGTACTGGGTAACCGGCGCCTGCTGGAGCGGAGCGACCTTCTGATCGCCGAGAGTTGGCTGGCTATGGCATCGTAAGGAGGTCAGGAAGCGGTCAGTGGAAGCGCGATGGACGCACTGCGCCTGGTCGACCGGCGAGGCCCGCAGGCGACGCACTAGCTAGTGGACCCTGCCGAGTCGCGGAAGGGGTCCTGCGTCGTCGACTGATCGTACGACGGCGGACCGGCGGCCATCGCAGCAGAGGATGCGACGGGTACGGCCTGGACCGGGGACGGCACAGGCGCGGCCGACGTGTCGGCAGGGGGCAGGACGATCGGGGTCGAAGCCGCGAGGCGAGCGGCGAGACCTGCGAGCCAGAGCGCTCGGCGTCAGCAACAAGAACTGAACCATCCTCAGCGGCGGTTCTCGCTACGGACCCATGAGCAGAAGTAGGCTGAGAAGCGGATCGGTGATGGGAGGTCGGTGTGGATGGTGAGTGTCGAGAGGCTGTCGTCGTCCGTCGTCCTGCCGCCCGTTCCGTCGAGGGCTTGGCTCCTGCCGAGCACGTCGTGCCGAACGATTACACCCCCACCGCCGCTGCCGCACCCACGGCCGGCCGGTCATCTCTGCCAGGTCAGCAATCTGAGAGCGTCCTGCGACTCTCGCTCGGACCCCAGCTGCGATGCGAGCGACCTCTCGTCGTCGTCCCCAGATGATCGTGCGACAGGCACGAGCCGGACACCGACACCTCGGGCAGGCCAAGCCAGCCGACGAGCGGCTCCGCTCGATCGGAGACGCTCAACCGCCCGCCTCTCCGCCGCCGGGGCGACAGGAGGCAAACCCCCGACGACGGGCAGGCCGGACCCAAGTCGAAACCCCTTCCCTTCGCCTCCGGACCAGCAGCGATCTCGACTCGCCCGACCCCGCCGCTCTCCGTCCCCTCCTCGACGTTCTCCGTTGGCAACGCAGAGCTGTCGTTGTCATCTACTAGCTCGATGCTGCTGAACCCCGCGCGCTCACTTCTCTGTCTCGTTGGTCGTCGATGGCTCCCGGCAAGCGTCGGCCGTCGGGCTGTTGGCTGACCCGGGTCGTCGGCCCTTCCTGCGCGCGGTCCCACGCCGGGGCGATCAAAGTGACGTCGGCCGTGCGAGCGGGCCCGACGTCGGGTCGCTCTCCTCCGCCGCTGTCGCTAGCGTTCTGCCGCATCGGTCGTTCGGGGCGAGAGCTCGTCTGGTTCTGGGGCCTGCGGGGCCAAAGAAGACACCCCGACCCCCCCGCTCCTTCTCCGCTCGCGTCCCGGTCCCGGCCGTCATGCGCGACGAGCGCCGCTCGCTGCCCTTCAAAGGACCGGGCTCGCGCCGGTCTGCCGGTCTTCTCCCTGCCTCCTTCTCAGCCCTCCCTCCGCCAATTCAGACAGCCCAGCAACAGTCTCTGCAAGCGTCGCCAGCATGGCATCCTCCCCAGCATCCTCGACCGTCGAGTCGCCCAAGGCGGCGACCCATAGCGGCAAGAAGCCCTACTTGTGCGTCCCAGACGTGGCTTGGCACTTCGACCTGTTCGGCGCTCACCCATCCGGTTCTATGCAACAGCGGCTGGCGTGGCAAAGCCCTCCACCGAGGCATCCTCGCGACGGCCGGTCTCGGCTTCTTCCTCTTCGGCTATGTGCGTGATCTCTGCTCTCGACCCTCTTGCGACGGAGACGGCCGACTGACGGGCGCTGCGCGCATACGACAGGACCAAGGTGTTATGGGTGGTCTCCTCACGCTACCAAGCTTCGTCGAGACGTTCCCTCGCATCGACGTCGTCAACACGACCGGCGGTGCTAAATCGAACGCGAGCACGATGCAGGGCCTGACGATTGGTCTCTACGAGATCGGCTGCATGATTGGCGCCCTCTCGACGCTCTACCTCGGCGACAAGTATGGCCGGCGCAAGCTCATCTGGTGGGGCTCGGCCGTTATGATCATCGGCGCCGTCATCCAGACGGCCTCGTACCACCTCGAGCAGCTCATCATTGCGCGTATCGTCTCCGGCGTCGGCAACGGCTGGATCACCGCCACCGTCCCCGTCTGGCAGTCCGAGTGCGCCCGAGCTGAGCACCGAGGCTACCTCGTTATGATTGAGGGTGCTTTGATCACGGGCGGCGTTGCGTTCTCGTACGGCATCGACCTCGCCTTCTACTTTGTGCCCGGCTCGGTGCGTCGCTCCGTCCTGCCTCCATATTAGGACGCAGTCGGCTGACTCTGACCCCCCCCGAATTATCCCGCGTCGCATAGGCGTCATGGCGCGTACCTAGTGAGTCGCCGCCAGTCTTCTGGCTGCGTGAGAGTTCTGTCCTGACCCCTCGGCCCCCTTTCCTTGTAGTTGCGTTCCAGATCATCTTCGCGATCATCATCTTCTGCACGGTCATGTCGATGCCAGAGTGCGTCACTCGCCCTTTTACCGTTCCTTTAGCGGAAGCTGATTCCCATGCTCGCTCTATAGGTCGCCCCGCTGGCTCATCAAGAAGGGCCGCTACGACGAGGCTCGCGACATCTTTGCCGCCCTTGAGGACGTCGGCCCTGAGGACGAGAACGTCATGCTCCAGGTCGAGGAGGTCCGCGCCACGCTCCCTCTCGTCGAGAGCGGCTCGCTCAAGGACATCTTCTCCAACGCTGGCAAGGAGAAGAACTTCCACCGCGCTTGCCTCGGTACGTCGCCGTCTCCTGTTCGGAAAGACGCGTACAAT
>Ga0308160_10001254_pt1 | contig 37269 bp, 38 predicted proteins | sample PhyFR1_FD_201036 | JGI IMG/M metagenome (GOLD analysis project Ga0308160, IMG submission 201036) | Phyllosphere microbial communities from UC Gill Tract Community Farm, Albany, California, United States - DLSLF.R1 | ecosystem: Host-associated > Plants > Phyllosphere > Unclassified | place: USA... | reverse complement strand
TCACCCTGGCGGCAACCCTGGCCGTGGTGCCGACCATCCCGGTGGCGGGCATGACCCTGATCCTGGGCATCGACAAGTTCATGAGCGAATGCCGCGCCCTGACCAACATCATCGGCAACGGCGTGGCGACCATCGTCGTGTCGAAATGGGAAGGCGAGCTCGACAAGGAACGTCTGGCCGCCGAACTGAAAAACCCGAGCGTGGACGACGGTTCGCTGCGCGAGCAGGCCCTGCACGAAACCGCCTGAGGCTTTCCAGCTTTTAGCTATCCTCGTTCAGACGCCGGGTTCGCCCGGCGTTTTTTTTTGCGGGTACAATCCAGTCTATGAAAAACTGGATCAACCGCCTGCGTGGCGGTGCCGACAACCCGCCCGCGGCGGCGCCCCAGGCGGCTGCGCCCGAGGACCAGACCGCCGACCTGGCGGTCGAGATCGAAGCCACCTATTACCGCTGGCTGACGGCGGCGCGCGGCTATGCGGCGCCCGACGAGGTCGAGACCCGCATCCTCGACGAGGTGCGGATCCTGTCCCTGCAGCCGGGCGAAGCGGCCGGGCTGGTCCCGCGCGTGCCGGAAGCCATCCCGAAGCTGCTGGCCAGCCTGAACGACGACGACGCCTCCGTGCCCGAACTGGCGCGCCAGGTCGCACAGGACGTGGTGCTGGTGGCGGAAGTCATCCGCGAAGCCAACAGCGCCTACTACCGCCCCATCGCCCCCGTGAAGAACGTCGAAGCGGCGATCATGATGCTGGGCCAGAACGGCTTGCGCATGCTGCTGGCGCGCATCGCCTTCCGACCCCTGATCAATATGCAGGCGGACGGCTTCGCGCGCGAGGCCGCGCCCCAGGTCTGGAACCAGTCGGTTAGTTGCGCACTGGCCGCCAGCCTGATGGCGCCGGGCCTGAGCACCGGCGTGTTCGAAGCCTACCTGGCCGGCCTGATGCAGAACCTGGGCCTGGTCGTGGCTTTCCGCCTGGCCGACCGCGTCTGCGTTGACGGCCGCATCCCCGGCTCGAGCAGCTTCGGCGCCCGGCTGCTGGCCGGCAGCCGCCAGCTGTCCTCGGCCATCGCCCTGCACTGGAAATTCCCGAAAGAAGTCGCCAGCGCCATCGCCCACGCCGGCGAACCGGGCGCCGACCACCTGGCCGAAGCGCTGTCCCTGGGCGACCGCATCGCCAAGCTGCGCCTGCTGATCGACGCCGGGGTGCTGGGCGAGGACGACGCCCTGGTCACCGACGGGCTCGACAACTTCCAGCGCCGCTGTCTGGGCAAACTGGCCAAACTGGAAAGTTAGCGAACACCCCTTGCGCATCGCGTGTCGGCCCCCATACCCAAGCATGGGACAACATCGACCAGGAGCGAGCGCATGAAACCAGGAACGACCCGCGTCGTCATCACCGGCGCATCGAGCGGCATCGGGGCCGCCACGGCGATTGCCTTTGCCCGGCAAGGCGCGCATCTGCTGCTGGGTGCGCGCGGCGAGCCGGGCCTCGACGACATTGCGCGCCGCTGCCGCGAGGCCGGCGGATGGGTCGACACCGTCCCCGTGGACGTGACCGACGCTACGGCGGTCGCACGCTTTGCCCGCCATGCACGCCAGCTGCTCGGCGAAATCGACTTGTGGTTCAGCAATGTCGGCATCGGGGTCGTCGGCAAATACCAGGACGTGCCGATCGAAGACCACCACCGGGTCATCGAAGCCAACCTCATCGGCCACATGAACGACGCCTACGCCGTGCTGCCGATTTTCCGCGACCAGGGCCACGGCATCTGGGTCAACATGATCTCGGTGGGCGGCTTCATCGCTTCGCCCTACGCCGCCGCCTACACGGCCAGCAAGTTCGCCCTGCGCGGCTTCAGCCAGGCCTTGCGCGGCGAGCTGCACGATTACCCGCACATCCACGTCTGCGACGTCTACCCGACCTTCGTCGACACGCCCGCGATCCATCACGCCGCCAACTACACCGGCGCCAGGCTCAAGATGCCGCCCGGCGCCATGGCCCCGGAACGCGTGGCGGATGCCGTGGTCGCGCTGGCCCGCAAGCCGCGCGACACGACGGTCGTCGGTGCACCGGCCAGCGCCCTGGAGCTGGGCCAGTTTGCCGCGCCCCTCACCGCCGGCCTGATGGACCGTTTCATGGACCGATGGACGAAGCGGGCCGCGCCTGCGCCTGATACCACAGGTACTTTCTACGAACCGGCGGCGGGCGCGAGCGGCCTCCGCAGCGGCATGCGCGGCAGCGGCCCGGATTCGGGCTCGGGCGCCGGCGGCAACAAGGCGATGCTGGCGCTGGGCGCGACCGCGCTGGCTGCGCTCGGGCTGCAGCTGCTGCGGCGCCGCGTCTGATCAGGGCGCCTGCGCCATACGCTGCTGCAGCAGCCACAACTGCGCATAGGCGCCCTCCTGCTCCAGCAGTTCCGCATGGGTGCCGCGCTCGACGATGCGCCCGTTTTCCATGACGATGATGGCATCGGCGTTGACGATGGTGGACAGCCGGTGCGCGATGATCAGTGTGCTGCGGTTGCGCGCCAGCCGTTCCAGCTCCTGCGTGATGGCGTGCTCGGACACCGAGTCGAGAGCCGAGGTCGCCTCGTCGAAGATCAGGATCGGCGGGTCCTTCAGGATCGCGCGGGCGATGCCGATGCGCTGCCTTTCGCCGCCCGAGAACATCACGCCGCGCTCGCCGACCGGGCTGTCGTAGCCTTCCGGCAGCGCCTCGATGAGCTCGTGCAGCAGGGCCGCCCGGGCCGCCGCGACCACCTCCTCCCTGCCGGCCTCGATGCGCGCATAGGCGATGTTGTTGCCGATCGTGTCGTTGAACAGCGCGGCATCCTGGGGCACCACGCCAATCGCGCGGCGCACGCTGGACGGGCTGCGGTGGCGGATGTCCTGGCCGTCGATCAGCACCCGCCCCGCGTTCGGGTCGTACAGGCGCAGCAGCAGGCGCGCGAGGGTCGACTTGCCGGAACCGCTGCGCCCGACCACGGCCAGGGTGGTGCCGGGCGGGATGCGGAAGCTGACGTCGAACAGCACCGGCCGCTCCGGATCGTAATGGAAGCTGACGTGCTCGAATACGACCTCGCCGGCGCCCGGATGCAGCACCGGCGCATCGGGCGGGTCCGGCATTTCCGGGCGTTCGCGCAGCAGGGAAAAAAGGCGCTCGGCATTGACGCGGGCATCGCGCGCTTCGCGGTAGACGAAGCCGAGGGCGTTCAGCGGCAGGCAGACCTGCAGCGCATAGGCGTTGATCAGCACCAGGTCGCCCACGCTCATGCGATGCGCCATCACCGCCTGCCCGGCGAACAGCATGATGGCGGCCACGCCGATGGCGATCACGAAGCTCTGCCCGACGTGCAGGGTGAACAGGGCGCGCTGGTTGCCTACCCCGGCCTCCAGCCAGCCGTCCATGATGTTCGAGAACTTGCGCGACTCGAAGGCCTCGTTGCCGAAGTACTTCACGGTGTCCGCATTGATCAGGCTGTCCGCCAGCTGGCCCTTGGCGCGCGAGTCGAGCTTGTTGACGCGCCGCTGGTAGATCACCCGCCGCGCCGTGAACACCAGCGTAAAGCCGGCGTAGGCAAGAAAGGTGAGGACGATGATGCTGGAAAAGCCGGGGTGGTAGCGGCGCAGCATGATGGCCAGCACCAGGCCGATCTCGACCAGGGTCGGGACGATGGTGAACAGCCCGACCCCGAGCAGGAAGGCGATGCCGTTGGTGCCGCGGTCGATGTCCGGCAGCAGGCTGCCGACCTGGCGCCGGGCATGGAAGCGCGGCCCCAGCGCGTGCAGGTGGGCGAAGGTCTTCTGCGCGAAGTTCGACACCGTGCTGAGGGTGACGCGCGCGAACAGCAGGTCGCGCCATTCGTTGAACAGGGTCGAGGCGAAGCGCAGCAAGGCATAGCCCGCCAGCAGGTAGATCGGCAGGCTGGCGGGCAGCGCAGGCTGGGAAAAGGCATCGATGATGCGCTTGAGCACCAGCGGCACCGCCACCGTGGCGATCTTGGCGACGACCAGCAGCAGCACCGAGGCGGCGATGCGCCAGCGGTAATGCCGGGTCACCTCCCACAGCTCGGCGGCGAAGGGTCGCTTCGGGCCGGGCGGGTCGGGCTCGTCGATATTGCCTGGAATGTCAGCGTTGTGCGCCATGGCCTCGGTCCGGGGTATATCCCTTGGACCGGGCCGGGCGGATTTGGGTCGCTGCGCGCGCCTGCGCCGCCTCAAGCGTGCGCCGGCGCGCATGGCTTACTTTGCCGGACGGCTTCTCGCGGGCGCGGCGTTCTCGAGCCGATAGACCATGTCCACCGACTGGCGCAGCTTGATCATCTGGACCATGATGAAGACATCGCGGTCGATCTCCGCAGCGCTCTGGTTGGCGGGGCGGCGGCCCTGCTTGCGCTCGCCCCTGAATTCTTCGCGCTCCAGACCCAGGTTGGTGCCCAGCTTTTTGATGGCATCGCTGGTCATCGCCATCGCCGGCCCCAGGCGGCGCCCGGATGCGGTCGCCATGACCTCCGCATGGTGGCGCGCATCCCGGACCGCTTCGGCAACCATCTCGTCGGTGACCTTGTCCATCGTGCTGAGGTCGAAATCGGCGGCGAAGCTGTCCAGATTGGGCTTGCCCAGCAGGCCGTCGGCCAGCGCGGGCCAGTTGGCGACATTGCGCAGGTTGATCTTCACGTCGCAGCTCAGCTCATATACCGGGATGCCGTCGGCAGCGCGCTGCTTGCGCACACCCTGGCGCACCTCCCGCACCTGCATGTCCTCGACGTCGATGCTCAGCTTCTGCATCAGCTCGCGCACCTCGGCCATCCGTGCATCGATGGTCGCGCGCGCCACCGCCGGGTCGGCGCCCTCAGCCAGGATCTGGAAGTCGATGGACGCGATATCCGGCATCTCGACCCGGTAGCTGCTGCCGTTCACGTGGGTAAAGGGGTAATCGGGAATCGGCGAGGCCAGCGCCGGCCCGGCCGGCAGAGTCAGGGCGGCGACGGCCATGGCACAGGCGGTCAGGATGGGCAGGAAGGGCTTCATGTTCAGCATGGACACTCCATCAGGTAGAAATCATTGTTCGCGCAGGGCCAGCGCAGGCGACACCCGCATCGCCGCCACCGCCTGGCGCACACAGCCGGCCAGGGCGACGGTACCCACGCCGGCGCAGGCCAGCGCCAGCGGCCACCAGCCCATCGGCGCGCGTTCGACGAAACCGGCCAGGTAGCGCTCGGTCCACAGCCAGGCCGGCCCCAGCGCCAGCAGCGCGCCCACGGCCAGCAGCGCCAGCCATTCGCGCGCCACCAGCAGGCCGATGTGGCGCGGCGTGGCGCCGTGCAGCTTGCGCAGCACGAATTCGCGGGCACGGCGGCGGATCGTATAGCTGGCCAGCACGTAGATGCCGAAGCAGGCCAGCGCGGTCGCCACCACGCTTGCCAGCGCCAGCAGCTGGGCCTGGCGGATGTCCTCGGCATAGTTTTTTGCGAACACCGAGGACGCGGTCTCGATGTCCGGCGCGTCGTTCGGGTAGTGGCGCGCCCACAGGGCTTCGATGGCGGCGCGGGCTTCCCGCAGCGGGCCGCGCACGCGCACCGTCAGCACCCCGCCATCCTCGCTCTGCAAATACATGATGGGCCCGGGCGTCTGGCGCAGCGTGGTAAAGCGCAGGTCCGGGGCGATGCCGATCACGCGCCTGTTCTTGTCGACGATCTGGCCGACCGCCGCCTCGGGCGTGGCGAAGCCCAGCGCCAGCGCGGCGCGCGCGTTCAGCACCACGCCTTCCTCGCCCTCGCGCGAGAACAGTTTGCCGGCCACCGGACGCAGGCCGAACACCTGGAAGAAGTTGGCGCCGACCTCCTTGCCTTCGATGGGGATCACGCTGCCGTCGCGCATCGAGACGTTCAGCGTGATCGTGACCTCGTCGCGACCGATCGCTTCGGACATCGCGGTCGCCCCCTCGACCATGGGCAGGCGCGCCAGCTCGGCCTTGAAGGCATGGGCCGCGCCCGTAGCAGGCTGGCCACGCTGGCCCGGCAGCTGCAGCACCAGCTGGGACGAGGGATCGAAGCCGGTATCGGCCCCGCTGGCATAGCGCGCCTGCCACCACACGGCCAGGCTGGCGGCGACCAGGCCGATCGCGGCGGCGAACTGCGCCACCGTCAGGATGCGGCGCAGGCGCACGCCTTCGACGGTCTCGCCGGCGCGTCCGCCGAGCGCCACGCTGGCCGGCACGCGCGCCGCCAGCCAGGCCGGATACAGGCTGGATGCCAGGCCGGTCGCGATCCCGATCGCCGCCATCGGGGCCCAGGCGCCCGGTCCGAAGGTGGCGGCCACGGGACGGCCCACCAGCGCCGAGAACAGCGGCAGGATCAGCCACGCGAGCGCGCCGCCGATCAGGGTCGCGCTGGCCCCGACCAGCAGGGCCTCGGCGACGAACTGCCCGGCCAGGCCGGCGCCCGAAATGCCGAGGGTCTTGCGCACCGCGATCTCGCGCCGGCGCGCGGCGGTGCGCACCGCCGCCAGGTTGACGTAATTGGTGGCCGCCAGCACCAGGATCAGCACGCCTAGCAGGGCCAGGCCGGCGATCGCCGCCGGGTTGCCGTAGCGTTCGCTGTCGCCGGCGGCCAGGTCCTGGTCGAAAAAGACCTTGGACAGCGGCGTGACCGCGATGCTGGTCAGCGGCCGGGGCCGGCCCTGCGTGATGGCCGTGGGCAGGCTGGCGTCGCGTTCGCTGGCGACCATCTCTTCCAGGGCCGTCTCCAGGGCGCGCGGGGCCAGGCCGGGCGCGGGGCGCAGATAGAGCCGGGTACGCTTGAACCAGGCGTCCTGGGCGCTCTTGGGCGGCGGATCCCAGCTGTGCACGCCCTTGCCGAGCAGGGCAGCGAACTCGGGGCTGGTATTCGCCGGCAAGTCGGCGACGATCGCGCGCACCACGAAGGGGCTGCCGGCGATGCTCACGACCTTGCCGAGGGCATCGGCGCCGCCGAACAGACGCAGCGCTTCGCTGCGGCTCAGCACCAGGGCGTCGGGCCGGGCCAGCGCGGCCCTGGCGTCGCCGGCGAGCGCGCGCACGCCGAAGAAGTCGAGGTAGTTGGGCTCCACCACCGACACCTTCAACTGCAGGAAGCGCGTGCCGATGCGGGCGCCGAGGGGCGCGGTCCTGGCGCCTGTCGAGGCCTGCACCAGGCCGGCGGCTTCGGCCTTGCGCATCAGCGGCGCCGGGCCGCTCTCGCCGAACGTCGCGCGCGGGAAGACATTGCGGCGTTCCTTGACGACGTAGATACCGTCGGCGCCGGCAAGCGCGTCGTTGTAGGTCCAGGCATAGCGGACCAGACCGAACAGCAGGAAGCAGGCGGCCAGGGCGACCGCCAGGCCGAGGACGGCGACCGCCGAATACACGGGCTCGCGGGCCAGCAGGCGCCAGGCCAGGCGCAGGTTACGCAGCGACATCGGTAATCCCCTGATGTAGACAATGCTGTCTATGCTATGCTCATCCTGGCCCATCCGGCAATAGCGAAACGACAAATATTTTTGTAGACTTCGCAATCTAGAACGGATAGTCTGCGCGTGCGTGCACCCAGTTTACGAGGAACCATCATGGCCAAGCCCCCTGCCCCTTCCAAGCCGACACCGGCCGAACTCGACCTGTTGCAAGTGCTGTGGCCGCTGGGTTCCGGCACCGCCCGCCAGGTGCACGACGAAATCATCAAGACGCGGCCGGAGGTGACCTACGCGACGGTGCTGCGCCTGATGCAGATCATGCATGCCAAGGGTTTGCTGATCCGTGACGAGAGCGAACGGTCTCACGTGTATGCGCCGGCCCAGGCCCAGGAATCGCTGCAAACGAATCTGCTGAAAGACCTGATGACGCGCGCCTTCTCCGGCTCGGCCAAGGCGCTGGTGCTGGCCGCGCTCAAGACCGGCATCTCAAAAAAGGAACGCGAGGAAATCGAAGCGCTGCTGAAGGACGAGGTCAAGCCAGGCGAGGGCAAGCAATGAACGCCCCTGCCCTGATCGCCGCCATCGGCTGGACCCTGGTCCATTTCGTCTGGCAGGGCGCCCTGATCGGCTGTGTCGTCGCCGTGTTGCTGACGGCGCTGCGTAACGCGCGGCCCGAGACGCGTTACGCGGTCGCCTGCCTCGGCCTGCTGCTGTGCCTGACATGGCCGGCCGTCGACCTGGCGCTGCTCTTGAACGCCGGCACTGCACCGGCCGGTAGCAAGCTGCACACGGGCGGCGCCGGCGTTGCCGCTGCCGGACCGGATGCGGCCGGGCTGCTGCCATGGCTCGGGCAGAACCTGGGCTGGATCGTGGCGCTATGGGCCAGCTGTGCCGGCGCGCTGGGTCTGCGCATGGCGGTCGGCCTGCTGTGGATCGGCCGCGCCGCCCGTCTCGAAACCCAGGATCCGGTCTGGCAGGATCGCCTGTCGCGCCTGGCCGAACGCTGCGGCCTGGGCCGCGAGGTGCGCCTGCGCGTGGTCGAGGGCCTCGCCAGCCCGATCACGGCCGGCTGGTGGCGCCCGGTGGTGCTGGTGCCGGCCAGCCTGGTCGCCGGCATGCCGCCGCAATTGCTCGAAGCCCTGCTGGCGCACGAACTCGGCCACGTCAGGCGCCACGACTACCTGGTCAACCTGCTGCAGAACGTGATCGAGACCCTGCTGTTCTACCACCCGGCCGTGTGGTGGCTATCGCGCCGCATCCGCGCCGAACGGGAACAGATCGCCGACGACTTCGCCGCCCGCCACCTGGGCGAACCGCGCCGCCTGGCGCTGGCGCTGTCGGAACTGGAGAAGCTGCAGTTTTCCCGCCACCACCTGGCCCAGGCCGCGAACGGCGGCGACCTGATGGCGCGCATCCGCCGCCTGCTGCGCCCCGACGTGCAGGCGTTGAACTGGAAGGCGGCGATTCCGGTGCTGGGGCTGGCCATCGTGTGCGCCGCCAGTGCGCACGCGCCGGCGAACCGCAGTACCGATTCCGCTGCCACGCATTCGAGGAGCGTGAAGCAACAGGCGGTTGTCGATTTCAATACCTGCCGCAAGCCTGAATACCCGAGGGCCGACCTCGACGCAGGCAATCAGGGTATTACGACGCTGGGTTTCATGCTCGATGAACACGGTACGGTCCTGGACGCATTCGTCAGGAAGTCGAGCGGCCATGCCGGTCTCGACGAAGCGGCACGCAGTGCGCTGGCGCTGTGCAGTTTCCGTCCTGCGCGTGTCGACGGCGTGCCGGTGCGGACCATGGTCCCTGTCCAGTACGTCTGGACGCTGGAATAAAAGAAGCCGCCTTGATGGCGGCTTTTTTCCAGGAAGCGCGGTTTAAACCGCGGACACGTCCAGCTCGGCCGTGGTCGCTTCCACCACCTGCTCCTTGGTCACGCCCGGCGCCAGCTCCACCAGCTTGAGTCCGGTGTCGGTGACGTCGATGACGCCCAGGTCGGTAATGATGCGGTCGACCACGCCCACGCCGGTCAGCGGCAGGTCGCACTTCTTCAGCAGCTTGTGGCTGACCGAGCCGTCCTTGGCGGTAGCGACGTGCTCCATCAGCACCACCACGCGCTTGACGCCGGCCACCAGGTCCATCGCGCCGCCCATGCCCTTGACCATCTTGCCCGGGATCATCCAGTTGGCCAGGTCACCCTTTTCCGAGACCTGCATCGCGCCCAGGATCGCCAGGTTGATCTTGCCGCCGCGGATCATGCCGAAGGAATCGGCCGAGCTGAAGTAGGCCGCGCCCGGCAGCGCCGTCACGGTCTGCTTGCCGGCATTGATCAGGTCGGCGTCGACTGCATCGTCGGTCGGGAACGGGCCGATGCCCAGCAGGCCGTTTTCCGATTGCAGGAACACTTCGACATCCTGCGGGACGTAATTCGCCACCAGGGTCGGCAGGCCGATGCCCAGGTTCACGTAGAAGCCGTCCTGCAGTTCCTTTGCCGCGCGCGCGGCCATTTCATCACGAGTCCATGCCATGTTGTCGTCTCCTGGTCTTAAGCTTGGCGCACGGTGCGCTGTTCGATGCGCTTTTCCGGCGTCGGGTTATGAACGATGCGGTGCACGAAGATGCTCGGCAGGTGCACCTGATCCGGATCGATCTCGCCGATCTCGACCAGTTTTTCGACTTCCACGATACAGACCTTGCCCGCGGTGGCGACGTTCGGGTTGAAGTTGCGCGAGGTCTTGCGGAACACCAAGTTGCCGGCGCGGTCGGCCATGTAAGCCTTGACCAGCGCCACGTCGGGGTTCAGCGCACGCTCCATCACGTACATCTCGCCGTCGAATTCACGGGTTTCCTTGCCTTCGGCGACAATGGTGCCGTAGCCGGTCTTGGTGAAGAAGGCCGGGATGCCGGCGCCGCCGGCGCGCAGCTTCTCGGCCAGCGTGCCCTGCGGCGTGAATTCGAGTTCGAGTTCGCCGGCCAGGTACTGACGCGCGAATTCCTTGTTTTCGCCGACGTAGGACGCGATCATCTTCTTGATCTGGCGCGTGGTCAGCAGCTGGCCGAGACCGAAGTCGTCGACGCCGGCATTGTTGGAGATGGCCGTCAGGTTCTTGACGCCGGAATCGCGCAGCGCCAGGATCAGCGCCTCCGGAATACCGCACAGGCCGAAACCGCCCACGGCGATGGTCTGGCCGTCCTGGACGACGCCCTCGAGTGCGGACCGCGCATCTGGATAAACTTTATTCATACCCGTCCCTTTAGTTGATGATCTGTACAGCAGAGTAGAATTCGAGAATAAAATAGCGCCCTGCAAAGCACAATACCGTAGAACTACCGGCCCCGAAATGAGCGCATCATACGCCATCGATTACGAGATGATTTTCCAGCACGCGCCGGTCGGCATGTGCATCTCCGTCAATCGCATCATCCAGGCCTGCAACCACGCGCTGGCGGACATGTTCGGCTATGACTGCGCCCAGCTCGACGGCAAGTCCTTCGAGGTGCTGTACCCGACCGAGGACGAGTTCCTGCGCACCGGCGACCGCATCGTCCCGATCATGAACGCGAAGGGACGCTACTCGGACGAGCGCATCATGCGCCGCGCCAACGGCGAACTGTTCTGGTGCCACGTGACCGGCCGCGCGCTCGACCCGCAGCAGCCGCTGGGCGCCGGGGTCTGGACCTTCGAGGATGTGAGCGAGAAACGCCCGGTGACGGCCGCGCTGACCCCGCGCGAGCGCGAGATCGCGGCGCTGCTGGTCGAGGGCAAGACCAGCAAGGTGATCGCGCGCGAGACGGACTTGTCGCCGCGCACGGTGGAGATGCACCGGGCCAAGCTCATGAAGAAGTTTTCGGCCTCGACGTCGTCGGAGCTGGTGCACAAGCTGGTGGGGGTGGCGCGCTGAGCGTCGTCAGCTCGACTACGGGCGCACCATTCAGCGCCCGTTCGCAGCACAGCACGATGGCCAGTTCCGGCATCGACAGGTCGAACACCGATCCCGCCGGCATGCCCAGCTTGAACCCCGCCTCCGCCCTGCTCCACAAGCTGTAAAAATCCCGCACCCGGGTCTCGAGCGGACGGGCGGCCAGCCAGGCCTGTTGACGATCGTCGAAAGCCTGCGCGGCCAGCGCATCGGTATCGCGCGTTCCGTCGATTACTTCGATATCCAGCCCAAGTTTCGAACTGCTGCTCACGGCGCAGGCGACCCAGCGGCCGCTGTGGGAGATGCTGAACCCGGCCGCCGATGCCAAAGGCGACACCAGCAGCGGCGCCGAACCGGGACGGTCGAGCAGGCGGATGGTCGAGGGCTCGCCCCTGAGAATATCAGCGAGCGCCAGGCGCGCCAGCACGCGGCCGGCGATAAACTGGCGCCGCCGGGCCGGCCGGACGAAACGCTGCAGGCGCGCCTGCTCCGAAGCATCTAGCCACGCAGCGTACGAGGCAAGGACCTCATCGCCAGGCGCATCCGCATCGAGCAGCCAGACCGAAGCCCGATGGGACGCGCCCGTAGTCACTTACTCTGCAACCTTGACGAACTCGCCTTTCAGCGCAACGCCGGCCATGACGGCGCCGGCATGGCACTCGAACTCGGTGTCGCTCTTGACCTCGACGTTCTTGTAGTTGCTGGCGATGTTGATGACCGCATTGGCGCCGAGCTCGCGTGCGCGCTTCTCCATCTGGCGCAGCGCCGACAGGAACACCCAGTTGCAGGCCTTTTCGTCGGACTTGCCGAAGGCGTTGGTCTTCTGGCTGGTCTGGTCGACGCCCATGCGCTTCACGACGGCCGGGCTGGCCTGGTTACCGAAGTAGAACTTGACCGTATCGCCCAGGCGCTGATCCGCGGCGACGCTGGCCAGCGCCTCCTTGATCGGCATCATGTGCTTGCGGTCGTTGGCCTGGGCCGACGATGCGGCCGTCAGCAGCACCAGGGCGCAGGCGATTCCGTACCCCAACTTGGTCATAGCCATCGTTTCCTCCGTTTAGCTTGGTTTAGTTTTGACGAACTGCCTTGTCGTCGGCGCCGGTCGGGCCGCCCACCGCCTTGTCGTAGTTGGCGATGATGTAACCACTGGCCAGATTGGCCACGCGGGTCAGCATGATGTTGTCCTGCACGCCCAGGGTGAAGCCGCCGCTGAAGGCCGCGGTGCGCTGGAAGAACTGCGGATTTGCGATCACGTTGCCCTTGTCGTCGCGGAAGGTCACGCGCATCAGCACGCCCGAGCTGCCGGCCAGGGGCCCAAGGAACACGCGGGTGGCGATGCGCTTGAACGACAGTTCTTCGACGATCGGCTCGACGGTCAGGACGCTGCCGTCGTTGGGACGGTTGTTCCATTGTTCGGTCTTCGGCGCCAGGTCCTTGCGGAAGTTCTCTTCGATCTTGGCCAGGCCGGCCTGGCTGCAGTCGCAGCCCGGGCGGAAGGCGACCGGCTTGACGACGATGCGGCTGTAGGCCGAGAAGGGCTTGGACGGCGGCGGATTGTCGGTGGACGATGCCTTGATTTTCGTGGCGCAGCCCTGCATCAGGCCTGCGGCCAGCACGGCGGACGCCAGCAGAACGGTACGGCGATTATTTTTCATGTTTTTCCCTGTTTTGTTTATGTAAGAGGAACTACCGTTTGAAAATCAGCGACGTGTTAATGCCGCCGAACGCAAAATTGTTCGACATGATGTATTCGCAGTCGAGCCTGCGACCCTCGCCGCGGATGTAGTCGAGCTCTCCGCAGGCCGGATCGACGTCGTTCAGGTTGACGGTTGGCGCGAACCAGCCTTCGCGCATCATCTCGATGCTGAACCAGGCTTCCAGCGCGCCGCATGCGCCGAGCGTGTGGCCCATGTAGCTCTTGAGCGAACTGATAGGCACGCGCTTGCCGAACACCTCGTTGGTCGCCTGGGTCTCGGCGACGTCGCCCTGCTGGGTCGCGGTGCCGTGGGCGTTGACGTAGCCGATCGATTCCGGGGCCAGGCCGGCATCCTCGAGCGCCAGCTGCATCGCCACCTTCATCGTCGCGGCGTTCGGCTGGGTCACGTGGGTACCGTCGCTGTTGGTGCCGAAGCCGACGATTTCAGCGTAGATGGTGGCGCCGCGCGCCAGCGCGTGCTCGCGTTCTTCGAGGATCAGGCAGCCGGCGCCCTCGCCGATCACCAGGCCATCGCGCGCGCTGTCGAAGGGACGCGGCGTCAGGTGCGCTTCGTCGTTGCGCACGCTGGTCGCGAACAGGGTGTCGAACACCGCGGCTTCGGTCGCATCGAGCTCCTCGGCGCCGCCGGCGATCATCGCAGTCTGCTTGCCGCTCTTGATGGCTTCATAGGCGTAGCCGATGCCCTGGCTGCCCGAGGTGCAGGCCGAGGAGGTCGTGAACACGCGCCCGGTCACGCCGAAGAACACGCCGATGTTCACCGGCGCCGTGTGCGCCATCATCTTGATGTAGGTGGTGGCGTTGATGCCGCGCGTGGTGCGCTCTTCCATCATGCGGCCGAAGTCGCCGATCGCGCTCGGCGTGCCGGCCGAGGAGCCGAAGGACACGCCCATGCGGCCGCTGGTCAGCAGCGGATGTTCGAGCAGGCCGGCATCCTGCAGCGCCAGTTCGCTGGCGCGCGTGGCCAGCAGCGCGACCCGGCCCATGCTGCGCTGGGTCTTGCGGTTGAAGCGCTCCGACAGTTCGAAGGGCGCGGCCGGCGCGCCGAGGCGCGTGTTCAGGCCTTCGTAATCCTCCCACTCCGCCATGCGCACGATCGCGTTGCGGTACTCGCCGAGGCGCGCGCGTACGGTGGCCCAATCGTTGCCGAGGGGGCTAATGCCGGCCATGCCGGTGACGACGACACGGCGGTTCATGCCAGGCCTCCGTTCACCGAGATCACCTGGCGCGTGATGTAGCCGGCGTCTTCCGACATCAGGAAGCTGACCAGGGCCGCTACTTCTTCGGGACGGCCGACGCGGCGCGCCGGGATCAGCTTGAGCGCTTCTTCCACCGGCGCCTCGTCCAGCATGTCGGTCTCGATCATGCCGGGGGCGACGCAGTTGACCGTGATGTCGCGCTTGGCCAGTTCCAGCGCCAGCGCCTTGGTGGCGCCGATGATGCCGGCTTTCGCCGCGCTGTAGTTGACCTGGCCGCGGTTGCCGATCAGGCCCGACACCGAGGCCATGGTCACGATGCGGCCCGGCTTGCGGCGCTGGACCATGGGCATGCACAGGGGCTTGAGCACGTTGTAGAAGCCGTCGAGGTTGGTGTCCATCACCTGGTCCCATTCCTCGTCCAGCATCGCCGGGAAGGCGGTGTCGCGCGCGATGCCGGCGTTGCAGACCACGCCGTAATAGCAGCCGTGGGCCTCGACGTCGGCCAGCAGCGCGCTTGCTGCGGCGGCGCGGTCGCCGATATCGAACTGCAGCACGCGCGCGATGCCGCCCGCCGCTTCGATGTCGGCGGCCAGGGCATCGGCCTCGATACGGCGGCTGCGGCAATGCACGACCACCCGGTAGCCATCGCGGGCCAGGCGCAGCGCGATGGCCTTGCCGATGCCGCGCGAAGAGCCGGTCACCAGCACAGTCTTGTCGGTACTACTCATTCGGAACTCCGTTGCAAAAATTCTTCAACATTCTCGGGCTGGAACACGGTGATCGTGGTCGTCGCCAGTTCGGCGCCGCGGTCGGCATCGACGATGCGGCAGTCGAAGGCGCCCAGCCCGGTCTCGCCCTGCAGCGCGCAGCGCACGTGGATGTCGAGCAGGCTGCCGGCCGCGAAAGCCGGCACCGTGCAGGCATAGCGGCGGGTGCCGAGCAGGAAACCGACGCGCACCGGCTCGCCGCGCAGGCGCGCCTTGTAGCCGGCATGCGCGGCCACCGCCTGCGCCATGTACTCGACCCCGACCCAGGCGCCGACCGCGCCGTCTTCGCAGAACAGGGTCTGCGGCGTGATGGCCACCCGGGCGCTCAGCGTTTCCGCATCGGCCGCCAGCAGCGAATCGAGCAGCGACATGGTCCCGCTGTGCGGCACCAGCGTCTTGATATCGGGCAGGCTCATGCCGTCCTCCCGAACACCAGGGTCGCGTTCGAACCGCCGAAGGCGAAGGAATTGCTGAGCGCCCAGCGGATCGGGCGGCCCAGGCGCGCGCCCGGCTGCGCCACGTTCAGGGCCGGCAGCGCCGGATCGGCGTCGCCATCCCACAGGTGCGGCGGCAGCCTGCCCTCCGGGTTATCGTCCTGCATGGCCAGCCAGCAGAAGGCTGCTTCGACGGCGCCGGCAGCGCCCAGCGTGTGGCCGGTAAAGGGCTTGGTCGAGCTGACCGCGACATCGCCGCCGAACATCTCGGCTACCGCACGCGACTCCATGGCGTCGTTCTGCACCGTGGCCGTGCCGTGCAGATTGATGTAGTCGATCTGGCCCGGTTCGATGCCGGCGCGCTGCAGCGCTTCGCGCATCGAAATGCGTGCGCCGCCACCCGCCGGATCGGGCGCCGACATGTGGTGGCCGTCCGAGGACTCGCCCCAGCCGCACAGCGCGACCGCGGCCGGTTCGCGGCTCATCAGGAACAGTGCCGCGCCCTCGCCCAGGTTGATGCCCTTGCGGCTGGCACCGAGCGGGTTGCAGGGCGCCGCGCTGACGGATTCCAGCGCGCTGAAGCCCGCCACCGTGAAGGCGCACAGGGTATCGACGCCGCCGGTAATCACTGCGTCGCACAGGCCCATGCGGATCAGGCGCGCGGCGCTGGCCAGGGCCTTGGCGCTGGACGAGCAGGCGCTCGAATGGACGTAGGCCGGACCGCCGGCGCCGAGTTCGCGCGCGATCAGCTCGGCGGGCGAACCCATTTCCTGCTGGCCGTAATGGAAGCCGGCCGGCAGCGCGCCGCCGGCCAGGTGCGCGGCCAGTGCCGCTTCGGTCTCCCCCACGCCCGAGGTGCTGGTGCCGATCACGACGCCGACGCGGGCGGCGCCGTAGCGTGCGATCGCCGCCTCGGCCGCCGGGCGCAGCTGCGCCAGCGCGGCCAGCGCCAGCCGGTTGTTGCGGCTGCGTAGCGGCAGCGGCAGGTGCTCGACGCCAGGCAGCGCGGCATCGACCCTGCCGACCGGCAGCGCGCGGCCGGGCGAGCAGGCGTCGGAGACGCGCAAGCCGCTGCGCGCTTCGTCGAGCAGGCGGCGTGCCACCTCTTCGCGCCCGCTGCCGAGCGCGCACACGATGGCGCAATCGTTCAAGTACTGCATGTGGGCCTCACCCTCATTCTGCGGCCGACTCCACGGTCAGCCGGTATTGGTAACGCACGTTGTCCAGCACCGCAGTTCCCTGCCAGCGCGGCGTGCCGCTGTAATCGATGGTCGTGACGACCTTGCCGTCCAGGCGCAGCGTGCGGCGCAGGCCCTGCTCCTCAATGCTCCAGCCGGCAGGCAGCGCGCGCGCGATCTCGGCCGCCGGCCACAGCGTCAGCTGCAGGTCTTCGAGCACGTCGGCGGCGCGCACCTGCGCCGGCAGCATCGGATGCCGCCATTCCTTCAGCTCGCGGCCGTCGAACTCCAGGCTCAGCACGCGCTGGCCGAAGGCGAGGCCGACCAGGTTCAGGCGCGCGGCGTCGACTTCGAGGGCGACGTCGAGGTCGTTCGTGCTGCCGGCGCGCTTGACGGTCAGGTGCTGCTGCACGCTGATCGGCTGGCCCAGCGCCGCCGGCGGCAGGCGCAGGCCGAGGCGCGCCGGCCCGGCCTTGGGCGCGGTGCAGCCGGCCAGCGCCAGCGCGGCCAGCAATGCGGCAGCTTTCAATGGGATACGCTCAGGCATAGACAGTCTCCGCATGGGTTTCCTCTTCGGTGACGATGAAACAGGGCGCGGCCAGCCAGACCAGCGCGGTCCCGGCCAGCATGGTCAGGCCGAAGGCGCGCAGCGCCGGGGTGCCGCTCAGGGCCAGCAGGCCGAAGGACAGCAGGGTATTCGCCGCCGAAAGGCCGACTGCCAGCCAGGGGGCATCGCCGTCTTTGCCATGCTTCTCCTGCATGAAGATGCCGTAGTCGACGCCCACGCCCAGCAGCAGCATCAGCGCCAGCACGTGGAACAGCTGCAGGCTATGGCCGGCAAAGCCGAGCAGCGCCAGGGTCAACACGCTGGCCGCCGCGGTCGGCGCCAGCACGCGCCAGGTACGGCCGCGGTAGCGCGGGAACAGCACCAGGTAGACCAGCGCATAGGCACCCAGCACCACCCAGCCCATGTAGGCGCGGTAGCGTCCCAGCACGGCCGAAATGCCGCCGACCTTGTCGACCCATTGGACGCCCGGCAGGCCCTCGGCGGCGCCTTCCAGCTTAGGGATCGACGCATAGCGCATGCCGCGCAGCGCGACGATGCTGGCGTGGACGCCATCGACCTGGCCGATCCACAAATGGCGCCACGGCTCGCTGGCCGGGGTGCGCATGAAGGCCTCCGGCGACATCGGTGCGGCGCGCTCGAGCAAATGGGCGCGGGTCGCGGCGACCCAGGCTTGGTCTTCGCCGATCTGGCGCGCCACTGCGGCCAGCGGGCCGTCGGCGCCGAGCAGGCGGCTTTCGACCAGCGCCAGGCGCTCGCGCTGGGTCTGCGCCGAGGGCACCCAGTTCGACAGCGCCTGGTAGCCGGCGATATGGCCCTGGCTAATCAAGGGATCGAGCCTGCGCTTGAGCGCCTCTTCGCGCTCCAGCACCTGCTGGTCGGTGGCGCCGCGCACCAGGTAGTACTGCACCGGGCTGGGGACGTCGAGCAGCTTGCCCAGCTTGATCTGGTCCTGCACCAGCTGAGGCGGCGAGGATTGCAGCGAGCGGATGTCGTCGTTCACGTTGAGGCGTGCGCAGCCCAGCAGCACGGCGGCGCCGAGCAAGGCCAGCACCGCCAGCGTGGCCGGACTGCCGGAGACGCGCGGCCAGCGCGCAGCCAGCCCGGCATAGCGGCGCGCCAGCCAGCCGGCCCGCATGCTGCGCGCCCCGATCAATGCCGGGAACCAGCAGGCGACGGTGAGCCACGCGAACACCAGGCCGAGCGCCGAGAACACCGCCATGTGGCGCAGGCCCGGGAAAGGTGTCAGCGCCAGGCCCAGGTAGCCGATCACCGCCGCCAGCAGGGTCAGGCCCAGGCCGGGCAGCAGGCGGCGCAGCAGGCGCGGCGAATCGATGCTTGGGTCCGCGCCCAGCCGGTGGCACAGGAAATAGATGCCGTAATCCTGGGCCACGCCGATCAGGCTGGCGCCGAATACGAGCGTAAGTAAGTGGATGCGGCCGAACAGCAGCCAGCATACCGACAACGCGCCCAGGAAGCCGATGCCGATCGCCACCAGCACCAGCGTGATCGGCTTGACCGAGCGGAAGGTCAGCCAGGTCAGCAGCACGATGCCGGCCAGCGAACCGAGGCCGATGGTTTCGACCTCGCTGCTGGCCTGGCGCCCGGCCGCCGCGGCATGCAGCACGACCCCGGCCTTGATCACTTCGACGCCCGGTACCGCGCGCTGTGCGGCGGCCGCGGCCTGGTCGAGCAGCGGCACCGCCTGGCGCTGCGCCGTCAGCGAAAAGGCCGGCGCCTGCAGCGTATAGGTCAACAGTACGTATTCGCGTCCCTGCCCGGCCACGAACAGGCGGCCGTCGCGCGGACGGACGGGGGTCTCGCCGGCGCGTTCCTGCATCCAGCCGGCCAGCAGGCCGAAGGGATCGTCGCGGAAGGCGCCCAGCTTGGGGCCAGCGAAAGCGCCATACAGGCGGCCGAGTGCGGACTCCGTCCAGAAGCCGGCCGGCTGCTCGCGCAGCTGCTTTTCCTGTTCCCTGCCGAGCAGCAGGGTCGCGTGCGGCTGCAGGCCGTCCAGCCAGCCGGCCTGGACTTCGTCGCCGGCCGCGTCCACGCGCAGCAGGTCCGCATGCGGCGCCAGTGCGGCGCTCCAGGCGTCGGCCGCGCGCCGCGCATCGTTCCACTGCGCCGCGCCGACCAGAATCACGACGCGCTGCTGGGCGCTGTCGACCATGTGGGTGAAGGATTGCTGCAGCACCGGGTCGCGCTGGTCGGCCGGCAGCAGCGCCAGGATGTCGGTGTCCGGTGCGATGCGCTTGCCCAGCCACAGCCAGGCGTTGTGGCCCACCAGCAGGCACACCACCAGTGCCCACAGCAGGGCCAGCTGCTTATGCGCTTTCAAAGCAGGGCCGCCTCTTCAGGCAAGACCGCGCCGGGGCCGGTCTTGATGTCGGAGAAGCTGATGTCGGTGCGGTCGCCACCCTGCTCCACCATGTGGATGTTGCGCACGTAGGCATCGCCGTCCAGCGAGATCGCGCCGATCGCACGCGCCAGCGCCGGGCTGCGCGCCTTCAGCGAGACGTTCCAGGATTTGCCTGCTGCCTTGCCGTCGACCTCGAACAGGGTCTCGAGCTGGCCGAGGTCCCCGCCCAGCAGCGAGAACAGCACGCCGTTGATCATGCGGACGGTCGGCTCCTGACTGGCTTCGAGGCGCATCGCCACGCGCTCGCCCTGCAGGTGCACGATCTCGTCGCGCGTCAGGCGCAGCGTGTTCGGGAAGGGTTTCAGGGTGCGCCACAGCACGCCCTTGCCGGCCACCACGCAGAAGCGGCCGCTCGAAGCCAGCGGCTTCTTCATGCCGGCCAGCTGCTTGGTCTGTTCGAAGCGGCCGCACAGCTGTTCGGGCTTGGCCAGCATGCCCTGGATGGTCGCCACCGGCGCCGCCGCCTGGGCGCCGGCAGCGGCCAGCAGCAGCGCGAAGAAGAGTCGTTTCATGGTGCTTGCACTCCCAGCTTTTCGAAAAGGACGGGCGGCGAGACGAAACACATCTCGCGCGTCGCAATGTCGACCGCGACCTGGGTCGTGGTCGCGCGGTTGATGCGCTTGCCGGTATCGGCGTCGGTAATCAGGTAATCGATGCGCAGCGCGTTTTCCCACTCGACGATGTCGGCGCGCACTAGCAGGCGCTGGCAGAAGGTGGCCGCGGCCACGTAGCGCAGATTCATCTCGATGATCGGCCACATGTAGCCGGATGCCTTCATCTGCGGGTAGTTGTAGCCGATCTTGTCGAGCAGCGCGCAGCGCGCGACTTCGAGGTATTTGGCGTAGTTGCCGTGCCAGACGATCTCCATCGGGTCGAGGTCGTAGAACTGCACCTGGACCTCGACTTCGGCGCTCCAGCGCGAGACGGCCTTCAGCTTACGCATACAGGCTCCAGGCCTGGTCGCGGATGCGGCCCAGCAGCAGGTGCAGCGCCGGATCGAGGCGGCGGTCTTCCGTGATCGGTTCAACGTCGGCGCCCAGCAGGTCGAGCATGCGCGCCAGCGGCGCAGGCAGCGTGCGCGAGGGGTCCAGGCGGCGGCGCAGCCAGACACCCTGGCGCACCGTGATCAGGAGCGCTGCGGCGACCTGCTCCGTCAGTTCCAGCACGCGCAGGCAGTCGCGCGCGGCGATGGTGCCCATGCTGACCTTGTCCTGGTTATGGCACTCGGTCGAGCGCGAGAACACCGAGGCCGGCATGGTCAGCTTCAGGGCTTCAGCAGTCCAGGCCGAGGCGCTGATCTGCAGGGCTTTGAGGCCGTGGTTGATGGCCGCGCGTTCGCCCGTCATGCCGGACAGATTGGCCGGCAGGCCGGCGTTGTAGCGGGCGTCGACAAGCAGCGCCATCTGGCGGTCCAGCAGGTCGGCCAGGTTGGCCACCGCATTCTTCATGCCGTCCATCGCGAAGGCAATATGGCCGCCGTAGAAGTGGCCGCCGTGCAGCACGCGCTCGCCTTCGGCGTCGATGATGGGGTTGTCGTTGGCGCTGTTCAGCTCATTCTCGATGGCGCTGCGGAAGAAAGGCAGCGCATCGGCCAGCACGCCGATCACGTGCGGCGCGCAGCGGATCGAGTAGCGGTCCTGCAGGCGCTTGCCGTTGCGCTCCGTCTGGCCGGCGTATTCCAGGTCCTGGCGCAACCACGCGGCCACGTTCTGCATGCCGGCGTGCGGCTTCACCGAGAACAGGGTCTCGTCGAAATGGTGGTCGTTGCCGTCCAGCGCGAACGAGGCCAGCGCGGTGATGCGGGTGGTGAGGCGCGTCAGGTAATCGGCGCGGTCCCAGGCCAGGCAGGCGAGGCCGGTCATCACGGCGGTGCCGTTCATGATCGCCAAACCTTCCTTCGGGCGCAGGCGCAGGGGTTCGATGCCGGCGTCCGCCAGCGCCTGGGCCGCCGGCACGGTCTGGCCCTCGCGCAGCACTTCGCGTTCGCCGCACAGCACCGCCGCCAGGTAGGACAGCGGGGTCAGGTCGCCGCTGGCGCCGACCGAGCCTTCGCTCGGGATCAGGGGCAGCAGGCCGGCGTCGAACAGGCGCACGATCTGCTCCAGCAGGCCCACGCTCACGCCCGAAAAACCTTTCGACAGCGAGGCCAGGCGAGCGCCCATCACCGCACGCGTCTGCGCCGGCGTCAGGAACTGGCCCATGCCGCAGCCGTGGTAGGTGTACAGGTGGTGCGGCAGCTCGGCGACCAGCGACAGCGGCACCGTCACCGTGCAGGAATCGCCGTAGCCGGTCGTCACGCCGTAGATCGCGCCGTCCTCGCGCAGCAGGCGGTCGAGGAAGTCGGCGCCCTTGGCGATGGCGGCGCGGAAGGCCGGGTCGTCGGACAGGGCCGGGTGGGCGGTGCCGCGCGCGATGTCGACGATGTCTTCCAGCGCCAGGCGCTCGCGGTCGAAGCGCACCGTGCGCTTGTGGGTATTGAGGTCAGTGAGCTGCATCTGGGCGTTCCGATCCGGGGATATGCCAAAAGTCGTAGAAGTTGAACCACTCCAGCGGCGCGCGCCGGACGTGGCGTTCGAGCCGGGCGGCGTAGTCGCCGGCGAGTTCGGCCAGCGCTTCGTCGCGGCCGCGGCGCGGCAGGCTGACCCGCTCGCGCAGCAGCTCGAAATGGAGTTCGTGGCCGCCGTCCTCGCTGCGCGTGGCGAACATCGCGTAGGCCGGGCAGCCGAGCACCGAAGCCATCACCCAGGGGCCGACCGGAAAGGCGGCGGGCGAACCCAGGAAAGGCGCCAGCGCCACCCGCGGGTTATCGGACACCGGCACGCGGTCGCCGGCGATCACGACGAATTCGCCGCGGCCAATGCGCTCGGACAGCTGCATCGCCATCGCCGGACTCATGTCGGTCACCTGCATCAGGTTCAGCTGGCTACGCGGGTCGAGCTTGGCCAGCATGTCGTTGAAGGCTTGGGCATGGCGGGTATGCACCAGCACCGTGACCTTCAGGCCGGGCGTACGCAGCGACAGCGCGCGGCACAGGTCGAGGTTGCCCAGGTGCGAACACACCAGCAGTGCGCCCCTGCCCTGCTGCACCATCTCGAGCAGCGGCGCCGCGCCGTGCAGGCGCACGCGCGTGAAATCGAACAGGCCTCCCCATAGCAGCATCTTGTCGAGGATGGCTTCGGCAAAGGCGCCGAAGTGGCGCAGCACGCCCATGACACCGTGCGGCGCGCCGACGCGGGCCAGGTAGCCGCCCGATGCGCGCCGCGCGCGCGGCTGGGTCAGTACGTACCACAGCAGCACCGGATACAGCACCACGCGGAAGGGCCAGCGACCGAACACGCGGCAGACCCAGAACAGCAGGCGCATGCCGGCCACGAAGCTGGCTTCGTTGATGGCCGCCCAGTGGCGCGTGTCCGCGGCTTTGCTCAGGCTCGCCATTTGCGGCCCAGGAGCGATGGCACGCGCGGCAGCATGCCGAAGAACAGGGCCACGTGCAGGCGGGTGATCAGGACGTTGTCGGTCCAGGCCTTGAAGTGCGACACGCCGTCTTCCGGGTAGCCGACCTTGGTCGGCAGGTTGAGGACTTCGACGCCGTCCCAGTACAGGCGCACCAGGATCTCGATGTCGAAGTTCATGCGCAGGCCGAGCTTGCGGCGGCGCGCCAGCGCCAATACCGGCGCCACCGGGTAGACGCGGAAGCCGCACATCGAATCGCGGATCGCCAGCGACAGCGTGTTGATCCAGACCCAGACGTGGGTCAGGTAGCGCGCATACAGGCGCAGCGCGGGCACCGACTCGTCGTACAGCGGGCAGCCCGCCACCACCGCCTGCGGCCGGGCGCGCGCGGCGTCCAGGAAGCGCGGGATGTCGGCCACGCTGTGCTGGCCGTCGGCGTCGACCTGCAGTACGTGGCTGTAGCCTTCGCGCGCGGCGCAGGCGAAGCCGGTCAGCACCGCCCCGCCCTTGCCCTGGTTGATGGCGTGGCGCTCCAGCACCACCCGGCCAGGGTGCGCAGCCGCCAGGCGGTCGAGCTCAGCCGCGCAGGCGGGCGAGCTGCCATCGTCGACCAGGATGCAGGGCAGCCCGTGCGCGAGCACCTGCCCGAGCACCTTGCCGATCGCATGCTCGTGGTTGTAAACAGGGATGACGACGCAGGGCTGGAACATCGTCAATCCGCCTTCCCGAAGCGCAGCAGCGAGTGGCAGTAGCCGATGCCGTCGCGCGCGGTCAGCAGTTTTAATCCGGCCGCTTCCGCCAGGCGCACGTAGTCGGTGCTCTCGTAGACCTTGCTGTTGCCGCTGGCGAGATTGTTGAAGTACGGCGAGGTGTTGATCAGGCAGTACGAGGCGATGTCGTAGCGCTGACGGTCCCAGAAGGTGTCCATCACCAGTACCTGGCCGCGCGGACCCAGGGCCGCGGCGACGCGGCGAAAGATGCCGGCGATCGCCGCTTCCGAGAAGCAGCTCAGGAACTGGCTCATCCAGATCAGGTCCATGTCGGATGGCAGCGCCGCAGCGTCGTCGAGCAAATCGATGGCATGCAGGGTCGCGCGTTCGCGCAGGCCGGCATCGATCAGCGCGCGTTCGGCGACCGCCAGCTGGCCCGGCAAATCGACCAGGTGCATCGTGACCTGCTGATCAAAAGACAGCGCCGCCAGCGTGAACTTGCCGGTGTTGGCGCCGATGTCCATCAGGCGCCGCGGCGCGGTCGCGAACACGTCCGGCATGATGGTTGGAAAGGAAGTGTCCGAGTACAGGTGGTCGAAGGCCAGCCAGCTGGTGCGCGCCGGCTCCGGCAGCTGGGCCAGGCCCTGGTAGAGGGTCGGCCAGTCGCCGAACACTTTCAGGCCCAACGGCTGTTCGGCGTCCAGCGTGCGCTCGAGGTCGAACATGGCCTGGTAGCAGACGTCATGGTTGAAATCGATGTTGACCTGGGTGATGGTGTCGGTCAGGATCACGAAGCCGGCTTTGTCGAGCGCGTAGCGGCCCTCGTTCAGGTAGACCACGCCGGCCGACATGCAGGTCTCCAGCACTACTTTCAGCACGTAGACGGTCCAGCGTCCATCCGCGGCCAGTTCCTCGACCGACAGCCCCTGCTCGCCGGCATCGGCGATCGTCTGCAGCATGCCGCGCTTCCAGGCGTAGCGCACGCACTGGAACACCACCGGGCCGAAGGCGATCTTCTGCGCTTCGAAGCGGGCTTCGAAGGCGCTCTGGCGCTCCGGCGAAAACTTCTTGTTCAGCATGTGCGATCCGCTCCCAGCAGGATGCGGCCACTCGCATGCGCGCCCGCCTCCGAAAAATAACGAAAGTTCAAGCTGCCCTTGGCGACGTCGTGCACCAGTTCCAGCCGGACCGGCTGCTCCGGCCGGATCATCTGCTGGAACTTCAGCGCGGCCATGCCGGTCATGCCGGCATCCAGGCCGAAATAGCGGCGGCCGTAATGGAAAGCCCAGTCGACCTGCACCACGCCCGGCAGCACCGGTGCGATGCTGAAATGGCCGTCGAAGTACAGCAGGTCGGCCGGCACGGCCAGCTCCAGCAGCATGCGCGCGGGCGATTCTTCCAGCACGCGCAGCGCCGGCCAGCGCGGACGCGCTTTCAGCTTGTCCTCGGGTTTGTCTTCGAGGAGTGCCAGCAGCCCGGCCTGCGTAGTCTTTCCCTGGGCGTTGACCGGCAGCGACTCAAGAAAGCGCCAGCGGCGCGGCAGCGCCACCGCTTCGATGAAGTCGCCGAGCCGGCTCCGCAGGCGCGCGTTCATGGCGGACTTGCCTTCGCGCTCCAGCAGCGCCGCGCCCTCGCCGTTCGGCGCCACGAAAGCGGCCAGCAACTGGCGCCCGCCCTCCGCACCAGGACAAGCGAGCACGCGCGCTTCGCGCACCAGGCCGGTGGCCAGCAGCGCGCCTTCGATCGCATCCAGCGAGACGCGCTTTTCCTCGATCTTGACGATGCGGTCGGCGCGTCCGCGCAGCAGGAAGCGTCCTTCGCCTGCATCGTCGACACGGTCGGGCAGGCCTTGCCAGCCATCCGGGCCGGCGTGGACCGAATGCACTTCCAGCAGGCCATCGGCATCGCTGCGCCAGGCCACGCCGGGCAGCGGCGTCCAGGCTTCATCGGCGCCTTCACCACGCTGGCGCCAGGCCACGCCGCCGGTCTCCGAGCTGCCGTAGACCTCGACCGGCGCCTGGCCCAGCAGCGTGCGCGCATGGCGCGAAGCAGCCGCATCCAGCATGCCGCCGGACGAGAACACCGCCCGCAGCTGCGCCGCGGCGCCGCGCCAGTCGAGGTGGTCCGGCAGGCGTTTCAGGTGAGCCGGGCTGGCCAGCAGCACGCAGGGACGCGCGGCCAGGGCCAGCGCCAGCGGCTCCGGAAATTCGTAACGTTCGGCGTGGATCGCGCGGCCGGCCGCCAGCGGCCACAGGACGCGGAACAGCAGGCCGTAGATGTGCTGGTGCGAGACCGTGGCCAGCACTTCCGTATCACCGGACTGCGCGCCGAGCCGGGCGCCGAAACAGGCTTCGAGCGCTTCGAGTTCGCCGGTCAGCTGCGACAGCTGCTTGCGGATCGGTACCGGGGCGCCGGTGCTGCCGGAGGTGTAGACCACCAGCGCGGGAAAATCGGGCGCGGGTTCTTGCCAGGGTTGCGGGCAGGCTTCACTGTCGCCCGGCGCGGCAGGCAGGCAGTCGTATGGGAACTGGCCCCAGAAACTTCCGACCTCGCGCGCCAGTGCGGCGCAGCTGGCCGGCAGCGTGTCCGCCACCAGCCACACGGTCTTCCCGGACTGCCATGCGCCCAGCAGGGCCGCCGCGAACTCGAGGCTGTCCTCGTGGTAGAGCGCGACCTGCTTGGACGCGGTGCGGCGCCCGAGCGCGGTCCAGGCACGCGCCCGCGCGATCAATTCGGCGTGGCCTACTTCGGCGCCGCCACGGCGGCCGGCCAGAATATCCGGCGCGCGCCCGGCGATGCGGGCAAAGAAATCAGACATGGTGCAGCCGCTTGAAACGCATGCGCAGCAGGTATTCGCCGCCGAACATCAGGCCCATCAGGCCGTAGGAAACAACACCCGTGTACAGCGACCACAGGGCTTCCGGCGCGTCCAGCGCCAGGCCCAGGGCGATACCGCCGTTCACGAGAAAGAACAGGCACCAGGCCTGGGTAACGCGACGCGTGTAGCCCACCGCCGCCGCCGGCAGATCGGGCTCGCGCAGGCGCGCGAAGCGTTCGATCATCGACGGCCCGGACAGCAGGCTGGCGCCGAAGGCGGCCAGCAGCGCGCCGTTCACCAGGACCGGATACAGCTTGAGCGGCAGCACGGCGTTGGCCCAGACGGCGAACGCCACCAGCGCCAGCGCAGCGGCGGCCGACCAGCGCGCGGCCGCGCTCAGCTTCAGCGCCGGCAGCCGCGTCGCCACGGTCAGCAGCAGCAGCCCGGCCAGCCAGCGCGGTTCGAGCGCGCCATGGCCCAGCCAGATCGCCAACGGATACACCAGCGTGAGCGCAGCCGTCAGAACATTCCACGCCACCTCGTCAGGCCGCTTGCGGTTCCGGCTGCGCGTCGGCGCCCGCTTCGTCGCCGAGAGCGACCAGCGCGTTGACCACGTCGTCGATGGTGCGGATGGTCTTGAAGACTTCCGGACGCAGGCGCTTGCCGGTCAGCTGCTTCAGGTGGACCGCGAGGTCGACGGCGTCGATGCTGTCGATATCGAGGTCGGTGTAGAGGTTCGAGGTCGGGCTCAAGGACGCGCGGTCCAGTTCGAACATCTCTGCCAGCAGGTCCGCCACCCAGCCAAACAGCTGGTCGCGGTTCATTTCATTCAGGGCTACCATGGCCTTCTCCTACTTACTTCTTGCGGTTAGCTTCAATCATCGCTGCGAGCGCGCGCACCGATGCAAAATGGCGGCGCGTCTCCTGCGATTCCGGCGGGAGCGTGATGCCGTAGCGCTTCTGCAGCGCGACGCCGATTTCCAAGGCATCGATCGAATCCAGCCCCAGTCCCTCGACGAACAGCGGCGCTTCGCTGTCGATGTCGGCGGGGGTGATGTCCTCGAGCTGCAGGACATCGACGATCAGTTCCTTCACTTCCTGTTCAAGCATGGTGCTGGCCTTCTTTCATAAAATAGTGTTGCAGGTAGTCGGTGAGACGGCGCGCGGCCAGCACGTCGGTCACACCGGGACCGGTAAAACGCTCGATGCCGATGTCGTCGCCGACCTCGATGCGAAAGCTGGCCTGGCGCGGCGGCACGTGCCACCACTTCTCGCCCTTGCCCAGCGTGGGCGGCTCGCAGGAAATCAGCACCGGGGTCACGGCGCGCGCGCCGCGCACGGCGATATTGGCGGCGCCGCGCTTGAGTTCCATGGTGCCGCAGCGCGGCGTGCGCGTCCCTTCCGGGAACACGATCAGGTTGCCGCCGGCGCCCAGCGAGGCAATGCAGTCCTCGACCAGTTCCGGGCCACGGTCGTTGCAGACGTAGCCTGCGGCGCGCACCGGCCCACTCGTAAAGGGGTTGTTCCACAGGCCGCCCTTGACGATGCAGTCGGCATTGCGCACGAAGGCGATCAGGAACACGGTATCGATCAGGGTCGGGTGGTTTGCCAGGATCAGCTGGCCTTCGCGGTCCAGCTTGTCGAGGCCGCGCACTTCGTAGCGCAGCACGCCGAGCCCGCGCATGATGCCGACGAAAGCCCGGAAACTCAGGCGGATCACGGCGCGCGCCGCCCGCACACGCGTCCGCGGTTCGCGCAGGCACAGCGCCAGCAGCGGAAATACGAGCACGCGCAGCAGCAGGCCGCCGAGGCCAAACAGCATGAAGCTCAAGCCGGTCGCGAGCACGCGCCAGCCGAGGAACAGCTTCTCAAGCATTTCGGCTCCAGGTCCAGCGCTTGCCGGCCGCATGGCGCACCACTGTCTCGCCGCCGAGCTGGAAGCGCAGCACCTCGAGTGCGCCCGGCGTATTCGAAACCGGCGCCGCCGGTTCGGGCATCGATGCAGAGTCGGCGCGCCAGCCGAGGCGCACCGGGCGCTCGCCGGCCGGCACCATCGCCCAGGCGAAGGCGAAAGGCTGTTCGTCGCAATCCTCGAAATCCGACAGCACGTCCGGCAGCGGCGCATCGCAGGCCACCAGCAGCACCATGGGCGCACCGTCGGCCAGCAGGCCGCAGGCTTCGATCACCGCGTGTTCGAGCGTGGCCGCGCCGGCCGCCAGCGCCACATGATTGGCGCGGTCCGCGCGGGCGATCGAAAACAGGCCGGCGCTGGCATTGTGGACGGCCAGCCCGAAGGCGGTCGGCGACAGCGGCTCGCCGCGCGCCAGGTCGCCGAGCAGGCCGACTGCGCGCGCGACTTCGCCGTGGCGCGAGCAGAACACGGTGGGGACGTCGGCATCCTGGCCCAGGCATTCGTAGGCCACTTCGAGCGCCATCCGCCCCAGGAAGCCGGCGCGGCGGCGCAGCATCGCCGGCATCGCCGCGACCTTCGGCTCTTCCTCGCCGGCCAGGGGCCAGGGTTCGCGCGCCCAGTCCGCCCATTGTCCGGGCGAAGCAATGCCAGGCGCCCAGGCAGCGTGCCGGACGATGGAAAAGGCGAGCTCGTTATCGAACATGGTCAGGAAGCGGGAGGTGGTGAAAAATCAATCGTGCGCCAGGTATATATTGACGCAATTATAGTTGCTGGTTTTGCCTGTTGGAACTGCATTGCGAACTGGAAAGCATTTTTGCAACGACCTGCATCAAACCTTGCAAAGAAAAAAACGGCAGGAATCCTCGGCTGACGCTTGCGCAGCCATTCAGGTTGCAATGCTTTTGGGGATGTGCGCCCGTCGTGTCACGGCGGGGCTAGATGATGCCATAACGCGAGCCCTGTAAAACTCACGCTTTGTCACGCCCGGGCATGGCGCCCGGACGCCGGGAGGCGCTCCCGTCAGGCCGGCAGGATGGCCTTGAGGTGTTCCGGCAGCGGCACCGACTTCTCTTTCTTGAAATCGATCCACACGACCTTGCCGCCGCCTTCGGCGTAGACGACGTCGGCCTTGCCCTCGGCATCCACCAGGCTGATCTCGTGGGTGACCTCGAAGCTCGAGCGGCCCGGCGCGCCGGCATAGGTGCGCACTTCGATCTCGCCCGGGTACTTCAGCTGCTTGATGAAGGTGCAGTAGGCGGTGACGATCACCGGCCCCTCGCCCTGCATGTTGAACTCGCCCGCCGCCTCTTCCAGGAAGGAGATGCGGCCGCTTTCCATGTAGCGGAAATAGACGGTGTTGTTGACGTGGCCCAGCACGTCCATGTCGCCCCAGCGGATCGCCTGGCGCATGGTGTGCACTAATTTCTTGTCGCTCATTGCTGCCTGCTTTTTCAAAAAACAGGCATTGTAGTCGTTCGGCCGCCGGCGTGTTCCAGAGCGTCTAACAAAACCTTCAGGGCAAGGCGCACCGTCGAAGACAGTACGCTAGTACGGCGAGACGGTGCAACGCGGCCATGGAGGCTTTTGTTAGGCGCTCTTAGCCGTGACGGCGCACGATGTCGCCGACAAGGCCGCAGAAGGCAGCCGGATCCTCCAGCATCATCATGTGCCTGGCCTTCGGCTGCACCAGGCTCTGCGCGGCCAGCGCCAGCACCCATTCCGGGATATCCCAGCCGGACGCCGACAGTTCGCCGCCCAGCAGGTAGAGCGGCACGCCGCTGCCCAGCACGCGCCGCACGCCCTCCAGATACGCCGGCGCACCGGTCACCTCGAGCACCGAGCGCGCCATGGCCTGGATGGTCGAACACGGCTGGTTGGCGAGGATGTCGCGCGCCCAGGCGACGCGCAGGTCGCTGGCCTCGATGCCGATCCGCTCCAGCCAGGCGGCCGGATCGTCTTCCATCGCGCCGTACTCGGCGGCCCAGTCGGCGTCAGGCATCGGCGCGATGCGCGAACACCAGAACGCATCCTTCAGCGTGAAGTTGCCCTCCACGCTGATCAGGCCGCGCACCAGTTCCGGCGCCTGCTCGGCGGCCAGCATCATGACCGCGCCGCCGACGCTGTGGCCGAGCAGCCAGGCCGGCTCGCCGACTTCTTCGCGCAGCACGCGCGCGACTTCTTCGGCCTGGCGATGAAGGTCGATGCCGACGTCCACGCTGCGGTTCGCGCCGTAGCCGAGCAGGTCGGGCGTGCGCACGTCCAAGCCGGGAAGGTAGGCCTGCGGCTCGTAGTAGCTGCCGGAACCGAGCAGGCCGTGGACGACGAGCAGCGGTGCGCTTGGGCTTACTGCGGCGCTCATTGCGCGGTCATGCCGTCGTCGGCGGTGATGATGGTGCCGTTGATGAAGTGGGCTTCCTCGGCCGCCAGCAGCAGCAGCAGGCCGTCGAGGTCTTCCGGCTTGCCGATGCGGCGGCGCGGCAGCATCTCGATCAGCTTTTTGCCCTGCTCGGTGTCGAAGTAATCTTCGTTCATCTCGGTGGCGATGTAGCCCGGGCAGATGGCGTTGACGTTGATGCCGTAGCGGCCCCACTCCACCGCCATCGCCTTGGTCATCTGCACCACGCCGGCCTTGCTCATGCAGTAGACGCCGATCTGCGGCAGCACGCGCAGTCCTGCCACCGAAGCGATGTTGACGATGCGGTGCTGCTTGCGCGGGTCGCCCTTGGCGCGCTGGATCATGCGCTTGGCGCACTGCTGGGCCATGAAGAAGGCGCCGCGCAGGTTGGTGTCCATGATGTAGTTGTAGTCGTCCTCGGTCACGTCCAGCAGGCGCTGGGTGGTCGAGACGCCCGAGTTGTTGACCAGGATGTCGATCGGCCCGGCCTCGGTTTCCGCATGCGCGATCGCCGCCTTGATGCTGGCGAGGTCGGTCACGTCGAGCGACACCACGTGGGCGGCGCCGCCGTCCGCCTCGATCTCGGCGCGCAGCTCCTTCAGGCGCTCGACCCGGCGCGAGGCCAGCACCACCTGCGCCCCGGCCCCGGCCAGGGCTTTCGCGAAACGCGCACCCAGTCCGCTGGATGCCCCGGTCACCATTGCGATCTTGCCTTCGAAATTGACTTCAATGCCCACGTTGCGCTCCCTGTCACCAAACTCGCCGAAACCGCCGCACGATACTCTGCTGCGAAGACATCATGATTACATACTTAAGCAATTTCGCAGCGTTTAGATTGCCGCATCTAATATCTGCCCTACAATAGCGTGCTGCGTTGCAATCATGAGCAAAAAAGTGCACACTCGTGCTTAAATTTTTCTAACACTATTAAAACATGACTCAGCCCAACAACCTCATCGAACAATACGGTCCGCGCGAAGCGATGGAATACGACGTCGTCATCGTCGGCGGCGGCCCTGCCGGCCTGGCCAGCGCGATCCGCCTGAAGCAGCTGGCGACGGAACAAGGCCGCGAGGTCTCAGTCTGCGTGCTCGAGAAGGGCGGCGAGCTGGGCGCCCACATCCTGTCGGGCGCAGTCATGGATCCGCGCGCGCTGGATGAACTCTTCCCGAACTGGAAGGAACTCGGCGCACCCTTGAACACCCCGGTCACCGAAGACCGCGTGCTGTTCCTGACCGAGAACAAGGCGCATGCGACCCCGAACTTCATGGTGCCGAAGGCGCTGACCAACCACGGCAACTACGTGATCTCGCTGGCCAACGTCGTGCGCTGGCTGGGCCAGCAGGCCGAGGCGCTGGGCGTCGAGATCTTCCCGGGCTTCCCGGCCGCCGAAGTCCTGTACAACGACGACGGCTCGGTCAAGGGTGTCGCCACCGGCAACATGGGCGTGGACCGCCACGGCCAGCCGACCGACGCGTTCCAGCTCGGCATGGAACTGCACGCCAAGTACACCTTCTTCGCCGAAGGCTGCCGCGGCCACCTGGGCAAGCAGCTGATCGCGAAATTCGCGCTCGACAAGGGCAAGGATCCGCAGGTCTACGGCATCGGCATCAAGGAGCTGTGGGAAATCGACCCGGCCATGCACAAGCCGGGCCTGGTGGTCCACACCGCCGGCTGGCCGCTGGACAACGACACCTACGGCGGTTCCTTCATGTACCACCTGGAGAACAACCAGGTCGCGGTCGGCTTCGTGGTGGGCCTGGCCTACCAGAACCCTTACCTGTCGCCGTACGAGGAATTCCAGCGCTATAAAACCCACCCGGAGATCCGCAAGTTCTTCGAAGGCGGCAAGCGCATTTCCTACGGCGCGCGCGCGATCACCGCGGGCGGCCTGCAGTCGCTGCCGAAGACCGTGTTCCCGGGCGGCGCCCTGGTCGGCGACGACGCCGGCTTCCTGAACGTCAGCCGCATCAAGGGCAGCCACGCCGCGATCAAGACCGGCATGCTGGCCGCCGACGCCGCCTTTGCCGCGCTGGGCGAAGGCCGCCAGCACGACGAGCTGGTCAGCTTCCCGGCCGCCTTCGAGCAGTCCTGGCTGCACGAAGAGCTGCACGTGGCGCGCAACTTCAAGCCGTGGATGAGCAAGGGCCTGTACCTGGGCACGATCATGGTCGGCATCGACCAGATCCTGTTCAAGGGCAAGGCGCCGTGGACCCTGCACCACCAGCACGCCGACCACGAATGCCTGCGCCCGGCCGCCGACTTCAAGCCCATCGTCTATCCGAAGCCGGACGGCAAGCTGACCTTCGACCGCCTGTCCTCGGTGTTCATCTCGAACACCAACCATGCGGAAGACCAGCCGGTGCACCTGACGCTGAAGAACCCGAACATCCCGGTCGAGATCAACCTGGCGAAGTACGCAGGTCCGGAGCAGCGTTACTGCCCGGCCGGCGTGTACGAGTTCGTGAAGACCGACGAGGGCAAGGACCGCCTGCAGATCAACGCGCAGAACTGCGTGCACTGCAAGACCTGCGACATCAAGGACCCGACCCAGAACATCGTGTGGGTCACGCCGGAAGGCGGCGGCGGACCGAATTACCCGAACATGTAAATCGGCATCATGCGAACGCCGTGCGTGGGCTCGGGGAGCCCACCCTACGGTGCCTGGCGCAGGGCAAGAGCCTCCAGTTCGCCCGCCGTCATCGGGTGCCCGAAGATGTAACCCTGCGCATAATCGCAGCCGGCGTCCACCAGCAGCGCGCGCTGCGCCGCCGTTTCCACACCCTCCGCCACCACCTTCAGTCCCAGCTTGTGCGCCATGGCGACGATCGCCTCGTACAGCGCCAGCTCTCCGCCCTCCCCGTCCAGGGTCTGCGCCAGCGAGGGGTCGATCTTCACGAAGTCGATGTCGTAGCGCTTCAGGTAGGCCAGCGAAGCATAGCCGGTGCCGAAATGGTCCAGCGCCACCTGCAGACCCAGCATGCGGTACTGCGCCAGCCGCCCGAGCAAGGCATCGGCGCCGCCCTGCAATGCCCCTTCGCTGATCTCCACCACCAGGCTTTGCGGCGGCAGCTGCAGTTCGCGCAGGTAGTCGAGCCAGCCCTGGTACTGGCCGCCGTCGCGCCGGAACTGCACCGGCGACTTGTTCACGCTCACCTGGAAATCCGGGCCGATGCTGCGCTGCCAGCGCCGCACCTGGCGCGCCGCTTCGCGAAACACCCAGTCGCCGATCTCGACGATCATGCCGCTGCTTTCGGCGAAGGGGATGAACTCGGCCGGCGCCAACAGGCCGCGGGTCGGATGGCGCCAGCGCAGCAGCGCTTCGGCCTTGTGCACGGCGCCCGTGCGCAGCGAGACGATCGGCTGGTACAGCAGCTCGAACTGCTGATCCGCGATCGCTTCGCGCAGGTCGGCGGCGATCACCTGGCGCGCCAGCGCTGCTTCCTGCAGGTCCTGGGTGAAGTAGCTGAAGCGGTTGCGGCCGGCGTTTTTTGAAGCGTACATGGCCTGGTCGGCATGCGAGATCAGCTCCGGCAGTTCGCGCGCGTCGGCGGGATAGAGCGCGATGCCGACCGAGGCCGAGATGCCGGCCGATTCGCCGAGCACGTCGAAGGGCCGGGCCAGCGCATCGACCACCGCCTGGGCGATGCGGTCGACGCTGCCGACCCGTTCCAGCCCGGCCAGGATCACCGTGAATTCGTCGCCGCCGAGGCGCGCCAGGGTGTCGGTCGCGCGCACGCAGGCTTTCACCCGGCGCGCGGCTTCGGCCAGCAGGGTGTCGCCGGCGGCGTGGCCGAGGCGGTCGTTGACTTCCTTGAAGTGGTCGAGGTCGATGAACAGCAGGGCCACGAAGGTTGCGCCGCGGTCGGCCTTGCGCATCTCCTGGGCCAGGCGGTCGCGGAACATGTGGCGGTTCGGCAGGCCGGTCAGCTCGTCGAAGTTCGCCTGGTGCCAGATCCGCTCGGCCGAGGCGCGGCTGCGCGTGATGTCGGTGACCAGCGCCAGCGTGCCGAGGTAGTTGCCGGCGACGTCGAAGATCGGCGTGGTGGCGGCGCTGGTCCATAATTCGGCGCCGTCGCAGCGCAGGAACTTCAGCTCCACGCGTTCGCCGCGCGCGTGCTGGCGGCGCACGTCGTGGGCCTCGAAGCGGGTCCTGCCCTCCTCGTCCATGAAGCGCACCAGCGGCTGCTCCAGCAGGTCTTCGATCTCGCAGCCCAGCAGGGCCGCCATCTTCGGGTTGACGAAGGTGATGAAGCCGAGCGCGTCGATCTCCCAGATGCCTTCGTCGGCGCAGTGCACGATGCGGCGGAAGCGTTCTTCTGAGCGTTCGAGCGCGGCCAGCTTGCCGTCGCCAGGTTCGACCACGATGCGGCAGGCCTGGCCGCTGCCGTCGGCGCTGGCCAGCAGCACCGGTCCCGGCGCGCCGTGGTCGGCGCAGGTCATCTCGAGCTGCTTCCGGCGCGGTGCGCGGCTGTTGATGGCGGATTCGAAGAAGGCGTCGAACTCCTCGCGCCAGTTACGGCGCACGAAGTCGCGGAAGCGGTGGCCGCCGACCGCCCCGCGCGGCACGCCGATCAGCCGGGCGCCGGCGACGTTGGCTTGCAGGATGCGGCCGTCGAAGGCGACCACGAAGTAACCGGTCGGCGCCAGCAGGTAGAGTTCGTTGAAGTGCGCCTGTTCCTGTTCGTGGCGCAGCCGCTCGGGGCTGACACCGCTGTCGAGCTGTTGCACGTCCATGTCCATCGGCACTCCCGCCAAAGAAGGCAATCCGCTGTCGTTCCAGTTTTACTGATGGGCCCGGTTCAGCCGCCGTTCGGCACGGCGCTGCAGGCCTTCGAAGAACAGGCTCAGAATCCAATAGATGATGGCTGCTGCAACGTAGAGCGGCAATGGACGGAATGTGACGGAGATCAATTCTTTGGTAACCAGCATCAGCTCGGTCATGGTAATCACCGAGACCAGCGAGGTGTCCTTGATCAGGCTGATCAGGGTATTGCTCATGGCGGGTACCGCAACCCGCAGAGCCTGCGGCAGCACCACGTGGCGCAGGGTCTGGCCCCAGCCGAGGCCGAGGCTGTAGGCGGCGCGCCACTGGCCCTGGGCCACCGCGCCGATCGCGCCGCGCAGGCTTTCGGACAGGTAGGCGCCGGCGTTCAGCGACAGCGTCAAGACACCCGCCATGACCGGCGTGAATTCGATGCCGATGCTCGGCAGGCCGTAGTAGACGACGAACAGCTGCACCAGCAGCGGGGTGCCGCGGAACACGCTGACGTAGAGCGTCGCCGGCCAGCGCAGCACCGCCCAGGGCGCGACCCGCATCAGGGCGGTCGGCAGGCCGAGCAGCAAGCCGCCGGCCATGGCGGCGACGGCCAGCAGCAGCGTGTAGCCGGCGCCGCGCAGCATCACCGGCGCTGCTTCGACCAGCAGGCCCCACAGGTCGTGGAATTCCATTCAGGCGCTTATGTCACGCACTCAGGGCGCTCGGGTGGCGTCGATGCCGAACCACTTCATCGACGCGGCTTTCAGGCTGCCGTCGGCGCGGAGCTCCCCGAGGGCCTTGTCGACGGCGGCATGGAATTTCGGATTCCCTTTCTGGAAGGCGACCGCGGTGCGTTCGACCGCGCCCACGCGCGCGCCGGCGCGGATCGGCAGCTGCGAAGACTTCAGCAGGTAGCCGACCATCAGGCTGTCGTTCAGGGCGGCGTCGATGCGGCCGAACGCCAGGTCCTGCAGGTTTTCCGGCGCTGCAGGATAGCTCTTCACCTCGACACCCGGCACGGCCTTGGCCTGCTGCTCGAACACGCTGCCCTGCCCGACCCCGACCTTCCTGCCTTTCAGGTCTTCCAGCTTCTTGTACTCGATGCGCTCGTTGCGGCGCACGATCAGCTGCGGCGTCGAATAGGTGTAGGGCGCGGAGAAATCGAAAGCCTGCTCGCGCTTGGGCGTGACGTTGACCTGGCTGATGATGACGTCGTACTTGCCGGCGCCCAGGCCGGCCAGGATGGCGGCCCATTCGGTGGTCACGAACTCGGGCTTCAGGCCGAGCCTGGCCGCTACCAGGCGGGCGACGTCGACGTCGTAGCCGGTCAGCTGGCCGGTCTTCGGGTCCCTGAAATTGAAGGGCGGGTAGGTTCCCTCGAGGGCGATGCGCAGCGTACCGCGGCCTTTCGTGGCATCGAGCAGGTCGGCGGCGTGCAGCGGGAGCGCGAACGCGATGCCAAGCAGCGCAGCGCCGGCCAGCACGCTCCGGCGGAACTTGTTCGGGGAACCCGTTTGCATACCTTCGCACTCCATTCAAGCGGCAGAGCCTGATTTATAACTGAAATGCGATGATGCGAAAAGGGAATTATTCGCAG
>Ga0308160_10001252_pt1 | contig 37302 bp, 28 predicted proteins | sample PhyFR1_FD_201036 | JGI IMG/M metagenome (GOLD analysis project Ga0308160, IMG submission 201036) | Phyllosphere microbial communities from UC Gill Tract Community Farm, Albany, California, United States - DLSLF.R1 | ecosystem: Host-associated > Plants > Phyllosphere > Unclassified | place: USA... | reverse complement strand
CCGCCAGCCACAACCCGATGGACTACAACGGGATGAAGCTGGTGCGCGAGAATGCGCGCCCGATCAGCTCCGATACCGGCCTGTTCGCGATCCGCGACACCGTGGCCGCCGACACCGCGCCGGCCGGCACGCCGACCGCCGCCGAGCACAGCCGCCCGGACAAGTCCGCCTATATCGCGCACCTGCTGAGCTACATCGACATCGGCTCGCTGAAGCCGCTGAAGCTGGTGGTCAACGCCGGCAACGGCGGCGCCGGCGCCATCGTCGACCTGCTGGCGCCGCACCTGCCGTTCGAGTTCGTGCGCGTGTTCCACGAGCCGAACGGCCACTTCCCCAACGGCATCCCGAACCCGCTGCTGCCCGAGAACCGCGAGGCCACCGCCAAGGCGGTCAAGGAACACGGCGCCGATTTCGGCATCGCCTGGGACGGGGATTTCGACCGCTGCTTCTTCTTCGACGAGAACGGTCGCTTCATCGAAGGCTACTACCTGGTCGGCCTGCTCGCGCAGGCGATCCTGGCCAAGCAGCCGGGCGGCAAGGTTGTGCACGATCCGCGCCTGACCTGGAACACGATCGAAATGGTCGAGGACGCTGGCGGCGTGCCGGTGCTGTGCAAGAGCGGCCACGCCTTCATCAAGGAGAAGATGCGCAGCGAGAACGCCGTGTACGGCGGCGAGATGAGCGCGCACCACTATTTCCGCGAGTTCGCCTACGCCGACTCGGGCATGATCCCGTGGTTGTTGATCGCCGAACTGGTGTCGCAGTCGGGCCGTTCGCTGGCCGACCTGGTCGAGGCGCGCATGCAGAAGTTCCCGTGCAGCGGCGAGATCAACTTCAAGGTCGCCGATGCCAAGGCCGCGGTGGCGCGGGTGATGGAGCACTTCGCCACGCACGCGCCGGCGCTGGACTATACCGACGGCGTCAGCGCCGAATTCGCCGACTGGCGCTTCAACCTGCGCAGCTCCAATACCGAACCGCTGTTGCGCCTGAACGTGGAAACGCGTGGCGATGCGGCATTGCTGGAAGCGCGCACGCAGGAAATTTCCGACCTGCTGCGCGACTGATCTCCCCTCCCCCCCAGACGCACTATGGAGTTCCCCCGCCCATGAGCGACGTCCTACCCATCATCCTGTCCGGCGGTTCCGGCACCCGGCTCTGGCCGCTGTCGCGCGAGTCCTACCCGAAGCAGTTCCTGCCGCTGGTCGGCGAACACAGCATGCTGCAAGCTACCTGGTTGCGTGCGGCGCCCGTCGCCGGGCACGCGCCGATCGTGGTCGCCAACGAAGAGCACCGCTTCGTCGCCGCCGAGCAGTTGCAGCAGATCGGCGTCAAGCCGCAGTCGATCCTGCTCGAGCCCAAGGGCCGCAATACCGCTCCAGCCATCGCCGTGGCGGCGCTGGAGGCGACCCGCAACGGCGCCGATCCGCTGCTGCTCGTGCTGCCCTCCGACCACGTGATCCGCGACGAAGCGGCATTCCAGGCCGCAGTACGCGCGGCCGCCACGGCTGCCGAGCAAGGCAAGCTGGTCACCTTCGGGATCAAGCCGACCGCGCCGGAAACCGGCTACGGCTACATCAAGGCCGGCGCCGGCAACGGCGTCAGCGCGGTCGAGCGCTTCGTCGAGAAACCGGACCTGGCTACCGCGCAGGGCTATCTTGCTTCGGGCGAGTACTACTGGAACAGCGGCATGTTCCTGTTCCGCGCCTCGCGCTACCTGGAAGAACTGCGCCGCTTCCAGCCGGCGATCGCCGACGCCTGCACCAAAGCATGGGAGGCATCCAAGCGCGATGCCGACTTCACCCGCCTGGACAAGGACGCCTTCGCCGCCAGCCCATCGGACTCGATCGACTACGCGGTGATGGAGAAGACCGCCGACGCGGTGGTGGTGCCGCTCGACGCCGGCTGGAACGACGTCGGTTCCTGGTCGGCCTTGCTCGAAGTCTCGCCGCAGGACGCGCAGGGCAATGCGCACCACGGCGACGTGATCGAGATCGATTGCCGCAACACCTACGCCTACGGTTCGCGGCTGATCGCGATGGTCGGGCTGCAGGACGTGGTGGTGGTGGAGACCGACGACGCGGTGCTGGTCGGGCACCGCGAGCGCATCCAGGAGGTCAAGGAGATCGTGGCCAGGATCAAGGCCAGCGGCCGCTCCGAGGCCACCTGGCATCGCAAGGTGTATCGCCCGTGGGGCGCCTACGATTCGATCGACAACGGCCAGCGTTTCCAGGTCAAGCGCATCACCGTCAAGCCCGGCGCCACGCTGAGCCTGCAGATGCACCACCACCGCGCCGAGCACTGGATCGTGGTCAGCGGCACCGCCGAGGTCACCCGTGGCGAGGAAGTGCTGCTGCTCACCGAGAACCAGAGTACCTACATCCCGCTGGGCGTGACCCATCGCCTGAAGAATCCGGGCAAGCTGCCGCTGGAATTGATCGAGGTGCAGTCCGGCAGCTATCTGGGCGAGGACGACATCGTGCGCTTCGAAGACACCTACGGGCGCACTTGAGTCCTGCTGCAGCGCAAAGAAAAAAGCCGGGTCGATGCCCGGCTTTTTTCGTTTCCGCCTTTCAGGCTGGCATGCGCTGCGCTATGCGGACTGCGGCGCTTGCGCAGCCAGTTCGCCGATCACCTGGCGCAGGCCATCGCGCCATTCCGGCAGTACCAGCGAAAAGTCGCGCTGCAGCTTGGAGATATCCAGCCGCGAATACGCCGGGCGCTTGGCCGGCGTCGGATAGTCGGCCGTGGCGATCGGCAACACGCGCGGCGCGCGTGCCAGCAGGCCCGCCGCGAGCGCTTCTTCGAAGATCGCCTCGGCGAAGCCATGCCAGGTGGTCTCGCCGGCGGCGGTCAGGTGCCAGGTGCCCGATTGCGCGGCAGCACGTTGCTCGAGGACTTGCGCGGTGACGTCGGCGATCAACGCCGCCGGCGTCGGCGTGCCGACCTGGTCGGCGACCACGCGCAGTTCGTCGCGCTCGGCGCCGACGCGCAGCATGGTGCGCAGGAAGTTGCTGCCGTGCGCGGCGTAGACCCAGGCGGTACGGAAGATCAGGTGCTGCGCGCCGGAAGCGCGGATCGCGTCTTCGCCGGCGAGCTTGGTCGCGCCATAGACGCCCAGCGGCGCCGTCGGCGCGTTCTCCGGATACGGGCGGCTGCCCTGGCCATCGAACACGTAGTCGGTGGAGTAATGCACCATCGGCACGCCATGCGCCGCACACCAGCCGGCGATCGCCGCAGGCGCCTCGGCGTTGGCACGCAACGCGGCGTCGCGCTCCTGCTCGGCGCGATCCACCGCGGTATAGGCCGCTGCATTGACCACGGCCGTCGGCTGCAACCGATCCAGCAAGGCGCCCAGCGTCTGCGGCTGGTCGAAGTCGGCGCTCTCGCAGGCGCTGCCGTCAGGCAGGCGGCCGCTGCGCGTGGTCGCCAGCAACGGCCCGCGTGCGCCCAGCGCGCGCAGCAGCTCCTGGCCGACCTGGCCGTTGGCGCCGAATACCAGCGTGGTCACGGCGTATAGACCGGCAGGCGTTCTGGGGCGATGTCTGCCAGGAACGGCGCCACCGCATCCTTGGCCGACAGCACCGGCTGGCTGATCGGCCAGTCCACGCCGATCGCCGCGTCGTCCCAGCGCACGCCGGCGTCGGCTTCCTTCACGTACACGTCGGTGCACAGATAGCTGAACACGGCACGCTCGGACAGCACCGCAAACCCATGCGCGAAGCCTTCCGGGATCCAGAACTGTTTTTTGTTCTCCGCGCTCAGCACCACCGCCGCCCAGCGACCGAAGTGCGGCGAGCCGCGACGGATGTCCACGGCGACGTCGTAGACCTCGCCTTCCAGCACGCTGACCAGCTTGCCCTGCGGGCGCGGCCATTGGTAATGCAGGCCGCGCAGCACGCCCTTGGCCGAGGTCGAGACGTTGCTCTGCACGAAGCTGGTCGGCAATCCGTGCTGGCCGAAACGCTCGGCGTTCCAGGTCTCGAAAAAATAGCCGCGTTCGTCGCCGAACACCGCCGGCTCAATCACCACGCAGCCGGGCAGATTGGTTTCAATCACTTTCACGGAACGATTCCTCGTACAGCCAGTTCATGCAGATATTTGCCGTAGTCGTTCTTCAACAGCGGCGCGGCGAGTTTCTCCAGCTGCGCGGCATCGATCCAGCCCTGGCCGAACGCGATCTCCTCGGGACAACACACCTGCAGCCCTTGCCGCGACTGGATGGTCTCGATGAAGTTGGAAGCCTCGTGAAGCGACTGGTGCGTGCCCGTATCCAGCCAGGCGTAGCCGCGGCCCAGCGGTTCCAGGTGCAGCTCGCCCGCGTCCAGATAACGGCGGTTGAGATCGGTGATTTCCAGTTCCCCGCGCGGCGAGGGCTTCAACGCGGCCGCGTGCTCGCTTGCCTGGCCGTCGTAGAAGTACAGGCCGGTGACCGCATAGTTGGAGCGCGGCTGGGCCGGCTTTTCGGCGATGTCGATGACCTTGCCAGCCTGGTCGAACTCGGCCACGCCATAGCGCTCCGGGTCGTTGACCCAATAGCCGAACACCGTGGCGCCGTGCTGCCGCGCATCGGCGCGGCGCAGGGTCTCGGTCAGGCCATGGCCGTGGAAGATGTTGTCGCCCAACACCAGGCAGCTCGGCTTGCCGTCGATGAACTCGCGGCCGATCAGGTAGGCCTGCGCCAGTCCGTCCGGACTGGGCTGCACCGCGTACTCCAGGCGCATGCCCCACTGCGAGCCGTCGCCCAGCAGCGCACGGAACAAGGCCTGCTCGTGCGGGGTGTTGATGATCAGCACCTCGCGGATGCCGGCCAGCATCAGCACGCTGAGCGGGTAGTAGATCATCGGCTTGTCGTACACCGGCAGCAGCTGCTTGCTGACGCCCTTGGTGATCGGATACAGCCGGGTGCCGGAGCCGCCGGCCAGGATGATGCCTTTGCGTTGGGTCATGAGGTGCTTCCTAGGAAGTCCGCACATCGGTGTGCGGGCTCTTGCGAGGGACTCGCGTTATGCCGCCGTGCCGATGCGTTCCAGCCGGTAGCTGCCGTCGAGCACGCCCTGCACCCAGGCCTGGTTGGCCAGGTACCAGTCCACGGTGATGGCGATGCCCTGCTCGAAGCTGTACTTCGGCTCCCAGCCCAGTTCGTTCTTCAGCTTGGACGCATCGATCGCGTAGCGCCGGTCGTGGCCGGGGCGGTCGGCGACATGGGTGATCTGGCTGGCGCGCGGCTGGCCGTCGGCGCGCGGGCGGCGCGCATCGAGCAGCGCGCAGATCGCCTGCACCACCTCGATGTTCTGCTTCTCGGAGTTGCCGCCGACGTTGTAGGTCTCGCCGACCCGGCCCTTGGCCAGCACGGTGCGGATCGCCTCGCAATGGTCGCCGACGAACAGCCAGTCACGCACCTGCTTGCCGTCGCCGTAGACCGGCAGCGGCTCGCCGGCCAGCGCCTTGGCGATCACCAGCGGGACCAGTTTTTCCGGGAAGTGGTACGGGCCGTAGTTGTTGGAGCAGTTGGTGGTCAGCACCGGCAGGCCGTAGGTGTGGTGGAACGCGCGCACCAAGTGGTCGGAAGCGGCCTTGGAGGCCGAGTACGGCGAATTGGGCGCGTACGGCGTGGTCTCGGAGAACTTGCCGGTCTCGCCCAGGGTGCCGTAGACCTCGTCGGTGGACACGTGCAGGAAGCGGAACGCGGCGCGCGGTCCTTCCGGCAGCGCCTTCCAATGGTCGCGCACCGCTTCCAGCAGGCCCAGGGTGCCGACCACGTTGGTCTGGATGAAGGCGCCGGGGCCGTCGATCGAGCGGTCCACATGGCTCTCGGCGGCGAAGTTCAGCACCGCGTCGGGCTGGTGCTCGCGCAGCAACTGGGCGACCAGGTCGCGGTCGCCGATATCGCCCTGCACGAAGACGTGATCGGGATTGTCCTCCAGCGTCGCCAACGTGTTCAGATTGCCGGCGTAGGTCAGCGCATCGAGATTGATCACGCGGATGCCGCGCGACACCGCTTCCAGCACGAAATTGCCGCCGATGAACCCGGCGCCGCCGGTTACAAGCCAAGTAGCCACTGTCACGTCTCCTGGTCGGGCGCCGCGAGGCGCGCCGCTGCTCAAACCGCACAGGATATACGCTTTGCCGGGGACGGTCGCCTGCGCCCGCTGCGCCGGGTTCAGACTCAGGCAGCCGCCTGCGACGGCCACCATACGCCCTCGCATGGTCCATCGCCGCCGGTTAGAATCCACCGACTGCCCCGTGCCAGCCGCCGCGGCCGGGCCTTCCCGCACTGCTGAAGGATCTCGTACAAGATGAAAATCCTCGTCGCCTACAAGCGCGTGGTGGACTACAACGTCCGCATCCAGGTCAAGCCGGACGGCTCCGGCGTCGTGACCGAGGGCGTCAAGCTTTCCCCCAATCCGTTCGACGAAATCGCCCTGGAAGAAGCGCTGCGCCTGCGCGACGCCGGCATCGCCAGCGAAGTCGTGGTGGTCACCCTGGCCCCGGCCGATGCCGCCGCGCACCTGCGCAACGGCCTGGCGATGGGCGCCAACCGTGCCATCCACGTGGTCACCGATGCCGCGATCCAGCCGCTGACCGCGGCCCGTACCCTGCTCAAGCTGGTCGAGCAGGAGCAGCCGGACCTGGTGATCCTGGGCAAGCAGGCGATCGACGACGACGCCAACCAGACCGGGCAGATGCTGGCCACGCTGTGGGGCCGCCCGCAGGCGACCTTCGCCGGCAAGCTGGTGGTCGCCGACGGCAAAGCCACGGTGACCCGCGAGGTCGACGCCGGCCTGGAAACGCTGGAAGTGGACCTGCCGGCGGTGGTGACCACCGACCTGCGCCTGAACGAACCGCGCTTCATCAAGCTGCCGGACATCATGAAGGCCAAGAGCAAGCCGCTGCAGACCCTGGCCTTCGCCGACCTGGGCGTGGAGTCCAACGACAGCCTCGCCACCACCCACTACGCGCCGCCGCCCAAGCGCAGCCGCGGCGTGATGGTCAAGGACGCCGCCGAACTGGTGGCCGCACTCAAGCAGAAGGGGTTGTTGTAATGGCCAAGATCCTCGTCGTCGCCGAACACCTGAACGGCCAGCTCAACGCGGCCACCGCCAAGACCGTCAGCGCCGCGCAGGCGCTGTCGCCGGAAACCATCGACATCGTGGTGCTGGCCGCCGACCCGGCCGCGGTCGCCGCGCAGGCCGCGCAGATCGCCGGCGTGAGCCGCGTGCTCACCGTCGCCGATCCGGCCAACGAACACGCCATCGCGCAGGTGCTGGGGCCGCAGATCGCGCAGCTGGCGCAGGGTTACAGCCACGTGTTCGGCCCCTCCACCACCTTCGGCAAGGACCTGATGCCGGTGGTCGCCGCGCTGCTCGGGGTCAACCAGATCTCCGACCTGATGGCGGTCGATGGCGAATATGCCTTCAAGCGCCCGATCTACGCCGGCAACGCGATCATCAGCGTGCAGGCGCCCGCCGACCAGACCGTGGTCGCCACCGTGCGCAGCGCCTCGTGGCCGGAAGCGGCCCGCTCCCGTGAAGGCGATAGCGGCAGCGCGGCGATCGAAGCGGCCAGCGTGAGCGCCACGCTGCCGACCCACACCCGCTTCGTCGGCCTGGCCGCCGGCAGCTCCGACCGCCCCGACCTGCAGAGCGCCAAGCGCGTGGTCTCCGGCGGCCGCGGCGTGGGTTCGGCGGAGAATTTCCAGATCATCTACAAGCTGGCCGACAAGCTCGGCGCCGCGGTGGGCGCCTCGCGCGCGGCGGTGGATGCCGGCTACGTGCCCAACGAACTGCAGGTCGGCCAGACCGGCAAGATCATCGCCCCGGACCTGTACGTGGCGGTCGGCATCTCCGGCGCGATCCAGCACCTGACCGGGATCAAGGACGCCGGCACCATCGTCGCGATCAACAAGGATCCGGAATCGCCGATCTTCGAGATCGCCGACATCGGGCTGGTGGGTGACTTGTTCACCTTGCTCCCGGAACTGGAAACGGCGCTGGGTTGACGCCGATGCGGTTCCGATGACCTCGCTGCCGCCCTCCGGCGCCGACGGCATGCCGATGCCGCGGCGGCGGCGCATCGACCACCTGGCCGGGTTCGTGCTGCTGTTGTGCGCGGGCTACGTGGCCACGCTGTTCTGGGTTGACCGCGGCAACGGGACGTTCTCGCGATTGAGCGAGGTCGGCCACCTGATGGCGCTGGCCACCTTGCCGGTCAGCGCCAGCTACCTGTTCCGGTACTGGCGCTGGCGCTGGCTGCTGCAGCGCTACGGCCATCCGGTCCCGTTCGTCGCCGGGCTGGCCGGCTACCTGGCCGGCTTCGCCTTGACCGCGACGCCGGGCAAGGCCGGCGAATTGCTGCGTATCCGCTATTTCGCCCGCATGGGCGTGCCCGCGCGGCGCACCATCGCCGTGTTCGTGTTCGAGCGCGCGTCCGACCTGCTGGTCATTCTGGCGCTGTCGCTGCTGGCTGCTCCCGTATTCCCTACGCTCGGCGTGCTGGCGGCGGTGGTCCTGGCCTTCGTTGGCCTCTTGTTCGGCGCGGCCGCCTGGCCGCCGCTGCTGGACTGGTTGACCGGCCTGGTGCGCTGGATGCCCGGGCGCTGGCTGCTGCGCCTGGCCCAGTTTGCGCTGGCCGCGGCGCTGGAGCTGCGCGGCTGCCTCGGTGCGCGCCAGTTCGGACAAAGCATGCTCGCCGGGTTGATGGCCTGGGGCCTGACCTCCTCGGTGTTCGTGGGCCTGTGCCTGGGGATGGGCCTGCAGCTGGATCCCATCGTGGCGTTCGGCATCTACCCGCTGGCGATGCTGGTCGGTGCGCTGTCCTTCGTGCCCGGTGGCGTCGGCACCACCGAACTGGCGATCGTGCTGATGCTCGACCGCCTGGGCATCGCCACCGCCGACGCGATCGCTGTGGCGGTAGCGGCGCGCCTGGTCACGCTGTGGTACGCCATTCTCGTCGGCGCGCTGGCGATGATCAGGGCCGAGTTCCTGCCCCGCGGCGAGAGCGCCTGATTCGCTAGGTATAATCGCGGCCCCGCAATGGACCGCCAGGCCATCAGAATGTCCGCCCCTACCAGTTCCCCGCCCCATCATCCGGCAGTTTCGGGGCGCGCCCTATGCGTGGATCTGGATGGCACCTTGCTGAACTCGGACATCCTCTACGAGTCGGTGCTGGCGCTGCTGGCACGCAATCCGCTGTACCTGTTCCTGCTGCCGCTGTGGTTGCTGCGCGGCAAGGCAGCGCTGAAGCGCGAACTGGCCTCGCGCGTCACCTTGCCGGCAGAGACCCTGCCCTACAACGAGAAAGTCCTGGAACTGCTGCGCACCACCACGCAGCGTCCGCGCGTGTTGTGCACGGCATCCGACGCCTTGCTGGTGACGCCGATCGCGGAATATCTGGGCCTGTTCGAGCAGGTGATCGCCAGCGACGGCAAACGCAATCTCTCCGGGCGCAACAAGGCCGATGTCCTGGTCGAAAAGTTCGGTGCCGGCAATTTCGACTATGCCGGCAACGGCAACGTGGACCTGCACGTGTGGGAGAAAGCCGGCGGCGCCTGGGTCGTCAACAATGGCACCGCGCTCAGCAAGGCCGCCGCGCAGCGCACCACGGTGCATGCACATTGGCCGGCTCCGCCGCGCGCGCGCGCCTGGCTGAAGGCGCTGCGGCTGCACCAATGGCTGAAGAACCTGTTGGTGTTCGTTCCGCTGCTGACCGCGCATCGCTTCCTGGATCCGGCGTCGGTGCTGCAGGCGGCGATCGCGCTGGTCGCGTTCGGCTTGTGCGCCTCCGGCGTGTACGTGCTGAACGATTTACTCGATCTCACCCCGGACCGGCAGCACCCGCGCAAGCGCAAGCGTCCCTTCGCCGCCGGCCGCCTTCCCCTGCTGCACGGCCTGTTCGCCGCTCCGGCCCTGACCGTGGCCGGGCTAGCGCTGTCGCTGGCCTGCAACCTGGAATTCACCCTGGTGCTGCTGGCCTACTACGTGATGACGCTGGCGTACTCGCTGCGGCTGAAGCGGATCGTGATGATCGACGTGGTGCTGCTGGCGGCGCTGTACACGGTACGCATCATCGGCGGCGCGATGGCGATCGACATCGAACTGTCGTTCTGGCTGCTGGCGTTCTCGATGTTCATCTTCCTGTCGCTGGCCCTGCTCAAGCGCTATACCGAGTTGCACGCGATGCTCAGCAGCGGCAAGACCAAGGCCAGCGGACGCGCTTACTCGGTGGAGGACCTGTCGCTGTTGCAGTCGATGGGCGCGGCCGCCGGCTACATCGCGGTGATGGTGATGGCGCTGTACATCAACAGCCCCGAGAGCATTGAACTGTACCGCCACCCGAAAGTGCTGTGGCTGGTGTGCCCGGTGTTGCTGTACTGGGTGAGCCGGGTCTGGGTGATCGCGCACCGCGGCGACATGCACGACGACCCGATCGTGTTCGCCGCCACCGACCGGGTCAGCCAGGTGGTGGTGGTGCTGTGCGGACTGTTCGCGCTGAGCGCCATCTGATGGCGGACGCGGGGCAATCCTGGGGACGCTATCCGAAGGCGACGCAGGCCTTGCTGCCGGTCACCGACCGGGCAGCGGACCTGCCGGCATTCGACGGCCACGCGCTGCCGCGCGGCAACGGCCGCAGCTATGGCGACAGCTGCCTCGATCCGGACGGCAGCTTGCTGTGCACGCGCAGCCTGGACCGCTTCATCGCATTCGATCCAGCGACCGGCCTGCTGCGCTGCGAAGCCGGGGTCACCCTGGCCGAGATCATCGACCTGGCCTTGCCGCAAGGCTGGTTCCTGCCGGTCACCCCGGGCACCCGCTACGTGACCGTGGCCGGCGCAATCGCCAACGACGTACACGGCAAGAATCACCACCGCACCGGCAGCTTCGGCCACCATGTGCACGCCTTCGAGCTGCTGCGCAGCGACGGCACGCGCCGCGTGTGCACGCCCGACGACGATGCCGAAGGCTGGTTTGCGGCCACCGTCGGCGGCCTCGGATTGACCGGCCTGATCACCTGGGCGCAACTCCAGTTGCGCCGGGTCGCGAGCGCCGCCCTGGAAACGGAGAACATCCGGTTCGGTTCGCTCGACGAGTTCTTCGCCTTGTCCGCGGCCTCCGCCGACAGCCACGAATACAGCGTCGCCTGGATCGACTGCCTGGCCAGCGGCCGCGCGCGCGGCCGCGGCCACTTCACCCGCGCCGACCATTGCCCGGGCCTGCCGGAAGAACGGCCCAAGCCCCCGGGCGCAGGCCTGCCGATGCCGCTGACGCCGCCGTTCTCGCTGGTCAACCAGCTGTCGCTACGGCCGTTCAACGCCCTGTACTTCTGGCGCCAGCCTGCGCCGCACAAGCGTTCGGTCAGCCACTTGCTGCCGTTCTTCTATCCGCTGGACGGCATCCGCAACTGGAATCGCATGTACGGCCCGGCCGGTTTCCTGCAGTACCAGTGCGTGCTGCCGCCGGCGGCCTCGCGCGATGGCATCGACGCGTTGCTGGCGGAGATCGCGCGCAGCGGCAGCGGCTCGTTCCTGGCGGTCCTGAAGGAGTTCGGCGCCGCGCGCTCGCTCGGCATGCTGTCGTTTCCGCGGCCGGGCACCACGCTGGCGCTGGATTTCCCCAATAGCGGTCCGGAGGTATTTCGGCTGCTGGAGCGGCTCGACCGCATCGTCGACGCGGCCGGCGGCGCTCTGTACCCTGCCAAGGATGCGCGCATGGCCGCAACCTCGTTCCAGCGCGCCTACGGCCGCTGGCGGGAATTCGCCGATTATCTCGACCCACGTTTTTCTTCCGGCTTCTGGCGCCGGGTCACGGAGTAACCATGCAACGCGTCCTCATCATCGGTGCCACCTCGGCCATCGCCGAAGCCACTGCCCGACGCTACGCCGCACGCGGCGCGGCGATCCATCTGCTCGGCCGCCAGGCCGCGCGCCTGGAGGCGATCGCGGCAGACCTGTCGGTGCGCGGCGCCAAGAGCAGCATCGGCGTGCTCGACGTCAACGACGGCGCGCACCACGGCGCAGCGTTCGACGCGGCATGGTCGGCCCTCGGCGGCGTGGACGTGGTCCTGATCGCGCATGGCACCCTGCCGGACCAGGCCGCGTGCGACGCCTCGGTCGAGCTGTCGCTGCGCGAGTTCGCCACCAACGGCACCTCCACGATCGCGCTGTGCGCGGCGCTGGCGCCGCGCCTGACGGCCGGCGCGACGCTGGCGGTGATCTCGTCGGTGGCCGGCGACCGCGGCCGCGCCAGCAACTACCTCTACGGCAGCGCCAAGGCCGCGGTCAGCGCCTACCTCAGCGGCCTCGGCCAGCGCCTGCGTCCGGCCGGGATCAACGTGCTGACGATCAAGCCGGGCTTCGTCGACACGCCGATGACAGCCGCCTTCAAGAAGGGTGCGCTGTGGGCCAAGCCCGACCAGATCGCCAAGGGCATCGTGCGCGCCGTCGATCGCCGGCGTGCCGTCGCCTACCTGCCGGGTTTCTGGTGGGCGATCATGTTCATCATCAAGTCCATCCCAGAATTCGTTTTCCGCAGGATCAAGCTCTGACATGACCGACAAACACGCCAAGATCGTCATCACCGGGGCCGCCGGGCTGGTCGGACAGAACCTGATCGTCGAACTCGAAGAGCAGGGTTACACCCGACTGGTGGCGATCGACAAGCACGCGCACAACCTGCAGATCCTGCGCGAACTGCATCCGGCGGTGCGCGTGGTGCATGCGGATCTGGCCGAGCCCGGCGACTGGGCGCGCGAGTTCGAAGGCGCCGCCTGCGTCGCCCAACTGCACGCGCAGATCACCGGCAAGACCACCGAGCTGTTCACCCGCAACAACCTGGTGGCCACCTCGCACGTGCTCGATGCCTGCCGCGCGGCCAACGTGCCGTACCTGGTCCACATCAGTTCCTCGGTGGTGAACTCGGTGGCCAAGGACGACTACACCAATACCAAACGCGCGCAGGAAGAGATGGTGGTGGCCAGCGGCCTGCGCCACTGCGTGCTGCGCCCGACCCTGATGTTCGGCTGGTTCGATCCCAAGCACCTGGGCTGGCTGTCGCGCTTCATGGCCAAGACCCCGGTGTTCCCGATTCCCGGCGACGGCAAGTTCATGCGCCAGCCCCTGTACGAGCGTGACTTCTGCCGCTGCATCGCCAAATGCATCGAACGCGAGCCCGACGGCGAGGTCTACGACATCGTCGGCGATACCCGGGTGGACTACGTCGACATCATCAAGACGATCAAGCGGGTCAAGAAGCTGCATACCCTGATCGTGCATATCCCGATCGGATTCTTTGCCTTCCTGCTGCGCGTGTATTCGCTCTTCAGCTCCAAGCCGCCGTTCACCGCCGACCAGCTCAAGGCGCTCAGCGCGGGCGACGACTTCAAGGGCATCGATACCGAAGCGGTATTCGGCGTACGCCAGACGCCGTTCGAAGACGCGATCCGGGAGAGTTACACCGATCCGCGGTATAGCCGCATCGTGCTGCAGCGCTGAAGAGACCCGACTTGGATGAACACGCCCAGCGACTACAGGATCGGGCTGAGGAGATACGATCTCGGCCTCTTCTTCCTTGCCTTTGCCCTGGTCTGCCTGAAATCCAATGATGCCCTGGCGCATCCACAGTTGTGGGCGGAAGACGCCGTTCTTTTCCTGAAAGACCAACTGGAGCAGCAGGGACTGCTGCTGTTCAGCCCATACGCAGGCTATCTGCACGCCGCGCCGCGACTGGTGACATGGTTGGCGTCCTTCGTCAGCGCGGCATACGCGCCGCTGATCTACAACGCCAGTGCGATCGCGATTGCCGCCGGGTCGATCTTCATTTGCGCGAAGAACCTGCGCCCGCTGATTCCGCCTTATCTGGTCCTGGCTGCGTTCTTGTTAACTCCCACGAATGGTGAGGTGTTCGGCACGATCACCAACATTCAATGGTTCCTACAGTTCCCATTGATCACCTACTGCTTCATCGCCGCGAAAGCCAGCCATCCGATCACCAGACACCTGCTCAGGGGCGTCCTTGCCGTCGCCGCGTTGACTGGCCCTTTCTCGATCATCTGCATTGCGCTGATGGCGCTGAGCTTCTTTGGCTTTCTCGTCCTGCGCGTTACCAAGCGCTCGAATCTGCTTGCCATTGCTACCGCATACTTCGAACAGCGCGACTTCACTGCATGGGCGGTCGTGGCGGCGTGTGCAGTGATCCAACTGTCATTCCTGTATACATCCGCGCCAAGCCATCCCCAGATCACGTCCCTCGCCCACCTCATCGTCGGATCGCTCGGGCAAGCCGCTCCATTGCATATCCTGGGCTATAACCCGCTTCGCCCGGTGTTCTGGCCGATCGGTTACGCCGCAGTTGGCGCATATCTCCTGTTTTTCAGCAAGCTCGTCCCAGCAGCCCGTATTGGCGTGTTTCTCGCTCTGGCTTTCGCAATCCTCGAAGTCTTCGCCGCAGCCCACAAGTTTACCGTCGAGCCGATGCTGTCACTGCTCGACTGCGATCGCTATTTTCTCGCATTGAAGATCGTATTCTGGTGGACCTGCTTCGTCGTTCTGAAGGATCTGTTGCGCAGCGAGAGACAAAGCGCCGGATTCACGCTGCTATTCATGCTGTTTGTCAGCTTGTTGAATACCGACCACATGCTGCGGCCGCGCTTTGTCGACTACGGACCCGCCGCAGAACTGCGCAAACTCGACCAGCCGGGCACGCATACCATCAAGTTCAACCCGGAGGGCTGGGAAACCACCATCACTACGAAGGAATGACGCCTGTCCCGCAGGAAGCCGAAGGTGCGCCATCTTCACGATGCGCACGGCGCGCGGGCGGATATCCGATAACAGGAAGCGACAACGATTTGACCGGCATCTGCAGGGCAGCATGCCAATACCTGTGTGGGCGGCGTACAAAGCCATTTTCATTGACTGTATATTGCTTTTTTGGGTCATGGACGCCGGTTGCTCCGGTCTCATCCCGGATGCCGCCGGGAAACCCAATGCTTCGCACGCTGCGCGACGGCATCCGCGCACTTTGCCAGAACGCCTGTTCCCTCACTTTTCGAAGAAATGTCCATGTTCCGCCTATTTCGTAAATGGCATGCGATTGCCGTCCTGAGCATGTCGCTGCTCGCATGCCAGCAGTCGCCGCACCCGGGCCTCGTGCAGGATGGTGGCTGCCCGCCGCAGCAGTCGCCCTATCTCAAGCAGGCGCCGAGCATCGACGGACGCATCACCTACTGCGACCAAGGCGACGCTTCCACCGGCCAGATCAGGACAACGGCATACCCCGCCGGCACGCAGCGCGTCACCGTGATGATGGCCGGGTATCCCGCTACCGAGGGCGTCCGCGTGCTGGCAGTCGCCACCGACGGCGGCTCCACTTGGGCACTGAAGGCGGACAATATCGGGGACAGTTGGAAGCCGGTCACCTTCCAATTGCCCGAGGCGGCCCAGGCGCACGCGTTCTACCTTCGACTCGTCGATGACGCGACCGGCACGTTCGGCTGGGCGGGCCTGGGCTTCGAGCGTGCCGGTCTGGCCACGACGCTGCCGACCCACGCGCTGCCGATGGCATTGGCGGTCTTGACCGCGCATCTGTGGCTGATCCTCGCCGGCTGGCTGCTGCCACGAACATGGGCTGTGCCGGCGCGGGCGCTGTGCGCGGTCCTGACGCTCGGCGCGGCATCCGGGTGCGTCATTGCGGGCTACATTGCATCTCCCATCCTCGGCGGAATCATCGCCTACGGCGCTGCCGCGCTGCCGCTGCTTGCGTTGCCGCTGCGGCTGCGCCGGGGACCGGTGCCGATGGCCGAGGCCGCCGCGCTGCACCGCTTCTTCTTTCCCTCGTTCCTGCTGGCATTGCTGATTCTCTGGATCGGCCTCTATCCGTTTTCATGGGACGGGCAGGACTGGCAGATCGCCGCCAATCGTTGGCGGAACCTGCCGATGGATTCGTGGCTGCCCCTTGTCTTCGCCAATATGGTCCACGGCGGTCGCCTGGACGTGCCGATGATCGGAGACTGGTTGAGCAGCGATCGGCCGCCGCTGCAATCGGGCCTTTACCTGCTTTTCTCTCACACCTGGCTACCGAAAGGCGGCTTGATCTATCAAGCCCTGTCCACCTGGGCACAAGCACTGGTCGTCGTGCCGCTGCTCGTCCTGGCTGGCACGCTGCCGCAGCGTTCGCAACGGGCCGCGATCGTGTTCGCGCTCGCGCTTTCCCCGCTGGTGCTGCTCAACGGTCTGTTCGTATGGCCCAAGCTCTTCGCGGCGACGTTTTGCGCGATTTTCCACATCGCCCTGTTCGGACCGGCCAGCATCGCCAGGCCGGCGCGCTGGTCGATGGCCGGCCTTGCGGCAGCCTTGGCCATGCTGTCGCATGGCGGAGCGCTGTTCGCCCTGGTCGGATCCACCGCCGCCTTCCTGCTACTGAAGCGCGGGCAAGCATTGCCGGTGCTGATCAAGACCGGCGCTCTTGCCGTGGCGGCCTACCTGCCGTGGGTCGCCTACCAGCGCCTCATCGACCCGCCAGGCGACAGACTGTTGAAATGGCATTTCGCCGGGCACATCCCAGTCACCCAGGATTCGTTCTTGCACGTTCTGCGTGCGGCCTATGCCGATCTCGGCCTCGGGCAATGGCTCGCTGGGCGCGCCTCCAATCTGAACAGCCTGATGCACGGCAGCTTCACCTTTTTTGGCGACGCAGCGGCATTGTTCTGGAATCGCAGCCCGGCCGCGATCGCCACCGTCGTCGAGAACAGCTTCTTCTACGGCGCGTATTCGATGTGGTTCGCATCGCCGCTGTGGCTGCTGCCCTGCGTCGTCTATGCGTTCGCCAAACGCCGCAACCTGCGCCCCAACCTGCGCCCGGTGCGGTTTCCCTCCGACCTGGCGCTCGCCGCCGCACTGTCGTTCCTGTTCTGGATCCTGGTGATCTACGAGCCTGGGCAGACGGTCATCCATCAGGGCGCCTACTTCAGCTTCCTGATGAGCATGCTGGTGATACTGCTCATGCTGGCTCAATGCTTTCCGCCGGCGCTATATGCCGTCGTCGCGCTAAACGTCGCGGTCGCTGCACTTGCCTATGCCTTCGACAGGCCCTTGGACGGCGCGTCCTCCGCGATCCATATCGGCACCACGCTGGTACTGACAGGCGGCTTGCTCGCCGCCTGCAGGCTGGCCTCAGCGGAAACGATGGACGACAAGAACCGCAGGTGTTGATTCCTTCATTGCGGCGCTCGGCGCTGCGCCTGGCACAGGCAGCACTCGCGTTCGCGCTGCTGTGGTTCAGTGCGGGCACCGCCGCGGCGGTGGCGATACCGGCCATAGACGGGGGATGCCCTGCCCCTTCGTCGGCAAGCCTGCGCCCGAGTGAGCGCGTGGCCATATCGGCCATCACCTATTGCGGACAAGGCGACGCCACGCGCGCGACGCTAGCGGTCACCGTCAAGCGAAAATCCCTGCAACGACTGCAACTGTTCACCGCCGGCTACGTCAAGGGCGGTTCGGTGCGGCTTCTCGCGCAGCAAAGCGGCCAAGCGCCGATCGCGCTTCTGCCCGAGAAGGGCGACGACGAACAATGGCAACCCCTCTATTTTTCCGTGCCGCCCGGTTGGGGACCGGGCGACATCACCTTCACCCTGACGGACGACGCGACAGGCGGGTTCGGCTGGGGCGGACTCGGCCCGGGCAAGCGTCGCCATCTTGCCGGTGACACCAGCGCCTATGCCATCGTCGCCCTGCACGCGGTTGCGATCGCCGGCCTGCTGTTGCTGCCGGGCTTGTTGTGGCGATCGTGCATCGGCCCATTGCCGCTCAGCCTGCTGCCGGTTCCAGGCATCGTGCTGCTTGCGTTGAACGGTCTGGCGTTGTGGATACTGCCGGCATCGGCCGCGCAGTGGCTTCGCCCAGGCTTGGCCGGCATCTATCTGCTCTTTGCCGTCGCCCTCTTGTACCGCCGTCGGATCGGGCGCGGCGGCTCCGGAACGCCAAGGCCGGGAGATCGCGTTTTCGTTGCCGCGATCGTGTTGGCCTTGCTCCAGGCGATCAGCATCGGCCTCAATCCCCAGGGTGTCGCGCAGGAGTACGGCGGCGACGGCGAGCTTCCCGGCAGGATGGTCGCCTCTCCCCCGGACCATGTGATTCCTTACGGCACCGCCGTCTATCTCCTTCATCGCTACGATGGCGATGAAAAGAGATTCGAGTACTTTGGCGACTGGTCCATCGGCTCGCGCGGTCCGTTGGTGCCGCTGGGCATCAACACCTTGCTGCAGCTTTTCGGTGCCGCTCCGGGCGACCCACCGTCCTCGGCGCGAGTGCAATGGCCTGGGGTGGACTCGGGCGTGGATCTGGCGAGGCTCTTCGGATGGATGCTCAATGCGCTCCCCATCCTCGGCGCGCTGCACCTGATGTGCGCATTGAACGTGCCCGCCGAGCGGCGCCACCGCGCTGCACTCTGGCTGGCGCTGGCGCCATTGCTGACCATCAACGTGGTGTTCCTGTGGCCCAAGCTGCTGGCTGCCTACTTCGTCATGCTGGTCGTCGGCGACGTCCTGAATCGCCGTTATTCACGCGCAGGGATATTTGCGGCGCTCGCCTGGCTGAGCCATCCGGTGGGCGCATTGATGTTGCCCGCCATTGGCTTGCTGCTTGTCGCCCAGCAGCGCGGCCCTCGGTTCTGGCGAACCAGCGCGGCGGCCAGCAATCGGTTCCTGGTCATGTTGTCGCTGGTGATGCTCCCCTGGCTTTACTACAAATGGCAGTTGGGCCACGGCGATGCGTTCATGAGCTACGTATTTGCCGATGGACGCGGCATCAAGCCGGCGCTCGGAATAGGCAGTTGGCTAGCGGCGAGAGCCTCCAATCTGTGGATGACACTGACTCCCACCGCGTTCTTCTTTTCCGACGCCATGCACGACTGGATATTCGGCCCTGTGCACGACTCCTTGCGATGGACCGTCCAGTACGCGAAATCGCTGCCTGGACAACTCGGCTTCGGCGCCTTTGGTTTCGCCTATGCCGCGCTGGTGCGCTCTCCACCGGATGTGGCCCTGCGCGACCTGCGCAACTACATCGTCGGGGCCGGGCTGGCCACCATGCTGATCTATTGGGGATACAGCACCGATGGGCTGGGCAGAAATTGCCTGGAGGTGCTGACGCCATTCGTGATCGTCTACGCCTGCGCCGCATGGCCCGTATCCAAGGCCGCCTTCGCCACGATGATGTCGATCGTCGCGCTTGAGTCGATGTGGGTCGCCCTTTCCAGCTTCCTGCTGAATCCGGCATTCCGCCTGGCGTCCGTGGCCTGGGACGGCTGGTTCCTGTTCGGACTGAGCGCCGCCACCTCGCTGATCCTGGCCTTTCACGCCTGGCGCGCTCCATATGGCGCCCCCGGCGCTGCGGACCCAACGCCCCCCCGCCACCGCATCACCCAGGGCGATGACACGCTAAACTTGCCTCCTGCCTGCCGCGCCCCCCCAGTGACTACCGGCGCTGGCGACCCTCTACTGAAGCCAATGACATGACCTCAAAGAAGCACTACGCGATCGTCGGCGCCGGCCCCATGGGCCTGATGGCGGCCGTTCGGCTCCTCGACGCCGGCCACAGCGTGGATATCTACGAACGCGACGACCGCATCGGCGGCATGTCCGCGACCTTCGATTTCGATGGCCTTCCGATCGAACGCTACTATCACTTCATCTGCAAAACGGACGATCCGCTGTTCGCCCTGCTGGGCCGTTACGGCCTGTCGGACAAGCTGCACTGGACGGATACCAAGATGGGCTATTTCTACAACGGAAAGCTCTACAAGTGGGGAACGCCGTTCGCCTTGCTGGGCTTTCCGCATCTTGGGCCGATCAGCAAGTTCCGCTACGCGCTGCACGTCATGTACACCAAGGGCATCAAGGACTGGACCGCGCTGGACAAGGTCAATGCGACCACGTGGATCCGCAAGTGGATCGGCGACAAGGCGTACGACGTGATGTGGAAGGACGCATTCCGGCTGAAGTTCTTCGAGTACAAGGACAATCTTTCCGCCAGTTGGATCGGCACGCGCATCAAGCGCATCGCATTGTCGCGGCGCAGCCTCATGCACGAGAGCCTTGGCTACCTGGATGGCGGCTCGATGACCCTGCTGGACAAGATGGCCGCAGACATCACCGCCCGCGGCGGTCGCATTGTGCTGTCGCAGGGCATCGATGAAGTCGTCAGTGAAAACGGCAACGTCAGCGGCGTGCGCGTCGGCGGCCAGTTCCTGGCCTACGATGGCGTGGTCTCCACGGCCCCCATCCAATACGTGCCGGCGATGGTGCCTGGCCTGCCACCCGATTTCAGCGCCCAGATCCGCGCCATCGAAAATATTCCGGTTGCCTGCGTCATCCTGAAACTGAAGCAGCCGGTCAGCGAAAACTTCTGGATGAACATCAGCGACCCGAGCATCGCGATTCCGGGCGTGATCGAGTACAGCAACCTCAACCCCACCACACCGCCGGGGCAGAAGATCCTGTACGCCCCGTTCTACATGCCCAAGACCCATCCGAAATGGAGCATGAGCAACGAAGCGCTGATCGAAGAGGTGCTTGGCTATCTGCCGAAGCTGAATCCGTCATTCCAGCGCGACTGGGTCCTGGCAACCCACTGCCACCGCTATGAATTCGCGCAGACCATCTGCCCCCCAGGCTTCCAGGAACGCCTCCCGGCGATGCGGACCCCGCTGAACGGGTTTTTCATGGCCGACACTGCTTACTACTATCCCGAAGACCGTTCGATCTCCGAGAGCCTGCAAGCGGCGGACCGCCTGGCAGAAGCCGTGCTTCGCGCATGACCTCGCGCAAGTTCATCAAGTTCCTGCTGGCGGGAGGAACCGCTGCCGCCGCCAACTTCGGCTCGCGCATCCTGCTCGGCCATGTCATGCCGTACACAGGGTCGATCGTGGTGGCCTATCTCATCGGCATGCTCACGGCGTTCGTGCTCAACCGCATGTTCGTCTTCGAAGCCGCCAGCACCGGCCTGAAGCATCAGGCCATCTGGTTCACGCTGATCAATATCGCCGCCGTGCTGCAGACGCTCGCCTGCAGCCTGATCTTCGCACGCTGGATTTTTCCGGCGATGGGCATGCGCTTCCATCCTGAAACGCTGGCACACGCGATCGGCGTCGCGGTGCCGGTCTTCACTAGCTACTTCGGCCACAAGGCCCTCACCTTCAAAGAGCGACCGGCATGAGCGGTATTGCCATGCGCCATGCAAGCGGCGACCTTGTCCAGAGCCGGCCCTATCCGGCCTGGTTGATAGCCGCGGCAGTGGGCCTGATCGCATTCGCCGCTCGCCTGCTTTACATCCAACACTTTGCCGTAAGCATGCCGTTCTGGGATCAATGGGACGGCGAGGGCGACAATCTACTCAAACCGTTGCTGTCGGGCTCGCTAGGCTTGGCCGATCTGTTGCATGCGCACAACGAACATCGGATTCTGCCGACGAAGTTGGTGACGCTGGCGAGCTACCTCGCAACCGGGCAGTGGAACAACATCTACGAAGCCAGGATCAGCGCGGCGATCTACGCAATGATTCCTGCCATCCTGGTCTGGCACGGCATGCGCATCGGCGCATCGCTGAGCTCGCGTTTCTTGTTGATTGCCGTGGCGATCTGCGCGGCAGTTCTGCCCTACTCCTGGGAGAACTTCCTGGTCGGCTTCCAGAGCCAGTTCTACTTCCTGATCCTGTCTGCCGTCTTGGCGGTCTCGCTCGCCGCGGCAATGCACGAAAATATCATCGCCATCGGCGGCGTTGTCTTGCTCTCCGTGATCAGCGTGCTCACGATGGCATCCGGCCTGCTGACGCCGGTCGCAGCGGCGGTCACGTATGCGCTGGCCGCCTGGCTGCTGCCCGGGCGCAGGTGGCCCTCCGTCTTGGCCATTTGCCTGCTGATGGCGATCGCCGTGGTGGCGTACAAAAGCATGCCGGTCATTCCCGAGCATGCAGTCATGCGCTCGCAATCCGCGCTCGAGCTGTTCGGCGGACTGACGCGCGTGTTGAGCTGGCCGGTGCGCGGCATGCACGCGCCCGCGCTGCTGCTTTGGCTCCCGGGCGTGCTCGGCGTGGCGTTGACGCTCCATGCCCGGCCGGCCGGCAAGACGGACATCACGATGGCGGGCTTGCTGGCCTGGGGTGGCCTGCAGGCCGCCGCCATTGCCTACGGCCGTGGACACGACCTGGTGGAACTGTCCCCGCGCTATACGGAGATTCTCATTCCCGGGTTGTTCGCAAATGCCTGGTTTGCCATCCGCCTGGTGCAACTCCGTCATACCTTTCCTGCGCTGGTCCAACGCGGCACTTACGCGGTTACGGCGCTTTTTATGCTCACCCTGTTCGGTGGCTGGGCCGAGCGATTCCACGTCGATATGGAGGCGCTGCGCGCCCGCCACGAAGCCACGCAGGCTCAGGCGCAAAGCGTGCTGTACTACGTCGCCTCGAAGGATGACGCATCGTTCGAAAGCGGGCAGTTGCCGTTGCCTTACCCGAATTCGCAGCGACTACACCAGCTCCTGCACGATCCGTATCTGCTCCAGGCGCTTTCCGGCAGCGACCGGCCCAGGCCGCTGGAGAGCTTCACCTCGCACAAAGATGCGCACTAGCGGCGGACTCGCCGCCGCCAGCAGTTGCGGCGCTACAGGCGACGCTCAAGGGTCGCCAGCGGCGAGCGTCCCCATTGCGCATGCCGAAGCGGCATTGTCGCTTCCATATACCAGGAAGACGCGATAGCTTCCGGGCGGGATAGCCGGCAACCATGCCCTGTGGTTGTAACCCGATCGCAGCAGCGCCGGCTTGCTGAAAACCTGCGCGACATCCGGCCGTTCTCCGCCAGCGACGATGGGAACCGCGTACGACGCCGCAGCGGAGTTCAGCACGAGGGTCGCCCCGTCCGGCACCGCATCCGCCGCATCGGCCATCCAGCCGCCGAACGTGACCCAGCTGCGCGGCCTGACGCGAGCCTGCTGTGCCGGCTTGCCGTCGACCGCATCCAGGCTGCAGCGCCCACCGGCAGGCAAGTCAGAAAGCGGCCCCGCATACGGTGCGAACGCCGGCTCGGTCGCCGCCGCGATGCCTTCGTCGGAAATCGGCGGCTGTCTGTGACACCCGGCGAGCGTCATGCCGACCGCCAGCGCAAGCCAAGGCAGTCGATTCCTCCTCCCGATGCTTGCGGCAAAACGTCGCGCGCTCATGCAAGCGATCGACCCGAGGGTTGCGGTTCCCAAAGTCGCGGCGGATAGGCCAGCGTGAACGGAGGAGGATTCCACCGTGAGATTGACGTTGCAGTAGGGAGGCTGCTGCAACGCCTTGCCCCAGCGCGCCTTCATGAAGCTCTCCTCGCGCTTGAAGCGGGCGATCTTCTCCGGGGTGGTCTCGTAGCCGCGCGAAGCCGATTCGTGATGATAAAGCTCGGCGAACGTGGTCTACAGCTTGAGCGATAGACAGTTGCGACAGATGGATCGAAGCGGATGCCGGTGGTCGACGTCAGCAGACGCACCACGATCTCGAACCGGCGCGTTTCGCCGCTGGATATGTTAAGAGGAAGATCGATGCGCTTGGCCTCGCCGCTGTGCCTGACCCGATACGTCGGATACAGCACCGGCGCGAACATGCGCCCGCGATAGACCGACAGCTCGCCGGCAAGCAGGGACCAGCTGTCAGACAGGGTCTCGCCTTGCCAACCCAGTTCCACCTGCGGATCGCTGCCGGAGGAGGCCCGCCACACCGCAGCGTGCGACGCCGTGGTGGGAAATTCGGGAGCCAGCGGCGCAATCTGCTGCAGCGGAGTGAGGCTAAGTGCGATCATTTCGTACATCTGACTCTCGGGGAAAGTCCCCCGGGTCACCGGGGGCATGCACTCCACAGGATAAACGGGATGTGAATTTCTTGCCAACACCAATGCATGGGTGTCGGGGTCGGGGTCGGGGTCGGGGTCGAGCGAGAACGCGGGCGCTTCGAGCGACAGGCACGGACTATAAGCCGGGTCGTCACCGAGCATCTGCTGCCAACGCGACTGCATCGTGGCGACCTCGTCAGCAAAGCGTGCCGTACTCGCCAGCGAAATCGTGCGGCGCATGGGCGAAGGCATGTGGCGACGCCGCCAATGCCCAGCACGACACCTGCATGTTGCAGCGAACCGCCCGAATAGAACAGCACGGAATTGGCAGGCAGATAGGGCGCGCTTGCTCCACAACAGCTCAATACGCTGCAGTATCTACGTACCGGCAACCCAAAAGCATTGAACGCACCCCATTTCGAGATACCCTAGCCCAGTGCGGATCTTCTGCGCCAGATGCTCGACGACCCAACGTTGCGAAAAATCTTGCCCACCCAAGAAGACTGAGGCACGCTCGCAAGCCTAAGCCGCGATCAGATTTTGTACCAAGCCTTTCCAGGAAGAAGCCGTTCGACCTGTTTTTGCAACATTGCAATTGGTCATTGGAGGCAAGATGGATCGTACTGCATGGTTGCGCCAAGGCGTCACAGAAAATCATTTGGGATTGGAGATTGGGCCGCTTAATCGACCCATCGTGGGCAGGCCGGGAGCGAAGATCCGCTATGCCGACCACCTGGGACGGGAAGCCCTCATTCAAAAGTATGCTGCCCATTCAGGGGTGGATCCAGCAGGCATTCCAGAGATCGATTACATCATCGGCCCGGGCGGACTACTTGAGGCGGTGGGTGAAGAGCAGTTTCGCTATCTCATCGCATCGCATGTCATTGAGCATGTCCCGAATCCGATCAAATGGCTGACCGACATTCACACGCTGCTGGAGGATGGAGGATGGGTGGCACTGGCGATACCGGATCGAGGACGCTGCTTCGACGCTCTGCGGCGGGAAACCACCGCTGGAGAATGGGTGGAGGCAGCGCTGCTGGAACATTCGCGCCCTTCGCCTGGTCGCATCTTCGATGCGCTCGCCAATGAAGTGAAGCTCGATGATAAAATCAGCTGGAACCATCAGCCAGCACTTGAGGAACTCAAACTCAGCCGCAAGCCCGACCACGCGTTGTCGATTGCCCGACATGTGCTGGCGAGCGGCGATTATTTCGACGTTCACTGCTGGGTTTTCACACCGGAATCCTTCTGCAATTTAATGCGCACTGTCGCGGCCGCCGGCATGCTGGAACTTCATCTTCTCGAATTGCGCGGCACCGCGGAAAACGAATTTCTGGTCAGGCTCGGCCGTGCCGATCACATGGACCGGACATCGCGGATGGCCAGCTATCCCGCCGCAGGCGAGCGTTACCGCTCGCTGCCGGAAGGATTCGACGCCAACCTCTACTATGACCTCAATCCTGATGTACGCGCGGCCGGAGTGGATCCCAACGACCACTACGTCGAGTACGGACGTAGCGAGAGACGGCGCTGGCGCTGATTGCGATCAGTTGATGACGGTGAGTTCGACGTTCAGATTGCACTCGGTCGCAGGCTCTCCGCCATTGACGATGGAAAGAGCGTACTTGCCAGGCGCCACCCCTTCCAGCGAAAGCGCGACGTTGTAGCCAGACATGGCCAGCCCTGGAGCGCTGAGCGCCGCCACCACATCCTGACGCTCGCCCCCCGCACGAAGCGGATACTGATAGGACTGCCCTTGTCCTTTGAAGATCAGCTCGGCTTTCTCGGGAACCTGCTTTTGCGCGTCGCCCATCCAACCTACGAACGATGAGCCGGTCCCGGTCTTGAGCGACGCATTCGCCGCCGGCGCACCGTTCACTGAATCCAATGCACAGTTGCCACCAGCTGCAAGTGGTTGTACGGGGATTTGGTATACCGCCGATTTGACTGCATCGGTGCTCGAATCTCCCGGGATCGGAGCTTCATGCTGCTTACACGCGGCCAGCGATGTCAGCATCAGGGGAACAATCAAGGTAATCGGTCGCACGTCAGGACTCCAGGGTAATCGACATGATGCAAGAAGAAGCTATTTAGCTCACAACGCGTGGCGGATAAGCTAACGTGAATGGCGTCGATTCGGTTGTCAAATTGACGTTGTAGTACGGATCCTGCTGCAACGCCTTGCCCCAGCGCGCCTTCATGAAACTCTCCTCGCGCTTGAAGCGGGCGATCTTCTCCGGAGTGGTCTCGTAGCCGCGCGAAGCCGATTCGTGGTGATACAACTCGGCGAACGGGGTCCACAGGTTGCGATAGCCGGCCTCGCGCACGCGCAGGCAGAAGTCGACGTCGTTGAAGGCCACTTCCAGTTGCTCGTCCAGGCCACCGACCTGCTCGAACACCGAACGGCGCACGATCGCACAGGCCGCGGTCACCGCGCTCAGACTCTGCGCCAAGCCACCGCGGTGTTTGTCGCCCGGCCAGCCACGCGCCATGCCCACATAGCAGTGTCCGGCCACGCCACCGATGCCGAGGATCACGCCGGCGTGCTGGATCGTATTGTTCGGGTAGTACAGCATCGCGCCCACCACCCCGATTTCGGGGCGCAGCGCGTGCCCGACCATCTCGTCAAGCCAACCGCGACTGATGACTTCGATATCGTTGTTGAGCAGGCCCAGCACCGTGCCGCGCGCAACGCGCGCGCCGGCGTTGTTGATCGCCGAGTAGTTGAACGGATGCGGATACGGCAACACGCGTACGCGCGGATCCTGCTGGACCTGCGCGAAATACTCCCTGGACGCCTCTTCCTGGGAGTCGTTGTCGATGACCACGATTTCGTAGTTGGGATAGTCGGTGCGTTCCAGAATCGAATCGATGCACTGCTTGAGCAGATCGATGCGATCGCGAGTGGGAATCAACAGACTGACCAGCGGCGCCGGTTCCGGCAACGGATACGAAATGCGGAAATAGCCGCTGTAGCTCGCCATCTCCAGCACCTTCCCGCCGTTGCCGGTCCGGTCAAGATGCGCCTGGACGGCGCGCAGCGCGGCAAGATGCGCATACGACTTTTCACCCGGCGCCATCGCGGTGGAGCCGCTGATCATGCGCCAGTGGTACAGCACCAGTGGAAGATGGCCGATGGCATCGTGAGGCAGCCTCTCGGCGACCCGCAACGTCAGGTCCCAATCCTGGGCGCCCTCGAATCCTTCGATGAAACCGCCGACCGCGTGCACCTGTTCGGCACGATAGACCGTCAGGTGGCAGACGCAGTTCTGCGAAAGGAACAGATCGGGATTCCAGTCCGACTTGAAGTAGGGATCCGAACGCTTCCCTTCGACGTCGATCTTGTCTTCGTCGGTGAACAGCATCTGCCACTGCGGATTGTTCTCGAACGCGTGGACGCTCTTGAGCAGAGCCAAGGGATGCAGTTCGTCGTCGTGGTCGAGCAGCGCCACGAACTCGCCCCTGGCCATCTGCAGGGCCGTGTTCGACGCCGCGGAGATATGCCCGTTCTGTTCCCGTCGCTGGAACCGCACGCGATCGTCGAGTTCGGCATACTCGGCAAGCACCTGCATCACCGCTGGATCGGTGGAGGCATCGTCGGCGATGCACAACTCCCAATTCGGGTAGACCTGCTCGCGCACGCTTTCGATGCAGCGCCGCAACCAGCGCTCGGGGGTGTTGTACGTCGGGACGATGACCGAGACCAGCGGCCTGCGCGTCAGCGAGTCGAGTTCCGCTTCTGCAGCCGCCTTCCACGCGGCATCGCGGCAATCGTAGAACTCCTGCCACACCTCGTAGTCGGAGAAAGATCCCGAAAGCATGCGGGTCGCGTATTCGTGATAGAGCCGATCGGCCATCCTGCGGACGCCCTTGGTCAGCAGATCGATCGCCGTTCTCGCCAACAGCCGCAGCTTGTCAACACCACCTTCGCGGCGATCGAACGATGCACCGAAGAGACGCCGCATGGCGTCGCCGCGCTCGATGCGCTGCAGGTGCAGAGCGGAATGACTGAAATCCATCGGCGCGACAGAGGGATCGAAGCGGATACCCGTGGTGGACTCCACCAGACGGACCACGATCTCGAACCGCCGCGTTTCGCCGCTGGGGATGTTCAGAGGGAGATCGATGCGCTCGGCCTCGCCACTGTGCCTGACCCGATAAGTCGGATACAGCACCGGCGCGAACATGCGCCCGCGGTAGACCGACAGCTCGCCGGAGAGCAGGTACCAGCCGCCAGCCAAGGCCTCGCCCTGCCAACGCAGCTCCACCTGCGGATCGCTGCCGGAGGCGCGCCACACCGCAGCGTGCGACGCCGTGGTGGGAAATTCGGAAGCCAGCGGCGCAATCTGCTGCAGCGGAGTGACGCTAAGTGCAATCGTTTCGGACATCTAACTCTCGGGGAAAGCCCCTCGGGTCACCGGGGGAGCGTACTCTATAGGATAAACGGGATGTAAATCGCGTGCCAGCGCCAGCGCGTGACGGTCGGGATCCAGCGAGAACGCGGGCGCACCAAGCGACAGGCACGGGCTATAGGCCGGGTCGTCACCGAGCGTCTGCTGCCAACGCGCCTGCATCGTGGCAACCTCGCCGGCGAAACGCGCCTGCTTGACCGGATCGTCCTCGATGCCGCGGCTTGCCGATTCGTGATGGTAGGCCTGGGCGTGCGGCGTCCACGCATTGTCGTAACCGTGCGCGCGCAGCCGCAGACAGAAGTCGACATCGTTGAACGCCACCGCGATCGATTCATCAAGACCGCCCACTGTGACATAGGCCGCGCGCGTCACTGCCAGACACGCCGCAGTGACCGCCGAATAGCGTTGCGTCAGCAGGGCGCGTCCGTACTCTCCAGCGAAATCGTGTGGCGCATGGGCGAAGGCATGTGCGGCGACACCGCCGATTCCCAGCACGACACCTGCATGTTGCAGCGACCCGTCCGGATAGAACAGCTTCGCGCCGATCGCCCCCGCCCCCGGGCGTGAAGCCAGCCGCACCAGTTCCTGCAGCCATCCCGCATCGGTGATTTCGATATCGTTGTTGAGCAAGACCACGATCTGCGCAGCGCAATGCGCCACGGCGTAGTTGTTGATCGCGGAATAATTGAACGGGTGGTCGTAGCGCAATATCCGGACCCGCGGATCTTGGCCGATCGCCTCGAAATAGGCATGCGATTGCGTTTCGACGGAGCCGTTGTCCACCACCGTGATGCGATAGCGCGAATAGTCCGTCCTGGCGAGCAGAGTGGAAATGCACTGATCGAGAAGATCGATGCGATCGCGCGTCGGGATGATGATCTCGACGTCCGGCTCGGCGTCCAGCGCGTATCGCACACGCAAGCGCTGCTGTTCAACCACATGGATCCGCGCGCCCTGGGGCTGCAGTGCCCGGCCGAGCACGCGCGCGCGCGCCATCGCATCTGCTTCGCTACGTGCGAACGGAGCACAGATCGGGCCGACGTCGCCGTGCACGTGACGCAACATGTGCGGCAAGTGCAAAGGGATCGCGTCGCACTCGTGGATCAGCGCGCACAGCAGCGAAAACCACGGCGCATCCGGATCAAGGCCATCGAGCAGGCCATCCACAAGCGCGTCCCTGCGCACGAAGGCGCTGCGCCCGAGATAGTCCTGCTCGTACCAGCGCAGGCGGTCCCAAGCCGGCTTGAACAGCGGCGCGAAACGCCGCCCAGCTTCATCCACCCTGTCTTCGTCGCTGTAGACCAAGGTCGCCGCAGGAAGCGCGATCACCTCGGCGAGAACTTTTGCGATCATCGGATGGATGCGATCGTCCGCCGCCAGCACTGCCACGTAGGCGCCTTGCGCAGCGCGCAGACGCGCACCGAGCAAAGCCGAAGCATCCACGATCTGCAGCGATGGCAGCGCACGCTCCACGGGCCACTCGCCCAGCTGCCGGGCATCGGCCACGATTTCGACCGCCTGCCCCGCCAGGGAACCGAGTGCGCCGAGGCAAGCCGAGAAATCCGCTGCTGCTCGATCGTGGAATATCAGCGAAAGAACAGGCGCCTGGACACGTGTGTCGCTGCGTGGCGTCGACACCAGCTCGGCCAGTCGCCGATCCTCGCGCAGCACCCAGGTCGCATAGCCGGCATCACGCGCCATCGTGTCCGCATGCCCCGTGCGCAGCAGGACATGCAACGACGCGTTCGCGCCCTGCTCGCGCCACTGCAACTGCGCGTCATCGACCAGTTCCAGCGCCTCCTGTGGCGCATCGCGCAGCCGTTCACCGACACCGCCGCGCAGCAGCAACCAGAGGGCTTCGCGCTCGCTCAACCGGTAACACTCGAGCGGCCCCAGCTCGAACCTCGCATAGGTATCTGTCGGGTCGAACCTCAGCGCCTGCAATGGCTCTGGGAACTGCACCACGACATCCAGGATGCCGCGGCCAGCAGCCAGCGCGAGATCGATTCGGGTGTCCTCGGCAATCCCGTTACCATAGTCCGGATAGAGGCAGGGATTGGCCAGGCGTCCATCCAATTCGCGCAAGACACCACGCAGCCGGTACCAACCGGCGGCGAGCGGCAGTGCCGAATGGGCAAGCGCGAATTGCGGATCGGACCCGACAGATTCCCAAGCCGTAACATCGCCAGAGGCTATACAGGCAAGATCGGCCAACGGCGTCGCATCCCAGCGCAGTCGCACCGGCGATCGCTGGCTCGGATCCGCCACGGTCACCGCCGCAACTTCCACCATCTGCGTCCTTGCAACTGCGCAAGCATGTCCATCTGCTGGCCCTGGACGGTAGCGAGCGCATCCACCTTGGCTTCCAGCGCACGCAGCGGATCGCCCCGCTCTATTCGGTCCAGCGCATCGCTGAGCCGGGCAGTCAATTCGCCCTGCTGTGTGCTCCAGTGCTGGATCGAATCGACCAGACGATCGTCGGTGGCGACGATTCGGTCGTGCAAGGCGCTCTGGCCCTCGGCCAACTGCTGGACGACGGCCTGAATCCGCTGCAACGCCGGTACCGTCTGCGCAAGACCGTCTCCAAGCGCAGTGTGCAGCGCTGCGATGGAGGCATACATGTTCACGCCGTGCTGGCCAGCCAGATTGAGCGAGTGTTGCAGCGACGCGAACCCGTCGGCGATCTGTGCGTGCTGGTGCCCGGCGGCAGCAACCGCCGCTGCGGCACGCGGCACGGGCGCATCGAGCATACCTTCGATCGCGTCGCGCTGGTCCTTGCCCGTGACCTGGTGCTGAAACGCCAATTCGCGCTCGAGCCAGAGATCGAAACCGCTGTTTGCCGAGGGAGCGAACACCTCAGCCACGACATCCCGCAGCAGAGTCCGCAAATCGATCGGCTCGCCTTCCGCCATCGTCGCCACGACACTGCCGCCATAGGTGAACAACAGCGAGCGCAGCACCAGCCAGCCGAGCGTCGGGCGCTCGGCGACCCACTCGCGATCGAAGTAGACGATCCGGCCATCGGCGGCGCACAGCAAATTCGATGGTGTAGCGTCGAGATAGTCGTCGGGCAAGACGCTGTCGACGCTGTCCAGCGCGACGGCATGCCCCTCGCCGTGCAACACCTGCGCCAATGCCTGCAAATAGCCCCGCACTTCCACGACCAGGTCGGCTCGGGTCCAGCCGGGCTGGCTCAGCACTGCGCGAATTGCGTCGACCAGTAGGGGACCCTGGAAATAGTCGGTATCGCTCTGCACCTGCAGGCGCACACCTGCCTCCGCCGATGGCGAGTCGGACAACCTGCGCGCATGCACCCGTACCGATTGGTCCTGCTCCGCCACGAAAAGCGTTTCCCGGGCATAGGCGCCCAACCGCTGCGTGCTGTAGTGATACGCCAGCGCCAATTGCTCAGCCATCGCCGAATCGTCAGCCACGGCTTCCACCAGGAACGAATTGGCCAGATCCAGCGCCAGGCCGTTGGCCGCGACCACCGGCCAGGCACGCTGAAGATTGAATGTCGTCGGCGTGAGCTGGGGATCGCGGCGAACCGCCTGCGCCGCCAGCGCGCCGGCATTGAACAGGGCGGGGTCGGCCGAGATGCCGCGCTCGGTCAGGATCGTGGCCGGCATCTTGTAATCGGGCAACGGCGCCGAGAAACGGCTGCGCGCATAGCCGGCGCGCCGAAGCAGCGCGTCGAGTTCGTTGCGTCCGTAGGTACGCGCGCCGCGCGATTGATAACGGTCCTCCAACCCGACCATCGGCTGCCCCAGATGGTCTTCCGGCACGCCAGCCAGATACTTCAGGCCTAGCTGATTCTCGATGGCCAGAATCAGGCGCCCTCCAGGCGCCAGCAGCTGCTTTGCGGCCTGCAGCATGTGCAGCGCAGGGTTCTGCGCGTCGGAGAACAGACTGGCGTACTCCAGCACGCCGATCAGGGTCACGACGTCGAAGCGCTGGGCGACAGAAAAATCCTGAAAGCGTTCGGCCACCACCACGACATTGCGCAACTCGCGAGTGCGCTCGCGGGCGATGCTTGCGCGCCGCAACGAGCCCTCCAGCGCCAGCACGTCAGCCCCGCTCTCGCCGAGATAACGCGTGACCGCGCCGCATCCGGCGCCGATTTCGAGAACCCTCGCACCCGGCTGCAGATATTGCGCGAACGGTCGCAGCAGGTTCGCGCGCTCCGTGGAAAGGTGATAACGGCTCGGCCAATCGACGCACGCGGCCGCCAGCTCGGAAGAAAACACGCTGACGTCGGCAGCGGCGCGCAATGTCGCCAGCAACCCATCTTCGGAGTTGTCGCCATCGCTGTAGCCGATGCTGTCGTAGCCCTCGCGGCGCCATACGGCGACGTCCGCAGGCATGACATAGCCAGCGGCTGCCAATGAATCAATCATGCAATGCGTCCTCTCGAATCATCGTCGGCGTGATTGATCAAACAGCCTGGCGAGGACTTGCGACTTCCAGACGCATGTCCAGCCCGCCCATACCGAAGAAATCGGCGTTGATCACCTTGAAATGGATGCTGTCGTAGCGCCTGTCGTGGGGCACCACATCCTCTTCGCCGCGGCTGGCCACGCCGACGGACAGAAAATAGTCCCCATCGGCCAGGTCGCAGCGGAATGCAGCCACGACATCGACCGCGCTGCCGGCAGCGCCGCCAGCGGTGAACGCGGGCAGCGGCTTGTACTCGGTATTGGTCCCGTAAACGACCACACCCTCGGTCGTCTTCAAGGTGAAGCCGACGATCGGCCTGACCACCTCGCGATCGAACACCAGTCTGACCACGAGGCGCACTTCCTGGCCGGACTCGAGAATCGGCGGATAAAGCGTTTGCGCCGATCGCAACTCGAAGTCGGTGATGCGTACGGCACCGTCGCCCCAGCGGAATTCATGGGGATTGTAGTTGGGGCGCGATTCGTAACCACTGCCCTCGCCGGAGAAGGGCACGCTCTCCTCGAACGGCGCGTCTGCGGCCCGCTCGCCTGCGTCGGGCGCGGGAGCATCGGTATCGCCGCTACCGAACAGCAAGTTGTAGTAGGCGTTGACCACGTCCTTGGGCTTGCCTTGGCGCAGGACGCGGCCGCTATCGAGCAACTGCGCGAACTCGCAATGCTGCACGATCTGATCGGCCGAATGGCTGACCAGCAGGATCGAAGCGCCATCGTCCTTGAGTTGTTTCAGCCGCGCGAAGCACTTGGCCTGGAACTTCGCGTCGCCGACCGACAAGGCTTCGTCGACGATCAGCAACTGGGGGTGCACCTGCGCCTGCACCGCGAACGCCAGGCGCACGACCATGCCGCTGGAATAGCTGCGGATCGGCTGGTCGATGAACGCACCGATGTCGGCGAACGCGAGGATGCGATCGAGGCTTGCATCCACTTCTTCCTTGCTCAAGCCGAGGATGGCCGCATTGAGATAGACGTTCTCGCGACCGGTGAACTCGGGATTGAAGCCGCTTCCCAGTTCCAGCAATGCCGCCACGCGCCCCTTCACCTGGATGCTGCCCTCGGTCGGGGTCAGCGTGCCGGCGATCATCTGCAGGAAGGTCGATTTTCCCGAGCCGTTGCGGCCGATGAGGCCGACCGTCTGGCCGCGGCGCACCTGCAGGTCGGCGCCGCGCAATGCCCAGAATTCCCGGTAGTAGCGCCGCGAGCCGCCAACCAGACCCTGCAGCAAACGGTGCGAAGGCCGGTCGTAGATGTGGTAGCACTTGCCGACGCCACGCGCGTCGACCACCAGGTCGGCGTCGCTGGACATCGGACTGTCCGCTTGCGCCAAGGTCAAGAGTTCAGAGGACATCGGCGAATCCCCGGCGCGTCTTCTGGAAGACGAAGTAACCGAAATAGGCGAACGCCAGCGCGCCGAGCGTATACATCCCCAAGCCCGCCCAATCCGGTGCGCGCCCCCAGAACGCGACGTCGCGCGCTTCGTCGATGATGAAGGTCAAGGGATTGAGGTGGAAGATGAACTGGTACTTCGGTGGCAGCGTGCTCACCGGAACGATGGCGGAAGACAGGAACAACGTCGCCGTGGCGATCACGCCGGTCATCTGCCCGATGTCGCGCAGGAAGACGCTCAGCGAGGACAGCAGCCACCCCAGGCCGAGCAATCCGACCGCCAGCGGCAGGAACACGATCGGCAGGAAGATCAGCGTCGGGTGCATTTCATGCCGCACGATCAGGTTCAGCACGACGAACACCAACGAATTGGTGCAGGCGTGGAACAGCGCCGACAGCACCATCGTCCAGGGCAGGACATCGAGGGGAAACACGATCCGCTTGACCAGGTTCGAATTGCCGATGACCAGGGTGGGCGCACGCGTCAGGCATTCGGCGAACAGGCCATGCACGATCAAGCCGAGGAATAGCAGCATGGCGAAGTCGGCGATGTTGCCGCTGGTCCCCGGCCAGCGCGATTTCAGCACATAGCCGAACGCCAAGGTGTAGATGATCAGCATCATGAAGGGGCTGATCAGCGACCACAGCAGGCCGAAGCTGGCGCCGCGATAGCGTCCGAGCACGTCGCGCCGGGTCATCTCCATCGTCAGGCTGGGATAGTGCAACCAGGCATGGAATGGACCGGTCGGCGAAATGCGATTCGCCCGTTGCAGCACGTTGTGCATATCAGCTCCGCAGCGCGCGATCGAGGTCGGCTTGCAAATCGCCCACATCCTCGACCCCCACGCTCAACCGCACCAACCCGTCGCTGATGCCGAGCTGCTCGCGGCGGGCGACTGGGATGGAGGCATGGGTCATGACCGCAGGATGGTTGACCAGGCTTTCCACGCCGCCCAGCGATTCGGCCAGGGTGAACAGTTCGGTGCGTTCGCAGAAGCGCTTGGCCGCGTCGAAGCCGCCCTTGAGCACGATCGAGACGATGCCGCCGAAGCCGGACATCTGCCGCTGCGCCAGGGCGTGCTGCGGATGCGAGGCCAGGCCGGGATAGATCACCTTGTCGATCGCCGGGTGGGTGTCCAGCCACTGCGCCAGTTGCAGCGCGTTGTCGCAGTGCGCACGCATCCGCAGCGGCAGGGTCTTGAGCCCGCGCAGCGCCAGGAAGCTGTCGAACGGGCCCTGCACGCCGCCCACCGAGTTCTGCAGGAAGGCCAGTTGTTCGGCCAGCTCGGCATTGGCGCCGACCACGGCGATGCCGCCGACCATGTCGGAGTGGCCGTTGAGGTACTTGGTGGCCGAATGCACGACGATGTCCGCACCCAGCTCCAGCGGACGCTGCAGCATCGGCGAGGCGAAGGTGTTGTCCACCACCACCAGCAGGCCGTGCTGGCGCGCGATGGTGGCGATCGCGGCGATGTCGACGATCTTCAGCATCGGGTTGGTGGGCGTCTCGATCCACACCATCTTGGTCTTGGACGTGATCGCGGCGGCGAACGCGGCCGGATCGGTCAGGTCGACGAAGCTGAAGTCCAGTGCGGCGGTGCGCCGGCGCACGCGCTCGAACAGGCGGTAGCTACCGCCGTACAGGTCGTCCATCGCCACCACGTGGCTGCCGCTGTCCAGCAGCTCCATCACCGTGGAGGTGGCGGCCATGCCCGAGGCGAAGGCGAAGCCGCGCGAGCCGCCTTCCAGCGCGGCAACGCAGCGCTCGTAGGCGAAGCGAGTCGGATTGTGGGTGCGCGAGTACTCGAAGCCCTGGTGTTCGCCGGGGCTGGACTGGGCGTAGGTGGAGGTCGCATAGATCGGCGGCATCACCGCGCCCGTGGACGGGTCCGGATGCTGGCCGCCATGGATCGCCAGGGTCGCCAGCGACAGCGCGCGGCCGTCGCCATTGGGGTTGGACGTGTGGTCCGTCATGAGGGGTTCCCGGAGAAGGGGCGTGATTCTAGCAGCGAGGTCTGAACGGCCCCCTGCATCGGGAGCCGTCCACGAAGCACCGTCACTGGACGCGGCGGCGCAGGTAGTTGAGCAGGTCGATGCGGGTGATCAAGCCAAGGAAGGCGCCGTCGTTCATGACGATGGCGACCTGGCCGCGGTCGAACACCGGCAGCAACGCTTCGATCGGCGATTTCACGTCGAGCCGGTCGAGCTTGCTGACCATGGCCGTGGACACCGGATCGCGGAACCGTGCCTCGTCGCCATAAACGTGCAACAAGACGTCGCTTTCGTCGACGATGCCGACCAGTTGGTCGCCATCCATCACCGGCAGCTGCGACACGTCGTACAGCTTCATGCGCTGGTAGGCGGTGGTCAGCAGATCGTTGGGGCCGACCACCACGGTGTCGCGCTGGCTGTACGGGCGCAGGATCAGGTCGCGCAGGTCGCCGTGCTGCGGGCGCTCCAGGAAACCGTTGTCCAGCATCCAATAGTCGTTGTACATCTTCGACAGGTACTTGTTGCCGGTGTCGCAGACGAACACCAGCACCCGCTTGGGCTCGGTCTGCGCGCGGCAGTACTTGAGCGCGGCGGCCAGCAGGGTACCGGTCGAGGAGCCGCCGAGGATGCCCTCCTTGGCCAGCAGTTCGCGCGCGGTGTGGAAGCTCTCGGCGTCGCTGATCGAATAGGCTTTCTTGACCCGCGAGAAATCGGAGATGTCGGGCAGGAAGTCCTCGCCGATGCCTTCGACCAGCCAGCTGCCGGACTTCTCGCTGACCGTGCCCTGCTCGATGTACTCGGTCAGGATCGAGCCGACCGGGTCGGCCAGCACCAGCTCGGTGTGCGGCGAGGCGGTGGCGAACGCACGCGACAGGCCGGTCATGGTGCCCGAGCTGCCGCAGCCGAACACGATCGCGTCCAGCTTGCCGTCCATCTGCCGCAGGATCTCCGGCCCGGTGCCGAACTCGTGCGCGGCCGGGTTGTCGGGGTTGCCGAACTGGTTGACGAAATAGGCGCCGGGGGTCTCGGCGGCGAGGCGCGCGGCCAGGTCCTGGTAGTACTCGGGATGGCCCTTGGCCACATCCGAGCGGGTCAGCACCACTTCGGCGCCCATCGCCTTGAGGTTGAAGATCTTCTCCCGGCTCATCTTGTCCGGCACCACCAGGATCAGCTTGTAGCCCTTCTGCTGGGCGACCAGGGCCAGGCCGA
>Ga0308160_10001251_pt1 | contig 37373 bp, 34 predicted proteins | sample PhyFR1_FD_201036 | JGI IMG/M metagenome (GOLD analysis project Ga0308160, IMG submission 201036) | Phyllosphere microbial communities from UC Gill Tract Community Farm, Albany, California, United States - DLSLF.R1 | ecosystem: Host-associated > Plants > Phyllosphere > Unclassified | place: USA... | reverse complement strand
AGCACCATCTGAGGTTTATCATTTCGAAACAGAAATACACTAATGAAGACCTGACCGGTTTGTGGATCGTTACCGGAAAAAGCATCCATCATCACGCTTTATTGGAAAGTTTAATGAAAGACGAAAGGATCGTCAGCTACGAATTTTAGGTGCTGAAAGCCTTCTATAATAAGTCCTTTCTCACATCTGGTTTAAGAGTTAAGGTTTAAGGTTTAAGGTTTAAGAAAGATAGAGCTTATACAGAGCAAAGTAAATCACTGAACAATCAATTTAATATGAACCAAGTATATTCATTTAATTTTAGTTGTTCAAAAGTATTAAACGGAGCTGATTTCCATTGAATCATAATTAAAAATATCCCTAATAAGATTGTTGCAAAAATTCACCATTCACCATTCACCACTAAAGCTTCCCGCATCCGTCAGCCCTCTACCAGCTCTTAATCCGAATTATACATCGGGTTCACCTGGTCTGTAAACTTTAAACCCAAAACTTTAAACCTTAAACTTTAATTTAAACCTGAAATTTTCTTCGTAAATTGGGACAAAATTTTGATTATGACAAAAAAGATACTCTTCTCTGTATTTCTTTTGCCGGCTGTAATGACGTTTGCACAGCAATACGGCGGAATGTGGATTCCGACAGAGCTTAATGAAAAGGAGATGAAAGATTTAGGAATGAAGATCTCTGCCAAAGACATTTTCAATCCGCAGAAGCCCAGCATCAAGGATGCCGTGGTGCAGTTCAACGGCGGATGTACGGCCGAAATTATTTCGCCGAAAGGTCTTTTGCTGACCAACCACCACTGCGGATACGGCCAGATCCAGGCGCATTCAACGGTTGAAAACGACCTGCTTTCCAATGGGTTCTGGGCTAAAAACATGACGGGTGAGCTGTCTAATCCGGGACTGACCGTAGATTTTATTGTAGACATTAAAGAAGTCACTCCTCAGATCCTTCAGGGTACGGACAATCTTCAGGAGCCGGAACTGGCCAAACAGATCGCCAAAAATATCGAGGTGTATAAGAACGCTCAGAAAACCGAGCCGTATCAGTCGGTTTCCGTAAAATCCATGTATTACGGAAATAAGTTTTATGCTTATACGATAGAAACCTTCAAAGACATCCGCCTGGTAGGGGCACCGCCGCAGAGCATCGGGAAATTCGGTTCCGATACCGACAACTGGGTGTGGCCGAGACATACGGGAGATTTCTCCATGTTCAGGATTTATGCCGATAAAAACAACAAACCGGCGGAATATTCCAAAGACAACGTTCCATACGTTCCGAAGCACTACCTTCCGGTTTCCATCAAGGATAAAAATGAAAATGATTTCACCTTCGTTTTCGGATTCCCGGGCAGAACCACGGAATACCTTCCTGCGATCGCCGTTGAGAAGATCATGACGGAAATCGATCCTGCCAGAATTGCAGTACGGGATGTGGCATTAAAAACACTGGATGAAAAAATGCGTACGGATGCGGCCACCCGGATCCAGTATGCTTCAAAATATGCTTCGGTAGCCAACTACTGGAAAAAATGGATCGGTGAAGCGGAAGGATTGAAAAAATCCAATGCCGTACAGAAAAAAGTGATGTACGAAGAGGCGCTGGCGGCTAAAAACCCGGAGATCAAATCCACCATTGACCAGATGAACAGGCTGTACACCGAGCAGGCGCCTTATGCCTTAAACAATGCGTATTATTCTGAAACCGTAAGAAATGCAGAAACGCTGATGCTGGCCAACCTTTACTACGGGTACATTACTGCAGTAGAAGCCGGAAGAGCCGACGAAAAAAGCACAGCCGCTTTTAAAAACAGGCTGACTTCTTTCTATAAAGATTACAACGCAGAGCTGGATGCCAAAGTAACGGCCAAACTGCTTGCCCTTTATACCAACAAAACGGCACCGCAATTCCTGCCGGCCGGATTTGAAAAATATAAAAACGAAGCCCAGAATATCCAGTCTGTCGAGGAGGTTTCCAAAAACTCGGTGATCACGGGAAGAAGCGAAGTAAACGGTGCTTCATTGAGCAAGGATATCGATAAGGCGTTCTCCAATCAGGACAAGCTGATCAAATCTATTAAAAAAGATCCGGCTTACCAGCTGTATGTAACGATGAGAGACGCATACATGACGAAAGCGGATCCTCAGTTTACGGCTTTACAGACCAGGATCGATGCCTTACAGAAAACCTATATGGCACAGCAGATCAAAACGGATAAAGACCGTAAATTCTTCCCGGATGCAAATTCTACCCTCCGTGTAGCCTACGGAAAAGTGAAAGGTTCTTCCCCAAGGGATGCCGTTTCCTACAACTACCAGACGCATCTGGCCGGGGTGATGGAAAAATATGTTCCGGGAGATTACGAATTCGATGTTCCGAAAAAACTGATCGACCTTTACAGTAAAAAAGATTTCGGGATGTATAAAGACAAAACGGGTGACGTTCCGGTAGGATTTACGGCGACCAACCACACCACCGGCGGAAACTCCGGGAGCCCGGCGCTGGATGCCTATGGAAATCTGGTGGGCCTGAACTTCGACCGCCAGTGGGAAGGGACGATGAGCGACATCAATTACGATCCGCGATTCAGCCGGAACATCATGGTGGATACCAAGTACATTCTTTTCATCATCGATAAATTTGCCGATTCCAGATGGCTGGTGGATGAAATGAAGATTGTGAAGTAAATTTTAAAACATATCTAAAGAATCTATTTAAATTTTTCAACCGGTTTAAATAGATTCTTTTTTATTTTTGACATCTGAATGAAAAATAAAATCATTGATTTTTTGTCAAATTTCGAAAAGGAAAATATTACAGATTCCTTTCCTCTGGACTATTGTATACCGGTCTACCACTGTGTTTCGGATGAATGCCTGCCCCATCTTAAAAATATCATCCCATATAAAAACACCCGGCAGTTTGAGCAGGATCTCGATTTTTTAGCCAGGCATTTCCAATTTGTCAGCTGGGACGAATTCAAAGGATTTATCAACGGAAGTTTCCGGCCGGAAAAGAAAATCGCCCTGCTGACTTTCGATGACGGTTTAAGGGAATTTTACGATACCGTGATGCCGATCCTGGAACGGAAAGGGATTTACGCCATTAATTTCATCAACCCGGCTTTTATTGACAATACTGATTTGATGTTCCGCTGCAAGGCAAGCCTGATTGTCGAAAAAATAAAGGCAAATAAGAAGATCAATCCTGATATATTCAGTATTTTGCCATCCAAAGAAAATCCTGTACAGCAGATTTTAAAAATCGGTTATTTACAGCAACATCTTCTGGACCGGCTGGCGGAGGTTCTCGAAGTCGATTTCAAGATATTTTTGTGCCGGCAGCAGCCTTATATGACTTTTGAACAGCTGAAAAGTGCTGCCCGGAAAGGATTCGGGATTTCATCCCACAGCTGGGACCACCCTTTATACCATGAATTATCCGTCGGTCAGCAGCTGGAAACTACCGGTAAAACATTTGATTACCTGAAACAGTATGATTTCCTGTGCGAAAGCTTTGCTTTTCCTTTCACCGATTTCGGGGTAAAAAAAGAATTCTTCGACCGCTTTTTTCAAAACCGGGAAGTCTTCTGCACCTTCGGATCTGCAGGCATCAAGCTCGACAGCGCGGAAAGGAACTTCCAGAGAATTCCCATGGAAAACGGTGAGCCGGCCGAAACGATCCTGAAAAAAGAAATCGCTTACTTCAGATTAAAAAAGATCCTGAACAGAAATAAAATCATACGGCCATGATCCATTTGAAAACGTTCAATAAAAAACAGCTTGAAGCATGGGTATCATCCGGTGATTACAAGAAATATGATTTCCTTCCGATCACCGAACACCGGGCCGTTTCCCACATAAAAAATCCGAAGGCAAATGAGGATCAGACGCTGCTTATTCTTGCTTTTGACGATGATAAACTGGCGGGTTACCTGGGCTGTTTTCCCGACCATTTTGTAACGGAAGGCAAAACCTTCCGCTATGCCTGGCTCAGCACTCTGTTTATCAGCAATGAATTCCGGGGGAAAAGAATTGCCCAGAGCCTTCTGAATAAAGCTTTTGAAGAATATCAGGGAAATATTGCCATTACCGAGTTTACAAAAGAAGCCGAGAGCCTGTATAACAAAATCGGCGTTTTCCAATACATACAGCCTAAACAGGGGAAAAGGTATTACTTCAGAACCGATCTGGAACGTGTTATTCCGGCTAAAAGGTCTGGCCTGAAACCTTTACAGCCGGTCTTCCGGCTGGCGGACTCAGTGATCAACGCATTGGTTTCAGTAAAAAACAGCTTTGCCCGAAAACCGGATTTCCGTTTTGAAATCCTGGATCAGACCGACCGGGAAAGCGAAGTTTTTATTTCCGGATTTAAGAGCAACCGGGGGGCGGAAGAGATCAACGGACTCATCAGTCATCCATGGGTTCTGGAAGGGCAGACAAAAGATGAAAAGTACCTGTTTTCAAGTTATTCGAAGCAATTCCGGTATTTCTGGATCAAAATTTTTAATGAAAACAATGAACTGGTAACCTGTTCGCTTCTGCTTTTGCGGGACGGACATTTAAAAATCCCGTATGTCTTTTCAAAAGCAGACCCCGACCGGCTCATCAATTTTCTCGGTTATTTTATTTTAAAAAATAAAGTAATAACCCTGACCAGCTATCAGACCGATGTAAACCGCCGGATTGAAGCTTCAAAAAAGCTCCCTGCCATCCACAAGCGGGAGATCGAAAGAAGGTATATGTTCCACAAGGACCTTATCGGCCATCTCCCGGAATCATTCGATCCCGGATTCCAGGACGGCGACGGCGACTGTGCCATGACGTAAAAACAAAAGAGGCTTTTTCAAGCCTCTTTTTTAATTTCCGAAAATATCCTTCAGACCTACCTCTTTAAAGGTTCCCATCTGTTCGGCGGCTTCCCTGTTCAGGTTTTCTCTTTTACCGATAATAGCGGTATTGAAATCAACCGGCTTGAGATAGTGGTTATAAAATGCTTTTAAATCCTCGAATTTCAGGCTTTCGATCTGGTGGTAGATGTCTTTCCTGAAATCATGGTGGATGTTGAGTTTCTTCAGCCGTAACGTATTGAAAAAAATATTGGTTCTTGTTACCCGTTGGGAAGCGATCTGCTTCAGGGCCGAATTCTTTGCATTTTCAAACTGCACCGGAACTTCCGGCAGCTCGGCCATAAGCTCCGTCATCGTATCCACGGCGATCTGCAGCTTATCCGGCTGTGTCCCGACATAGGTTGTGATATAATCCGGATGATTCAGTTCCGAATTGGCCGCGTAGGAAACATACGCAGAATATGCCAGGCTCTTGCTCTCACGGATTTCCTGGAAAACGATCGATGAAAGGCCGCGTCCGAAATATTCGTTGAAGACATTGATTTTTCCGAAGTTCTCCGGATTAACGTCCTTCCCTTTCCCCACCTTGCTCATTTCCATCTGCACCATATCGTAATCGGTAAAATAGACATTTCCTCCGGTTTCCGGCTCCGGATACTTTCTCGGCTCCGGGATCTGAAGCGTCTCCGGTTCCGTATATTTTCCGATGTAGGCAGTGAAAGCCTCTGAATTCCGCCCGTAAAAAAAGATCTCATACGGAAAGCTGAATAATTTTTTTACACGGTCGGTAAACACCTCAACCCTGCTGCTTTCGAGTTCTTCTTGTGAAATAACATCCGTAAAGCGCGAAAAGGCTCCCAGTTTCGTATAATTTGTCAGGGCCGTCATAATCCGGCCTTTGTCTTTCTTCATCGCGGCACGGTTTTCCAGCACGGTCTGCACAAAATCTCTGTAAATTTCCTGGTCAGGCTGTACGTTATCCATCCAGTGCCGGAGCAGTGCGATTCCCGCTTCTACATTTTCCTCCAGTCCGGTTAAGGAAATCAGAAGCTGGTCACTCGTGGTTTTAAAATCATTGGTTACACCGATTTTGAAGAATTCTTTTTTCAGCTCTTCAGGCGCATAACGGTCCGTTCCCAGGTACTGAAGCACCTGCATGGAAATTCCCAGATCTCGGTCATGATCGCTTCCCATAGGAAAAATAAAGTAGACTTGGGCGATATCGTTGTATTTATTTTTAACGAAGCTTATTTTCTTGTCTATTACCGCACCGGTTTTAATTTCTTTCTGATAATCGATGAATTCCGGCTGAATCTCTTCCGTTTTCCCGGCCAGGATTTCTTTCATGAATTCCGATTGGGCCTCGCGGTTTATTTTGATCGGCGTGATTCCCGGATTCTCCACCCTGATCAGTTTTTCATTTACTCCTTTTTCTTTATAGACAATGACATAATTATCCTTAAAAAATTCATTGGCAAAAGCGACTACTTCTTCTTTGGTAAACTGTGCATAGTCGTCCAGCTCATTCAGTTCCTGCTCCCAGGTCCGGCCTTTGATGTAGGTATCGTAGAGATTGGTAGCGAGTCCGTCCGCCGTTTCCAGGGATTTCATCCGCTGCAGCCTGAAATCGTTGATGATGGCAGGAAGCATCCAGTCCGGGAACTCCCCTTTCTTCACCAGCTCCACCTGCTCCAGTACCAGTTCTTTCGCTTCGTCCAGCGTCTGGGTTTCTTTCGGGACGGCAACAATCGAAAAATAGCCGTATTGCTTCAGCCCTACCGAATAGGCCTGTCCCCAAAGCAGTTTCTGGGTCTGGTTGATGTTTAAATCCATCAGGCCCGCTTCTCCCCGGTTGCTTAAAATGTTGGCCACAATATCGGCCAGTATGGCTTCCCGGGTTCCGTAGCTCTCCGTTCTCCAGGCCAGCTGAACGCGCGGAGTCGTCGGGCTTTTTACCGTCCTTTTTATAATTCCGGTCAGCGGCTGTTCCACAACAGGGGTTTTCTTTGGCAGCTCCCGGTAAGGAATCGTCCCGAAATAACGGTCCACCAGCTGAATGGTTTGCTCGAAATCGAGATCGCCTACCAGCACCATTGCATAATTATTGGGAACGTAATATTCATCAAAATATTTATGAATGGCCTTCATCGAAGGATTTTTCAGGTGTTCCGCTTTCCCGAGGGTGGTTTGCTGCCCGTTGGCGTGGGTCGGAAAAAGAGCATCCATCATTTCGTACTGTACCAGCCTCGAATCATTATCCTGCGCCCTGTTGAACTCCTCGTACACCGATTCCAGTTCCGTATGGAAAAGACGTAACGTCAGTTCCGAAAAACGTTCCTTTTCGATCTTCAGCCATTTCTCAAGCTCATTGTTCGGAACGTTATTTTTGTAGACGGTTTCATCGAACCAGGTATGGGCATTGGTTCCCGTGGCACCCAGTGATGAAATGGCCTTGTCATATTCGTTCGCAATGGCATACTGGCTGGCTTCCTGGGAAACCTCATCGATTGTACGGTAAATTTCTTTCTTTTTCTCCGGATCCTGCTCTGCTTTATGGCTTTCGTATAAATCCGAAATGCGGTTCAGGAGCTCACTTTCCTTCTCCCAGTTTTGGGTTCCGAGTCTTGAAGTGCCTTTGAACATCATGTGCTCCAGATAATGCGCCAGCCCGGTGTTATCGGCAGGGTCGTTATTGCTGCCTGTCCGGACCGGAATATAGGTCTGAATCCTCGGTGCATCTGCATTCCGGGCCAGGAACACTTTTAATCCGTTTTTTAAAGTATAGATCCTTACTTTATTTTCGTCATGGGAGACCGTTATATATTCGTAGTTGTTTTTATCGGTATGAATTTCTTCCTTAAATCTTTTTTCGATCATAAATTTCATTTTTCACCCCTTACCATTCAGCGTGAACACAAAGGTAAGCAATCGTAAAGGAAGAATCTTTAATTTCCTTATTATTACGTCTATAGTTTTGATTTATATTAACGTGGACCCGGATTAAAAACAGGGTTGAAAAGGCTGGAAGAAGGGAAGCCGGATGCCGGAAGTTTCCTCCAGCCTGTTAATCCGGGTTCTACTTCAAGTTTACTTTATATTAAAATTAAATTATGCTATTCCATATGATGGACTGATCCAAAAAAGCAGGTGAATTAAAAGGAATATTGTGAAACCCCGGCATGGGAAGACCTCCTTTTTCCTTTCACTTTCTTCATCCGAATCCGGAATAAATTCGATAAGTTTGTACCGGTTTACAAAATCGCACCATGCACGGAAACATTCTGATCATCGATGATGAGATCAAGCTCCTGAAATTATTGGGGATGATCCTTTCCCAGGAAAATTTTAACGTCAAAGAAGCATCTACCGCCCGATCGGCCCTGATGATGCTGGAACAGCACGACTTCAATATCGTCCTGAGCGATGTCCGGCTCCCCGATGCCTTTGGGGTCGACCTGGTAAAATCCATCAAGACCAAATACCCGCATCTGGAAATTATCCTGATGACGGCTTTCGGGAATATTACCGATGCCGTTCAGGCGATGAAAAACGGAGCCTACGATTACCTGGTGAAGGGCGATGACAACGACAAAATTATTCCGCTGGCCTACAAAGCCATGGAAAAGGCGAAGGACAACCGGTCTAAAACCGTTCAGAAAAATACGGCGGCAAAAGGTTTTGAAAGCATTATCGGAAATTCCCCTCTGATCCTACAGGCGAAAAAGCTGGCCGAAAAAGTGGCCCTAACCGATGCTACCGTCCTGCTGACCGGTGAAACGGGAACCGGAAAAGAAGTTTTTGCCAATGCCCTCCATGAAGGCAGCGACCGGAAAAACAACAGCTTTGTTGCCATCAACTGTTCCGCCTTCAGCAAAGATATTCTGGAGAGCGAACTGTTCGGGCACAAGGCCGGAGCTTTTACCGGGGCCATTAAGGATAAAAAAGGGCTGATCGAAGAAGCCCATGGCGGAACCCTGTTCCTGGATGAAATCGGGGAAATGCCCATTGAGCTGCAGGCCAAACTGCTGCGGGTACTCGAAACCAGGGAATTTATCAAAATGGGGGAAACCAAAGTTTCGAGATCCGATTTCCGGTTGATCGCCGCTACCAACCGGGACCTTGAAGAAGAAATAAAACAGGGCCATTTCCGCGAAGACCTTTATTTCAGGCTCAATATTTTTGAGATCCGGCTTCCGGCACTTCGTGAGCGGAAAGAAGACCTGAAAGCCCTGGCTAAAAATTTTGTAAACATTTTCGCCCAAAAGCTCCACCTTCAGGATATTCGGGTAAGCCCGGATTATTATAAAACCCTGGAGAGAAACGACTGGAAAGGAAATATCCGTGAACTGAGAAACACCGTGGAAAGAAGCCTCATCCTGATGAACGGAAATATCCTGGATGCCGAAAGCCTTCCCCTCTATTCCGAGAAAACGACGGCGGAAAAAGACTCTCTCAGCATCCGGTCCCTGGAAAAGGAACATATCCACAAAGTCCTGGAATATACCAAGGGCAATAAAGCGGAAGCAGCCCGGCTGCTTGAAATCGGGATTGCCACGCTGTACCGTAAGCTGGAGGAATATCAGTTGAGGTAGTGCAATCCGTGAAGATTTTACCACAAAAGTGGCAAAAGATATTGATGCTTCCATAATAAGTAATGTTTAATACTAAAGAAAGCGCACAAAAGCTTTAAAAAATCTTTGATTTTTGTATTGTAATATAAAGGAAATCTCCAATCCGGTGGCTTCGGCTCCGCTCAGCCACCGTGATGGAATACTTAAAACGACTTTCCAGGAACCTCAGCACTTTTCAATGTACACCTCCTATCATTTTAATAACGGGCCTATCATTTTGATAGGCTATTTTGTTTTTATAACCTTTCCTAAAATCACACAAAACCCTATTTATCAATCAATTAAATCAGTATTCAGTTGAATGGAACTTATTTTGGCATTACTGTACAAAATAAAATATTTAGAAATGACCACTTTAAGAAAAACATTTAAAAAGCCTGAGCATGCTAAACTGAGCCTGCTGATGGTGTCTTATGCAGTTTTCACCTTATTAACCCTAATTGTTGCGCTATGATGCTGATCGGTTTAATCGCACTGAGTGCCGGCCTCTTCTGGATCTCTTATAAAGCCGTTGAATTTTTTGATAAAATATAAAACCATGTGGAGTTTATTTTTCCTGTCCGTCCTTGCCTTCGGGTACATCTGTTACGTACTCATCAAACCCGAAAAATTTTAACCTGAATCATGAATACAGAAATTTTAGGCCTTGTGGTCATGTTTGCCCTGACGTTGGTGATCGGTGTTTTCCTCGGAAAATACATTGCTGACGTATACGGCTATAAAAAAACCTTTTTGGATAAAATTTTCCAGCCGGTTGAAAATCTCATTTATAAGATCTCAGGAATTAATCCGGCTCAGCAGATGACCTGGAAACAGAATATGTTTGCCATGCTGGCCATCAACCTGGTCTGGTTTATCCTCGGGTTTTTCATCCTGATGAACCAGTCCTGGCTTCCTCTGAATCCCGACAGGAACCCGGATATGTCGCCGGACCTGGCTTTCAACACGGCCATTTCGTTCCTGGTAAACTGTAACCTGCAGCATTATTCCGGTGAGACGGGCGTAAGTTATCTCAGCCAGATGTACCTGATGTTCCTTCAGTTTGTAACGGCGGCTACGGGAATGGCAGCGATGGCCGTGCTGTTCAAAGCCTTTAAAGATAAAACCACGACGGAACTGGGGAATTTCTACGATTTCTTTACGAAATCCATGACCCGGATCCTGATCCCGATCAGCATCATTGTTGCTTTTATCCTTTCTGCCAACGGAAGTCCGATGACGTTTGAAGGCAAAGACCACATTACCACCCTGGAAGGACAGAAAGCCGATGTTTCAAGAGGTCCGGCGGCAGCTTTCATTGCCATTAAGCATTTAGGGACCAACGGAGGTGGGTTTTTCGGGGCCAACTCGGCGCATCCGCTGGAGAATCCGAATTCCCTGACGAATATGACGGAGATGGTTACCCAGATGATCATCCCTTTTGCCATGGTCTTTGCGCTTGGATTTTATTTAAAGAAAAGAAAGCTTTCCTGGACGATCTTTACCGTGATGACCATCGGTTTCCTGGCACTGACCGTCCCGAACGTGATCAATGAAACCAACGGAAACCCGCTGATTACCCAAATGGGAACCGACCCTCACCTCGGAGCCATGGAAGGCAAGGAAATCCGCTTCGGAAGTGCGGCCTCCGGTTACTGGAGCATCGCCACCACGGTGATTTCAACAGGCTCCGTAAACTCCATGCACGACAGCACGATGCCGCTTTCGGGGATGAACCAGCTGCTGGCGATGATGATCAACTGCTTTTACGGCGGCTGCGGCGTCGGGATCCTGAACTATTTTATCTTCATTATCCTGGCCGTATTCATGAGCGGGCTGATGGTGGGCAGGACTCCGGAGTTTTTAGGAAAGAAGATCGAAGCCAAAGAAATGAAGATCGCAATGATCGTTGCTTTGTTCCATCCCTTTCTTATTCTGGCAGGAACGGCGCTCACGGCTTATCTTCCTGAGTTCGGGGCAAAAACATTGAATAATCCGGGATTCCATGGCTTCAGCGAAATGCTGTACGAATTCACTTCCTCTTCCGCAAACAACGGTTCCGGATTTGAAGGCCTGGGCGACAACACCCCGTGGTGGAATATTTCCACAGGAATCGTCCTGCTGCTCTCCCGGTTTATCCCGATCATCGGGCCGGTGGCCATCGCCGGATTGCTGGCCCAGAAAAAGTACATCCCGGAAAGTGCCGGGACCCTGAAGACGGATACCGCCACCTTCGGATTCATGACCTTAGCCGTCATCCTCCTGATTGCCGCGCTTTCCTTCTTCCCTTCCCTCACGCTGGGACCGATTGCAGAACAATTACAGTATTTTTCAAAATAAAATTAAATAATTAAACCGTTAAGATCTGTTTTAATAAATCTTAAGGGTTGAGATAAAAATAAAATCATTCAAAGCAATGAAAAATCAATCACAGACATTGTTTCAGAAAGATCTGGTTAACGAAGCCATCCAACAGTCTTTTGTTAAGCTGAATCCGAAAATCATGTTTAAAAACCCGGTGATGTTCCTGGTGGAAATCGGAACGGTGGTTATGCTTATCGTAAGCCTCTTCAGCCTTACCGGCGACCACTCCCAGGGAAGTTTTGCCTATAACTTTTCCGTCTTCGTCATCCTCTTTTTCACGGTGCTTTTTGCCAATTTTGCCGAAGCCATCGCCGAAGCGAGAGGAAAAGCCCAGGCCGACACGCTGAGAAAAACCCGTGAGGAAACCCCGGCAAAAGTAATCGCTGATAACAAACGGGGCTTTCAGATAGAAACCGTCCTCAAAAAATCAGCCGACATGAAGCTGGGCGACATTTTCCTCTGCGAAGCCGGAGACCAGATCCCGATGGACGGGGAAATCATCGAAGGGCTGGCCACTATTGACGAATCGGCCATCACCGGGGAAAGTGCTCCCGTGATCCGGGAAGCCGGCGGTGATAAAAGCTCCGTTACCGGCGGTACCAAAGTCCTTTCCGACCGCATCAAAGTGAAAGTCACCACGCGGCCGGGGGAATCATTCCTCGACAAGATGATTGCGCTGGTAGAAGGCGCATCAAGACAGAAAACACCCAACGAAATCGCACTCACTATATTATTGGCCGGATTTACGCTGACGTTCATCATCGTAACCGTTACCCTGAAACCTTTTGCAGATTATGCGCAGACGCCGATCACCATCGCAGCATTTATTTCACTTTTCGTTTGTCTGATCCCGACAACGATCGGCGGTCTGCTTTCTGCCATCGGGATTGCGGGAATGGACCGCGCCCTGAGAGCCAACGTGATCACCAAAAGCGGTAAGGCCGTGGAAACTGCCGGCGATATCGACGTTCTGCTGCTGGATAAAACAGGAACGATCACAATCGGGAACCGTAAGGCCACCCAGTTCCACCCTGCCCATACGATTGAGATGGACGACTTCATCAGGGCTTCTGCCCTAAGCTCAGTAGCCGATGAAACGCCGGAAGGAAAATCCATTATTGAACTCAGCCAGCTGAAATCTGAAGATTTATTGGTTCCCAATCCCACCTATATCGATTTCACGGCAGAAACACGGACTTCAGGCATCGATTTTGAAAACACAAGAATCCGTAAAGGAGCCTATGATACAATCAAAAAACTGACGGAGAAATCGGGAAATATTTTCCCGCAGGAAACCCAGGAAGCCGTAACCAAAATTTCAGAAAACGGAGGGACGCCTCTGGTGGTTTCCGTGAATGAAAAAGTATGGGGCGTAATTGAGCTTCAGGACATCATCAAAACCGGGATCCAGGAACGGTTCCAACGGCTGAGAAAAATGGGTGTAAAAACCGTAATGGTTACCGGCGACAACCCTTTAACCGCCAAATTCATTGCTGAAAAAGCCGGTGTGGACGATTTTATCGCCGAAGCGAAACCGGAAGACAAGATGAATTACATTAAAAAAGAACAGCAGGAAGGAAAGCTTGTGGCGATGATGGGAGACGGAACGAACGATGCGCCCGCCCTTGCCCAGGCCGATGTAGGGGTTGCCATGAACAGCGGAACCCAGGCGGCCAAAGAAGCCGGAAACATGGTGGATCTGGACAACGACCCGACGAAACTGATCGAGATCGTGGAAATCGGGAAACAGCTGCTGATGACCCGCGGAACGCTGACCACCTTCAGTATTGCGAATGATGTCGCCAAGTATTTCGCCATCATCCCGGCATTGTTCATCACCTTTATCCCTGCCCTCCAGAAGCTGAACATCATGAATCTGCACAGCCCGGAATCAGCTATCTTATCGGCGATTATTTTTAACGCGATCATCATCCCGATCCTGATTCCATTGGCTTTAAAAGGCGTTGCCTACAAACCGATCGGTGCCAGTGCCCTGTTAAGAAGAAACCTTCTGATTTACGGCTTAGGCGGGATTATCGCTCCGTTTATCGGCATCAAGCTTATTGATCTGGTGATCAGTCTGTTTTTTTAATAAAGCTGGAAGATGGATGCTGGGTGCTGGGTGCTGGAAGTTTGATAGCATGCCGTTTAATATAAAAGAGCTGGAAGCTGGAAGTTGATAACATGCCGTTTTAATTTATTAAATGATAATAAGATAAAAGGTTTCCTATACTAATCATTACTAAAGTGACTTCCAGCAACCCACTTCCAGCACCCATCCTTTCCCCAGACTAATATAAATTAAAATACCTGAAGTTGATAATGGGACTCCTTTAACACCCATCATCTAGCTTCCAGCTCCCATCCTTTCACCCACAACAACAAAAATTTAACTCCAATGAAAAATTATATTTTATCCGCCTTACGACTGACTTTGGTTATGCTTGTGATCGTCGGGATTTATTCAGGCATCGTTTACGCAGGTTCCAAGGTGTTACCTACTCGGGGAAATGCGGAAATCATCAACTATAAAGGACAGAAGTTTTACGCCAACATCGGCCAGAAATTCAAATCCCCGAAATATTTCCACGGCCGTCCTTCTGCAGTGGACTACAATGCCGCCGGAAGTGCCGGAAGCAACAAAGGACCGAGTAACAAGGAGTATCTGCAAATGGTTCAGAAAAGAATCGACACCCTGAAAATGCAGAATCCGGAAATGCAGGACGTAAAAGTTCCCGTGGAACTGGTAACTGCCAGCGGAAGCGGACTGGATCCCGACATTTCACCCGAAGGTGCCGCTTATCAGGCCAAAAGAATTTCTAAAGAAAGAAATATCCCTTTAGGTAAAATTGAGGATCTTATTGCCAGACAGACGGAGAAATCAGCTTTCGGTCCTTCCAAAGTGAATGTCCTTAAACTGAATATCGCGCTGGACGAGCTGAAATACTAAATACCTGCCATATTCAGGTTATCATCAATCTTATTTTGAAAACAGAAAAGACTAAAAATTTCAAGGCATCACTTAGCTGTTTTTTTAACGCAAAGTTTTTAATTGCTGATGTGTACTATGAGGTGGCAAAGAAAGATCAGCAGGCTGATCTGACGAAGCGGGCTTTATTCTTTCGCTTCATCAGCGGCTTTGCCGCCCCGCTTTGTTCGCTTTAAAATATGCGGAAACCATATCATCCTTTGCGTCAATTACAGATAGAATGTATCTGAAAGAACCTTTCAAACCATTTAAATTAATCCAAATTAATCCATCAATGTACAGTATTTGCTGTACTTCCATCAACCCATGAAAAAATATATAGTCACCGGTATCCTGTTAGGGATTTTCTTCCCGAAAGCCCAGTCGGCGGATTCCGTAAAAACGAATAATAAAGTTACCTTTTCCGCTTATGCTGAAATGTTTTACACATATGATTTCAACGAGCCGGCCAATCATATCCGCCAGAATTTCCTGTATACTTATAACCGCCATAATGAGGTAAACCTCAATCTCGGACTGGTAAAAGGTTCTTATCAGGATGATCACTTCCGGGCCAACCTCGCTCTCATGGCCGGAACCTATGCCCAGGACAATATGGCTGCGGAACAGGAAGCGCTACGTTACGTGAACGAAGCCAATATCGGCGTGAAGATTTCCAAAACGAAAAACCTTTGGATCGATGCCGGGATCATGCCGTCGCATATCGGCTGGGAAAGTGCCATCGGGAAAGACAACATCAGCCTGACCCGGAGCCTCGCTGCCGAAAACTCGCCGTATTTTGAAACCGGGGCCAAAATTTCCTACACTTCAGATAACGGAAAATGGTTCCTGAGCGGACTTGTGCTCAACGGATGGCAGTGGATTGCCAAACCGAAAGGCAACCAGACGGTTTCCTTCGGGCATCAGCTGACCTATAAACCGAATGAGAAAATCACCCTGAACAGCAGCTCGTTTATTGGAAATGATAAAGCCAAAGCTGAAAAAAGAATGCGGTATTTCCATGATCTTTTCGGAACCTTCCAGCTGACCGACCAGTTTTCCACTACCCTCGGATTCGATATCGGCGCCGAACAGAAAGAAAAAGGCAGCGAAAGCTACAACCTGTGGTATTCCCCGAACGTCCTGTTGAAATACCAGCTCGACAACCGCTGGGCACTGGCCGGAAGAGTGGAATATTACAGCGATAAAAACGGAGTCATCATCAGTACCAAGACCCCAAACGGATTCCAGACCTTCGGCTATTCCCTGAACGTGGACTATGCCGTTTCCAAAAATGTCGTTTTCCGTACGGAAGCAAGAAGCTTCAGTTCCAAAGATGCTATTTTTATGAAGAACGATGAGTCTAAGGAAAATAACTTTTTTATCACGACGAGCCTGGCGGCTTGGTTTTGATAAGCTGGGAAACTGTCTCATCTAAACCTTATAGGTTTTGAAAACCTATAAGGTTTGAAATTCCAACTCAAAAAAATAAAAGCCATGTCATCAGCAAAAGATTTTTTAGAACTGATCCAGAAATCCAGAAAAGGGAAATTCAAGATCTACATCGGGATGAGTGCCGGTGTAGGAAAGACGTTCCGGATGCTGCAGGAAGCCCATGCTCTTTTGCGGAGCGGCATTGATGTGAAAATCGGCTATATCGAAACCCACGGCCGTGAAGAAACCGTAGCCCTTACCGACGGTATTCCGGAAATTCCGAGAAGATCTTCTTTCTATAAAGGCAAAAACCTGGAAGAAATGGATGTTCAGACCATCATCAATACCCATCCCGAGGTGGTGCTTGTGGATGAACTGGCCCACACGAATATCGAAGGTTCCAAAAATAAAAAAAGATGGCAGGACGTACTGGAAATCCTGGACAACGGGATCAATGTGATCAGTGCGATGAACATCCAGCATATCGAAAGCCTGAACGAGGAGGTAAAAAAGATCACCGGAATCGAAGTTTCGGAACGCGTTCCCGATAAAATCCTGGCCCTCGCCGATGAAGTGGTGAATATCGATTTAACCGCCGACGAACTGCTGACCCGGCTTAAAGAAGGAAAGATTTACAAGAAAGAAAAAATCCAGACCGCCCTGAACCATTTTTTCCAGAGCGGGCATATCCTTCAGCTCCGGGAGCTGGCGTTAAAGGAGGTCGCCACCCATGTGGAAAGGAAAGTGGAAACCGAGATCAAGACCGAAAGCTTTAAACCCGTAAAATTCCTCGCCTGCATCAGCAGCAATGAAAAAATCGCCAGGAACATCATCCGGAAGACCGCCAGGCTGGCCAGTTATTACAACAGTCCGTGGACGGTGCTGTACATTCAGAAGCCTTCGGAAAATCCTGAAAAAATCGCCCTGAACAAACAGCGTTTTTTAATTAATAATTTTAATTTAGCACAGGAATTGGGTGCCAAGGTCGTCCGGTTGAAAGACGGCAGTGTCCACAATGGCATTTTGAACTATGTACTTGAACATAAGATGACGACCGTCTGCATCGGAAAGCCCCATGAGAACCTTTTGCAGCGGATGTTCGGGTACAGCTGGGTGTATACGCTGATGAACCGGCTGAATGAAAGACAGATCGATATTATTATTTTATCTTAAAAGAGAATGAAGCTTAAAACAAAACTCACCCTCGGCGTAGGTCTTTTATTCGTGCTGATCGTTCTGCTGTCAGTGATCGGCTCGGTATATATCAATAAATTAAAATCGGACACCGAAAAGATCCTGACCGCCAATTACAACAGCATCGAATTTTCCAAAAACATGCTGCTGGCGCTGGATAAAATACAGGCCGACAGTGCAGTGGCCATTAAGGATTTTGAGAAAAACTCGGTACTTCAGGAAAAAAACCTGACGGAGTTCGGGGAAAAGGAAGCTACCCAAAACCTGAACCTTCATTTTAAAAACTATCTTCTGCAGCCGACGATTGACAAGGAAAAGCTGATCCGCGAAGATCTGGTGACCATCATGTCGCTGAACATGAAAGGGATTGAACGGAAAAGCGATATCGCCATCATGACTGCTGAAAATGCCACCTTCTGGATCGTCAGCCTGGGAACCGTCTGCTTCCTGATTGCTTTCGTCCTGCTGTTCAACCTTCCGCGAACCATTGCCGAGCCGATCAGCCAGCTTACTTCCGGTATCCGCCAGATCGCCAATAAAAATTACAACGAAAGGGTCTATTTTAAAGGCAGCGAAGAATTCAGCGACCTTGCCAATTCCTTCAATGTAATGGCGGAAAAGCTCCAGGAATATGAGAGCAGCAGCCTTTCGGAGCAGCTGATGGATAAGAAGCGCATTGAGACCCTGGTAAACAATATGCATGATGCCGTGATCGGCCTGGATGAAAATAACTTCATCTACATGATCAACGATGAAGCTCTGAAAATCACCGGGCTGAACAAAGACGACATCATCGGAAAAACCGCCCATGAAGTGGCCATCACCAACGATCTGATCCGGGAATTGCTGAAAAATGCAGATCATGCAAGCAAAGAACCGATTAAGATCGTTTCGGACAACAAGGAAAATTATTTCGACCAGGATATTATCCCGATCAATATCGTAAAAACCGGTGAAAGAGAGAAAAAATATATCGGCAGGGTAATCCTCCTCAGAAACATCACGCCTTTCAAAGAGCTGGATTTTGCCAAAACCAATTTCATCGCCACGATTTCCCATGAACTGAAAACACCGATTTCTGCCATAAAAATGGGTGTTCAGCTCCTGGAAAACCAAAAATTCGGGGACCTGAACGAGCAGCAGAAAGAACTGCTGAAAAGCATCAATGAAGACGGGCAAAGGCTGCTGGATATTACCGGCGAACTGTTGAATTTATCGCAGGTGGAAACCGGAAACATCCGCCTGACGATCGAAAACTGCCAGCCGAAAGAAATCGTCGCCGCAGCCATCAAAAACGTGGAAAAACTCGCCGAACAGAAAAACATTTCAATCACAACTGAATTTTTTACCGATGACCGGGATATGGTCATGGCCGATTTCGATAAAACCGTCTGGGTGATGAACAATTTCCTGAGCAACGCCATCAAACATTCCTTCCAGGATGAAAGCATCCGGATTGCCGTGGAAAAGGCAGGCTCAAAGATCCGGTTCAGCATCACCGATACCGGAAAAGGGATCGATGAAAAATACCACCGCCAGGTTTTCGACCGCTATTTCCAGGTGCCGGGCGAACACCAGAACGGCACCGGCCTCGGGCTCGCCATCTCCAAGAATTTCATCGAAAAACAGCACGGCGAAATCGGTGTTAAAAGTTCACCGAATCAGGGAAGTACTTTTTATTTTTCGCTGCCTTTGGTTTAGATAAAATTTTTTACATTTGATATAAATTCAAATAGATGAATGCATCAGATTTAAAAATTGATTTAATTCGGCGAATTACGCAATTAAAAGAACCTGGAATTCTTGCAGAACTTCAAAAGTTATTGGATTTTGAACTGGCATCCGGTGAATATATGCTTACCGATTGCCAAAAAGACCGTATTGCAGAAGGGCAGGAAGAATATAAAAAATCTGCTTTCCTCACTGATGAACAGGCTAATCAGGATATTGAACAATGGCTGAAAGAAAAATAATATGGACGAAAAAGGCCCAAGTTGAGAGAAAGGATATTCTTGAATATTGGATTATCCGCAATAGATCTAAAACGTTTAGCATTAAACTTAATAAACTTATCATCAGTACACTTCAATTACTCGCTGAAAATCCTAAGATTGGAAGAAAAACCGATTATGATAACGTACGGGTAAAAATAGTTCGTAACTACCTGATATTTTATGAGTTTTCTGATTCATTATTGATCGTACTTTCTATCTGGGACGGCCGAAGGGATGAGCAAACTTTCTGAGGTAAAAATCAATGAGTAATTAAAACTGATGTATGTCCAACCTTATTTTCTCCTTTTTTTTTAGCGCTTTTCGCATTTGCCATCGGTAAGACCATTTACTATATTGCAGAAAAGAATAAAATTATTAAAACCTGTAAACTGACAGATACCCTAGAATTGAAAAATATAAGCGGCACTATTTTTACTGATGAAGGAACATTTAAGAAAAAATATGAAATGTGCTCTTTTGACCTTCTGATCAATGACAATTCCATATTCCTGTTTTCAAAAAGCTTCAGCCTGACTCCGTTTCGTATAATCAATCTTTTGTTTTCCAATTCAAATAAAATAAATACAAGAAAGCCGACCCTGCTGAGGGAATATAAAATAAGTTCAGATACGGTACAGCTTGTTTATTATCCCGAATATCTTAATGCCCGAAGCAGAAAGATAACACTACAGAACCTCAATACCGAACAGTTTTTACTGTTTGAAAGAGTATTGGAAGGCAAAAGCAGAAGATTTTAATGACATGAAAATAGAACTTATCCCCGTTATTGAAATTCAAAATTATAATGAAGTAATACCAATGCCTCCTTCCGGTCCGTATTGGGAGTTTGCGGATGAATGGGAAGATTACCGCCTTTCAACAAATGTACAAGCAGGCTTTTCAAGGGATTTAAAATCATATTCAAAAGGTTCGTCTTTTTACAGAATTAACGAGATCCCGGATTCCGATCTTTTAAAAGTTGTTCAAAAAGAAATCGACCGGCAGAAAGATGATGATCATCCTGAAATTGTGGAGTTGGCCTGTCCGCTTACCGGAGGATTAATTTTAAATATCGATGATGTTGATCTTTATTATCCGCAATGTTGCGGAGATTTATCTGCTATCCGAGATTGGAATAATCTGCTTTCTGATGAATATTCTTACTTTTATATGGGCCATCCTTCGCCAGGAATTATAAAAACGGAGAAAACCGTTATTTTTGATTTTCTGAATTCTGAAATTCAGGAGAATTATGTTCCTCCGGTGGAGAAAGATCATGTAGAACTTGATAAAGACGCTTTAAGAACTGCTCTGGAAAAGACAAACCAAGAACTTAAGCATTTTGCTGAAAGACTTGTTACAATCACTAAAGCTCATAAACTGAATATTCCCGGTATCGACAGAATATTGGTTTATGGCAGAAATGATTAAATTAAACAATTTAGTTGACAATATTGAGGCCTTTTGAAAGTTTAGGAAAGTAAAAGTTAAATATTTATAATTATGGATCATTTTTATCTTGTACTCAAAGAAGATGTTGAAGTAACGATTACTTCCAATCATCAGAAAATTACTTATGACGGGTTACTGGAAGGTTATCCTTGTGAGAAAGTAAACAAAATGATTCTGCACAATACAGAAATAAAAGCTAAAAACCTGTTTTTTCAGGATGAAATCTATATGATTGAATCCATTATAAAAGTGGGTGAGGAAGAATACGGGCCTTTTGGTAAAATGATGGAACTGCCTTTGATAACCTGCATTGCCATGTTGACGTGCCGGAAGATATTCCGCGATCCGGATAAGCATTTTTCTGCGCTTGCCGTTATCTGGTTTCAGGATCAGTATGCCTTTCCCATTCATGAAGATATTATCAAAAAAATAACCGCCGTTCCCTTCATAGAAGTTTGCGGCGAGTTTCATTATTAATAAACCGGAAAAACAATGAGTTTACAGGAGATTTACCAAAATACCATACAATTTGCAGCACAGAAGCATGCCGATATCCATCAGACCATTCCCGGAACTAAACTTCCGTATGTAGTCCATCTCAGCAACGTGGCGATGGAAATCCTGGTGGCATCCGGAGCGTCGGAATCTTTTAATACCGGGTTTGCCGTTCAGCTGGCCTTGCTTCATGATATTCTGGAAGATACGGATGTTACCTTTAACGAACTGAGCGAAAGATTCGGAAAGGAAGTTGCCGAAGGGGTGCTGGCATTAACCAAAAATGCGGAGCTTCCGAAAAATGAAAGAATGGCCGACAGCCTGGAAAGAATGAAGCAGCAGCCTGAAGAAGTCCGGGCCGTAAAGCTGGCAGACCGGATCACCAATCTGCAGAAACCTCCGCATTTCTGGACTTCAGAGAAAATTGAAAAATACAGGAAGGAAGCCATTCTGATTCTTGAAGAACTCCGTGGCACAAACCCTTATCTGGAGAACCGGCTGCAAGACAAAATTAAAGATTACCCTACAGATTATTAAAAAATGAAGCCTACTTTTTTCAACACGCCCCGTAAATTCAGGCAATGGCTTGAGAAAAATTACCGGACCGAAAAAGAACTGCTGGTCGGCTTTTATAAGGTCGGAACCGGCAAACCTTCGATGACCTGGCCGGAATCGGTAGACCAGGCCCTATGTTTCGGGTGGATCGACGGGGTGAGAAAATCGATCGATGAAGAAAGCTACAGCATCCGTTTTACGCCAAGAAAACCCACCAGCATCTGGAGTGCCGTTAATATCCGGAAAATGGAGGAACTGACCAAAGCCGGGCTGATGACTGAAGCCGGGCATAACGCTTTTGCCCTACGGAAAGAAGAAAAATCGGCCATTTATTCCCACGAAAAAGAGCCTGCCGTCCTGGATCCGGCGTTTGAAAATCAGTTTAAGGCCAACAAAAAAGCCTGGGATTTTTTCACCACTCAGGCACCGTCTTACCAAAAAGTAATGCTCCACTGGATCATGGGTGCCAAACAGGAGAAAACCAGGATGTTAAGACTGGAGAAGACCATTCTGGAAAGTGAGGCGGGGAAAAGAATGAGATAGCTATGATTTGGTGGCATACGCCGTCTGATTAAACCTCATAGGTTTTCGAAAACCTATGAGGTTTGACGGTGATCTCATTAAGAATCGGCTGGTTTTTTCCTGAGATTGTCATACCTTTGAACTTTAAGTTAGAAACAGTCAACAAATATGGAAACATTAGATTTTTGGGTAGGGAACTTTCAGAGTGAGGAAGATTTTTATGATTTTGTGGAGGAAGACGAGAACTATTATCTCCTGGAAGAATCCGATGACATTTATATCTCAAAATTTGCCGCCTCACAGGATACGGTATGGCTGGACCATGACTTTGTAGAATATGGTTTTGAACCCGGAAACCGTACCCTTTATGAAAAGTTCGCCGACTATTCCTTCGCCGAGCAATGGCTCCCCATCCTGGTGAACCGGCTGAATGAGATCAACCTGAAATTTGAGGTGAACTGCATCCTCTTTTTAAACCGCGGGCAGGTTCCGAAACCGGTTTCCGTAGAAGATGATTTTTTCTCGCTGGCCTACGTGGGCGGGATTGAATTCAGTGTGTAAAAATTTTAAACATCGATTTTCCTGTAGTCTTAACCTAATCTTCTTCGCCCTCGGAATTTTCAATAATCAATTTTTGAATTTCTAAAATTTCCTGATATTTCAGGAAATGATGATCTCTGTTATGCTCATATAGCATTTTGTCTTTCATATAATCAAAGCACATTCTATCCCTGAGCCTTCGAAGATCAAATAAAAAAACATCATAATTTCTTCCTTTATCCTTAAAACGAAAGAGTCCTTCGATTGCGGCGAGCAGCGTTACACACGCACTGATTACTAAAACATAATTTTCAGCCGGAAAAGCTAAACGACCTTCTATTTTTAGCCCTGTAAGAATAGTAATTGCTGCACCAGCCATAAAAACAATGACTTTCGTTAAACGATAAAAGGTGGTATATATTCTTTTCTTAGCTTTAATACTATCGATTCTTTGCTCAATATCCTGATAAAGAGCATCGGTTTCTTTCATTGCTTTAATTTTCATGGTTGCAAAAGTTTGTTTAGTTTGAACCAATATAATAAAAATACAGCAACAAATGCCTTCAGGCTAAAATTTCCGGGAATTATTTCTATATCCAATCTTAGATTGATTAACCGGAACAACAGAATCCGTATTTTTGTTCTTCCATGAATATCTACTCTGCACTTCAGATCGGCGACTACCACCTCAACCACTGTGAAGATTTCCTGATTACCAAATCCATTGGGAGCCATAAAACGCTCTGCGCCGTAATGGACGGCTGTTCCACTGCTATGGAAAGCCAGTTTGCCTCAGCCCTTACCGGAAAAATCCTCCGCAAGATCGCTCTTGGCAAAGGCTATGAAGAAATGTACCGTAAAGATAAAAAAAATACGATTGCAGAAGAACTGAAAGACATTCTGAAACAGCTCTTTAATGAAACAACTGTTATCAAAAATGCTTTACTTTTAGATGAAAAAGAACTGCTGACCACGCTGGTTATTCTTTTATATGACCAAAAAGAAAATCAGGGAATCGTTTTGTGCATCGGAGACGGACTGGTCTGTATCAACGGAAAGATTACTGAATTTTAAAACGGCAACAAACCTGACTATTTTGCCTATCATCTTCAAGAAGATTTTGAAGACTGGTATCAGAAACAGACCCGGAGGATTATTTTTAATGATCCTGAAGACCTCTCTATCGCCACCGATGGCATCAGTACATTTTCTAAAGTGAAACAAGCAGATGCAGAGGAAAGTATTGATCCGGTGAAGTATCTTTGTATGGATAATGAATATCATGATTCCGGGGAAATGCTTTTCCGGAAACTGAAGAAACTGGAACACCGGTACGGGATGAAACCGACGGATGATCTTGCCCTTATAAGAATCACAAAATAAACACCCATGAAAACATTTACCCTTACAGGCGGCGCGAGAATCGGAAGAGCTAATGCCACCTATCCTTTTGCGAACCTGTATGTAGACGAAAATATACTGAAAATAAATGCCTCCCTTGTAGGGAATCTTATTTTCCAGCCACAGGATATTATCTCAATAAAACCTTATGCTTCGGTTCCTGTTATCGGAAAAGGAATCAAAATCCTGCACCGGGTTGAACATTACCATCAACATGTCGTTTTCTGGACCATGACTGATCCTGAGACCGTCATCAGTGAAATTAAAGAGACCGGTTTTCTGGAGAAGACCGATTTTCCTTTATCTGAAAAAGATTTGTCTATCGTCCAACAGCAGAAACAGGGCGGATTCCCTTTAAAGCCTTTTGTAAAAGTTCTTTTTCCCATCATCTGGAATGTGCTTTTTTTATATGATCTTATTCCTTTCTTTTTGGGTAAAGATGAAGGAAGTCCTTTTGGTGCAGGAATCTGTACAGCATTGGGCCTGCTTTTTTTCACCGCTTTGCTCACTCTGGTTTCGGAAGATTTCCGGAAACTGATTTTAAAAGAAGGCAAAACACTGGACGATGTAAAAAAGTCTGCCATTTTTATCCTGCTGATCAGCGGAATCCTGTTTGCCGCTTTTCTTATATTTGCTTTATCGTAAACCGTCCAAATGGCTTCAAAAAAACTGATTGTAATCAACAGCACCATCCTGATGCTGGTTTTTGGGGCATTCATTGCGGCTACTGCTTTGATCAATTATCCCTGGTTTATGCGCTTCCGGAATTATATCGAATGGAGTGACATCCTGTACCTTTTAGCAACATTGGCTTTTCTGGCTTTGGTTTCTTGGATGATCAGTACCCTTAATATCGGAAATCTTACACCAACGGACAGGTTTCTTTTAATTTATTCCGTACTCTGTGGTTTCCTGTTCAGTTATTTTATGTATGTTTCCACTGATGCTTATCTTACCGCTCAAAAAGCAATTCTACAAACTGAAAACCGATACTTTCGGCAGGCCCGTGAAGATATTCGGAATGGCCGCATTACATTCAGGTATGCCGGAGGCTTAGCCATTCCGGATGAATGGGATGGAGAGATCGCCTGTATCCGACGGAAGTACGGCATCCGCTACCAGAATACCGGCTGCACTGTAGATCCCGTTGAAATGAAAGGCCAGGAAAAGTACAAAGAAATAGTTCAGCCCTATCTGGATGAAAGAAACGGGAAAGGCTGGGAAAAGAGGATGAAGGAAGAGATTGAAAAGATAAAGAATTGATTTAACCTAGATTACCATTACGGAAACCCGTAAGTTTATTAGGAAGGTATAAGATAAATTTGTTCCAATAAATAATTATACCATGAATTTTAAAAGCTTACTCTTTTTCCTCTCCATTTTCTTAATTACAACCTCATGCTCAACAAATTATTATACTGTCCTCTTAAATGAAGATGCAACAATGTACAATTCCAGTGATTCTTTATCTGTAATAACGACGATACCCAAAGGTACTCAGATTTATCTTTCTTCTGAGCCTGATAAGAAAAACTATAAAAGAATAAAGTGGAAAGAATACTCCGGCTGGGCATATAACCCTTCTTACACAAAGTACAGCAATTATACAGAAACGAGTTATCCAACTTCTACTTCCTCCTCGTACGGGTCAGCCCGCTCCTCCTCATCCGGTGGTTCAGTTCATGTAAAAGGATATACCCGGAAAGACGGAAGCTATGTGCGGCCACACACCAGAAGTTCTCCTTCAAGAAAGAGATAAAAATAAAATGCTTCGGCTTTTACTCCATAATATTTGGAATAAAAGCCGAAGCATCTGCTTTGTTCAATATTATTTGTTAATGTGCTTCCAGCCAGTTCTCTCCTACTCCTACTTCTACCAATAACGGAACCTGGGTTTCAATGGCGTTTTCCATTTCCATTTTGATGATGTTGACGGCCAGATCGACCTCTTCAACGGGAGATTCGAAAACCAGTTCGTCATGAACCTGAAGCAGCATCCGGGTCTTTAGTTTTTCTTTTTCAAACTCTTTCTGGATCCTGATCATGGCCATTTTCACGACATCGGCCGCGCTTCCCTGGATCGGAGCGTTGACGGCATTTCTTTCGGCATGGGCACGGACTACAAAATTACCGGAATTGATGTCTTTCAGATGGCGTTTTCTTCCCAGAATGGTCTCTACATACCCGATTTCCTTGGCTTTTTTCACCTGGTCTGCCATATACGCTTTCAGCTTGGAATAGGTTTCGAAATAAGCTTCGATCATCTGTTTGGCCTCGCTTCTGGACAATCCGGTCTGTTCTGCCAGGGCAAAGGCGCCCTGGCCGTACAAAATTCCGAAATTTACGGTCTTGGCCTGGCTTCTCTGGATTTTGGATACTTCCTCCAACGGAATATTAAAGAGCTTCGCTGCGGTGGAAGCGTGGATATCTTCCCCGTCCTGGAAGGCCTTGATCATGTTGTCCTCACCGGAAATTTCAGCGATCAGGCGCAACTCGATCTGGGAATAATCGGCAGAAATAATCTTTTTCCCTTCACCGGCCACGAATGCTCCCCGGATCTGCTGGCCTCTCAACGTCCGGATCGGGATGTTCTGAAGGTTCGGGTTGACACTTGCCAGACGCCCTGTGGCTGCAGTGGTCTGTGAAAAGTTGGTGTGGACGCGGTTGTCCGTTTTTTCAATCTGTGACGGCAGGGCATCCACATAGGTGGATTTCAGTTTCTGGTAGGTTCTGTATTCTAAAATATGCTGGATGATTTCATGCTTTCCTGACAGTTTCTGCAGGATATCTTCCGAAGTCGCATACTGGCCGGTTTTGGTTTTCTTGGCTTTCGGATCCAGCTGCAGTTTTTCAAACAGGACTTCACCGAGCTGTTTCGGAGAATTGACGTTGAATTCTTCTCCCGAAAGCTCAAATATTTTGGCTTCCAGTTGCCGCAGGTCGTTTTCCAGGTCGATGCTTTCCTGAGCCAGCCATTTTTCGTCCAGGGAAATCCCGGAGAGTTCCATTTTGGCCAGCACTTCCATCAGCGGCATTTCGATGTTGAAGAACAGATCTTCCAGATTTTCTTTTTTCAGCTGCGGGGCAAAAAGTTCATACAGCTGGAAAGTCACGTCGGCATCTTCTGCGGCGTAATCGGTCTGGGTTCTCAGGTCCGCATCCCGGAAAGTCCCCTGGTTTTTGCCTTTTTTCCCGATGATGGTCTCGATGGAAACCGGCTTATAGCCTAAATAGATTTCGGAAAGATAATCCATTCCGTGTCTTCCGTCCGGGTTCAGGAGGTAGTGGGCGATCATGGTATCGAACATCGCTCCTTTTACCGTCATATCGTATTTTCTTAAAATCTTATAATCGAATTTTAAATTGTGCGCTACTTTCAGAAGGTCTTCCTTTTCAAAGAACGGTCTGAAAATTTCGAGGGTCTGCAGCACTTCCCCCTGGTCTTCGGAAAGCGGAACATAATAGGCCAGTCCTTTTTTGTAGGAAAAGCTCATGCCTACCAGCTCGGCTTCGAGTTCGTTCAGTGAGGTAGTTTCGGTATCAAAACAGACAACCCGTTGCTGCAAAAGATTTCTGACAAGCATTTTCTGGGCTTTCGGATTATCCACGAACTGATAGAGGTGGTCGTTGTGTTCGATGGTGGATTTGGTTCCGGCTGCCTGGTCCATTTCTTCATACGTAGCAAAAAGGTCCAGCTGGCCGACTGCCTGCGCCACTTTCTGTTGCGGTGTCGTTGTTTCGGTAACAGCAGTTTCCTGTGCCGCATTTACATTTCCGGTAACAGCCGGTGCAAAAGCCCGGTACAGATTATCGTAGAGTCTTCTGAATTCAATTTCGTCGAAGATTTCTTTTACTTTTTCAAAATCCGGAGTCTCCAGGTCATACTGTTCCTGATGGAATTCTACCGGTGCATCACAGATGATGGTTGCCAGTTTTTTAGATAGAATGCCACGCTCTGCCGAAGCTTCCACTTTTTCCTTCAGCTTTCCTTTCAGTTCGTGGGTATTCGCCAGCAGATTTTCGATGCTTCCGTATTCTTTCAGGAATTTCAGGGCGGTTTTTTCACCTACGCCTTCCAGTCCGGGAATATTATCGGAAGAATCGCCCATCATGGCCAGGTAATCGATTACCTGTTTGGGATCATTGATTTCATATTTGGCCTTGATTTCGTCTACCCCGATGATCTGTATTTCACCGCCTTTATAACCGGGTTTGTAGATTTTGATTTTCTCAGTAACCAGCTGTCCGAAATCCTTATCCGGGGTTACCATGAAAATCGTATATCCTTCTTTCTCCGCCTTGCAGGCAATCGTTCCGATAACGTCATCTGCTTCATAGCCGGGCACTCCCAGATGAGGAACATGCATGGCGTCCAATATTCTGTGGATGTAAGGGATGGCAATTTTAATAGCTTCCGGGGTTTCACTCCTGTTGGCTTTATAATCGGAAAAATCGTCGGTTCTGATGCTGGCCTGGCCTACATCGAACACTACAGCAAGATGGGTGGGTTTTTCTTTCCGTATCAATTCAATCAGAGAATTCATAAAACCGAAAATAGCAGTGGTCTCCACCCCTGTACTTGTAAATCTCTGATTTTTATACATGGCATGAAAACCCCTGAAAATCATTGCATAGGCATCGATGAGAAAAAGCCTTTTATCCTGTGTTGCGTCCATATTTTCCATAAAGAACAAAGATAAGGAATTAGTTTCCGTTTTATCAAGTGAAACCGAAGATTCGGAGATGTTGTATCGGGGAAGATTCGGGATTCGGGGTTTTATGGTAAGGTCATTGGTTAAAGATTATTTGAATCCTGCAACAATTAATTTTTATGTTCTAACGTTGATTTTCCATCGGGTTGTACCCGATGCTGGGGTAAGCCGCCCCTTTGGGGCTTGGCGATAGTTAAGGTGAAAAATCTGGTTCAATGATGCAGTTGTTCTAAAAAAAATGGGGAACGGTCAAGTAGAATCAGCTATTGATTCTTTAAGGTTTGTGTTCATGATTTGGTGGCGGTCTCTTTATTCAGGTGTATTTTGTTTTATCAACAGTCATTGTTTTCATAATTGATCTTTTCCAGGATGTCTTTGTAGCTTCCCACCTGTTTTGGGCTGACAGCCTGCTCTTTAAGCATTACGGGCAACTGTCTTTTCCCGTCGGGGCTGATCCACAGGCCTGTCATGACAGCTCCTGCCTTTCTTACGATCATCAGGCCCGTAAAACCGTATTCTACCATGGCATACTGATTCTTATCATTTTTGGAAATACTGAGCTGCAGCCAGTTGCTGACTTTATCATACCGGTAGATCCCACTATAAAAAGGATCTCCGCCACATCCGTTTTCTTCCTGCTGAAGGTAGAGCGTTACCTGCATTTTACCGTCTACGGTTCCGGTATAGAGAAAGGATTTCGTCTGTCCCTGCATCACGGAAAACAGTCCTGAAAGGGTGATGAGTAAAAGAATTGTTCTGGTCATTGTTAAATTTTTAATTAAAAATAAGAAATTCCACCGTTTCTGAAAAGTCCGGTTGATCAGCCGGAGGTGTACTGCCTTAGCCCGGATTGAACGGCCTGTCTGAGCTCTTTTTGTAAGCCCGGAAAAAGCCCCGGCACAAAAAAGCGAGTAGTGAAAGCCGGAAACAGCTCCTGAAAAACAGGAGTTTGGAGGGTGAGCGGTGAATGTGAATGGTCAATGGTCAATAGTGAATTGTAAAATAACAGCCAGAGCCAGTTGTCAAAATGAAAAAAGACCCCGGGTGAGGTCTTGTATGGTTGATTAATCGATTTCCGCTTTCAGGAAGAGGTCCTGGATCTGTAATTCGTCTTCGCAGGTTTCTTTGAATCCGGTGATAAACTCTTTTAACATATCCGGGTTTTCGGAATAGGCGCAGAACATATCGGCTTCGGGATCGAACCTGATATCTCCGGCGAGATCCGGCCGTTTTTCTTCGAGGAATACTTTCGCAAGTGCGGCCCAGTCGTATCCGTTTCCTTCGAAACCTTCATCTTTCCGCCATTCGAAAATTTCGGGCTTGTAGGTTCCGGCGTTTAAACATACTGAAAAAGTTTTGTCTGAGGCTACCCAGAAAAAGGGCTTGATGGCCGTTTCAAAATTGTAGGCTTCCATACTTTTAAGTTTGATTTAGTTTAAGTAAAATAAAGTTACGGAATTTCTTTTTTGCCCGGAATTTTATAACATTTATTAACGTTCCGGAACGTGATTACAATTCCTATCCATGACAATTATTACTTTAATTTGCTCTTACACTGATTCCTGAAGTGTCGTCTTTTACCGCATTTTCCGCAAGTTTCCTTCTCGCATTTTCAGAAAAATACCCTCCGACAAGCGGAACAAAGAATAAAGCTATCGAAGCTCCTTTGGTAAGCAGAGAATTCTCATTGGAAGGAGACCATTTGTTCTTTTTGATTTCACTTTCAAGATGGGCAATGGCTTTATCCCTCATTTGCGGCCTCAGTCTGATCGGTTTTGAATTCGGGCTTCTCTTTATTTCGTTAAAGACATCAGGTCTTTTTTCCTGAATACTTTTTACCAGAGCCCTTGCACGGGGACTGTTTCTTAACTGTACTTTGTTCATTTTAGAGAGCTGATCAAACTGTGCTTTCAATGCTTTGTCCTGAATAATAATGTGACCTGTACGGTATAGCTGTACGACATTAGCCAGATCTTTAATACTGGGCGGTGCTCCTGATAATGCCGTATTTTTTGTAGTTTCATAAGTTTCTTTTCCAACAGTGGCCGGATCAGACAGATCTTTTTCCTCAGCTTTGTTCATTCGCTGGTAAATTTCATTATCTGCATACTCGCTGTTTCCTCTCATCATTCTGCTCTGAGCCGTAGTCATAGCATATGTTGCCCCCATTCCCCCTATGGTAAACAAGGCGCCGGATTTTGTAAATACACTTTTTATAGCTTTAAGGAAACCACCTCCTTTTCCCATAAAAAAGCCGGTGGCTATTGCTGCTACCGTAGTAACGGCAGTTTCTTTCATGTTTTCGTAAGCAATCGCTTTTGCGGCCTGAACCGCTACATCATAGCTGATGATCGGCTGAAGAACTCCGCCATTATCACAGGAAAGCATGGAAGCTTCGGTAATTGCCTTTTGCTGATCGAAGCTGACACTGGATTTTTCATTAACCCACTTTCCGGCTTTTAGAGGTCCTGTACAATCATGGGTTACGATGGCAATGGCTGCAGAAGCTACAAGAACTGCTGCACAGACACCTGCAACTACCCATCCGATAGGATTGGAAGCCAGAATAAGCCCGACAACAAGCCCTCCGATGGCCATCCACATATTCATCGGCTTCTTACATATAAATTTCTCTCTTACATTTTTGTCGCTAACGGTAAGAAAAATAAAATTTTTATCTCCTTTATACAGAACCGTAAACTGCTTCCTTTCATATTTGGTAGCAATCAGTTTCTGAGGTCCGGTATTCTGTTGGAATGTACACACGGCCCAGGTATCCTGGGGAATATAAGCCTTACTCATATGGGTTAAAGATTACATTTTATTTATTAAAAACCATACTGAACATAATAATACAGTTTATACATGGCAGCACAAATCAATAAACCTACAAAAGGCATGATCAGGTGGCCGTACTGCAAATAATAATCATAAGAAATTTTTTTTTCAGGGATATGATTTTCCTTTAAAAATTCCAGAATGCTTTCTCTTTTGTTTTTATCTATATAAATGGATTCGTTACCGCTCCCTATACGCATTCTTAGTATAATCAATTCATTTAAAGGTAATGAAATATAATAACTCTCTACTTCCGGTAAACGGATTTCAGTGGTATTAACTGTAATTTTACCTTTGCTGAAATTTACTTCAACTGCTTTTTTCTTTAGCTGACCAAGAATGAAAGCATACGTAGCCCCAACTACCGACATATAAAGAATAAAACGGTATTTTTCAAAATAAGAACAGACAAAAATCACAACCGCAAAAAGAGGCAGCCACAGATAGGCGGTTCTGATGACCGTCTGATGATCATACCCTCTGGCTGAAAATGCCTTGTTATTCACCGTATTCATAATTCTACTTTTCTCAGTTCAAACCTGGTAATCGATTCATAATTGTTTTTTACCTGTTCCTTAAGGGAGGCTGTGGCATCCATTAAAAGTCCTGAAGTTTTTTCTATCGTATAGGTGATGCGGTATATAAAATTAAATTCGGTAAAGGAATATTTAATAATAGGCTGGTACATTTCTTCATATAATCTGACTATCTTATCATGATCCAGCCTTTTTTTATCCACAGTTCCTGTAAGCCGGTAGGTTACGGTATTTCCCTGATCAGAAACAACAGTTCTGGAGACATCAACACTAAGCAGAATGTCCGGAAATAACTGAGACTGTTGCAGGATAGAGAACTGATCCCTGTTTTTCAGATGACTTTTCAGCAGGATATGGTAAAGCATATTTTTGGCCAGGACTTTACCCAACTCTTTAGAATCGGAGAATTCTCTATTTCCGTTTTCAATAAAATCCCGGATGGTTTCCGGATCCCTGCTCCTCATTTCATTATAAAAAGGAATTTCAGCAGCTTTACGTAGAATAAAATCCTGCCATTTTCCCGACAGCTCATCGAGATTGATAATATCCTTTATTTCACCCTCTTCATTTTGGGTATAAACCACAACATCTCTGATCATTTCTATTTCCTTAATGAGGTAAAATGCAGCTTCCATTTCCTGGGGCTGAATGGAATTCACATAGTCTTCAAGCTTTAACATGAATAAAATATCACCATTCTGTTTTTTGGAACCGTAGAGGTATTCTGTTTTGGTCTGAGCAGAAAAATCAGGCTTTCCATCAATGGCAATTACATTATTCAATTCACACCGGTACCGTGCCCTTTTTGTAAAAGTGAGGTCAGAAGCCTGAAACTGACGCGAAGAGTCGATCTCCAAAAAAATAGATTTGAGATGAATCGGTATTTTATCACCGATGATCACATTGGTAAGCCCGCAATTCTGATTGTGGGAATTTATTAAATCCTGAACGGCTATCTCATATTTTTCAGCAATCGAATGTAAGGTATCTCCCTTTTGTATTTCGTATCTGATAATTTCCATAATTAGTTTATATCGACCTGTGATCCTGTAATTTTAGTTGTTCCTTCAAATATAGCCTTGGCACTTCCGGAACCTTTGACGGTGGTTGAGGATTGGCCTGTAATTTCTATATCTTTACTATAGACCACTATTTTCTCTCCTGTAATTTCAATATAACTATTTCCTACCTTAAGCGTCACTTTTTTCGCTCCTTTCAGGTCGATTACTCCATTTTTATCCATCGTGAGAACACTTTGCCCTTCTCCCACGTCCGTACAATGTTTTGCTCCTGCATTTACGGTATTGTTGTTTCCTACGGTTACGGTTTTATCGTTATTGGCATTGGTAACGGCATTTCCCGCCCCGTCAAACTTCATATGGGCACCGCCCTGATCGGTAAGGAATACCGAGCCTTCGCCGTCATTCAGCTCCAGCTTGTTTCCGCTCCGGGTACTGAGGCTTTTGATATTATTCCCTGCGCCGCCGCCTCCACCCACCTGGCCGTGGAACATGCCGCCCATAACGAACGGCCGGTCGGGATGCTGGTGTACGAAATTGACGATCACCTGATCCCCTACTTCCGGAATTGCCATAAATCCCCTGTTTTTGCTGACTTTATCGCTGGCCCCCGCATCGGGAGTCATCACGCGGATAAATTCTGTAGCGAGTGGACCGTTCTGCCAGTCGAACTGAACCTGAACCCTTCCCTGATTCAGCGGATCGGTATTGGAAATCACTTTTGCAAACTGGGGTTCGGCCCTCGGAATTTCAAATTCGGGACGCGGAATGTATTCACAGTCTGCAGCAATGGCTTTAAAATTTCCGGTATAATAGCCCCGGGCATCCACGTCATGGCAGATTTCCGTCATCAGGATTTTGGTAAAATAGGAAGTGTCATTGGTCTCCTGCTTCCTCATTTCAAGATCTACCGGACAGCCGGGATACAGAAAAGGGACCGTCGTTGTGCCTGTAGTAATAAAGACTTCCGAAGCTTTACTGCCTGCAGTTCCTTTTTGTGATGCATCCACATCAATGAATGAGGATGCTTTTATAGGGGCTACCCTTAAAGAAGGTGTAGTAAATGTTCTTCCCGAAATTTCATAAGCTCTCCGGGCAATGTCTGAAGCATGGGAGATTTTTGAGCTTCCGGTGGTTAATTTCTCATTTTTACTGCTGTTGTAGCCGTAAAAAATCGGATTGACGTGCTGGGCTTTCATCCTGACTTTCACATCATTCACATTGTTTCCGTAAACAAGCTTAATCGGTTTTTCCTGCGGCGGAAGCTTTCCGAAATGCAGCACTTCCCCATCGTAGTAAAACTGCTCTCCGTAGGCTTCTGCCATCCTGGCCAGGTAATTGTAATGGGTTTCTTCATACTGCGAACTGTAAGAGACATTCCCATGCCGGGCATCAACCCTGAAATCGAATTTTCCATGTCCAAGCCCTTCTTTAATGATATGATCGGCGATGCTGTTCAGGCTGATTTCCCGGGCACCCCCAAAGCTCTGGATATGGGGAGCTGCATCCAGAAGAATGGTTGGGCTGTACCCTTTAAGGACAATATCTCCGAGACTTCCCTTTTCCTGGCTGAATCCCACTTCGGTAATGACGCCTACAAAACTTCTTTCGGGGCCTTCTTCAACATCTTTGTATTTAAAAATAACCGTGATTCTTTTGCCTAAGAAATTCTGGGCTTCTTCAAGATGATAGTTTTCTTCATTTCCCAACGAATCATGGGCCAGCATCAGGCTGAATTCATGATGCCGGGTAGCACTCTGCTTCAGCTGAAAATGTTTAAAATGCTTAATTGTGTTTCCTTCCACTACAATGTCCAGCTGTACTACCCGGTCGAGACCGTGAAGCTGACTTTCGGGAATTGCTTTCGCATTATGTATTTTTGAAGTAGGCTGCTGAGACCAGACTTTATCCTCCACCAGATCCGGAGTATTGGGCTGTAGCCGCTGATTCATCAGCATTCCGGAAGTTCCTTTTTCAGCCCCGGCATAAGTATGCACGGGTGCAGATTCCTGCAACGTCTTCTGAATCTTGCCTTTCGTATTTTTATGAATTTGTTCCGTAGCTTTATGTAGTGCCGCTTCCTTTTCCTTTTCAACAGGAGTCTTTATCAAAGATTTTGCTGAAGAAAAAGGACTTTCCGGATTGTTTCCATCCTTAAACATGCCTTGTAATTTTAATTGATTCGATGTGCTTTATTTACTGCTAAATTGATCCGGAGCAATACCGGATCAATTTTATTAGTCATTTTAAAATAACAATCGCCATCATGATCCAATGGAGATCATGAGAAGATCTGATCTAAAAAAAAACAGAATAGCTACTCTTTTGAGCTATGCTATTCTGTAACCAATTTTATTTACTAAGATGATTGTAGGTTTAGTTGGTACTACCTCCCGGCCACAGACCCTGGTAATTGGATGTTCCGTAATCAATGGTTTCGGCGCTTACCACAAAGCTGATCAGCATGCTGTTTTCGTCTACAGCATCAAAGTCAACTTCATGCTGGATAACGTATCCGTTATTCCATGTCAGAGTAATTAAGGTACCTTCCTCATGGGATTTGTTGAAAGTAATTTCACCTGTAGTCGGTTTGTATTTTCCGTTCAGTAAGCTTTCTAAGATGTCTGATTTTTCAGTAGCTTCTATGGTAAGCTTGATCAGTGCATTGGAAGGATCTGAAGCTACCCTGCCGGAAACGTCGGTAGATCTTGATACGCTGTAGTTCAGCTTTAATAATTTCTGCCCTTCTCCGCCGTTGAATTTTAAGATTCCTCTTGAATTTGCTGCCATAATGGTAAATTTTAATCGTTAATATTTTGTGATTCGGTTGATTTGTTGAGTCAAAGATAGACCTCTTATTTTTAACCCGAAAGTATTTAAACCATAAATCCATCTTTTGTAGTAGTTCTACGATTTGATGTCGTAATTCTACTACATTAGAAATATATCCAGATTTAAATTTTTGATTACCAACTAAATAAAGTTTCCATAAGATATAAAATCCCGTATTATTTTACACAAATAAGAGAAATATTATGATTGCTTTAAGAAATTTTTAAATTTCGTTAACTTATTTAAATTTTAAAACCAAGAGAAAAAAATTCCGGAAAAATGAACTTTCCGGATTACTGTCAGGTATTTTATTATTTGTTTTATTTATACAATCATGATATTTGAAAGATAAAATTTCAGATTGAAAGTTTTATCCGGTTAATTATAGAATTCATTGGCTTATTTATAAGATTCCTTAAACTTAAATTCACTTTTATAAATTCTGGTACTATCAACTTCAACCGGTTGATTATTGATCATAATTTGTATACTTTTGTTATCAGGGGCTATTTTAAAATCAAGCTTAAAATCCTTTCCGGCTTTTTCAAACTGCTGATTTACCTTTTCCCAACTGAAAAACGCGTGGCCTTTGTAATCTTCCCTAAAAACTGGAACATTTAAAAATATAGTTTTTAAATTTGGAAGACAATGAAAAACAGTAAATTTTCAGAAGTTCAGATCATTAAGATTTTATCTGAGCAAAATCAAGGCAAGACAGTGAATGAGATCTGTCGTGAACACGGCATCAGCCAGCCCACCTTTTACAAATGGAAGAGCAAATATGGCGGTTTGGATGTTCAGCAGCTTACCAAAATGAAGGAACTGGAAAAGGAACTTTCGCAGTACAAAAAGATCGTAGCGGAACTTACGTTGGAAAATGTGGTGATGAAAGATGTGATCGCAAAAAAGCTTTAACACCTTCCGAGAAGCGGGAACTGGTTGTTTATTCCGGATCACAGCGGGATAAGCACTCGGAATGCGTGTAGACTTTTCATCATAAACAGTTCGGTATTTTATTACAAAAAGAGAAAAAACAATGAAGACGATAA
>Ga0308160_10001250_pt1 | contig 37384 bp, 57 predicted proteins | sample PhyFR1_FD_201036 | JGI IMG/M metagenome (GOLD analysis project Ga0308160, IMG submission 201036) | Phyllosphere microbial communities from UC Gill Tract Community Farm, Albany, California, United States - DLSLF.R1 | ecosystem: Host-associated > Plants > Phyllosphere > Unclassified | place: USA... | reverse complement strand
AGGCCGAAAACTTCCAGGCGTCAGTCCCTCGCAGAGGCGCATCTTTGAATATGCGCAGATCCAGCCCTGTCGACGTTTTGCTGACGCAGTGGCACTCAACGCAGCGACATTTTCCCGCCGGCGGTCTCGTCCGAGCCCGCGCTGACGGCCGACGAGTGGCTCTCAGGCAAGACGGCCCAGCCCAACTTCATCTCGCTCGAGGACGGCGCGACGCCCGTCGCGGCCCCGCCCGCCCCTGCGTCAACGTTCAACAAGTCGGCGCCGCAGACGCCCAAGTCGACTCTGCCGCCGCCAACGAGCTCGGCGACGCTGCCGCCGCCAGAGACCAAGAAGGAGTCGACGCCTGAGTCGTCAAAGCCGGTGGCCGCCGCCGCCGCCGAGCCGGAGCCGTCACTGATCGAGAAGGTCAAGGAGGCCATCCTGCCCTCAGGCCCAACGACGGCCGAGCCCGAGGCCAAGGACCTCGATGTCCCTGCGGCTGAGGAGAGCGACAGCGAGGACGAGGCGCCGGCGGTCGCGACTGCGAAGGAGGTTGGCACGCCGGTGGGCGAGCCGACCCAGGCGGCCGCTTCGATCGCTCCGGCCCCGGTTAACGGCGTGAATGACAGCAAGGTCCGTACCCGCTCACGCAAGGATCCCTCAAGCGCTGACCCTTTGCCATGTCTCACAGAAGGACGACGAGATCAAGCGCCTGAACGACGAGCTTCGCGACTCGCGGGCCAAGATCCGCAACCTCGAGCTGCAAGGTGCGTCGTTGCCGCAGCTGCCTCGGTGCTGTCGGCGGCCGCCTGACCCACCTTGCCTCCCCTCCCCTCAGTCGAGTCCATGCGCGCCAACGCGCACAAGATTGCGCAGCAGCTCGTCGCCGGACTCGAGTAGACGGGCGACAGGAGGGTGCCTGCTCAGCAGCCTGACTGCGCCCGCAAGGGCAGACTCACCTTTGGGGACGAGCCGGGCGCACTGCGCCAGGCGGAGACAGATCATGACTTTAGGACACGCACGAAGCAAGACTCCTCTTTCTCGTCGCTGAGGCTGACGGCGTTCCCCTGCCAACTGTCGGGAGAGGTGGACGGGGGAGCGAGCCGCGTGCAGGCACAAGCCCCTTTGCTGCTGCGCGGTCCCCCTTTCATGCGGCCGACGCGCCTTCCCTTCGCGCCTCCAAACAGACCGAGCGCCCGCGTCGCCGCCCAGCTAGGTCGACGTCGACCTCGTCTCGTTTCCGACCGCCTTTTCGAGCAGGTGACGACCACCTGCCCAGCTGCCTCAACAGAGCCGATCGTCGGCAGGCTAGGCCACGACTGCTCGCTACCTCCTCTCCTACGCTACGCATCCCTCCCCTGTCCGCCCTCGCACGCTCCTTTCAGCTCAAGACCCTCCTTTCACCCGCCGCTCCCCCGATCGAGCGCCGGCATCCTGCCTCGCCGCTGGACGGCCCGCGCTGCCATCGGCCCTCGGCCGCCACCCCACCGACTGCCCTCCTCCCATCTGGCCCGACCGGCCGATCCTTTGAGATGGAGGCGCCTCTAGCAGCCCCCGACCTAGCCCGCAGAGACGTCACCTGTCCGACGCAGACGCCACTCTGCCACTGTGAGGCCGGCTGGTCGTGCGTGGCGACTGCCCGGTGGGTCTTGGCTCGTCGTCGACCCCGATTTACCGCTCATGTCGCTAATACCTGCTCCGGCTCGCTTTTGCAGCACGAAGACGACCTGTGCGACCGTCACATGTATCAAGGATCCCCAGCCGCCAGCCAGCGCAGGCGGTCTCAACCCTGGCGTCATTGTCGGCCCGATCGTCGCCCTGCTCGTCCTGATCAGCCTCGGCCTCGGTCTCTGGGCTTTGCGCAAGAAGCGGGTGCGTCCAGGCCTCGATCGTCATCAGCCCGTCTCTGATCTGACCCCTCCTGTCTGCAATCTGAGCACAGGCTCGAGACCTGCGTCGCCTGGAGGAGCTTCAGGCGAGGGCTCAGCGGCTCCAGATGGCCGGGCACGGGGTGCTCGTCCTCTCCAACTCCAGCGTCGGGCGCTCAACAACTGTTGCTGGCGATGCGACGTTGACCGCGAGGCAGCCCTCTGCAACTGGCGACGGAGGTCACTCGCCAACATTCGCGATCCCGGCGCTGCCGTCGACCATCAAGGCTTACACGGCCTCGTCGATCAACCTCGACCCGGCTTCGGGTCGAGCTAGCACTGCCGCTGAACGAATGAAGCGTAACAACCCCTTCTCGGACGACCGCTCGGTCCAAACGGCTCTGTCAACAGACGGCCTGTCGTTTCTCTCGCAATCGACAAATGTCATCCCTATTGTCTTCGCCAGCGGCGCTTCGGTCAGCAATCTCTCGCAGACAACCGGCCAAGCCTCGGCGAGCCACTCGATGCGCGCATCGGTGGTCGGAGACGCCCAATCCGACCGCCTATCGCTCAACTCGCTGGCGCCGTCATTTTCGTCGATCAACTCGGCGCTTTGGGACGCACCGACGATCGAGCGCGCAAATGTTGTGCAACTAAGCCGGCCTAACACGCCCTCGTCTACTTCGCAATTGTCGTCCGCTCGTCCGACAGCCGTCGCCGGCCTACCGGTCGTGCCACCGGCCGCTTTCTCGGCAACGCCGAGCATTCGCTCGCCTCTGGCTCAGCACACCATCAACAGCTCTGCACTCCTCTCCCCGGTGGCCACGCCTTCCCCTTCTACGGCCGCTCGTCGCAACCCCTTTGACGACTTTCCACGGCCGCCGACGACGCCGGTCGCGCCGCAGCGCCAGCAAGGTCTCGCATCACCTTCTAGTCCCTTTGGCGGATCGTATAGGAGCGTATCGCCGTCGCCGCCGTCGCAACAGACTGCCTCGACTGGAGGAGCAGAGGACGACTCGTTCTCCTTGTACTCGCTCGGACCCGAACGGCCCCCTGTCCGCGCACTCGCTCTACCGCAGCGTCCGGCCCGGCCGCCGCTCGCTCATCCACGCCCGCCTCGGCCTCTGTCGGCCACCTCCTCCATCTACGACCCGGCTAGCGTCGCAGTTCAGTCGGCGACCCTCGTCCACGTCGGACGCGAGGACGAGGGCCCGGCCAAGGCGCTCTTCCGAAGCGGCTCCATCACCCGCTCGAGTAACTTTACTCCCCGGCCACCGCCACCTAACCCTCCCGCCGAGCCGGTCAGGGTCGGACCCAGGGATCGCTCTAGTGCTCAGACCAACTACTCGGCCGCGACATTCTCTTCTGTCCTGGGCGGCTTCAACTTCATCCTGCCCACCAGCCCGGCTGCCTAGCCTGTGTTCGGCGCAGACGGCTTTCACCACGCCCTCCTTCCTGCTCACCGCCCGACACCTCTTTCGCTAACACCCCGCCTATATCGGACCCTGATCATTTCCACGCGCGCTTTTCACCTGAGCCCGGGCCACCTTATACCATCGTCGTGAAAGTCATGGAGAGTCTTCTAGAGCTCTTAGCAGAAGGGAACCTCTGCCCCCCTGCCTTCGGCGCCGAGCTGCGCGCCTTTTCCCGACGACGCACAACGAGCGCCTACAGCATCTTGCCGACACCGAGGCCCTTAACGAGCACCTTGGTCTGCCAGCTGACCTTGCGGTCCGGCGCAGTCCACGTCGCCTCGCCGACGCGGTGGCCCTCGGCGTGCTTGCGCAGGTTGGCCACCTCGTTGGCCATCGCTCGCCGGAGCTCGGGCGAGGTTGTCGTCAGGAAGAAGGACGTCTCGTGGTCGAGCGTCGCCGATCGGGTCGACAGGTTCGACGAGCCGATGAGCGTGAGCAGAGGAGGCTGTCGGGCCGAGGGTGAGAGCCAGACGCCTGTAAAGATCCCGATGAGTCAGCAAAAGGGGGTCTACAGTAAACACGTCTCGCGCGCAGCACAGCGTTGAGGGACTCACCCTTGGCGTGGTAGGTCCAACCCTCGCGCTCCCACTCGGTGAGCTCGACCCCGTGCCCAATCTTCCTCTTCTCCGCTGCAGCAGCGGCCGCCGTCGCCGACTGGCTCGTCCCTTGGCCCTTCGGCGCCCCCCCCTCGGCGGGGATTGAGCTGACAGCCGTCGGCGTCGGAGCCGGCAGCGGCGGCGGCGCGATCGGTGCTGACGGCGGCTCGGTCCATCCGCGGCCGACGCGCTGGACCTCGCGCTCGAACTCGCTCTCGAGCATCGTGTAACCCTCAGGGATCAAGCCCGAAATGCCTTTCGAGCCGTGGAAGCCATTTGACTGCGAGGGAGGGGGGAAGGGCACATCGAGGGTTAGAACTCGGGTTCAAAGACAACACAGGGTCTCGGTAGAGGCTTACCTTCGGTGCCGCCGCAATGATGCGCACGTCGGCCTTGCTCTTGATGACGGCCTTCTTGTACGGCCCATAGAGCGAAAAGTAGCCGCTCGTCAGGTCGACGAGCGGCCGCTCGCGCGTGTCCTCCTCGTGCCGCCCGCGTGCCTGCTCCTCGGCTAGGCCCTCGACCGCCTGCCAGACGGCGGCCATCCCCCGCTCCTCCTCGGTGATGCCGAGCACGCCGGCCTGGAGGACGGGCCAGACGCTCGTGTCGGCGTCGACGCGGCGGCCCTCCCAGTTGCGCGTGCGCCGTGCCCACGACTGCTGGAAGGCCGAGAGCGTCGCGTGGGCGTGCTCGTGGAAGCCGCGCGGGTCAATCGTCGTGTTCGGCCAGTGAAGCACCCACGGCTGGGCCTCGGGCGTCTTGCCTCGCCTGAACTTGGACGAGATGAGCGAGAGGAGGTTGGACGGCGCCGAGTGCGGCGCAGACGCGGTTGGTAGGAGGATATACGAGTAAGCGGTGTAAAGCCGCAGGAGGTTGGCGAGGTACGTCGTCAGGTGAAGCGAGTTGCGGAAGTGGAAGTAGCGGTCCTGGCGAGTAGAGAAGTAGTCCTTGGACAGATTGGCGCTGGATCGGCAAGGTAGGTCAGCCCTGCGTTCCGAGCCGACGAGATGCACTCGGGCAGGACGAACCCAGAGATGATGACCTCCTCATCACCGCCGTAGATCTTGCTATGCCAGGTGCCATAGCCCTCGTCCCACCGGCGGGGGACGACGAGCTCCATCAGGCCCGAGAGCTTTGGGCTTCGGTAGAACCAAGCTTCGACCCGGCCGGGGAAGTCGCGCACGAGTGGGTAGAGGATCGAGGCCGTCGATGGCGTAGGGTAGGGCTCGCGCGACGAGCGGTGGTAGTCGACCAGGAGCGTCAGCTTGAGGTTTGGCTTTGACGCGAGCGACGTGCGCAGGGCCGAAATCTGGGAGCGGAATTCAATAGGAAGGTCAGCACGGCTGCGGAACGACGCGAGCGGCAGGACGTGAGCTGCTGCGGTAAGGGTGCGGCAGACAGACGCACGAGCTCGTCCTGCTCGACACCAATGTACAGTGTGCTGATGACGAGCCGCCGCTTGGCATTCTTGATCAGGCTCTGCGTAAAGGCCACCGACGAGATCAGACTGAAGGTCAGCTCGACGGGCGTGCATGCGGCAGTTGGCCGCACGCGCGCGCGAGGGCGCGGGGTCACTCACCAGAAGCGCCTGGTAGAACTCCTTGGGCTCATCGAGGATGCGGACCTCGTCGCCGCGGACGGGGAAGCGTGGCGAGCCAGCCGCGAGCTGCTCAGTCAGCTTGCGGATCGCCTCTGGCTGGGCATGGCCGGCAGGCGACGACGACGACGACGAAGCCGACGACGAAGGTGCCGGCGACGAGGCAGAGGTCTGAAGCCCGCGGACGCGCGCGGCGACCGGGCGCGTGCGCCGGATCGCAGACGAGGACGACGCGCAGAGGACGAGCCCTCGGGGCAAAACCGTGCGCACCGGGGCGACGAGGGCCATCCAGTCTATGGACGACTGCCGACCGGGAGAGAGAAGAAAGGGTCGAAAGGGGTCGCTACGAGGGGTCGTCTGGATCGGTGTCGGCGGGTGCTCGCCTCGACCCGCCGGGCGCGCCAGGCGACTCTTTGCGCCGCCGACAGCCATCTCGACCACAGCTCGCACCGACCGACACGACCCCAGTAACCCGACCTCTCCCTCCACACCAACCTCAGCAGCTTCTCTCTCAAACATGATCGGCGAAGGTGCGTCCTGGCAACACTCGCTCGACGTCGGTGTTCGCCTTGGGCTGTCTGTTGCTGACGCTTCGGCTGCCTTCCCGCCCGGTGCCCTCGCAGGATGGCTCTTCCTCCTCGGCGTACTGCTTGCAGCCGTCCTCCTCTTCACGATGGTCTTCTTCGTACGTCTCTGCCTACGTACCTTTGCGATCGGTCAGCGCCTGACGTCCTCGTCTCGTCTTCATCGTCGCAGATCATCATGTTTTCTGGTGCGTCACAGCCGAGGTCGTGCCGCCACCGGTAGCGCTGCTGACGAGGTCGCCTTGTCGCCCGACGCTCTGCCTCGCTCGCTGGCAGATCTCGAGTGCGACTACGTCAACCCGATCGACCTCTCGAACAAGCTCAACCAGGTACGTCCCCGTTCACGCTTATGGGACTCTCGGTCATCTCACTCGCTAGAGCGTGCCGAGCCGGACACTGGAGCTACAAGCTGACCCGCCCTGCGCCCCGCAGTTTGTCCTGCCCGAGATGATTGCCCACGCCTTCCTCACGGCCATGTTCCTGCTCTCGGGCCAGTGGATCGCCCTCCTGCTCAACGCGCCGCTCGTCGCTTTCAACGTCAACAAGTGCGTCCTTCCGCCCGTCACTCCTCGCGCGCGCAGGCCCATGGTCCCCAGCCGGGCATACACTCGACAGCCTCTTGCCGCGAGCTGATCACGGCGACGTCTCGCACTTCTTTCCAGGATTGTCAATAAGCAGCAGTCGTTCGACGCCACGGAGATTTTCCGTACCGTTCGTCCCTCCCTTGCTCTCGCAAGCGAGGACTACCTCTCTCGGGCCGGTCCGTCTGCTGATCTCTGATCTACACGCGTTCGCCCTTCCAGCTGCCGGGCCACAAGAAGGAGTGCTTCATCAAGCTCGGCTTTTACCTGCTGTCGTTGTACGTCCCTTTATCGGCTCTTGACCAAGGGCTCGCCCCTAGTGAGCTCAGTCTGACGTCATTGCCCGGGCGCGCCCCGTCTTCTTTCCCAGCTTCTACTACCTCTACCGCATGATTCTCGCGCTCATCTCGGGTATGTCTCTCTCGATCCCTCGGCTTTCGTTCTGGCTCACAGAAGTCTGACACTCGACACCCACCCACACAGACGAGTAAAGCGGCGTCTCGCGGCTCGACGACACGGCGAATCACCTGATCGGCAGGTCTCCTAGACGACGACGGCGATGGCGGCGGCGGGACCGGTCAGCGGCAGGGACGAACTTGATCCGCACGTCGGCTGGGAGCGTGCGCGCGCGGGGTAGGCGGCCCTCGCCTGAAGATTTGGGCGGCGAGGGGAAGTGGAAGGCGGAGGACGAAGCGCAGGAGGAGGAGCAACACATGACCGAACCAGTTCTGCGATCACGCTATGATTTCCCTCTGATCAGACGGCCACGAGAGGCTCTCTTTCGAGGTCAGGCCGGGTGGTACAAGGGCACATGCAGAACTCGACGACGGAAAGAGAGGGCAGATGGGATGACGCCCTAGAGGAATGCAAGGCGTCAACGTCCGCCCTTGGAGTTGCGCTGGATCTCCTGCATCTTCTTGCCGAGGTTGCCAACCTCCTGCTCGCAGAGACCGCCGATGCACGCGAAAGGTTGAGGTCAAGTGGACGGTCGTCAGCGTGAGCTCCGCAGCCACAGCAGGGGTTCCAGCGTCAAGACTGACCGCCTCGGTCAGGCCAAGCTCGGCAATCGTCTTCTTCATCTCCATCAGCAGGTTGCGGAACGGCTCGTCGAGCATGAGCTGACCGAACTGCTCGATCGTTGGCGGAGTGTCCGAGTCGTGGCCTGCGAGGTGGGAGGACAGGGCTGTGCTGAGCAGGAGGTCCTCCACATTTCCTTCGGCTCGCCGACCCGACGAGCTAGATCGAAAAGCCGAGACAATTCCATGGAGTTAGATGAGCCGGAGACGCCATCTGCTCACCTTTCGATTCTAGGTAGGCGCTGAACCGCCTGAAGACGTCCTGCGCCGCCTCGTTCGTCGCCAGCCGCCGGAGGCCCTCACTCGATTCGACCTCTTCGAGCGCCGAGCGGACCTCGGGCGCGGGCGACGAAGGGAAGGCTTCCCTGAGCGACTCGGCGTCGTCTGCAGGCAGAGGCGTGCGCGATGGAGGGGGCACCTCAACGGCGTACGACCGCCGGGCGTTGAGAGGCGGAAGGGTCAGGAGCGCAGGCAGTGCGGACGGGCGCGACGGGCCGGCGAGGCGGAGGTCAAGGCTCGGCCGGGCGGCACGGCTGGCCAGTGATCCAAGGAGCGAGCGAGCGAGAGACATGCTGCGCTGGGTAGAGAGGCTGTCTTGAGGAGGTGGGAGACGGGTTGGCGTCGGAGGGGAGTCTGTCGAGAGCTCGAGCCGGGGCGTAGGTGGAGGGCCGGGCTGCTCGTCAAGCGCTCGCTGATGAGGCCTTCTGCGCAGCGCCGACGGCTGCAGGCAAGGTAGCTCTTTGCAAGACTCGACAGGGCGACAGAAAGCAGACAGGCAACTGCGAATGTTCATACAGTGGGTAGAGATGCAAGGGGAGGATGCGAGTCGATGCGATCGTGATCAGGAGACGTCGGCGGGAGACGCCCGGCAGCGGCGTCATCGAGAGCCGCCACCGACTGGGGTCGCTGGACCTCAAAGCTTTGACTTGACCTTGTCTTCGAGGGCTGCCTCGGCGTTCCGAGCGGTGTCGACGACCTCGTCTTTGACCTCCTCGGCCTTCCCGACCGCGTCCTCGACGGTCGACTTAGCCTGCATGCCGATCTGGCCAAACTTGATGATGTCGGCGTCGCTGATGTTGTGATCTGCCGCAATCGAACGCATCTCTGTAAAGATGGATCGGAAGTTGCTGTCTGCAACGAGTCCGAGCATCGCCAGCTTGCCTGGGGGGTTCGTGATAGAGTAGCCTGGTTTGAGATCGACGAGGTCAGCCAGGCAGATCTGAGGCGGGCAGACAGCCCGAGAGAGGATGGGCCGCGCACCCTTGGTTTCGAGCAGGTCCTTGAGCTTCTTGGTCGTCTCAATGACGCGGGGGTCGGTCGTAAAGTCCTTCAACGTCGCGCTCGAGGAGATGACCTCCTCGACCTTCTCCTTGATGCCAGCCGTCGCCGCCGCCTCGTTCGCATCGGCGTAGAAGCGGACCCGAGGCGCAAAGGTGGGGACCGCCGCAGCCCGGCGGGCAACGAGGCGGGGCGCCTGGGCGCGGAGAAGCGAACGAGAGAGCATTGTGGTGAGGATGAGAAGACGGGTGACGAGGAGGAGGTGGTGGTGGTCGTGGTGGTGGTAATGATGTGGGTCCCTGAGAGATCGTCGAGGTGATGTTATGGGGGAGCGTGGCCAGAGGTGGGCCGTCGGGCGCCCCGGCTCTCGCATCGGCCGCCGCCGAAGCGAACGGCACGCGTCACGATCTACCGACCCGAGCGAACGGAGGCAGAGGGGGGCAGCGGCAGCACTTGGAGACAGGCGAGCAGGGTCTGCTGGTCTCGCTGGTATCCAGTTCCGGCCCGGTAGAGCAACAGCGCGTCATGCACGTCATGTGTCTACGTCCCTGCGCTCCATCTGACCATCATCTCCGACCTATCACAGCAGGACGCGCCGCAGCCGGTCGCGATCGATGCGACCTCGCCACCAGGCCCGCTGTGCGCCCTCCGGCTGCTTCTCATCTCCCGGACCGTCGTCATCCTCGCCGAGGTCCCAGAAGCAGCTCCAGCAGCCGACCCAGCCGCCACCCTCGTTGCTACCGGCGAGGACCGTCGGGCCCTTCCACGGCTGGCGGCAGACGACGCAGAGACCCCACTTGGTCGGAAGGTCCGGCGGCGCAGCAGGTTGCGGGGGCGGAGGGAGGGGCGGATGTGACGAACGAGCGAGGGCTCCTGCAGTGGAGGGGACAAAGGCCGGCAGCGCGTGGTAGAACTCGTAGAGCTTGAGCGAGAGGAGAAGCGTCGGCAGAAATGAGGGCAGGCCGAACGGGAGCGACGGAAGGCGTCGCGTGATCGGCGAGAGAATCGTCGGCCGGGCTGGCAACGGGTCGCGCTGAAGCAGAAATCAGAGAGGATCAGTCAGAATTGCAGGTCTGCGCCGGGCAGATGCCGCGCGAGTACGCACGATGTCGGCCGCATCAACCCGGTCGACGACCCAACCTCCAATGAGCCCTATTGGCGTCCAGAAGCGGGTCCGCTCAAAGAGGTAGCGCACGCTCCATCCGAGCTGGCCAACCGCGAGTGCCGTCATTGAAGGAGGGTAAAGCAGGACCAGCAGGTAATCGACCAGCCGCCGCAGACGTTGCCGCCGGGTCGGATGTGGTGGAGGCGCGTCGTCATCAGCCGTCAGATCTGCCGGATCGGCTTCGGCTGCAAGCCTCCTCTCTGCTCGCCGAGTCAGGAACATGTCGTGCAGCTTCAGACCGAGATACGGTAGCAGGACCTGAAAGGAGGTGGGAGGGATGGGGTCAGAGAGAAGTGGCGCCAGCCGAGGCCCAGTAGTCCCGTCGAGAGCAAACGTACGAGCTCAACGAGCGAGAGCCAGATCTGCCGCTTCGTCAGTCTTGATCTCAGCCGACTCTCGAGCCCCCGGCCTTGCGACTTCGTGAAGGCGTCGCGTCGCGTCGTCTCAATCCGACGCGCCCGCCGACGCTTCAGACCGTAGAACTGCTCTGAGAAGCTGGCGTCTGAATGGGAAGCGGGCGTGAGCCGATCGAAATCCCAAATCCGGGAGCATCATGGTTGATGCGCATCGGACTGACCATGCTTCAGCAGGCTCCAGCGCTCGACGAGCAGTAGGAGGGCTGCCCAGACCTCCTCGTGCCGCTGCGCGAATGGAATCAAGTACCGCGGATAGTGGTTGGCGCCGAGCGTGAGCGAGTAGGTGAAGGCCGGCTGGAGCAGCTGCCGAAGCGAGGACTGGGCGAGGAGCTCAAAGATGGACGGGAGCGTCGAGGTCGAGGCGAGGAGGGAGGGGTCCATCAGGTCGGTAACCGGCCGGGTCCGGCTCGACGGCTGGAGGAGTAGCCGGGGATGGGGGAGCGCGAGGCCAAGAAGCTGAAGAGGCAATGGGGTCGCACTCTGGCCGGGGTGCCTGAGGTGAACTCCGTAGGTATGGCTGAGCTCTCCACAGATAGAGGACCTTTGATTCTGGAGAGCAGTGGTGTCGAGCAGGTGCGTCGGGGTCAACGTCGAGGCTTCGATCACCCAGCGCGCGTGCGCCGCCGGCTCGAGACGATGGAGGGCGGACTCACCGGCGAGTGTGATCGACCTCAGTCCTCCAGGGCGCCGTAGGATTGGACCTTGCTTGACAGAGAAGCTCCGAGAGGAGTCTGATCGATCCTTCCGCGAGACGAGCGTCGGAGATGTCGAGCCGAACGGGTCCACCAGAGTGCGCTCGGTGCCTGCGCGCGCGCGTCCAGACAGGCGGTGGTGTTGCAGCGGCCGGCTGAGGGACCAGAGCTCGTGCTTGTTCGTGAACGGGGCGATGGGCAAGCTGCTACCCGTAAGACCTCCGAGATGGCAGGACGTCTAGCAAGGAGGGAGAAACGAGGGCGAGCGAGGCTGGCGAAGGGGATGGCGTCGGAGGGACAGGGCACAGGGGCCATCTCGGCGGGCGAGGCTGGCCTGCGCCCCGCCCTCCTCTGACGCCCATCTCGACCTACCTCGTTCCTCCCTCTCCTCCTCCCCAGCTCGTGCCCGGACCCTAACTCTCTCTCAGCAGCCATGATCCTTCTCGAGGTACGTCCGCCATCTTCGGCCTTAGCTCAGCAGGTCCTCGGGAAGATGGGAGCGAGCGCCGACCCTCACGGACGCAGGCTGACGACCTCCCGCTTGCGATGGACCTCACTTGCCGGCCCACTTCAGCCCCAGAATGTCATCCTCGCCAACGTTCTGACGGAGAAGTTTGTCAAGTGCGTATACTCTCTACCTGCACCGGATGTCCGCTGCGGCCTGTTTGGAAGCCCACGGGCTTCTGCCTGGTCATGGCGCTGCCGTTGCTGCTGCCAGGTCGCGCTCTCCTCGGTCTGACGCTTGCTGCCTCGTCTCGCCCTTGCCTGCTCCGCACCTCCTGCTGCTGTCCTTTCAGGCCAAGCTCGATCGACCTCTCGTTTGTCGACTATGACTCGACCCGGTTCCACATGTCGACGCCGACGTCAAAGCGCATCATCCAGCTGTCGATGTCGATCCGGTGCTGGCCCGACCTCGTCCGTTACGGCGTCAACGAGACGATGGAGCGCGAGTTTGGCGAGTGGCTCTCGCCCGACGGCGTCGAGGAGGGCTTTGACATTACGCTTGTGCTCGATTTTGAGAAGATCCCCGAGGAGGGCGGTACGTCACTCCTCTCGCCTCAGCACGCGGGAGGGACCAGTCACTGACGGCTTATGTGCCCTCACCTCGCCTGGCTGCTCTCCGCTGCGCACAGAGGCACGGACCGCCCTCATCTCAAAGCTGTCACACCTCAAGCCGCTCGCGCTCTCGACGCCCTTCCTCAAGGCGTTTGCGACCCAGCCGACGCTGCCGGCACCAGCGGACGGCGAGAGCGAGCAGTCGGGCGAGTTGATGGAGGTCCACTATCGCGAGGACGAGGCCATCTACATCCAAGCCGCGCACGACCGCGTCACCGTCGTCTTCAGCACGCGCTTCGGTGAGGAGGTCGACCGCGTCTTTGGTCGGGTCTTCCTGCAGGAGTTCGTCGACGCCCGCCGGCTGCCGGGCATCCAAAACGCGCCCCAGGTCCGCTACTCGAACCGAGACCCGCCACTTGAGATCCGGCACCTGACCGACCTCAAGCGGACCGAGGAGATGGGCTACGTCACGTTTGGTGCGTCGCTATCGACAGCTTGGTTCTGTCGTGTACTCGTTGGCCTCTTCACTGACACGGATGCGGCACGACGGGCGCAGTCCTCTTCCCCCGGCACTTTACGCCGATCACCGCGCCCTCGACGGCAATCCAGCTCCAGCTGTTCCGCGACTACCTCCACTACCACATCAAGTGCTCCAAGGCCTACATGCACTCGCGCATGCGCGCCCGGGTCGCAGAGTTCCTCAAGGTCCTCAACCGGGCCCGGGTCGAGAAGGATACGACGGGCGCGAGCGAGCGCAAGACGGTCAGGTGCGTCACGGTCGGCGTCGTCGGCTCTTGGTCGCTTTGATGGACGCTGACTCTCGCCTGCTCATCGCGCTCCTTGCTCCCTTGCGCAGCGGACGGACCTTCCGTACGCGGTAGACGACCGCCGTGCTGTATACCCGCTTTCGCTCTCGCTCCTGGATCTGCCCTCTCTCATGCCTTTGACACGACACGGACGTACGACGCAAGCAGACGAACAGTCGGGCATGAAGATCGAGCAGGCTACAAGGGCTGTACTGAGAAGCGAGAGGGCGGGACGGAACATTACGGCGGGGCGTGAGATACGGGCTAAGGAACGCTGCCAAGCGTGATTGGAACGAGGCGCCGCGCATCAAGGGCGGGCCGAGACTGGAAAGGTGAGAGGACGGAGCGAGGCGATCGTTGAAGTAGAACGTAGAGATGATCGAGAGGTGGGGAGGGCATCGCTCCGATCAGGCGGATCAACGGACTCAGATGCAGGTGAGGTAGGCTGGCCGCGAGTGCCTTCAGAGGTCGCCCGAGAAGGTGAGGAAGCCGCCGCTGTCGGTTGCGTTGCTGAACGTCAGGACGAGGTCAGCTCCGTCGGCGTACTCGTTCGGGCCGAGGAAGCCGCCGTCGCTGCGAAGGGGTTAGGGTCGAGAGCAGTCGTGGTTAGCGAGGGCGCGATGAAATCAGGAGCCAGATGAAGGTTGACGTACTAGTTGTTGACGGAACCGGCAGGACCGACGAAGCGGAGGAAGCTCGTCCCCTTGAGGCCAGCTCGGGCGGGCAGGCCGACCTGGTAGAGCCAGGTCTGGAGGTACTGGCCCGAGTCGTCTGAAAACGAACATGGCGCAAGGTGGGGCCGCTCGTCGTTGTACGGGAACTCGGCCGTGAGGCAGAGGGCCTCGTCGGCGCCGGTCGGCTCGAAGGTTAGATGACCGTACCAGAGGTTCTCGATGCTCGTCCTGCGGGGGGGCGAGGCGCAGGATGAGAAGGTTGGTCACTCGTCAGTCACCTGGCCGAGGCATACCACTCCACCGCGGTGGGGAGCTAAGAGACGCCCGTTGCAGACGCACTGCTTGATGATAGTCGAGTTGCAGACCTCAAAGGTCCACTGACCTTCGAGGTCGCTGACCGAGGGTGCCCAGGTGGCATTGCCGTCAGCGGCGATGCCGACGGGGACGAGTGTCGCGTCGACGGCGGCCGAGGCCCAGAAGAGCCCGTCAGATGTGTAGGTCGCGTCGAGCGGGCTGCACTCAATCGTCTCGACGATCCTGGGCTCGATCGGGGCGGCCGAGGTGACGAGCGAGCCGAGCGAGAGGGCGGCGAGCGAGAGGGAAGCGGCGAGCATGGCCGACGAGGTTGTGGCAGAGGTGACAGTGGGGCTCGGTGGATGGAGATGGGTGGAGAAGCTCGCAGGCGGGCGTGTGTGCGTGGTGGGCGTCGGAGGCCTGTCCTTTTGTGAGGTGGTCGGACGACTTTGAGCTCCTGTGCGGTTCTGAGCTAGCTGGCAGCTGCTGGCTCGACGGAGGATGTGATGGGCAGGAGCGAGGGTCGGTCGGTCGGTGGCGAGAGGAGCCAAAGGAAGGCGCGCGACGTTTGGCCCGTCTGGTAGCTCCGACGCAGCGGCGGCGGCCTTGCCGAGGCCGGTCTCGACGCACGCCGCCCCCGCTCGACCAGTCGCTTTCCCTTCTCTCGGAGGCCTGCTTGCCAGTCAGCCACCCCCCTGAGCCTCCTCCCGCCATCAGCAACATCGAGCCAGCCAAGGGCTTGCTGTCGCCCGAGGGCGAAGGGAAGGCTGCTGCGCGCCGCCGGCCGCCGGTCGACCCTTCCCTGTCGACGACGCCCGGCAGAGACAGGATCAGCGGCTCTCCTATCGCCCAACTCGACGCCCCCGCCCACAACGCTAGCGGATGTCGTCTCGAGCGTGTCGACCGCTGTCACCCGTCTGACCAGCGTCTCATCGACTCACCCTCTGCTCGCTTGGACCCAGCAGGGCGTGGCAAGGCTGGCGTTTGGTCGAATTCGCCCGCGCCAGGCTCGCAAAACCCGCGGCGAGCGACGGCAGCCCCTTTCGGCCAACGCTGGCGACGCCAACTTGCGACCCCCTGGCCCGCCGTCGCCCAGCAGCGACTTCTCGACGGTCAAGACGGTTATCCTAGCGATGTGCTTGACCTCGGGTTCCCTGGCTTACGCCGGCGCGTCTCGAGGCCAGAGCCGGCGGAGCTGGCGGCGCTGCCGAGACGGCTCTCGCTCATCGCCGACCCGGCAATTCAAAGCTGCGAGCACGCGCCGCGCATGGGCTGCCGAAACCCCACAGGACAGGCAGCTCCTGCGTTGGGAGGCCGGCATCGGCAGTGGCTCTGGCCCTGACTCGCTCGCAGCCAGTCGACGTCGACCCTCCCTCTCCGACTGCCCTCTCTCCCTCCCTTCCAGCCCCATGGACGCCAGGAAATTGTCTGCCGATGGCGACGTCGAGGCGACCGCACCGGCCCCAGCGACCGACGCCGACGTGCGCGCCGCCGCTGCCGCCGCCAGCGCCGGCGACAGCCCTGTGCCCAAGTCTAACCTCCGGATCGTCTTCCCGAGGTACCGTCCTTTTTCTCTCCCTGCCTTCTTCTGCTAGAGAGGTCGGGAAACTGATACTCGATGCTCGCGACTGTCGCCTCTGTCGCGGCGTCCAGTCTGATGCTAGCCATGTTCCTCGCCGCCCTCGACCAGACGAGTTCGTCCCCCTGGGGCGCGTCGGACGAGGCCGAGAGGTCACGCTCCGGATGACTGATCGCACGCCGCCCCTCCGTCCGAGCAGTTGTCTCCACCGCTCTGCCGACCATCGCCTCGGAGCTCAACGGTCCGTCTGCGATGCTTGCCTTGGCTGGCCGGGAGCCTGCGCTGACGGTCTCTGTGCTCTATCAGCCTCGCCCAGCCAGTACTCATGGGTCGGCACGAGCTACCTGCTCCTGACGACGACCCTCACGCCCTGCTATGGCCGTCTCTCCGACCTGCTGGGCAGAAAGTATGTTACAGAAGAGCGCAAGACTTGGGCTCGCGGAAGCCCTGCGGCTGACCTTGTTCGCTTCCTGCCACAGAGCCATCTTGTACTTCTCGTGCGTCGGCGTGGCGCAGACCGGCGCAGCACCACAGATGCTGACCTCTTTCCATGTCGTTTAGGATCGCCATGTTCACGGTCGCTTCCGCCGTGCGTCCTCTTCCGTCGTCGTCGTCTCTCCTGCGATGCACGCTTGCTGACACAGCGCGCAAACACTCATCCTCCGCCCCAGTTCTGCGGCGCCGCTCAGAACATCGAGTGGCTGATCGCCGCCCGGGCGTTCCAGGGCGTCGGCGGCGGCGGCATCATGAGCATGGTGACCGTCTGCATCGGCGACGTTGTCCCGTTCGGCGAGCGAGGCAGTGAGTTCGAGCAGCTTCTGCCCAGCTGGTTCCAGAAGCTGACCTTCTGCTCGACGCTCCTTCGCCCGGCAGAATACCAGGGATACGTCGGCGGGATCTGGGGCGTCGCCTCTGTTCTTGGGTGCGTTGTGACCTGCTCGCCCCGTCTAACCTTTCCGCTGCTCTTTCCTGACTCGCCACGCCGACAGCCCGATCCTTGGCGGTCTGCTCACCGACCGCGCCAGCTGGCGATGGTGCTTCTTCATGTGAACCTCCAGCCTTTCTACCTAGCCTAAGCGGCTTATGTACTGACATCCCACGACTATGTTTCAGCAACCTCCCTACCTGCGTTGTCGCTTTCGTCCTCCTCTGGTTCACGCTCCGCTTGCCCGACCACCCGCGCGTGCCTTGGGCCCAGTTCAAGCGCGATTTCGACTGGGCTGGCCTTGCCCTGCTTGTCATCTCGCTCGGCTGCCTTGTCGTCGGCTTCGAACACGCGACCGACTCGGGCTGTACGTCTCCTCCCTAAACCAGTCTCGTCTCGTCTACGACTGACGCTCAGCGCCGGTCGACCTGCAGTCAAGGACCACGTTACGATCGCTCTCGTCACCGTCGGCGCCGTCTTCATCTGCGGCGCCGGCGTCTACTTTTGCAAGACGCCCAAGCGCGGCATTATCCCCGCTCGCATCCTCCGGACGCGTACGACCGGCGCCCTCATGCTCGTCTCGTACCTGCAGGCGTTCTGCTTCCTCTCCTCGACCTTCTTTTTGCCCAACTGGTGGCAGTCGGTCAAGGGCGTGCGTGTCTACTGTCTGTTTCACTCCGACTTGCTCATCGTACTGACCCCGTTTGCTGGACGCTGCATCCAGGTTAACGCGACGATGTCGGGCGTCTACATGTTAAGCTTTTCCCTGATGGTCTCGGCCGCCTCAAGTACGTGCCCACCTCGGCTCAAATTCGCCATTTTTCTCTTCGCTCTCTTTCGCTGACGAGTATTGCCGTTGCAGTGCCGACTGGCTGGTACATCTCGAAATATGGCAACGTCGGCTGGGTTATCCGCATCGGCTACTCGGTCGGAGCTCTCGGTCAGCATCCATGCTAGCGGTCGCCTGTCGCCTAGCGGCCGACCAGACTGACCGTTGACGTCGTTTTGCGCAGGCTTCGGACTCATGAACCTGATGAACGCCAAGTCCTCGCTCGCCATCAACGAGATCTTCCCGATGATTGCTGCTCTCGGCATCGGCATGGTGAGTCCTCTTCAAACTTAAATAGGGCCCCGCCAAACTCTGACTCTCGCGCAACTTTGAGCTGTCGCAGTCTCTCCAACCGCCGCTCATCATGCTCCAGGCTGCCATGCCTTTGCGGGAGATGGCAGCTTCGACGTCGTCGTGGATGCTTTGCCGCGCTCTCGGTTCGACGACCTCGATCTCGATCGTCGGCAGCATCCTCGCCAGCCGGCAGGATCATTTGCTACGCAACATCCCTGGGTACGACTTTGTGGGTGTCCCAAGCACGCGGAGCGACTACGAAGCTATCCATCGAGTAGAGCCGCCGGAGGTCCGGCATCTGGTTCTCGGCGCCCTTGCCGAGAGCTTCACTGTGCGTCCACGGCGCTGATCCCTTCCGACACTGCGTTGCACCGCTGACACAGCATTGCTGGGGATCTCTTCGACGCTGCAGACCATATTCAAGATCTACACCGTCTTCATGGGCGTCTGCCTGATACTCACCGCCATCCTCAAGCGCTACAGCCTCCAGGAGCAGTACGTCGCCAAGGAGGATCGCGAGCCCACGACGCCTGCTCTGCCCGTGCCCGAGGTGCCGCTTGCGGCCAAGGACTTTAAAGCGCAGGAGGAGGATATTACGCCGGCGACGCCCCGGAGCGACGCCACCCTGGCCGTCGGGTCGGATAGCGACGAGAAGAAGACGTTCGCATAGATAGAGCGACCAACGCCCTCTTGTACAACCCCGGCAGTCTCAGCCGATCCATATTACATGTTGTCAGACCCATTGCTTGCTTCGACCGAGTCTAGGCGGCGGTTGGCGGAGCCTCGCTGACGGCGTCGGTCATGATGTCCTGCAGCGCTTGCGGCAGCTGGGGAGCAATCGAGAGCGCCGCCGCTTGACCCTTGGGCGACAGTTTCCGCCAGGTCCTGTTGAACGGAAGAAGGGACTCGGTCAGACCAAGCTATGCAGCGCGTGCGCTGAAAGGAAGCCAGTCAGAGGGACGGCGACGTACTTGCGCAGGATGTCGACCCATTTCTCACGCTCAAAGCCCTCGCCGCCCTGGATCTTGGTCACGAAGCCCTCGAGCTCCTTCTCGATAAAGACCATGACGGCGGCGTCCTCGAGCGCCTGCGTTTCCTGTTCGACCCGCGCCCGCTTCTCAGGGTCGGCCGAGTTCTTCAGGTTGAGGTTGTCCTTGGCGACCCAGCGCCGGACGGCGTCGGCCTCGTCGGCGTCGACGCCGGCGGCGACGAGGAGCTGATGGGCGAGGTCCGATTGGATAGTGTAGAGATCGCGCCCTGCGAGCCAGCATCCAGATACGCTCAGTGCATATCCTTCCGGTCAGGTTCAGAAGATCTTGTTGGGCGGACGCACGCCACCTCAGGTAACCAGCTTTGCCCTCCGGGTACGTCGTCCGCGGGGTCGAGAAGCGGTCAAGGTGCTGACAGCGCGCGGCGAGCAGCAGCGCCTCGGACGGCTCGTCGTGCAGCTTCTTGACCCTGTGGGCGGGTCTCAAGGACTTGTCAGCTGCTTGTCAGGCAGCGTCGAAGGACACATGCTGCACGGACCAGGCCTCCATCGCGTCGGCGTAAGCGAGCTCGAGCTGACAAGGAATTCGGGAGAGGGAGGGTCAGCTCCCGCCTGACTGCTAAGCACGCTGCCGCCGGACGTACTTGAGCCGGGTCGCGCCGGTGCACCTCGTCGACGGACGATCGGGCCTGGGCATAGGCCTCCGAACTAGGCATTCTAGGTGTTGGAAGGGGGTGCAGCTGTGTGTTCTGACGCAGGCGACGGGCGAGATGAGGTTGGTGATTGGAGGGACGAACAGAATTGGCTGCGCCTCCTCGACCTCGACTTTGACCTCGCCGCCCTCATCCCTGCCCGCTGACAGCAGCTACCCGCCGCCTCCTGATCCCCGCGCTGTCTCTCGCCTCGAGCTGAAACGGTTCTGACTGGTCCAGTCTCCCCGCCGCTTGAAGCTCCTTAGCGGCAGAACCCTGTGCGTGACCGTCCAGCCGACTTATCTACAGGCGGTCTTTGACACCGCTCGCGCAGGCCGGAGAAGACGATGGACGACGCCTCGCTCACCATGGAACTGCCTGCTCCCATTGGCCATGAGAAGGCTGTCACCCACGGCAGCTCTGCTCGCAGCGCTCATGTCCGGAGGGCTTGCGGGCTGGGCGACGTTATGCTTGCCGCCTCGGTCCCTTGCGTTTGACGACGCCCAGAGCCGCCTGCGAGCGCCACTCATCGCGCGTCGGCCGACGCTGAACGAAGTTCCTCCCTATCCAAGGACCTGGAGCGGCTTCTCCCGCGTTGTCGGCTACCGCTATCATGGGAGGCGTCTTTCGACGGTCGAGGGCCGAATCGCCTCTCGGCGCGCTTGCCGACCCGCCGAGCGCCCGGCCTGACGTCGGCCTCGTCGGTTGCAGTGCAGCAATGCCCTCCCCCCCCCTCCCGTCCAGCAAACGCAGCAGACCACGCTGGGCCCGCCCGAGACCGAAGCGTCTGCGTCTCCATCTGCGAGCCGCTGGGCGATCCCTGTCCGCCTGACCTTGATTATGGCCCGGCTCGGAGCTATTCATAGGTCGGCCACCAGCCCAAAGCGCGTTCGATCGCGGACGAGCCGCCTGCGTCGCCGGCCGCCTCCGTCTCTCCGCCAGCTGTTGCTTACCGCCCTCTAGCGCGCTCGAGGCCTATCTCTGGCCCGGCGAGCCGAAGCTGGCCAGTCAAAGAGAGAGCAATGGCTGACGATGGCCTCTCGTCCTGACCCGCGTTTCCCATTCCTCTCCTCGGCTGCTCCTACCTCCGCAGCAGCGACCCTTTCTCTCTCCCCCCCCTCACACATCTCGCGCAACGATGGACAACACGCACGAGTCTCTCGACTCAAAGCTCGACACCAAGGTCGACTCGAAGGATCCGGAGTACGTCGTCGGCGTCGACGAGGTCGACGAGGATGACTCGTCGTACACCGAGCTCCGAGGCTGGCGAAAGGTATGTCGAGCTGCCTGCCAGGACCTTGCTGGCTTGGACGCTCATTGATGACAGCGCCTGGCACTCCAGTTCTACCGCGGCACGCTCTTTCAAATGATCGTGCTGGGCGCGCTGTCCTTCACCGGCGTCAGTTCCACTGGCTCTCGCTTCGTTGGCCCTCGCCCTGACCCGGCTTCTCTGCTCGCGCGCAGCCTTCGATGGACGACGCCATCGGCGGCCTCGGAGGTGGAGGTCTGAGCACGCCCTACCTCTCAAACGCCGCCAACGCCGCCGGATATGCGACCTCGGCCTTGGTCGCTTTCTTTGGAGGACCTCTCATCGTCAGTTCGCTCGCCGAGGCGATTCGTAGCGCTCGCGCCGATGTACCCTAACCCCCGTTCGCCTTCACAGAACCAAATCGGCATCCGGAACGCCTGCATCCTTGCAGCCGTCTGCTTCTGGCTACCTGGGAGTGGCTACCTCATCGTCAGTGGTCTGTCAATGCGAGCATCGGCCCGAACGCAGCCACTGACGCATCTCTGCGCCGCTGACAGAACCTCAAGTACGGCACGTTTGGCTCAGAGATCTGGCTGCTCATCAGCAAGATCATTTCGGGCCTTTGTACGTTCGGCAGCCCCTTCGGTCGGAGGCATCGCTTCGGTCGCTGACGAGCGCACCCTGCTCTGCCAGTCTCTGCTTGTCTCTACGTCGGCGAGGCCACTGCGATGCTCTCCTACCCGCTCCCTCACCAGCGTGGGCTGTACCTTTCGATCTGGGGTGCGTGCCTTTACTCTGTCTCTCAGTCGTTGATCTTAATCGCTCATCTGGCTGACTTGTTGTGCCCTCAACCTGCGCAGTCGGCATGCGTAACGCAGGCAGCTTGGTCGGCGGCATCATTGTGCGTGCTGTACCTGCCCTGGCCCTACGCTTCCGCGAGCTTGCTGACCCAACCGCTCCTTTTCCTCCTCAGTCGCTGGCCAACAACTCTAAGAACGCCGGCGAGGGTGCCGTCAGCATCGGCAGTGCGTTTCTGACCGACTCATTTCAGATGGATCATGGCCGCACTCGCTGACGCTGCACATAGCCTACGTATGCTTCATCGCCTTCGAGTGTCTCGGGGCCTTCATTGCCTTCCTCCTCAGCCATCAGTCTAAGGTCAGACGCTCAGACGGCTCCAAGGTCGCGCAGACGGCCAAGGTCAGCTGGGGCCGCGAGATCAAGCTGCTATTCCGCCACCTTCGCCTCAGTCGCACGGTCGTCATGATCATTCCTTGTGCGTTTTGTCGCCTGCCGGCCCATCCCCTGCTCAATCAGGCGCTGACCTCGTCACTTTACCCTCCTCGGCTGTCAGACATGTACTCGTTCTGGTACGGCGGAACGACGTCGACCTACCTGAGCCTCCATTTCTCGGTCCGGGCCCGCGCGCTCTCGTCCTTCATCACCCCACTCGGCTGCATCATCACGACCGGACTCTTTGGCATCCTGCTCGACTCGCGGCGGTTCAGCCAGCGCACTCGTGGCTACATCTGTGCCGCCTGCTGGCTGATCCCTCAGGTGCGCGCCTGACTCCCGCCCCTCCACATTGCCAGCGGCCGACTGATGCTCGTGTGCGCGAGCGGCCCCGCACAGATTGCCGGCTTCATCTGGCTGGGCATGAACATGTCCTGGTTCGGTCACAGGGCGAAGGCTCTTGCGCTCGACTACACGAACAGCCACTGGGCGGTCTCCTACCTACCCTACTACATCATTCAGCTGTCCGTCCAATCGCGGCCTCTCGTCGCCAGCGGGATGACATCGGCTGACGTTGACCGCCCCTATGCTCTCTCTTGATCGCAGCTCTGGCTACTGGACGCAGTGCTACGTGAGTTCCTGATCTGCAGCCCCCTCCTGCCGAACAAGGGCGTCGGCTGACTCTCTGCGAGCCTGCCCCATCCAAAACTAGATGTACTGGTGCCTCGGCTGCTTCTCGACCGACACGGCCGCCAACTCCCGCTCGGGCGGCCTCTTCCGCTCGTTCGAAACAATGGGCCAGGCGATTTCATACTCGATCAACAGCAGATCTGGCAACAAGCTCAGTGCGTTTTCAGATCCTCGTCATCATCCCCACGTCATGCCTTTTGCTGACACCCCTGCTAATCATCCTCGCGCAGTCCCCCTCTACATCAACGCGGCTCTGCTCGTCCTGACGGTCCCGTGCCAGTTCATACTGATCCGCATGGTACGTCTGCCTTGCGTGCGCTTCCTTTCGTCACTCGGAACCCCGTCTGACGCCCTGGCCACTGACAGATCCCCGACGTGCCCGCCGAGATCGACGAGGTGGAGTTCGAGGCCGAGCACCCCGCCGCGACCGCCGTTGTCGCTCCGCACTAAACGCAACTGCCTCTTCCCCTGTCCCCCTCTCGTTGTACCGCCCTTGCCTCTCGACATCCCGATCTCCCCTCTTCCTTTCTCGTTGTAGACGCCTCGCTCCTCGAGCCTGCCTGTGGCCGGCTCCGTTGTAAACTCGCTCTCCCTCCACATTTGTCTAGGTATCCATCGTCGTTGTCGTTCACTCAAACGCGACAGCATCAGCGTGGTCTTGAGCAAGAGTCTGCTCTCTCTGGATCTTTGCTACCGCTGATGGGCGCCTGTGGCAGACGACAGCTCTGTGCAGCTGTCGTGCCGAGCAGGCGTCGCCCGCGCGGCCGGCCCTTCGGCGGCCGCAGCCCCTTTCATTTCGCCCTCCAGCCGCCTCGACCTCGACCTCAACTACGACGACCCTTTCGGACCCTTCCAAGCCTTCAGCACACCTCCATGCAACCCCTCGCAAAACTCTTCCGAGCGACGACAGCCCCGCGGCTGGTCCGCAAGCTCGGAGCGACCGCCTCCGGGGCGACCGTACCTATCTCTCCCTCGGCGAAGGCGGCAGCCACCGCCCAGCGTCTGTCGTCCTCGTCGTCGACCTCGTCCGCCGCCAACTGCTCCCCGGCTATCAAGAGCGAGGGCCGCGTGCCAGGTGGCCCATCCATCGGCTACAGATCCGGATCGGCCAAATCTCAGACGGCCCGACCGCGCTCGCCTGGCCCATCAACGGGCTCGGTCCGCCGCCAGCTCAAGCTCGAGGCCAGCTCGACCTCGGGTGCGTCTCGCGTTGACGGCCCCGCCGAGATACGTCTTGCTGACCTCGAGGCCTCCCATCATCCTTGCAAGCTGCCTCAGCTGCCTCGTCAGAGTCGCCACGTGCCGCGCGAACCGGCCGTCCACCACCTGGTTCGCCCAAGCTCCTACTGCAGCTGCCTCAAGAGTCCATGGCAAGCTTGGAAAAACGTCAGGCGACCCCGAAGCCTCATTCAATCAGTCTCCCTCGGACGCTGACGAGGCTGGTGCTCGGTTGCCTCCCCCAGTCCGTCGTCTCTGCCTCGCTGAGGGTGCCGTCAGCTTCACGTCGGTCCCGATGCCGGGGGCCGGTCTTGGGGCATCGCTCGCGCGGTTCGAGAGCAACTCGGCGGCGACCAAGGCCTTTCGGAACCTCCGTCAAGTCGTCGCACTGGATCCCGAGCTCTGTGCCGTCAGGGTACACTTTGGTCGCGACAATCGGCGGCCGCTTCCGCCCGTACGCCCGCCGACGCCGCCCACCGTCGGCAGAACCGTCATCACAAGGAAGTCTGGCGGCTGGGAGACGGAGGAAGGTGGCTCCTGGTGCCCTCGCTTCCTGCTGGCACAGCTCCTGACGCAGCATCTCCTCTCTCTGGCCGCAGAACTCGTCGAACTCATGCGGCCATGCGTCCCCAGCGCCATCAAGTTGTCACGCAGGGATCCGCGCCGGGCGTTCGCCATCTTTCCGAGCGAGGCCCAGGCCGCTCGCGCCTGCGACGTCGTCACGGTCAACGCTAGCGGAACCGGCGACATCGACGTTGTAGCCTGGTTCATCGAGTCGGTCCACTCAGCCTGCCAGCGGATGGGCATCCCTGAGGCTCAGCTGCTACAACTCGACACCAATATGCCGAGGACGTCGTCCCAGATTCGATTAGCCGCGAAAAGGATGCTGTATCGCACCTTCACCGACCTCTCGTATCCTTTCCCCACGGTTCTCAAGTCTTTCTATCCCGAGCACGAGCTCTGGACGCGGACGGTCTACCTCGCCTTCGAGACACCAGAGGCGACCGAGGAGGCCGCGCAACACGCCGAGCTCTACGTCGAGGCGGCTATCTACACTATCCAACGCGTCGTCACTGCGGTCGACAGCTCGCCCGATCCGAACCCTCCCTCGGTCGCCGAGTCGGTCTCGTCCAGCCTCGACGTCGACGAAGGGCCAAAGCCCCCGCTACCCGAGACCAAGCCTTTGGCCGCTAATGGGCTCACGGAAGTTCCACCAGGCCGACCGGTCTCGTTCGAGACGAGCAACCTCCACGTCAGCGGCCTGGAGGGCCTCCCCGAGTCTGTCGTCGAAGACGCCCTCGCAGAGCTCCTCGACGAGGATCAGGAGTGCGCCGTCCAGTGGCCAGGAGGGAGCTCTGGGGAGCACGCTCTGGTCCAATTCGGCTCCATCGAGGAGGCCAAGCGCTTCAAGGCCGCGGCCGAGGATCTCCTGGTCGAGGGGCGGGCCCTCAAGGTCGCCTACTACGGTTAGGGACCCTAGCAGCGCGTCGCCTATGCCCTTCGCCTCTGTCGACGACATCGCCAGGCCGGACCGACCTGCCGACGGCCGGCCAACGAGTCTCTGTGCCCACCCAGGCGACCCGATGACGGCTCTCGGGCGCAACGAGACGGACGAGTCGGGCTGGACCGCCCTCCTGCCTACCATTAAGCCTGCCCTCGTCGCCGTCTGACCAACGCCGTACGGTCGCTCGATGCTACTCGCGCCAGCGACCCCCGCGACGCGACCGACCGCACGCGATGACGTTTACATGAGCTTCTCTATACTCCGCGCCGATGCCTCTCCGCCAGCGACCGCGACAGACAGCCTTCGACGGACCAGCCTCTGACAGGCGTCGCATCAGGGTACTTGGACGATCGGCGAGGGCGTCAGCTGCGCGCGCGAGAGCAGGAGCGTCGCGTCGAACCGACGCGTCGTCGCCTCGAGCCCTCGACCCGCATCCACGCCCCACCCTTGCCTGTTTCCCTCTGAACGTCAACGTCGACGAGCGCTCGTCTCGCCCATCATGGAGACGATCACTGCCGCTATGCAGGCGATGGCCCCCGCCCGGCCGCTCACCGTCCATTTGGCTGCGTCGGAACCGCGGCGGACCCAGGCCCTCTTCGAGCACGCCGTCAACCATCCGAGAGGGACGACCGTCCAGGACATCCTCGTCCTGCTCTACATCCACCTCGAGCAGGGCGACCTGCCGTCCCCGACGCTTATCGCGCCCGCCGTTACCGAGCAGACGCAGAAGGCGGAGGAGGACGAGGCGAGCTCGTCCACTGCTTCAAACTTGCCTCAGCCGGTGCTGCTCGTCGCTCTGCAGGCCCAGGTCTACACACTGCCGGCAACGTCGTCGACCGTTATTTACATCGCCAAGGCCGACTCCTCGTCATATCCCCTGCCGGCCGCCCTCAGCCGCAAGCCTTACGCCCGGACGCTCATCTCGGCCTTCCTCGCCCACTACATCACGCCGGCGACGCGACCGACCGCGCGGACGTTCGTCCAGCTCTTTGCCCGGAGTCAGGCCCAGTACCTCTTCCCCGACTCGGGCGACAATGCCGGCAAGCGGGTGCTCACGGGCGAGAAGCTCTGCCGCTGGTGGAAGGCCGCCCTCGAGGAGGCGGTCGCCCGCAGCCGGTCTGGCGTCAGCTCAGAAGAGGACAACCTCCAGTTGAGCTACGTCCTGCCGGGAATGGCCAAGTACGAGGCCTCGCTCATAGTCGGCCCGACGACCGACGCCTATCCGTGGTCGTACGGCATGCGCGACCTGCCGCCCATGTTCCCGCCCTCGTCACTGCCGACTGGAGCCTTGCCAGCGGACGGCACGTTGCCGGCCCAGACCGAGCAAGACGGCGTGTCGCTCGGCGAGATCGTCCCAACCTTCGAAGACGACCCGCGCACTCGCTTCCTGACGGACCTCGCCCTCCCTCCCGGTGCAGCACCGACGCCCCTGTCGGCCTCCTCGAGCGGAGGCGTCTCCAAGCCTCGGCTCGCGGCCGACGCGGAGGACGACGACGGATCTGGCGGCACGACTCAGGAGCCTTCGATCAAAGCCCGCCGCCACTCGGCACTCAAGGCCTCGGCATCGATGGCCCGGCGAGAGAAGGCGAGCGCACGACTCGCAAAAACGACTGAGGAGGCTTTCTGGGAGCTCCTCGCCTTCCGTCAGGAGTGCAGCCTCGGCCAGACGGTTGGCTTCTTCTCGCTTTACTCGGCATCGCCAGCGGCCCCGGCGGCAGCGGCCGCTCCGGCAGACCTGGTCTCAACGCGGTCGGCCCTCCTGCCGGCATCGACCCTGGAACGCAAAGCGGCGGGCCTGCTGCCGAAACAGCTTTGGCTGCGCGTCATTGCCACGCTGCTCAACCAGTCGTTCGCGACCCCGCCGCTCATCGTCCGCGGCAGCAGGACCGTCTGGGATCTCACGCAGACGCTGCTAGAAGAGCTCGGCATCCTCGGCGTCGTCGAGCGCCGGATCGAGGCAAGTGCACAGCCGACGTCTCGAGAAACGGCCAGCGAGAAGCGCAAGGCGGGCGAGGAGGCCGCAGTTCCGGCCGAGCAGCCCCCGCCAAAGAAGCTGATGGCCGTGCGCAAGAAAAGGAAGCCTGTCGAATGAGCATGTTGACACACGCGATGTGATCGAGCCGACCAGTCGGGAGAGGCGGGACAGGATTACTCGCTGTCGTCGTCGTAGGTCATCTGCTGGAGGCCGGCTGGTGATGCTGACGCAATCGCTTCGGCGAGCGCCGGGTCGACCTCCATCGGCTGCGGACCATTCGAGCTGCCCTCGTTGAGGCCGTGCGAGCCGAGGACGGGCGGCGGGTGATCCTCGAAGATGTCGCCGTAGTCGGGCTGGCTTAGACGCGGCTTGGGTACCCGCGATGACCGCCGCGAACCCGCCCGGAGAACCGACGGATCCTCGAGGTCGGATGAGTCGTTGCCGTCGTCGTCGGCCGCCTCCCAGTGGTCGCTGTGCTCGCTGGCCGAGTGATGGGCCTCGGGCCCTTCCTCATCGGCGTCCATCGCAGCGTCCTCTCGGTCGGGCTCCTTACTTTTGCCGCCGCGCCCGCGGCCCCGACCTCGGCCTCGGCCGGTGCTCGCCCCCCGACCACCGCGGCTGCCTGGCCCACCACCGCGGCCTCGGCCCCGACCGCGGCCTCGGCCACGAGCTGGTGCGTTGCTGAGGGCGGCGCTGAAGCCCTCGGGCATCGATAGCCGTTTCTTTGGACCGGTAGGCCGCTGGAGGGGCCCGCGCGGACCCGTCCGGCCGCGCACGTCGAACGACCGCGAGTCGGGGTTGTCCTGCGCCGCCGATTGTTGAGGTGTGAAGAGGAGCATGTGCTCGGAGGCGAGCAGCGGGATCTGGTAGGCCGCTGTCGACATTCGAAGGAGGGAGGGACGAAGAACTTTCGTCAGTTCGAGGCGGCCGAGAGCGTCAAGGGCCGGGGCGGGAACGCGCCCCACTGGTCCTCCTCGTTCTCCGCTCGACCCTTCTTGCGCGGCTTCTTCATGCGCAGGATCATCTCGCTCTCGACCGACTCCATCGCGCGGCCCTTGAAGATGGTGTTGTTGACCTTGAGGTACGGCGTCGGCGAGTTGAGGCCCTGTAGGGAGCACGCGTCGATTGGGCACGGTCAGCGCCAAGGGTGGGGGCTTCGCAGGCTCGGCTCTCCGACACACGATAAGGGACCACGTATGCCGCTGACCACCTGCCTTCTTGAGCGCAGCGTGAGCAGCCGTTGAGGGGCCTGGCTCGCCGCCGCCGTTGGCTGTCGAGCCGGACGGCGCGGAGGCGGAGGCTGCCATCGGGACGGTCGCTCGGGGCAGCTTGGAACCGGCCGGTGGCGGCTGGGCGAGCAGCGCCGTGTCGATGTGGCGCGAGAGCGCAAGGGTGATGATTTCCTCCTGTCGGAAGGCATTGAGCAGACGCGATCAGTCGACAGGTGGGCATCGAGCGCTCGGGGAGGCGAGCGCGACGCGTCGAGGTCGTCGTGAGCTGCGGAGAGGACCAAGACCGACCTCGATCTCCTCCTCCCACTCCTGGTCGGACGCCAGGCCATCACGGTCGTCCGGATCGGTCGTAAAGTGAGTGACCGGCACAAAGTGCGGAGGGAGTATCGAGGCCATCTTGCAAAGGGGCGAGTCTTGGGGGCGAGTGCTAGTTTGAGGCGGCGACGCGAGCGGCGAGATCCCTCTCTGGCGCCCTGGCCAACAACCTAGGCGCCTTCGGGGCTGCCTCCTGTTTTTTGACGGCTTTATATACGCTAGCTTCAATTTTTCGTCGACAACAGCCGTTTGGCTTGACGCCCTGCTGGCCCAATGGTTAAGGCGCCTGCCTTCTATTTTAGAGGAAAAACAGCTGGAGATTGCGGGTTCGAGTCCCGCGTGGGGTTAAGGTTACCGTTTTGCGCAGTCGGTCGCCGGGTTCGAGAGTTGGCGGCCCTTCATCCGCCGTGCTCTGATCACGACAGCGCTTTTGTGCGACGGGTCAGTTAGCTCTCGCGCCTGAGAGAGAGCGAGTCACGGCGAGTAGCCTGCAGAGGTGCCGTCGGGGGGGGACTCGTGGTGACGCCGGCAAGCGCTCCCGGGCCGGGACGACGCCGACCGCCTGACGACAACCGGGGCCGAGGTCGCCTTTCGCTCCCACCCGACGACGACACACCCTCAACCACACCTGCCCCGACCGCGCTTGGCCGCCTCGTATCGACCTCGGCACGGTTGAGCCTCCATAGCTGCCCGTCACCCCCGGTGAGTCCTGAGCGGTCTGCCTGGCGGGCCGGGTCTCCTGGTTGCTGCGCCTTGAGCTCGCTGCTAACGCTCGTCCTTTCAGGCCGACTGCCCTCCGTCCTGCAGCCCGAATTGCCACCGGGCCGCCTTCTCCTGGAGAAGCTCGATCTTCCTCCGTATCACCACAGCCTGTGCGGCGCCTCTGGTGCGTCTGTCCACGGCTAGCCTGCGGTGGACTCTGCTGCCGCTGACCAGCCAGCTGCGCGCTCGACCCACCCACCCTTTCACCTTCGCTCCAGTCATCTGACCACAACGCTCTTGAGCGGCCAGCTGGCCGCAAGCCAGGCCTGCCAACGTCCTTTGCTCGTCTGCGTTCCTGCGCGCTGCCGGCCATGCCCAAAGCTAGAGCCTCAACCGCATCCTCGTCCGGCTCGTCGCGACACTCAGGCCCCTTTGCGTGCAAAGAGTGCTCGCCGACGACCGTATGGGACACCTATCGCAAGCTGAGCTACCACCGGGAGAACCAGCATCGAATGCGGTTCGAATTCAAAGTGAACGGACTAAGTGCGTGCCGCCTTTCAACTCCAGCTGCCTGTCGCGAGCGGATGGGCTGACTTACGCTTCGTTCTGCTTGCAGCTGTTGTCGCAACGCGAGACAAGGTCGACCACAAGCTGAGTTGCCCCAGATGCTCCGGACGGTGGAGCGACCTCAACTGCTTCAAAAAGCATGTGCGCGAGATCTGTCCGCCGTCGAGAGGGCGCTTGACCGCCCAAAGCGACTCTCGGCGTCGCCCACCGCCGACGGCGCTACCGCGCTCGTCCCCTGTCTCGTCGGTTCCGAGCTCAACCCTGCCTGTCACGCCCGAGGCCATGGGAGGAACGATCCATGCGATGTCATGGGCGTCATCGGACGACGCCTTCTACTCCCGTCGCCGCCAAGCGCCCTCTCCCCCTTCCAAGCCGAAGGTGCCGGCCAACGAACGCTACCGGATGGAGCCCGTCGTCCGGACGATGGTCTTCCCGCCTTCCGTCGCCCTACCCTTACCGAGACCCTCGCGGCTCATATCCACCGAGAGCCTTCGGCCGCTCTCTCGCCAGCCGGTTTTCCCAACACCTGAGGCAAGCCCGCCGATCAGCTCGCGTACCCAGCGCAAGCGGCTCATCCGGGCCGTCGACCGCATATGGGCGCCGATCGAGCGCGAGGCCGGCGTGTCGCTCAACGCCGCTTACGACGAGCAAGAGGCGGGCGAGTGTTCCAGCGCCGAACACGAGCAACTAGCCGCCACCCCTTGGTGGGCCGGCGTTGGAAGGGTGAGGGTGCCGATGATCTGTGGGTTTCCCATCGCCTCGCCTCGACCCAGCCTGTGCGTTGCTGACCGCCGTACTCTCTCTTACTCAGGACGCAGACTACGATCTACGATTAACGACTATTTGCCAGCGACGATCCTATGCCATCTTGCCTCGACAACGTGACCGGCCGCCGACGCAGAAGTGCAGCACGCGCGCGCATGCAAGGCGCCGCCAGCAGGTGCCCTCGATGCTCGTCAGACCGATTTTTCTCTGTGGGAAGGATGCACTTCGTGCGGGTGCCGACGCTCGCGATAGGCTGCCGACCCTATACGGTCGCGGAGGATGGCTGCTGAGGGGTTCGGTACGCATGCGAGGGCGACGTATGCGCTCGCAGCGCGCGGCCCGGCCTTTTCGAACGGCGGTGACGAGGAGGGCCCAGCGAGCTCGAGCTCGAGCCTGATACCTTGACAGGCATCGCCACTCACCTCACGCTCCCTCCTTGGACAGCCCGCGCCTGCTCACGACCCTTCTCGTCTCGACAAGCTTGCATCTCTAGCTTCTGACGCAACTGCAACATGGTGCGTAGCGTCTCTGGCCGTGGTCGAGGCGCAGATGGCCGACCGACGACGAGGTCCCTGACGCGCGCCGAGCGGCCTGTCTCTCCTCAGTCGGTCCCCTTCCTCGCAACGCACGACTCGCAATCCAGTAAGCCTTGACTCTGTTTTCACTGAAGCTATCCGGCCGGTTGAGCTAATCTGCCTCGCTCCTTGCACCTCGGCAGAGCACGAGGATGGCATCTGGGCCGTCGAGTGGACGGTCAAGGACCAGGTCGTCAGCGCCTCGGGTGATGGCAGCCTGAAAGTCTGGTGAGCTCACTCTCTTCCTTCTGACTTGGTCGATCGAGCTACACAGCTGCGAGCTGGCTAGTAAGGGACGTCGGTCGAGCTGCAGGGAGCTGACGCTTCATCGCTGCTCTCCAGGGACCTCGATGGCAAGCTCACCAACGAGGCTGCCCCGCAGCACCCGCTCGGCATCGTCTCGCTCTCGGTCGCGCCTTCGGGCCGAACCGCGCTCGCGAACTCGCAGGACGGGACGACGATGCTGCACACTCTCGACGGCTCGGGCCCAGCGGCGGTCCATCAGTCGTTCCTCGAGCACGTCGGTCGGCAGGACGGCCAGAACTTTGCGACGGCCGACGATGAGCCGAGCGTCAACCGGACGACATGGGCCGTCTCACTCCACCCAGACGAGAAGGTCTTTGCGGCGTGCGGTGCCGGCGGCAAGATTGGCATTCGCTCGGCCGTCCCGACAGAGGGCGACGACGGCGACCGTTTCGGCAAGCTCGTGCGCGAGCTCGAGACTGGCCGCGAGAAGTTTGGCCTAACGGTCAAGTTTGTACGTCGCCCTGGCATACAACGGCCGCCCTTTGCCAGGCCGACCGACTGAGATGCCATCTCCCGTACTCCTCTGCAGAGCCCAGACGGCCGCACCGTCGCCCTCGCGTCCGAGAACGGCCAGGTCTTCATCTTTGATGTCGAGAGCGGCACACTGCGCAACACCTATTCGTCGCACAATGTCGCCGTCCGCGCGTTGACCTGGAGCCCAGACAGCCAGGTCGGTCGTCCGCGTGATCTCGCACCGCTTTGGGGCCCGAAACTGACGAAACTTGGCCTCTGCAGTTCCTCTACTCTGGCTCGGACGACAAGTCGATCGTCCTGCACGACGTCCGATCGGCGCCATCGGCCTCGGCGCTGCAGCACGGCCAGAAGTCGGGCGTCGCGACGCTGACCGGCCACAGCTCGTGGGTGCTCTCGCTCTCGGCCTCGATGTCGTCGACGCACTCACTCCTCTCTGGCTCGGCCGACAAGACGGTCAAGGTCTGGGACGCCCGTGCCGGCGGCAAGGGTGGCGAGAAGGGCGGCTGCGTGGGCACCTTTGGCGAGGCGGCCGAGGTCTGGGGCGTGGCCTGGCGGCCGTATGAGGCCAACCAGGCCGAGGTCGCTAAGCGTTTCGTCAGCGCCGGCGACGAGCGCGCTGTCCGGTGCGTCTACCGTCTGCTTCTGATTACACCCTACTGCGCCCGAAGGGCTGACGCTCTGTGTCGCTCCCTTCGTCTTCCAGTTGGTGGAGGGCGGCTGGCACGGAGCAATGATTATGATTCCCTACCTGCCGTCGCTGCGGACGTCAGAATCCGCAGTGTGCCTTGGGGAGGGGTGCGAGTGTACGGAGGGGGCACATGAACGGGAATCACAAGTGGGCGGAAAGGGTGGGGATGGACGATGACGGCGAGGAGAGGGGAGGGTGCTCTGTCGAATCGGCGGAAGGCGATGGCTGTCTGGAAGATCGCTCGCTACGAGGTTTCGCGTCTCGTTGCAGTCACAAGCGTACGCTTGTTGCGAGGTCCGCGCGAGCGAGAAGGATGGCGACCGGCGGGCCGACAGGCCACCCCGGGCCATCAACGTCCGCGCTCTCGTCCTCCCTCTCTCCTCTCTCCTCCAAGCCTCTAGCCCAGCCAAGCCAGCAGCCAGCTCGCAGTCACCCACTCACATGGGGCAGCAGGGCGTCGAATGGAGAGCGAACATTATCAGCAGCGGATCATCGCATGCGTTTGCGAGTCTCAGAGAGGTCGCTGCCGAGCTGTCAGGAACGGCAGCCCTCGTAAGGGCGATCGAAACAAGGCGAGGTCGCAAAACGCATTGCCTAATGGGGGACAGAGGGCGCAGGGCGAATCGCCAAAAAGTGATCGTACCGTGACTCGAACACGGGTATCCAGCGTACTGAGGTGAACCACAAGCTGGCGCTCTAACCACCTAAACTATACAATCATCCAGACAAAGCTGATTTGTTGTGTTTGCAACAGAAGCAAAGTATATATAACCATTTATACAAGATCAATAGGTTGGAGATCCGACTTCGTACGCAAGCCGGAGAGACGAGCTCCAGAAATTTGGCAAGCCATTCAGGCACTTCTCATCCTTCCCGCTTCCGATGTTCGGCCAGTGACATCCTACGCCTGAGCGGTCGCAGGCCTGCCTGCGACGAGCTCGAGCAGAGATCGAGCGGCTGCGCGGTTTTGGGTCCGACGATGGCGCAAGCCGGCCGGCCGCGCGAGCTTTCGTTTCGGCTGCCCGGCCGCCCCTGTCGTTCGCTCGCTCCCCTTACCAACCGACCGCTCGCTCAGTCAGACTCCGCCGACCGATCCTTCTCGCACGACACACGGACCAGGACCAGGAACGAATCGCTCAAGAACGGCCCCAACAATCGTCGTCGAAGCCCTTCTCGTCCACTCAACCACCAGCCCTCACCTCTCTCCGCGCACGCCGACTACTCAGCCCTCCACTTTCCAACCTCGGGCCGACGACCCCTCGCCCGCTCGACTCCCGTTCGCCATGGCCTCGCACTCTGACTCTGAAGCGTCCACCTCGTCCGCCGGCTCTGCCGCCCCCGCGCCGCTCTTCACCGAACAGCAGCTGCTCGACATCAATGCCGAGCTCGCCGGCCAGTCGCCGCAGGCCATCCTCGCCTGGGCTATCGACACCCTGCCCGCTGGCGCCCTCTGGCAGACGACGGCCTTCGGCCTGTGCGTCCCTTCTGGCTAGTCTCTGCGGCGTCGTCTGGAATCTTTGGCTGACCGATCCTTCTGTGCCGACCTTCTCTGTGCTGGCTGCAGGACCGGCCTTGCCTCGCTCGCCATGATCTCGGATATCTCGCTCGCCCGTGACGAGACGCACCTCGTCCCGCTCATCTTCCTTGACACGCTCCACCACTTCCCGGCGACGCTCGAGCTCGCTCAGCGGGCTTCTGAGCGGTATCTGGCCGACCTGCATACGTTCCGGCCACTTGGCAAGGACGGCAAGGAGCTGGAGACCGCCGAGGCCTTCGAGGCGCAGTACGGCCCACGACTCTGGGAGACTGAGGAGGACATGTACGACTACCTCGTCAAGGTGCGTCGCTTGCGCCGACGTCATCGATTGACGACCGACCCCTTGGAAGAGCTGACCGTTCTGCCCTGCATCTTTCCAGGTCTAGCCCTCGCACCGGGCCTACTCGACGCTCGGCGTCCGCGCCGTCTTGACTGGCCGTCGGCGCTCGCAAGGCGCCGAGCGTGCCGCGCTGCCGATCGTCGAGGTCGACTCGACTGGTCTCATCAAGATCAACCCGCTGATTGAGTGGGGCTTTAAAGACGTCAAGGCGTACATCGACGAACAGTGCGTCTGCGAGGGGGACTGCTGTACCTGCGTGATGCTCGGGTGCTGACCGCAGCCGCTTCTCTACACAGCGAGGTGCCGTACAACGCGCTGCTCGATGCCGGCTACAAGTCGATCGGCGACTGGCACTCGACCGCGCCGCCGACGGCCGCGACCTCGGCTGCTGGCTCGGGTACGGCGACGCCGGCTTCGGATGCCGACGAGCGCTCGGGCCGGTGGGCGGCCAAGCAGGGTGCCAAGACTGAGTGCGGCCTCCACAAAGACTACTTCAAGATGAAGCGCCAGTTTGAGAAGCGCGTCCGCGAAGAGGAGCTCCGCCAGGCCGACGACCGCAAGGACGGCTCCGAGCCGATCGGCGACCTCGACGCGACCGCCCCGACCGATGGAGGAGTCGTCGTCGACGCCCAGTAGCCGCTCTCTTCCCTCTCATCATTATAGACAGACCCCTCCGGCGGGTAGATCTCGGCTCTCGATGTTGTATCGCTCTGTTCGTTCAGGTCGATTTGTGCAAGCGTTGGATATCGTGAAAGCAGTCGAGATGTCGACGCGGAGAAGAGCTTCTCGGTCGGAGCGTCTGCCCACGACACCGAGCCCCGCTGCGGCAGTCTAACCCCTTTGTCCAAAGCACGAACCGTAAGTCCGGTCAGGGGAATGCTGCGGCGACAAACAAGCGCATGTCAATCAGTCGCCGGCAGTCTTTTCGGCCTGTGTACAATGTCGGATCTTCTCCCTTTCATCCTTGCTTGTATATACCCTGCCTCCGTAATTCACCTCAATTCGCTGGATCTGACGCTGGTGACATAGAAAGCCAAAAAGAAACTGCCCCATGCGGGCTTGAACCGTAGACCTCTCGATTGCGTGATAACAGTCGAACGCTCTACCAACTGAGCTATAGGGCATTTGATGCTCACAAGACTTACAGTAGAATTATATTCCCTCTCATCCATAACCAAGCGACGAGACTGCAGCGGCTGGCGAAGCATGGCGAGACTCCCAACAGCGCAGCTCCCCTGAGGCACCCCTGGCAGGACAGGCCGATCTTAAGGCGTCTTAAGCGTAACGCGTTGGAGTTGGCCCCCGTCTGTCATCCAATCGACGCAACGGATTGCCTCAATTCATGGTCCTGTCGCTCGCAACATCTGAGGTCTTGTCCCGGAGACGGAAAGGAAAGCAATGTCTGACGTCGAGATGCCTACTCAAGCAAGGCTGACCACAGCGCGGAGGTCTCGTTAGTTCTCGCTAGTCCTCGATCGGGAAGAGGTGCTTGCTCAGGATCTTGTTGAGGGTAAACATCTGGGCGTGGGAGGACGTAAGCAGTCGGCTCTAGGATCTGAAGCGTACTTAGTATCGGGAAGCAGGTGCCAGGCGGTTAACGTACGTGCACGCGCGGCGTCTGAAAGACGGCTGTCAGAAGGGGGTCGCCCTCGCAGACGATGTACCGCTTGTCGGCCGGGTCCTGAGGCGTAACGATTGGCCGGTCAGCGAAAGGGTCCTTCAACAAGATTGCCCGACTTGAGGGTGACGGACCTGCAGATCTCGCGCCTTGACATATTCCCAGAGCCGCTTGACCGTCTGCGGCCGCGAGAGCTACCAAGGGTGATCGAGGTCGGCACCGGTCAGCAGGCGTCCTTGGCCAATCGTACGACGGAGGCAAGGCCGCACCTGCGTTTCGCCGGCCATGAGCTGCGACAGCGCCGGGCTCAGCGCCATCTCCTTGTTGAACGCGCCTCCTCGGGGCTGGCCCGACGACGTCTTGGCCGCCTTCTTGGCCCGCGGCCGCTCGTCATCGTCATCATCGCTGTCGTCGTCGTCCGAGCTCGCAGCCCTTCGCTTGCTCTTGCCGGTTGGCGCGGCATCGTCCGAGTCGACGACCGTGTCCTCCGACTTGAACTTGCGCGCTGCCGACGCCTTCTTGGCCTTCTTGCCTCCGGTCGACGACGAGCCGACCCGGTCGGCGCTGCGGCCGCCGCGCGTCGTGTGCGCGTTGAGCTCGTCCGACAGCCGCTGGGCGAGCATCGCGTCCGAATCGGGCTCGCGCTTCGTCTTGGGCTTCTTCGTCTTTTCGCGCTTAGACGACGTCGCCAGCGGCTGGGGGAGCGACGAAGGCGGCGGGCCGGAGGGCGAGGCCGAGTAGGCCGGTCGAGAAGCGGTCTTGGACGTGGACGGCGGCGATGCAGACGGCGCGTCGGCCGAGTCTCGAAGCTCATCGAAGAGCTCAGCAATCTTTCGGACAAGTTTGACGAGCAGTCAGCAGCCGGAAGCAGCCGGGTGTCAAGCCCCCCTATGGCTGCGCGAGTCGGCCCGAGCTCAGGCCCTTCCGCAGTGGGGGGGGGGGGGCAGGCTGT
>Ga0308160_10001249_pt1 | contig 37404 bp, 48 predicted proteins | sample PhyFR1_FD_201036 | JGI IMG/M metagenome (GOLD analysis project Ga0308160, IMG submission 201036) | Phyllosphere microbial communities from UC Gill Tract Community Farm, Albany, California, United States - DLSLF.R1 | ecosystem: Host-associated > Plants > Phyllosphere > Unclassified | place: USA... | reverse complement strand
GCTGATCCGCCGTCATCGTAGGATGGATGGGACCGGGGCCAGCCCCTGTCGGCCGACGTGGCGCAATTGGTAGCGCAACGCTCTTGTAAAGCGTAGGTTACGGGTTCAAGTCCCGTCGTCGGCTCCATTTGGCCCCGTGATTCCGCGGAAGTTGAGAAATCAGCTTCGGGAATCGCGGGGCCATTCGTTATTTACTCGTGGTTTTCGTCGCGAAGGACTGCAGGATTGCAGTGGCATCGGGGCCCTCGTGGCGCTGCTGGACGTAGTGGCTGTTGGTCACCTGTTCCGACGAATGACCGAGCTGATCCTTGGCAGCGCCCACGCCGAGCTGATCCCGAAGAACGGTCGCTACCGCCTTGCGGAACGCGCGAGGCATGACATCCGACCACTCGGTCCCCTGCAATGATCCCCGCCACTGGGTCCGAAAATTGTTCGGAGACCGGAAGGTGCCCGTCGAGGACGGGAAGACGAACTCAGAGTGCGAGTTCAGGCGCCGCTCGAGCAGCATCTCCGCGGCGAAGGGCGGCAGCTTGAGCACACGGCGAGAGGTGTCCGACTTCGGCCACTCTTGAACCGCGAGTCGACCGTCGAGCCCGAGCGCGACCGTTCGTTCGATTGAGACAGTGGGGGGATCGGCGGCGAGATCCAGATGCCTCCACTCGAGCGCGAAGAGCTCGCCGGTCCGGGCGCCGGTGGCAGCGAGCATGCGCGCGACGTCGAACAGATCGGTTGTCCGTCGCGCGCCGCGGCCATCGACGCCCGCGTCCCACGCTCGTAGATGGGCGAGCACGGCTTGTGCATCCCTGCTGGTAGGCGCGGCCACACGGTTCCGGGTCATCTCGATTGTCCCGACGTCGCGGACGGGGTTAGACCTGATGGCTCCATGACGGGTCGCAAGCGCGAACATCTGGGAGAGGACCACGCGTGTGAGCTTGGCCGTGCTCGGCCCGCTGGACTTCGCGAGTGCCTTGAGGAATCGGTCAAGTCGCGGCACTGTGGCCTCGTTTAAGCGCACGTCACCGAGTCCGCGCACGATGTGCTTTGCGACAATCTCGCGGTACTTGACGATGGTTCCGGGGGAGAGGTCGCGCTCCGCGGTCTCCGCGAGCCAAAGCTTCGCGAGGAGCGCGACGCGGGATTCGCCCGTGAGGTCATCGCCGGCCGGAGCTAGTCGATCCTTGAGTGCCTGCACGAGAGCACGTTCCGCGGCAGCGGGTGTGGAGCCCTGGCGCTGCATCGGACGAGTTACGCCGTCGCTGTCTCGGTAGTAAGCGACGGCAGTGGGTTTACCTCCAACAGTTGTGCGGCGGATCCGGCCCCACGTTTCGAGCACTAATGGGGGTCGAGCCATCACTCGCCCCGGTACTCTTCGACGTCGCTGCCATCGTCGCCCGCGTCCGGGTCGCCCTCCATATAGATGAGGCGGTACGTCTTGCCGTCTTCGCCAGTTTCCAGTTTTGAGCGATGGTTCGAGCCGACTGGAGCCCCTGACTCATCGATAATCGGACCCACAACTGTGTGTGCGACTCGCCTGGGGTCTTCGCTGGCAGGTCGACGGCTGGATGAGCGGTCGAGCGTGGGGTCGTCTTCCAGCGCAAGGACCACGCGGCGGCGTATTTCCTCGATCCGTGCCTCGACGTTCGGTGGGACTCTCAGACCGTTCCAATCCCACATGCCGCCGGGCACGCGCTGCAAGAGGTCCCGGTAGTCGTCGATGAGGTCTTGCACGTACGCGCGGTAGAAGTCGTCGCTTAGCATCTCCGCAGAGACGCCAAAGCTATGAAGCGGGCCGTCGGAATGCCGAACGGACCCCCGAGCATCCTCCGCCGCCTTGGCAGCAAATGCGCCTCTGTCTGACCTGGCATCCTCGATCGCTTGCACCTGCTTGAGTGAGCCTTCGGCCCTGAGCAGAGACGTCATCAACGCGCGCGCGTCGTTGGGGATCTGAAGCCCGTGCCATGCGTTCTCGGGCGCGTAAATCGAAGTCGCGAACAGGTACTCGACGTTCGTCAGGCCGGCGTATCCGTCAGCAAGACCTTCCAGCGCGACCGGCTCGAAGGGGCTGGACATATCGACGAGAAGGGCGATGGGGGAGACGTCAAGCCCGCTCGCAACGAGGGCAAGTTCGGTGGCGGTTAGGTCTCGTTTCCGTCCGCTCTCGACGTTGGCGATCACACCACGCGTGATGTCCGAGCTGGGGATCGATTCCGCCAGCTGCTCTGCCGTCATGCCGCGCCACCGTCGAACCGCGGCGAGGCGTCGGCCAACGAGACTAACCGACTTCTTTGGAGCCTCATCTTGTGTCATAACTGCACTCTACATCGATACGGTGCGTCGGTGTTGCACTTTCTCGTGACCAGACGTATGGTGACTGCACAAGCGCAGTAACCGCACTAACGCCCAGTTGAATGTGCAGTTTTGACACAATGACGTTGCTTGCCTGAGCGTCCACATTCAATCGGGCCAGACCGAACGGAACCCCATGGCACGCCCGAGCCCCATGTTGACTCTGCCGGAAGCAGCCGCCTACCTGAGGGTGAGCGAACGCACTCTCTACGACTGGCGGTGGAAGAGGAAGGGACCACCCGGCATCAAGGTCGGATCGCTCGTTCGATACCTGGTCGCCGACCTCGATGAGTGGCTAGGCGTCGGAGCCGCGAGCTCCGACCAGCAATGACCCGCAAAGAAAAAGCCTCGGAAGCTGCGCCAACAGCCCCGAGGCAGAAACCGCAACCCTCGCAAGAAAGAAGCAGATCTATGACCACCACTATGCCACAAGCAGAGTCCGCGAACCAGAGACCGGTCGAGGACACTTCAGTGCACGGGATGATCGACCTCACGGCCCAGCTGCAGGGCCAGATCCAGAACGTGTACGACGAGATGGACGGTCCGAGCGATCGTGTCATTGGACACCAGCTGCCTGCACCGGACCCCGAGTTCGACATGATCCACGTGAGTGATGACGTCCCGTTCAGCGGATGCGTTGGACCCTGGATCGTCGAGTGCGACACCGGGGCATGTCACCTTGATGCCGGCGAGGCCGTCGCCTACGCCGCCGCCATGTCCACAGCCGCGCGCCAGGCTCGCATCCTCAACGCTGACGGCTGCGTCGTGTCCGTCCCCGACGAGGGCCGGTTCAAGCAGGGCACAGGGGAGGGGAAGCCATTCGCCGTGGCTCGCATGATCGAGGTCGGCCAGCCCGATCGGTTCATCCACGCACGAGACGTCACCAGTGATCACCCGCTCGAGTCCCGTCAGGCCGGGTACGCGTGGTGCAACGACGGCTTCGGCTTCATCTACTGCGGCACCTACGAGTGGTTCGGCGAGGAGATCGTCGACGGCGCTCGCCGTGTGCTCCTCAAGGAGGTGCCCCGTGGGTAGGCAGTGGAAGGCCGGTAGCAAGACGCCAGTGGTCGGCAAGCCGTACGCGCAGTGGAAGCTGCGAGAGATCGACCCGCCTGAGCGGGTGAAGAGCAAGCACATCGTGCCACTCACCGATCGCGACGAAGGTGACGTCTGGGAGTACATCGCGGTCATCGTGTTCGTGCCGATCCAGTCGGAGGTCTGGGTGCACTTCGCGCCAGGAGCCACCGACGACGACCGGCGCACCGCATGGGCACACGCGATCCAGCTGCGTGACTCGGCCGAGACGCTCGACTCATGCTCCCCGATCGAGCTTCCCGGACAGGGGACCGTCTACGAGTCGACCATCGGCTACCGCGTGCACGGTACACGCTGCACGGTCGTCGGCTGCCAGACGTACAACAGCTGGCACGTGGGCGAGAACCACAACGCAGACCACGTCGCAGAGGACATCCGAGCCGAGGGCTACCGGGTGCGTCTGGTGCTCCGCTACGGCGATTGGGTCCCCGAGATCACGCTCGCAGCGCATCGTCTCGACACCGCCGTCGAGGCGGCAGCCCTAGCCACTGACATCGAGTGGCTCATGCAGGCCCGACGCAAGCTCAGCGCGGCCGGCATCTCTCGTCCAATCAGCAACTCGTCCGAAGGGACAGCAGCATGACCGCACCAGTCCAGTCGACCCCGCTCGACACGTTGAAGCAGACAGCCAAGCTCGTCGAGGACCTGCTCGACATCATCATCGACGACTTCGGTGGGAAGTACGGCGTTGACGATGACGACGAGGCGTACACGATCGCCGATTCGATCTCGATGGTGCTCACGAAGGCGCTCGCCGAACACATCCCCGGCATCAGCTGGAACCAGGACGTCGCGATGCGCTCGTACGACAACGACGCAGCACGGCAGGCCGTGCAGACGTTCGACGACGGTACGCCTATCTGGCGTCTCATGGATCACGGCGGGTTCGTCAGCTACTACTACCCGCGCCGCGACGGCAGTCCCGTGGAACACGCCCAGCGCATGGCCGCGCTCCACGTCGGAGAGAAGAGTCGCCACCTGCACGCAGTGACCCCGCCGCCCGACACGGGGGAGCACACCGTCGAGCCGGAAGGGAACTGGACGGGCGCGGAGACCATCGACAACATCGAGACCGCCGTGCAGCGCCTCAACGCCGCAGCAGAGCCCACCAACGCCAGCCAGCACGTCGAGGTCATGGCCGGCCTCGCAGAGTGGGAGTTCGACGCTGAGGCGCTCGCCGCAGTCGGCATCTCAGACGAACGTGTCGCCCGGGATCTGGTCAACCTGCTCCACGCTGCGACCCACGCCGTTCGCGGCGACGTCGACCCGAGCATCATCGTGCAGTCCGTTGGCATCATCGGCGGTCGCATCGCTCACCGCATCGCGGGGGTGGATCGTTGAGCTACAAAGCAACCGGGTGGGCGTACGACCTCCCTATCTCCGGCCCTCGTAAGGGCGTCCTCGTCGTCCTCGCTGACATGGCGGATGAAGCGTTCTCCTGCTACCCGGGGCAGCAGAAGATCGTCCACATGTCCGGGTTCTCCGAGAAGACCGTCCGGCGTGCTCTCGCGTCGCTTGAGGAGGACGGACTGATCTCGCGGGAGCAGCGTCACGGCCGGAACGGGTACCGGACGAGCGATCGCTACATCCTCCACGTCGATGTTCGCCTACCGGTCACAGAGCCCACTGGTCAGAGTGCCCAGCGGTCAGAGAGTCCGAGCCTACCGGTCACTCTGTCCCTGCCTACCGGTCAGAGTGACCGGGCAGAGGAACCATCAGTAGAACCACTAGATGAATCACCAGACTTGCGCATCGATGTTCCGGTGCGCAGAACGACCGAGCAGATGTTCGAGGAGTTCTGGACGGTGTGGCGGCACAAGAAGTCGAAGCTTGCCGCACTCAAGGCGTGGACCTCGACGCTCAACACGGTGAAGCCTGCCGAGCGTGAGGCGTTCGCCGACCGGATCATCGGAGTGGTGCCTGCGGCGTTCGAGCAGTGGGTGGAGATTGAGAAGCGTCCGAAGAGCAAGATCCCGTACCCGGCGACGTGGTTGCGGGCAGGCAGCTACGACGACCCGATCGAAGAGGTCGAGTCAGTTGACACTCCCGACCCGTGGGCTGGCAAGCGACGGTTCGGCGGTCGCAATGGATGACGCGCAGAGCACCGCCGCTACCCGCATCCTCCACGCCGTCCTCAGCTCAGGCGGACGCGCGCTCGACGACCTGACGCTGACGGCCGACGACTTCGATCTGGTCGAGCACGAGGCGATCTACTCGGCGATGCTCGAGATGCGCGCGGCTGGGCGGACGGTGTCGCAGGAGGCGCTGAGCCTGCGACTCCCGAAGCACGCTGACACCATCTGGTCGCTCGACTCGGCTTACGCCGCGTCGGTGTCGGTGGATCACTACGCCGAAATCCTGTCGCACAAGTCGCTCGTGCGTCGTCTGCGGGCTGTCGGGGCGGGGCTGTCTGGTCTCGACACGACCATGACGCCGGACGAGCTCGTGGAGTACGCACGCGGCAAGGTAGACGCCGCTGTGGGCGCTCAGGCGACCCGCCCGGTGGAGTTCATGCCGGAGCTGTGGGACGAGGCGCTACAGCCGGACGTCGAGGGCACGGTGGGTTCCTTCCTGCCGTCGCCGTGGCCGGCGTTCGATGCTGCGACGGGAGGGTTCCGCCGCGGCGGCTTGTACATCTTCGGCGCCCGCCCTGGTGTCGGCAAGACGGTCGTCGCGCTGAACATCGCGATGAAGCTCGGCAACTTCGGTGTCGTCGCGTACTCGTCGCTCGAGATGGGGCGTGACGAGTTGACCCGTCGGGCGATCGCCGCTCACGCTGACGTCGACATTGAGGCGATCGAACGCCGCACGCTGAACCAACAGCAAGTCGCGATGGTCGCGGCCAGCCGGCGCACGTTCCAGAGTCGCGTCGCGATCGACGACCGGGCGCACATGGTCGGACCGGCGCACGTCCGCCAGTTCGCCCGCACCGTGTCCAGGCGCGGCGAGCTGTCCGCGATCATCGTCGACTACCTGCAGCTGATGGACGTACGCGGCAACGCGGACCGGCGGGCGAAGGTGACGGACTTCTCCCGGCAGCTCAAGGTGCTCGCGAAGGATCTCAACGTTCCTCTCATCGCCCTGTCACAGCTGAACCGCGACTCGGAGAAACGGATGGACAAGCGTCCGCTGATCTCCGAGCTCCGCGAGTCCGGGTCGATCGAGCAGGACGCAGACATGGTCGTGCTCCTGTCGCGTGAGGAGCAGCAGTTCGGGGAAGAGATCATCCTCGACATCGCCAAGTACCGGCAGGGCGCACAAGCCGTTGTCACCCTCGGGTGGCGTGGAGACCGTGCCCGCATCGACGACTACAGCCCGGCGGGATACGCCAACTCATGAACCCTTCACAGAACGGACAGCACATGACCGACACCATGTTCGAGACCGAGGAGCAGGCGGCGGTTCGCGTCCAGGCGTTCCGCCTTCGCCGTGCCTTGGAGGAAGCACCTGAGCAGGTGGCTTTCGTCCACGGCCTAGCCATTTCTGGCAAGGGTGAGGTGGGGGAGACGCTACGGGAGTGGTCGGCGCCGATGCGGATCAGTGCCGCAGACGCCGCGGACGAGACCTTCGCGCAGCTTGTGAACCTCGTCGCCTACCTCGCTGAAGATCTCAACATCCCAGCGCCCGCCGCGAACGCGTTCGCTTGGCGCAACCGGAAGGACATCCAGGGTTTCCGCGCCGGCACCACCTCGGAAGGAGCTCGTCTGCTGACGCATCTGCACACGGCGTGGGTGCTGATCAACTCTGAGCAGATCGCGCGCCACCCGCAGTACGCGCAGTTCGCGAAGGACACCGTCGGGTTCCTCTGGGATTTGCGGTCGCAGTACCCGATGACCGACCGGAAGCCCCGTGATGTGTTTCCTCGGCCCTGCCCGACCTGCGATGAATGTGCGGTAGGTGCTGAGTGGGGTGACGGGGACGCCGCTGATGTGACCGTGTCTTGCTCACACTGTGGCGAGACGCTGCCATCAGCCTCGTTTCGGCAGATCCTCGCATCGCTAGGCCACATCCACCGCTGGCGAGGAACAGGGGAGAAGGTCGACGGTCGCCTCCTGTTCGTGTGCGGTCCAGATGGTCACGACCGGTGCGGTGCTAACGGAATCGAGGGCCGACCAGGGTCTGACCGTCATGCTGTCGTGGAGTTGCCAGCGTCCAGTGGGTCTAGTCATGGGCGATTCTGAGTACCTCAGCATGCGTGACGCCAGCGCGCGGGTGAAGCGTTCACGCCGTACCATCCGCAGATGGATGGCGCAGGGCATGCCGTTCGTCCAGTTTCAGGGCCGGAAGTACATAACGCTCGAGGATCTCCTGTCGACCTACCGAGGGAAGCTGGAGTCAAACCCGGCCCATCAGCAACGTCTCCGGAGACTGCAGCGGGAGAGGTCCTAGAGCACGGCCGAACCAGGCTCGCGTGGGCCGGCGGCGTTGCCGGCTCCGGGGGATCCGGAGTTACATCCCGCTCGTCTGACGCGGCGACCTGCGGGGAAGGTATTGGAACGTCCGACTCAATTGTTGGCATCTCGCAATATGATCGGAGCGTGACCGTGTTCGACGCCCCTTCGAGATGCAGCTCTCGGAGCTCGGTCGCGTTCCGCTGGTACGGCTTCCCGGCTGCCCCGACTGGGCAAGACCTCGACGTGGCGACAGAAGCCTTCATGATTGCGATCTCTCCGCCGGGCCGCGTCTGGAACCCCTGGACGAGCACCATGGTCCGGCGCGAGTTTCGCAAGCGGGTCGAGGCTGGGCAGCGCGGCGAGCTCAAGCCGGTGTCGGAGGTCAAGCACGTGGATGAGCGGAATCCTCCGCCACTCTACGAGATCCGCTGGCAGGACATCGCTGTGACAACCGTCGTGGACGGCAGCAAGACATTCGGCGAAGTCCTCGTGAGGATGTATCACTCAGAACCGGTTGGCATGCCGTCCCACTTCATCGGGCACCACATCCACGAGAAGCACGTCGACGTTGCCGACATCAACGGAGCTCAGGACGAGGAAATCGCCATCGCCAAGAAGTTCTACGACGCTGGCGAACCTGGGAACTGGGGAATTGCGTAGCCCGGGCTCACTGTATAGAGTCAAATCTATGAACGCCGACATCGGGCACCTCGAGCGCCTAGCAGACGATCTCATCGACGGGCATGCTGACCTCCTCACCAACCTGGTTGCGCTGCGCAAAAAGCATGGCCTCACTCAGGCGGAGGTCGCCGAACGGATGGGCGTCAGCCAGCCGACTGTGGCCGCCTTCGAGCGCTACGACGCAAACCCGAAGCTCAGCACCATTCGCCGCTATGCCCTTGCGGTGGGCGCCGGTATCACCCATGACGTCGCGGACCGCTGCTGCGATACGACGGACGCTAAGTTCGACAGCATCACGAAGACGTCTTCGACTCGTTGGCACAATCCGCGGGCCGGCATGTGGGGCGGATTCGCGTACCGCTTCGTGACCGAGTCCGACCAGGAACTCGTGGGATCTGACCGTGGCTGACGCCACCCCAATCTCGCTGGAAGACCTCGTTGAAGACACCGATCTGATCGGTATCTCCACGTTCCAACTCGCCGCCGAGCGTGTAGATGAGCCGTCAGAAGTCGACGACGGCGCGGAACTCGATCCGACCCACATTCTGCACATAGATACTCGCGAGGATGGCTCAGGCTTTCGCGTCAAGGTCGAAACGCAGATCGAGATGCCAATCGGTCGCATCGTCGCGACGGTCGGAGCTGCCTACCAGCTGAACACCCTCAACATGTCGGCGATTGACCGTGAGATCTTGATGGGCTTCGTCAACAATGTCGCGGTTATGACGCTCATCCCGTACATCAGACAGGCCATCGGTGACATCACGCTTCGCGTGTTCGACTCCGCCCTTCTGATGCCCATGATGAAGCGCGGTGAACTGTGGTTTGACGAGGGCCCGGATGCGACTGCGACAGATCCCGCCGACAGCGAAGACGTCGAACCCTAAGCAGTCGCGCAGCGAAGGCGTAGCGTCGACGTCCTCGCCCGCGTACCAGGCTTGCCCCAAGCTGCTGGAGGGCGAGCCGGCGCAATCACATGATCTGCCCATGTGGATCGCGCGGTCCACGATGTCTCAGAAGATTTTCGGGTGGCGGCTTGACACGGTTCCGTTGTCCCCCCACAGATAGAAACTAGGCACCATCATCAGAACAGTCGCCCGCCCTCTGGGTGATCTCCGTGTTCCCAGCCGGATTGGCGTCGAGCCAAAACACTAACTGTTCCGCGGGTAGTGCGGGATGCGGAATGGTCAAGGGTCCGGGCCATCTCTAGCACTGCCTTGGAGTCAAGCCAGACTCGATTGGGTGCCTAGATCCGGGCAGCTTCGACACCGTTGCGAGATCGTCGGGAGGGTGTCTGCCATGATCGGGACATGGCGAAGAACTGGCTGTACGGCCCGAAGGTCCAGCGTGACATTGGTGAGCAACCGCTCTGGGTGCGTGCGACGACCATTGATATCGAGACGATCGCCGACCTTGCCGACCTCGTGGAGCTCCGTGTACCGGGCTCCGCCGTCCAGATATCGGTCACCGACCGCATGCAGACTCGCGGACGGGATATCTCTCGCGAGGATCTCGCCGGGCTTGATGCGAGTGACAGGAGCAACCTCATGTTGACCGCAGCTCGGCCAACAGAGGCCACTTTCCTCAATCTGTTCATCAGTCGCTCGAGCCGCCTGGCCATCTGGGTCCAGCCCATCTATTCTGCCGAGGAGCCAATCGCGGCCTCGAACCTTCTCGCTATGGAAATCGCGGAGAAGATCGCGAACAACGGTACGCCGATCTTCATCTGGCGTCGCGTCCTGAGTGTCCTCCCCTACGTTGGTCTCTTGGCCCTCGCGTTGGCCTGGTTCAGCGCCGAGCTCGTCACTCGCATGCCCCTGCCTCTGCATTTGGCTGGATGGCTCGCAGTCCTTTTTGCAGCGTTCGTCGCCCGCAACATCAGCCGCGAAAACAACGCTCGCCTCGCATCCTCGATGACCGGCATTTATGTTCGCGAAGAGTCGCGAGAACAGACTTCTGCTCGGCGGGCAGACACCCGGATGAACATCAAAGTTGCAGCTATCACCGCACTGATCTCTATCCCGACTACGGTCCTCGTCACCCTCCTCACCACTGGGTTGTAACCACACCGCGTCGTGTCGGCGTCACAATATCCACGACGCCGGAACGATCATCAACCTTGAGGTTCCGAACGCTCCGGTCCCGGGTGCCCTTGGCCTTACCGCGGGCACCGCTCGCCCGTCCGGATCGTAAGCACCTCGGTTGCGAAACGGTCCAAGCCCGAAGCAACAGACGAGAACGCCCCGATCGGAAAGTCTGGCCGGGGCGTTCGTCAGGCGCCGTCTACTTGTCGACGTGCAGCCCGCCCACCTGTGCGCCACCAGCGGCAGCGCGATAGGCGATCGCAGCGTCGCGCAGCATTGCTGCGGTGGCTGGGCCTGGCGAGCCACCAGCAGCCTTCGCGATCTTCTGAACTGCGTCGAAGATCGCCTCCTGCGCATCGGCTTGTGCCATGTCTACTTCCTTCCGTATCGCCCCCCACCCTGTGTGACGGTGACCAAACCATAGCGGCACCCTGCGACCAGGGCGCGCGCCTGGCCAGGCATCTGCTCGTAGAACGTGAGCAGGATATTGAGACACCCCGGGGGTAGCCACATGCCATGGGAGAACAGCCGCCCCACCCACGTACCACCCCGCATCCGCGATGCCTGCCTCAAGCGCGACGCACACCAATGCACCGCGATCATGCGAGACAACACCAGGTGCACCGAGACAACGAAGCTCGAAGCAGCACACCTCAACCAGTGGCAACCAAGCGAACGCATCACCGTCGACGACGTCCGCACACTCTGCCACTGGCACCACAACAGAGAGACACAAGCCCAAGCAGCAGCAGCCCGTCGCAAACGAGGGACAGCCCGCATGCCCCGCGAGAAACACCCCGGCCTGCGCTGACAGCCGAGCAACACCACCCCGACCACCCCCTCCCCCCGGGTCACAGGAGCGCGGAGAGTTGCTGTAATCCTTCCTGGCTACGGGTCTGGGGGTTTTGGGGTGCTGGTGGCTGAGATTCGCTTTCACGGCTTCTGACCGAAACGGTTGGGGGTCTTCACCCGAAACGGGAGATGCAGTCATGGCAGGTAGAGGTCCAGCGCCGAAGGATCCGTCGAAGCGTGCTCGCACGAACAAGGATGTGATCCAGCTTCGGGTTGTTGAGGTGCAGCCGGTGGAGCAGCCGGAGTTGCCGTCGTTCTCGATCATGGTCACGGTCGATGAGCAGTTGGTGACGCAGGAGTTCGAGTGGCCGGCGATGACGCAGGACTGGTGGGCGATGCTTGCTCATCACCCGTTGGCGAAGGAGTTCATCGAGACGGACTGGTCGTATCTGATGGAGACTGCTCGTCTGCACGCTGAGTTCTGGATGGGCAAGTTGTCCCTCGCTGCGGAGCTTCGTCTTCGTGAGGCGAAGTACGGGTTCACTCCGGAGGATCGCGCACGGTTGCGGATCCAGTTCGCCCAGGCGACTGAGGCTGAGGTGTCGGTGGCGTCGAAGGTTCGGAGCTCCCGTGAGCGGTTCGGGAGCATCTCGCTCCCCGATGAGTTGGAAGCCTGATGCCGTGGCGACCGCTTGACGGTGAGTTGTTCCCGACTCTCGGGTACCACGTCGCCGATCAGATGGCCGAGTACCTCGACTACGAGGTGGTGCGCGAGCAGCTCGAGTTCCTCATCCGTTTCTACGAGATCGATCCGTTCACCTGCAAGCGGGTGAAGCGTCGCGGAGTCATGCAGCGTCCACGTGGTTGGGGCAAGTCCCCGAAGCTCGCCGCGATTGGGATCTCCGAGGCACTGTTCGAGGTTGTCCCTGATGGTTGGGACGCGAACGGGCAGCCGGTCGCTCGGCCGTGGTCTGACTTCAAGAAGATCATCAACGTGCCGATCACGGCGACGTCTGACGACCAGGTGCAGAACACGTGGGCGCCGCTCCTCGATATGGCTCGAGGCGACGCGCTTGTGAACGCGTTCGACGTCGACCCGATGGATACTTTCGTAGCCATCCCTGGCGGGAAGATCGAGCCGCGCACGTCTTCCGGACGGTCCATCAAGGGCCTGCCGGGTCAGGTGTGCGCGATCATGGACCAGACCGAGGAGTGGGTGAAGGGCAACGGCGGTCTTCGCCTGGCTCAGAACATCCGCAACAACGCCACGAAGGCGTCTGGTGTGACGTTGGAGTCGCCGAACGCGTTCACCCCGGGTGAGGGTTCGGTCGCCGAGAAGTCGGCGCGCGACTGGGAGCTCATCAGGTCGGGGAAGCACCCGAAGCTGTCCGAGGCACGGATCCTGCTCTATGACCACCGGGAAGCGCCTCCGGAGACTGACCCGTCAGACCATGAATCGTTGGTCTACGGGCTCCGGTACGCGTACGGCGACAGTTCGAACCACCCCGACGGTTGCGTCATCCACGACCCGCCGTGTGAGCCGGGCTGGGCTGACATCGCCGGTACTGCGCTCGCGTTCCTCGACACCTCAAACGACCCGCAGGTGCTCCGCGCTGACTTCCTGAACCAGATCACTCACGCATCCGATTCGTACCTGTCACAGCCTGAGCTTCGAGCGATCCTCGACGAGAAGAAGGTCGTCGGCAAGACGGAACCGGTCACGCTCGGGTTCGACGGTTCGGAGGGCCGCAAGGACTCGCACATCGCGGACTCCACGGTCCTCATCGGCTACTCGGTCACACAGAAGCACCTGTTCAAGATCGGCGTGTGGGAGCAACCGGACGGGCCGGCCGGCGAGGGCTGGCGTCCACCGCAGCTCGAGATCGAGCAGGCGGTCAAGGATGCGTTCCGGAAGTACAACGTCGTTGGTTTCTTCGCTGACCCGTCTGCTGGTTGGGCTGGTCAGGTGAAGACGTGGGAGGCGGACTACAACCGTCGCCTGAAGGTGAAGCTCACCGCGAACGAGCCGATCCGGTGGCGTCAGAAGGATGTTTCCCGCACGTGTGACGCGTTCGAGCAGATGCACTCGGCGATCGTGTCCGGTGACATCACGTTCGACGGTTCCAAGGAGCTCACTGCTCACTTCCTCAACGCACGTCGTGACGCTCGTCGCGCCGGGTACGTGTTGAAGAAGCCGGACGACGATCAGGACTACGCGAAGATCGACGCCACTTGGGGCGCCATGTTCGCGTTCGCAGCTGGACTCGAGGCGCTCGGTAAGGGCGTCACCAACAACCGCAAGGGCCCTGCCCGACGCATCTACTGACCTGGGAGGGGAACGGATGGCTACCACCCCCGACGAATGGCTGAAGCGTCTCACGTTGAAGCTTGATGCCCGTCAGCCGCGGATCGCGTTGATGCGGAAGTACTCGACCGGTGACGCGCCGATGCCCGAGATGGGCAAGAACACGCGTGCGTCGTGGGTGGCGTTCCAGAAGCGCGCCCGCACCGACATGGGCGGGTTGCTGTGCTCGTCTCTGAGCGGTCGCATGGTGCCGAACGGTGTCCGTGTCGGGGAGACAGCGAACAACCCGGCAGCTGACGCCCTGCGGCGTGTGTGGCGCGACAACCGCCTCCCGGTGGTGTTCGCGGACGCGATCTGGAACGCCCTGTCGACGTCGTACGGCTACCTGGTGACTGGTGTTCGCACTGGCGACCCGGTGATCACGTCGGAGCAGCCTGAACAGATGATCATCGCCCCTGACCCGGTGCAGCCGTGGCGGGCACAGGCGGCGTTGAAGGCGTGGCGTGACGACGAGGTTGGTCGGGACTACGCCTTGTTGTGGCTGCCGGGCACACGTCAGCTGTACGTGCGGTCCTCGAAGACGTCGAACGGTTCCATCCGTGAGTCTGCGACAGGATCCGACTGGGAGCCGCTGGGGGAGCTCGAGGAGTACGCCGGCCCCATCCCGGTGTTCGAGCTCGCGAACAAGAACGGCATGTCCGAGTTCGAACCGCACATCGACGTCATCGACCGCATCAACCTTGGCAAGCTGCAGCGTCTCGTCGTCACCGCGATGCAGGCGTACAAGCAGCGTGCGATGAAGGGTGGCCTGCCCGACAAGGACGACGAGGGCAACGACATCGACTGGGCGAAGCTCTTCGAGCCGGCCCCTGGCGCCCTGTGGGATCTTCCCGAGGGCATCGACGTGTGGGAGTCACAGTCCACCGACATCCGCCCCCTGCTGGACGGTGAGAAGACCGACCTCCGGGACTTCGCCGCTGTCACGCAGTCGCCGATTGACGTGTTCATCCCAGACGGGCAGAACCAGTCGGCGACGGGCGCGGCGAACGTCCACAAGGGCGAGATCATGAAGGCCAAGGACCGCATCGCACGGATGACAGCACCCATGGAGGGCGCTCTCCTCTCGGCCCTGCGGATCCTCGGACTCGACGACGGTTCCACGGTGCAAGTGCTGTGGGAGCCGCCGGAGCATGTGTCGCTGTCGGAGAAGTCCGCAGCTGCAGCGCAGGCGAAGTCTGCCGGCAAGTCGCAGCGGTGGATCGATCAACACATTTGGGGCATGTCCCCGGACGAGATCGCTGAGGAAGAGACGGCTAGGGCTGCTGAGCAGCTGTCGGCGGCTGTTCTGATCGGTGCAGGCAGTGGCAACGCCTGAGCAGGTCATCGTCGGCTACAACGACGCCGTTCACGCCGTCCGGCAGCGGGTGGAGACATTCGCCCGGTTGGCGTGGCTCGGCGCCGGTTCGTGGCGCGACGCTGACATCGACCGTCTGGTCCGGCTGATCGTCCCACGCGTACAGGCCGGACAGGTGCTCACCGCGCAGCTCACATCTGCGTACCTGGCGTCGCTCGAGACCATCAGGACGGGCGAGCGGGTGGCTCCTGCGGCTGTCACTGCTGCTGTCGTCACGACGGCGCGTGGTGTGCCTGTTGAGGACGTGTACCGCCGGCCAGCGGTGACGATGTACACGGCGCTGTCGAACGGCGCACAGGTCAAGGATGCGATCGACCAGAGCGTCAACCGGCTCGTGTCCCTCGTGGGCACCGACCATCAGCTGGCGAAGACGTCGCAGGCACGTTCGTCGCTCGCCGGCCGCGGGTTCACGTACATGCGTCGCACGCTGACGGGTCGTGAGAACTGCGCCATGTGCGCGATCGCATCCACCCAGCGGTACCGGGTGCAGAACCTGATGCCGATCCACCCGGGCTGTGACTGCGGTGTCGACACGGTCGAGGCAGGGTCGGATCCGGGGCAGGTACTCGAGCCGGAACGGTTGGAGACCATCCACGCGGCGATCGAGTCCGAGTTCGGCGGCACAGACCGCGGCGCCCGGTACCTCGACGGCGGCAACACCCGCTCCGACCTGCTCGACCTTGTGACCGTCCACGAGCACGGCGAATACGGGCCGACGCTCGCCTGGCGCGAGCAGCACTTCACCGGGCCTGACGCCCTCAACTGATTTCCCGCAACCGCGGGATTGAGTCACCGAAACGGTGACTATCCACACACCCGAAACGGGGAATGCACTGATGCCGAAAACCGAAGAAGAGATCGCCGCTGAAGCAGCCGCAACGGATGCGAACGCAGCGAAGACGATCGAGGAACAGCTCGCCGCCGCTCAGGCGGAAGCCGAGAAGTGGAAGTCGCTCTCACGCAAGAACGAAGAGCGCGCCACGGCCAACGCCGACAAGGCACGGCAGCTGGACGAGCTCGAAGCCGCGAACCAGACCGAGCAGGAGAAACTCCTCGCTCGCGCTGAGGCCGCGGAAGCGAAGCTCGCCGAGATCGACGCGAAGAGCACCGCCGCGACGCTCCGCGAGGAGATCGCGAAGGAGAAGGGGTTCGAGGATCGGAAGATCCCCGCGACCGCGCTCCGTGGTGCCACCCGTGAGGAGCTCGAGGCACACGCCGACGAGATCCTCGCTCTTCTCCCCGCGCCCGCCGAAGCACCTGGTGCTGAAGGCCAGGGCGCAACAGGAACCCGCATCGGTGATGGCGAGCTGTCACCAGATGACATCGTCGCCGCCGCTACCGCCCGGTAGCACCCCGGTTCATCACGTCCGTGATGGCCGACACGTTCTGAAAGGGAAGCCATCATGGCAAATATTTTCGTCAAGGGGCAGAAGCTCGCGCAGACCGCGCTGGGCCTGCTCCGTCGTCAGGTCAAGGCCCCCGGGCTCTTCACCTACAAGTTCGGCATCGCCGATTTCAAGGGCGCTGAGGGTGACGTCGTCAACATCAAGCGTCCCGCGGTGCTCGTCGCCCGTGAGAAGCCGTGGCGTGGTGACGACGCGATCGTCGTCGACCGTCTCGCGAACTCGAAGATCCAGGTGGCGCTGAACCGTCACATCTACTCCGCGGTCGCGCTGTCGCCCGAGGAAGAGACGCTCGACGAGGTCGACTACGTCCGCGACGTTCAGGTGCCGCAGGTCAACGCGATCCTGGACTTCTTCGAGAACATCGTCGTCGGTGCCCTCCGCGCCGCAGCGTTCGTCTTCGGCGTCACGTTCAACCCGGCATCGGGCAACGCGGTCGAGTCCGACCCTCGCAAGGTCGCGATCCGCGCCCGGAAGCTCGCCCAGCAGGCTCACTGGCCCCTCACCGGTCGGTACTGGCTCGTCGGCGCGAACGTGTCCGAGGCTGTCGCCTCCTACGAGAAGCTCCTCGACGTCGACACCTCCGGCCTCCCCGAGGCGCTCCGTGAAGGTGTCGTCGGGCGTCTCGCCGGCTGGACCATCGTCGAGCTCGACGCGCTCGGTGAGGACGAGTCGTACTTCGTCCACGAGACCGCAGTCGCCATCGCGACCGTCGCCCCGGCAGTGCCGAACGGTGTCGCGAAGGGTGGTGGTGTCGCGGCCGGCAACGGTCTCGCCGTCACGCAGCTGTGGGACTACGACAGCACGTACATGAAGGATCGCTCCATCGTGCACGCGTTCGCCGGATCCACGGCGGTCACTGACCCGGAGCAGGACCCCATCACGGGCGCCATCGTCCGAGACGAGAACGACCAGATCGTCCTCAAGTTCCAGCGTGCCATCAAGGTCACGTTCGGTGCTGGCGGGGCCGAGAAGGCGTCCTACACGGTGTCCATCACCGGCGCCCCGACCGGCGGAACGTTCACCGTGACGATCGACGGTCAGACCACTGACCCGATCGCCTACAACGCCTCGAGCGCGACGATCGCTTCGGAGATCAACGAGCTCACCGGCGTCTCGGGAGCCAACGTCACCGGCGGTGCGTTCCCCGCGAACGCGAAGACGGTCACGCTCAAGGAGCGCGCTGTCGTCACCGTCACCGGTGCGTTCACCGGCGGCACCAGCCCGGCCATCGCGGTCGCGTAACCACCCAGGAGGTGAGATCATGTCCAACCCAACTCTGGCGTCCCAAGAGGACGTCGTCGCGGCGCTCGGGCGTGCTCTCACCTCCGAGGAGGTCACGCGGGTCGACGCGATGCTGACGAAGGCATCTGAACTGTTCCGGCTCCGGTCGGGGCAACGGTTCACCCCGGGCACGTCCACGGTGCGCCTGAAGGCGAACGCCGGCACCGTGCGACTCCCGCAGGCGCCAGTCACCAGCGTTGAATCGGTGGTCGACGACTGCGGTGCGGTCATCCCGTTCACCCGGTTCGACCAGGTGCTGACGCTGCACCGGCTGTCTCACGAGTTCGTGCGCGTCTCCTACTCACACGGCACCTACGACGTTCCCGACCTGGTGAAGGTCACGGTCGCGGAGATCGCCGCGCGTGTCCTCCGCATCGACCCAAGGGCAGCTGCAGGTGTCACGCAGCGTTCGAAGACCACCGGGCCGTTCACCACGGCTGAGACGTTCTCCGCGTACTCGGTGGGCGGGCAGCTGCTGCTGTCGCCTGATGATGTGGCGATCGCGAACAGCTTCAGGGCGCCGCGCACATCCGGCACGATCGTGATGCGCGCATGATCGTGCAACGCGAAACGTTCGCCGGCAGCGGCGAGGACTCACACGGCAACGAGGTCGAGTCCTGGGATGACCCTGTCGACGTCGAGATCATGGCATTCGACCCCGGATCCTCCTCCGAACCGCGCGAGGCCGGCCACGACCGGGTCATCGTCGAACCCACTATCTACCTGTACCCGGGGACCATCTTTGGCCCCCGTGACCGTGTGGTTGTGAACGACCGCACGTACGAGGTCGAGGGCGAAACCCGCGTCTGGGAGCACCCCGAAGGCGCTGATCACTACGGCAACGTCATCACGATCCGACGAGTGGAGGGCTGACATGGCAAGAGTCACCGTGAAGCTGAAGATGGGCGGCATCCAGAAGACGCTCCGGGATGCGCAGCCTGCTGTGACGGCGCTGGCGAAGGGTATGGCGGACAACGCTGGCGAAGGCTTCGAAGCAGTCGCCCGCCCGTCACGAGTCACTGCGCGTGCGTATGTGCAGACCACCGGGCGCAAGGGCGCGAAGCGACAGGCCGAAGAGGCTGTCCTGGAACGCGTTCTGGGGTCCGCGCAATGAGTTTCGTTGACGCCGAGGCGCTGGCGGTGGCGTTCCTGAAGCCGGTGGCGAATCCTGAACGGGTCGGCACGAAGGTGCCAAACCCGCGGCCGAAGCGGTTCGTGCGGGCCTACCGCACGGGCGGCGCGGCCGTGAACCGCGTGCTGGAACGCGCTCAGATCACTGTCGATGTTGAGGCTGAAGATTCCACCGTCGCGTTCGACATCGCTTCCCTGTGTCGTGAGGCGTTCCTGAACGACTACACGCGCATGCCTCTCGTTCGCACCGTTGAAGAGGCCGGCGGGCTCCATTACACGCCGGATCCCACCACGGGCGCTGACAGGTATCGCTTCACCATGGCGCTGACCGTTCGCGCTGCCCGCTGACCATCACCACTCATTCGACCCTCTGCCATCCGGTGGGGGGTTTCGTCATGCCGGGCGTGTGTTCGGCGACATGAAAGGAACACTCATGGTGCTGCAAGCATCTAACGCCCGGATCTGGGGAAGCGACCTCGACTCGCTCCTGCTGGCGCCTGTCGGGACGCCACTGATCACGAGCATCAACGAAACCCCGAACGCCGCGTACGAGGACATCGGATGGCTGCACGAGGACGGGGTGAAGGAGTCTCCGACGGGCTCGAAGGAAGTCATCCGCGGTCACCAGGGCGCGAAGGTGGTCCGTACGCGGATCGGTGAGCCCGGCACGACCATCGACTTCACCGCGCTCGAGACGAAGGCTCAGACGAAGTCCCTCCGCTACCACGAGAAGGCTGTGGCGACGGTCGGTGGTGTCCGTCAGGTCACCCGTGGCGCTGGACAGCGTGTGCAAGCCCGCTCGGCGTTGGCGTACTTCTACGACGCCGACAACACGACCGTCAAGGAAGTGTGGGCGATCCCGCGTCTCGAGATCATCCCGAACGGCGAGAAGGAGTTCGTCAACTCGGACATCTCCGGCTTCCCGTTCCAGGGCGAGATCATCGGCGACTACTACACGTTCGAGAGCAACGGTGCGGCGTTCGGTACCGCGTGGGTGGAGACCATCACCGGTGCCCCGACCGGTGGTACGTACACGCTCACCGTGAACGGTGCCACGACCGCCCCGATCGCGTACAACGCCGCCGGCACGGTCATCGCCGCGGCGATCAACGCGCTCTCCGGCGTGACCGGCATCTCCGGCGTCACGGGCTCCGGCGCGTCCTCGCCGTTCTCGCTCACGTTCCCGTCTGCCGTGTCCGTCACGGCCAACGGGTCCAGCCTGACCGGCGGCACGTCGCCCGCGGTCAACGTCACCACGCCGTAACAGATGTGACCGGGTGGGGAATCCCTTGGTGATGGCTCGCCCCACCCGGTCACTCTCTCGAGCCATCACCACCGAACCGAAGGGCCATCACCATGGCACGAATCCAGATCCTCGAACTCCCATCTCAGGTCGTCGGCGAGATCGTCCGCACGCCTTTCGCCCTGGTGATCGACCAGGTCGACACGGAGACCATCAACACCCATTCCGGCGCCAACGTCCGCACGCTCACCGAGCTCACGCAGGACGAGGCGAACGCGATGGCGAAGAGCGTCGGCGCCGAAGCCGCGCTCCTCGCCGCCTGCACCCTCGATATCGCCTGACCAGACATCCCCAACTCATCACGAAGGAGTCATCACCATGGCTGCACCGAAAAAGCCCCAGGATCACCTCGAGAAGGTCGACAAGCCGAAGGTCGAACTCATCGACGGCGGTAAGAAGGTCACCCACCACGGCGTGACTGTTGTCGTCATGGACGAAGCGCTCGACGACTTCGAGCTCGTCGACGAGCTCAGCCGCGTCCAGTTCGGCGAGAAGGAAGACAAGGGGCGCCTGCCGCTCATCTGCCGACGTCTCGTCGGTGAGGACGGCTACAAGGCCATCATGGACGGCCTGCGCGGACCGAACGGGCGCGTGACCGTCCAGGCCGGCTTCCAGTTCATCCAGGAGCTGTTCGGGGCACTCAACCCAAACTCCTGACGCTCGCGTACGCCCTCCACAAACACGAGGGCGCATTGCGGGCGTCACTACAGGCCGCGTACGGCATCCGGCTCGCCACCGTGCGACAGAACTACGGTGCGCTCGAGCTCGCCGACCTGGTCGCGTTCCTCCCCGATGGGTGTGCCCTGTGGCAGTCGATCGGCGGCTCCCGCGCGTGGTCACCGGAGATGCATCTGCTGAACCACATCGAGTGGCGGTTGCACATCCTCGACTGGCGGAAGACGAAGGCCGGCCAGGACAACCGGAACCAGCCGGTCCTCACGAAACCCCCAGCCCTTGCGGATGAACGCGAGGCGGCTCAAACGAAGACCTCTCGCCGCGCATCCGCGTGGGAGGAACGACAAAAACGACAGGCCCACGCGCCGGAATAGGGGTCTCTCGTGGCGAACGAAATCGCATCCGCTTACCTCGCCCTGTACGCCCGCATGCCAGGCGTACAGGGTGATATCGCCCGCGAGCTCGGCGGTGTCGACGCCGACGGGGTCGGGCAGGATCTCGGTCGGCGCACCAGTGAGGGCTACACCCGCGGGTTCGCTGCTGCCGGCGCGATCGGTGGCCTCGTGGCGACGCTCGCTCAGGGTGCCATGCAGTCCCTCGGCGACCTCGTCGGCGATGCGGTCGCGGCGTCGGATGCGACATCGAAGTTCGCGAAGACGCTCGACTTCGCCGGCATCGACACGACCACCATCGACAAGCTGCAGAAGTCGACCAAGCAGTACGCGGACGACACGGTGTACGACCTGTCGACGGTGCAGAACACGACCGCCCAGCTCGCCGCGAACGGTGTGAAGGACTACGACCAGCTGACCCAGGCGGCCGGGAACTTGAACGCCGTAGCCGGTGGCACCCCGGACACGTTCTCGTCGGTGGCGATGGCTCTGACGCAGACAGCTGGTCAGGGGAAGCTGACGACGGAGAACTGGAACCAGCTCGCTGATGCGATCCCTGGCGCGTCTGGTGTGCTCATGGCGTCGCTCGAGAAGGCCGGTGCGTACACGGGCAACTTCCGTGACGCGATGGCTGCTGGCGAGATCACCGCTGACGAGTTCAACGCCGCCCTCATGGAGGTCGGAACGGACCCCGTCGCCGTGGAGGCTGCGAAGTCAACAGAGACCATGGAAGGCGCTCTCGGCGGGCTGCAGGCGACCATCGTGGGCGGACTGTCCGACGCCATCACCACGATCAAGCCAACTCTGACCGGGCTCGTGAACGGGCTCTCCGGAGCGATTCAGTTCGTGAAGGACAACGTCAGCTGGATCGCCCCGCTCGCCGCCGGCATCGGCATCGCCGCGGCCGCGTGGGTGGCGTACTCGACGGTGATGGCAGGTGTCGGCGCCTATCATGCGGCAGCAGCCGCAGCTGAGGGTGGTCTCACGATCGCCCAATGGCTCCTCAACGCTGCGATGTCAGCGAACCCAGTCGGCCTCATCGTGATCGCGATTGGTCTGCTCATCGGCGCGATCATCCTCCTGGTCATGAACTGGGACACCGTTGTGCAGTTCCTCTCCGACGTGTGGCAGGGCTTCGTGTCCTGGTTCACGGGCGTGATGGACGGCTTCCTCGCATGGTGGAACGGTCTCTGGACTGCGGTCTGGGAGTGGATCGTCGGCATCTGGAACGGCATCGTCGCTTGGGTCACTAACGCGATCTCGATGCTGCTCCTCGGGATGCAGATCATCGGCTCCAACATCTCCGCGTGGTGGAACGGCATGTGGGAGGGCATCGGTTCCTTCCTGATGGGGATCTGGTCGAACATCGTCGGCTTCGTCACGGGCTACATCAACATGGTCCAGGCGATCATCGTGGCCGTCGTGACGACGATCTCTGGCATCTGGAACACGGTGTGGGGCGGCATCAGCTCGTTCTTCATCGGAATCTGGAACGGCATCATGGCCGCGGTCGGCATGTTCCAAGGCGCCTTCTCCGCAGCGTTCGCCGGCGTCTCCTCCGTCGTCCAGGGAGCCTTCGAAGGTGTCGCTGGGATCGTGAAGGATGCGATCAACGGGGTGATCCGGGCAATCAACGGGGCCATCGGCGGCATCAACACGATGATCGGCCTGGCTAACAACATCCCCGGTGTCGCGATCCCGACGCTCGGGACAATCCCTGAGCTCGCCAAGGGCGGCATCATCTCCAAGCGTCCCGGCGGCATCCCCGCGATCATCGGCGAGGGCCGGTACGACGAGGCCGTGGTCCCACTCAGCCCCACCAACCTCGAAGCCATCCGAGGCGGGGGGTCTGGTGGCGTGCACATCGAGATCCTCAACAAGTCCGGCGTACACCTCGACGACCTGATCGAGCTACGCATCATCGAGCACGACAAGAAGTCCCGCGTGGATCTCACCAACGGATATAGGGGAGTGGCCTGATGGCTGAACGACTGGTCTCTGCAGATCTCGCGACGGGTTCGCTCTCGCCGATCGTTCGGCAACGGTTGGCCGTTGAACTGAAGACCCCGACGAGCGAGGTGGGCGCAGCGTTGAAAGACGCTGTGCCCCGCTCGATCTCGGGAACGTACGCGGCCCGACCTGCGGCGAACACAGTCCCGGACGGGTCGATCTACTACGCGACCAACGTGCCCGAGGCGTACCGCTCGAACGGCACTGCTTGGTCGGTCATCGGCGCTGGCGGCAACGAGCTCGCGACCGCTCAGCTCACGTCCCCGGCGAGCGTCGCGGCGGGATCGCAGGTCGACATCACCGGGCTGACGGCGACGTTCGTCGTTGGCGAGCGGCCGATCGAGATCCGCTTCGACGGCGACCTCAAGACGAGCCTCGCGAACACCGCCGTCGTCATCTACCTGTTGCTCGACGGCACCACCCGTCTCATTCCGTCCTTCACCGGCCTCGCCGCCGACAAGTTCATCACCATCTCGAAGCGGGCGCGCATCGGCGGGCTCGTGCCGGGATCCACCCACACCCTCAAGGCACAGTGGAACGGTGGCGGCACGATGACGCTCAACGGCTCGACCGACAACCCGGCGTCGATCTCGGTGGTGACGCTCTAGTGGGCTACGCAGCAGCTACCGAGTACTCGGTCGGCACGGTGGTTCCCGGCGAGGGTGCGCTGATGATCCGGCCGAAGTTCAAGCAGTCTCGCCAGGGCGTGATGTTCGTGCACGGCGCCGGATCTGATGCGACCTACTGCATCCGCCCGGAAGGCAAGCAGGCCGAGCTCACACAGCTCGTCGCCGCGGACGGCTTCACCGCCTACTCAGGCGACAACGGTGGCCCGCAGACCTGGGGGAACGTCACCGCGATCGCCCGCATGGGCTCCGGGCAGGCGTACCTCCAAGGGCAGGGCGTCAAGGGCGACAAGATCGCGCTCGTCTCCGCGTCCATGGGCGGTCTGGTCTCGCTGAACTGGGCAGCTCAGAACAAGGCCAAGGTGTCCTGCATCGTGTCGGTCATCCCGGTGATCAACGTGACTGACATCCACACGAACAACCGCGGCGGGTCGGCGGCAGCCATCAACGCCGCATACTCCGGCGGCTGGTCCCAGGCGACGTACGGCGCGGTCCACAACCCGCGCACGCTCGCGACGGCCGGCAAGTTCTCGGGCATCCCGATGCTGATCTTCTACGGACTCACCGACACGCTGTGTATGCCGGCCGAGACCGAAGCATTCGCCGCATCGGTGGGCTCGAGCGTGGAGTTGGTGGCGATGCCCTCAGGCCACGACTTCACCTCCTACGGGCTCGCTGACCACCCGCGGATCATCGAGTTCCTCAACGAACACAACTAGGGGGCGTCATGGCTGAAGCGTTCTGGCCCGTCTACGGCGTTCCTGGTCTGTACGAACCGAACTCCGAGACGCCTGAGGATCCGCCCGGATCTGGCCTCTACTCCACCGGCACGCTGGTGGGATCGGGCGGGCTGTACGAGTTCGACATCGCCCCGCCCCTGCCGCCGCAGCTGACGCCGCACACTGACTACGCCCCAGTTCCTCGGGTCGACATCCTGTTCGAGTCGCTGCCGTTCGGCGCCGTCGAGCTGACGGTGTTGCAGATCAGCGACGAAGGAGTGGTCCCGGTCCGATCGGCTGAACGGAAGTTCGCGGCCGGCGGGTTCTTCATCACCGACTACGAGGTCCCACTAGGGATCCCCGTGTCGTACCGGGCTGAACAGTTCGACGCCGACGGCAACTCGATGGGTCTCACGGAGACGGCGACGGTCACGGTCAACATCCCCGTGGGGGTGGCGGTGTTCCAGGATCCGCTCGAACCGGACGTGTCCGCGGTCGTCGGGTGTGAGGAATCCTTCGCCGCCTCGCTGTCACGCTCGCGTGAGGTGAAACGGCATCGCATCGGCTTCGACACCATTGCCCTCATGGGCGCGATGAGCCTGCTCGAAAACGTGAACCTGCGCAGTTGGGCATCCACTGACACCGACCAGGCGAAGTTCGACCTGGTGCTCGAGCGGACTCACGTGGTCATCAGGACGATGCCGCCGATGCCGCTCCCGCGCGTCTTCCACGTGGTCATCCCCGACATCACTCGGGTGCCGTTCGATCTCCGCTTCGACGGCGAGACGAACGTGTGGGACTTGACCGCATTCGAGGTGTCCCGATCCACCCTCGACGTCCTCGTGTCGCCCGTGTCCTGGCGGCGGATCATCGACGCCTATCCGACGTGGGCCGACCTCATCGCGGCGCACCCCACCTGGCTCGACGTCATGCGGAACCCGCCGCCGGAAGCATAGGAGGACGCTGTGCTGACAGCTTCGGAGGAACAGCAAGCCGCGCTGCGCACACACCAGAAGGGATCCGTCCGAGGGTCGGCGTTCTACAAGGGCCAGTTGGTCGCTTCGGTGAACGTCGTCCCCTCCGGGGCGGTGGGGTTCAACGGTGACGGGGAGATCCAGTCATCGACGTCGGTGACGATCGTCGGGCAGGCGCCGTCCCTGGTGCCTCGCGTGAAGACGGACCCGCTGGCCCCGTTCGGCCAGGAGCTCGCCCTGTGGCGGGTGCTTGAGTTCGGCGGGCGCACCTGGGAGATCCCGTTGGGCCGGTTCCGCATCACCGACGTGACGAGCTCGCAAGAGTACCTGCGCGGCGACGTGGTGACTGGGTTCGAGGTCGAGTTGGCGTTGAAGGACCGGTTCGAGCAGATCAAGGCCGACGACTTCCTCGAGGTCGTGTCACCGATCCGTGGCGCGACTTGCTACGAGGAGCTGCGTCGGCTGGCACCCATCCCCGTCCAGGAGTCGCTACCGGATCAGCCGGTGCCGGCGGCGACGGTGTACGAGTCGCGCATCGCCGCGATCGAAACGCTCTGCAGCCTCATGGGCGGTGCACCGCATCTCACCCGCGAGGGTGTGCTCACGGTTCGCCCGAAGGACGCCTGGTTGACGGCGACGGTCCCGCAGTTCGACATCAAGGGTGTCATCTCCTGGCAGGAGGGCATGTCGAACGACTACTTCAACCAGGTGCAGGTGAAGTCGTCGAACAACAACGACCTCGTCGCGTTCAGGTCCATCAGCGACCCATCGAACCCGCTGCACCCGTCGATCGCTGGCGGGCGCACCTACAAGCATTCCGCGCCGATCTACCAGACGCAGGCAGCCGTGAACGCTGCAGCGGAGACGATCCTCGCGCGCGTGTCCACTCGACGTTCACGGGTGGTCGACGTGGTGTGCGGCCCTGAGGCGATGCTGCTCGAGCTCGGCGACTTCGGATGGTTCCGCGACCCGCGCACGAAACGGGCAGCACTCGGGGAGATCGCGTCGATGTCCATCCCGCTCGATCCCACCGCCGGTGTCCCTGTTTCAGTGATCGTCTCTGAGGAGTTCTGATGTTGTTCGCTGAACAGTCAGCCCGCGAACAGGCCCAGCTCCGTCGCGGCCTGTCGGATGGCACAGAGGGCGTGTGTGTTGCCGTCGACTGGGAGAACCGGTTGGTGACGGTGAACATCGGCGGCGGCGAGCAGGTCATGCCGACTGCCGGCGACACGCCCTGGGTGGGCGACCGGGTCACGGTCGCGTACCTCGGCCGCAAGCCGTGGTGCATGGGCTCGACCGCACGTTCACCGCTGGGTGTCGTCGCTTCGGCCCCGGACGCCGGGAAAGTGGTGGTCGATGGGGACGACGCCGCACGCTACCGCTACGCGTACAACGCCGCTCTGAGCCTCAACGTGGGCGATGTGGTGGCGTTGGACCACGCGAGGAAGTCAGTCGCTTACGTGCTGTCCTCGCGCCCCGACGAGGAACTCCCGACCGTGCCGACCGCACCCGGTGGTGCGGTGCAGGAGCGGTACTTCACCGCCATCGACTCGGCGAACTTCCGCTCCGGCACCTATGCCGGACCTGAGTTCGAAGTGTCCGACAACCGCATGGCCGCGTACTGGTACGGGACGCAGATCCGCGACACCATCCCTGCCGGCGCGACGATCCTCGCAGCGGCCGTGTACCTGGCGCAGGAGTGGGACCAGGTGCCGTCCACGCCCTCCCGTCTCGGGTTGCACGGTGACGGGTCAAACGTCGGCCCTCCCGGCCTGTTCGGTGCCATCGACATCAGCGGTGGCACGCAATCCGTCGACCTCCGTGGCGCGTTCATCGACGCGCTCCGCGGTGGGTCGGCTTTCGGCTTGGGCCTGTACGAGGGCATGGGTTGGCGCCGGTTCGGTGCCGCCTCTTCGTCGGGTCAGATTTTCGTTCGTTGGTCGTCGTGACCGTGATGATTGGAGTTCCGCATGACCGGTAGGACTGGCTACACGGAGTACGACAACAACATGCCCCCTGAGGGGCCTGCTCAGATGAATGGCATCTTCGAGCACTTCGACCCGCTGATCGGTGAGTCCGCCGCCTTGATCTCGGATCTTCCGTCTGGGACGTGGAAGGGCCGCACCATCACGGTCGAGGAGGACGGGTCGGTCCGCAACTACGACGGCACGAACTACCGCACGGTCTACGAGGACACGGGTTGGCAACTGCCGACGTTCTCCGGCTCCGGGTGGGCCAACTTCGGCTCCGTGTACGAGACTGCCGCGTACCGCCGCAGGAACGGCATGGTCATCGTGAAGGGGTTCGTGAAGGGCGGCACCAACACGACCCTGTTCACGCTCCCTGTGGGCTTCCGCCCTGGCGAGCTGCTGGTCCGCACGGTGGGGTCAGCGACTGGTCACGCGCTGGTCAACATCACCCCTGCTGGCGCGTTCCAGGTCACGGCGTACCTGACCGGCGGCACGAACGCGAACGTGCAGATCGCCTGCATGTTCCTCGCGGAAGGCTAGGCCATGGCGAACACCGTAGACCAGGCGATCGCCTATGCCCGATCACACCCGCAGCGCGACGGCGGCTCGTGGGCCGGCTGGTGCGCTTCGTTCGTCTACCGCGCAGGCGGGTTCGATCGTGCCTACGCGTCCGCGATGATCGCCGGTTCCTCATCGGGGATCCTCGCAGCCGACTACCGCAGCGCTCAGCGCGGGTCCATCCACTACTGGTCTGGTGTCGGCGGTGACGGTCACGTTGCCATCGACATCGGCGGCGACAGCAGCGACCGGCTCCTGCTCATGGCGTCGAGCTCTGTGACGGACCCTTTCGCCCCCGGCGCGGCGGTGGGCGCTGTCTGGATGTCGCAGTACGCGCGCCTCGGGATCCCGTACCGCGGACACACGTTCGCTTGGGGTTCCGAGCGTCTCGCATCGACGGAGCAGTCAGCTCCGCAACCCACAGAAGCAGCAGCACCGAAACTGGAGGTTTCAGACATGCCGAAGATCATCGCAGTGCCCGGTGGCACCATCGCCCTCGTCGGGGAGCTCATGGCCAAGCCGTACAAGGACTTCACCGCGGGAAGCCAGTTCTCGATCACCGCGAACTCGGCAGCGTACGGAGTGGTGAGCGGGTTCACGGAGGACATGGCTTCCACTCTCATCCGTGAGGCGAACGAGCGCGGTGCTGAGTTCCGCAAGGCAATGCGAGAAGGACGATGAGCCGCCCCGACGAGGAGCAGGCAACTCCGACGTCTGAGCCCGAGATCGTCGAACGGTCCGCGGACTGATCCCCTCTGTCCCTTCGAGAGGGGAACTGTGAATGCCCGAATGGCTGGTGCCGCTAATCGGCGTGCTCGTGACTGCGGCGCTCGGCTACCTGACCTTCCTTGCTACACGGAAGACGGGCGACCGGGACCGCATCGCGAAGCTCGAGGCGCGTCTCGACAAGCTCGAAGCGCGCGACTCTCGCAAGTCCGACTACATCGAGGATCTGCGAGCTCATATCAACACGGGGCAGGGACCGCCTGCGCCACCGTATCCGGCGAACTTGTTCGAGTAGGGGTGTCATGAAGTTGCAGAAGCCTCTGGTGGTGATCGCGGCCCTGACGGTCGCGACGACACTCGTCGGGTTGTCCGTTTCGAACCTGTCCCTGACGATCACGAACGGGTCGCAGTCTGCTGCGATCGCTGAGCTGTCGCAGAACAGCGATGCTTTGCGTGAGCAGGTGAAGGATTCAGGGGAGGTGCCCGTCGCTCCTCCCGCGAAGTCAGTGACCGGTGAGCGAGGTGAGCAGGGCGCTCGAGGTCTCCCCGGTCCGCAAGGTCCGGAAGGCGATGCCGGCCCTCGTGGCGACATCGGACTCCCAGGACAGACCGGCCCGCAAGGTCCGGCGGGCAAGGACGGGTCGCCCGGTTCGACGGGACCATCCGGCGCGAACGGCGCAGATGGATCCCCGGGACCGGCCGGCCCGCAAGGACCGCAAGGCGTTCCCGGGCCTGCAGGTCCGGCTGGTGCGGATGGCCGCGGCGTGGCCGCAGTCGAATGCCAGGCCGACGGCACCTGGCTCATCACCTACACCGACCTCTCAACGACGACCGCGGACGGACCGTGCCGCGCGGTCATCCCCGAAATCCCAACGCCTGAGGAGGCACTCCCATGATCCTGTTCAACTTCGACCTCGCACAGCTGCTCTCTCTGCTCTCCGCGATCGTTCTCCCGCTCGTCGTCGGCATCGTCACGACCCGTGTCACTTCGCCCGGCGTGAAGGCGATGCTCCTCGCGGCACTGTCGTTCGCGATCAACCTGCTCGCCGAGCTCGCCGCTGCCATCACCAACGGCACCCAGTACGACCTCGGCGCCGCGCTCTTCACCGGTCTCGGCACGTTCCTCATCGCCGTGGGTGTCCACTACGGCTTCTGGCGTCCGACTGGTGCGACCGCGGCCGTGCAGGCCGCCGGCCGTCATGTGGACACCAGCAAGCCCACCGTCTGACCCACCTGATCGAAGAGGAGTGACCTGATGGCTGTGTTGACTGCGACTGTTGAGGATTTCACGGCTGTTGGGGCGGTGGCGGCTGACCGTTCGGTGCTGATGTTCCGCACTGACCGGTTCGATGCGGCAACTGGGTTGTCTGCGCGGCAGTGGCATGCGGAGGTGGTTGGTGGTGTCCTGTCCACGCAGCTCCCTGACATGTCGCCAGGGGTGTCGTTGCGGATCTCTGCGTCGTCGTCGATCCCCGGGTTCAAGTCGGTGGCGGTCGCAGGGTACCCGGCAAGCATCACCCTGTCGGAGCTGCTGACGGCTACGAACCCGGATGGCTCGCTGAAGTACGTGGTGGACCCGACGACGCTCGAGCCCATGCAGCCGTTGCCGCCTTCCGCCTCGGACATCCTCGTGCGGGCGGGGCAGGCCCGAGACGCTGCGGAAGTGGCGCAGGGGCAGGCGGCTGCGTCCGCGGGAGCTTCCGCGACCTCGGCCGCCGATTCCGAAGACTCCGCCAACCGGTCTGGCACCTCAGCGTTCAACGCTGCAGGCTCTGCCGCATCAGCCCTGGGGCACGCCAACGATGCTCTGGCATCCAAGAACGAAGCCGTCGGCGTCGCGGACTCCTCGGTCATCAACGCAACGAAGACGGTCTCCGGGGACCAGTACCTCGTCAAGCTGAACCGCAAGAACGGCTCCGACATCGACCTCGGAGACCTGCGCGGCCTGCAGGGTCTCATTGGTGACATGACGCCATTCACCAACGGCACTTGGGCGGCGGGCGCTCAGACCGTGAACGCCGCGGCAGGAGCTCAGACCGTCGCTCGCACGCTCACCGGCAACGTCGTCCTGTCGATCGTCAACACCCCCGTTGCGGGGCGCGCGTACACGATGAGCCTGTCACTCAAGCAGGACGCCACGGGCGGGCGGACGATCACCTGGCCGCCCGCGGTCGTCTGGCCGGAGGGCCTCAAGCCGACCCTGCCTGTCGCACCGAACGCGCTCGCTACCTATCACCTGTACTGGGATGGCGTGCGCTGGATCGGCATCGTCGGTGGGCTGAACCTTGCGTAGCGCCGCAGCGAGCTCCGGGTCGCCCAGCTCGGGCTACCCGTATGGCCTCGCTGCACTGGTCGGCGCGCCCGTCGTGCTCTTCGAGGGTGCGTTCCCCTCCGATGTCGCCCTGCCTACGTGGGCGCAGAAGCGCCAGGGCTACACCCTCTATGCCGTCACCACGCCGGGACCGGGCACCACACGCGACACGCTTGTCGACGGCGTCCTCTCAACTCAACGCATTCACATCACCTACGGTGACGGCGGACAGCGGTGGAACATGTACCAGTCCGCCTCAGTGTTCTCTCCCGTCGTCAACGACGCGAACACGCGGCGCCTCATAGCCGCCCGCTTCGACGGTGCATCATCCCGCTTCACCCGCGACGGGGTCCAATCGCAGGCGGGCAACGCCGGGATCGCTTCAACGAACGCAACTGGTCTCCGCATCGGTGCGAACGCCGCGGGCAACGATCCCTGGCGCGGGACGATCGAAGTGGTCCTCCTCTTCGCCGAGGCGCACACGGACCAGCAGATGCAGGTCGCTACGCGGTGGCTCGGCGCCAGATACGGACAACCGGTCACCTAGAACAGCCCCTCTCAACCTTTCGGGTTGAGCGGGGCTGTTTTGTCGTTCCGTGGCTGTGGAGAACCCGCTCGACGGTTGACCCGTTCACGGCACCATGGCCTCATGAGCGACATCAGCCCCACCGAGATCCGAGACACCTACGCGGCGTTCATCGAACGCCAACTCCCGTCCATCACCGACCCGGACGGCATCCTCGAAGGGACCCTCGACGTCCTCGACGACATCATCGCCGGCCGATACCGCCGGTAGGCTCCCATCCGCGGCGCATGCCGGAACCCCTCGCTCCTACATGCGCCGCCGCTGCACCCCGTCGCCGTCGATCCCGTTCGGCGGCCCATCCCGCCCGTCGCGCTTCGATGGGAGATCCCACCGCACCATCAGGTCCGCCCGCTCCAACGTCGGAGTGGTCCCCATCAGGGTGCGTGCTCCCGGGTCGAGGTCCCAACGGGACACGAAGAACACGTCCTCGCCGCGGCCGTCGCGTCGACGCTGGATGATCGCTTTCGGGTGCTCCGGGTCGTTGCGCATGCACAGCCACGTGTCGACGTCGTAGCGGAGCGGTCGGGGGCGTGCCATGTTCAGGATCGTAGAGACAGCGGGGGACACTCGAGCAGGCCCGGCGAGGCAGCGGCTCTTGCTCTGGAACGCTGTGAGTCGATACTCGCGCGACGCGTGATACCGGAGACACGGAGTTATCGGTATCGGTCAAAGAGCGGACAGATTCCGCCGTGAGGGACACGCCATCCTGAGGGTGTGCGCATCGCCGGTATCCCGGTCCGAGCGCTTCACACTGAATCAGATGGGGGAACCATGAAAATCAAGTCCAAGCTGCTTTCTGTTGCCGCAGCGGTGCTGCTTCTCGGAGGCATCGGCGCCGCCGGCGCACCAGCCGCATCGGCGAGCCAGTACAACCAGTGCGGCACGAACACGTACCAAGGCACACTGAAGGCATGTAATGACCCCGGGGACTTCATCGGTGCGAACATCAAGTACCACGTAAGCCTCTACTTCGGCGGCAACCCTGGGTACACCTCGTGCACCTTCACGTACGGTCTCAACGGTTCCTTCGACCGCTCGAAGTCGTGCCTGTCACAGCTGAAGAACGGCGGCACGGTGACGGACTACTGGTACGACTTCGGTGTTCGCGGGAACTACACGAGTGCCAAGGTGACGGTGTGCGCGGGACCGCAGTGCGCGACGGCGCAGATCAACAGCCCGAAGGTCTAGCAGCCGGGGCAGCCCCTCTCGGGCTCACCTTCGGGTGGGCTCGGGAGGAGCTTTCGTCCCCATGAGGACACGCGCACCAGGGTCAACGTTCCAACGCGACACGAAGAACACCCCCTCGCCGGCACCGTTGCGCCGGCGTTCGATGATCGCCTTCGGGTGCACGGGGTCGTTGCGGACACAGAGCCAGGTGTCGTGGTCGTAGCGGATGGGGCGTGGTCGGGTCACGGAGCCGATCGTAGAACGCGAGGCTGACACGCCCGCTGCAATACTGCAGACGTCCTGCTCCGTTGCCTTGCTTTGACCGAGACACTTTGGCGGCGTTCGACCAGCCGACGGCCGACTCTCGCCACTCGTCACGCCGCGCCGCCTCGCTGTCACAGAAACGTGACCGGTGCGGGGCAACGGTTGATGTCACCACAATTTTCGGCTACCTCGATCGTCATCCCGCGGCTTCGGGCTGTGTCTGGCAGCAAATGTCAGACTGGTTCGCTAGCATTGGGTTCCGAGCGCATGGAAGGACTACCGTGACTCAGGCTCAATTCCTCCCCTACAACTCGATCCGAGCACTGGCGGAAACGATCGGTGAACGGCACGAGATTTATCAACCCGGCGAGCCGGCTGACCTCTATCGTCTGGTGCGCGATCTTGGCGGTCAGATCGCCTACTCGGACGATCCAGAGGCACTACACGTAGAACGCCCCGATAAGTTCACGATCAACATACCGAATATGACCTCGAGCAGACGAGACCGATTCACGATCGCCCACGAGCTAGGACATTACTTCCTGCATTACCGTCTGCAGGGCAAGACGGGCGCTGCGATCTTCGGGCGCGGGGAGCGCAACAAGGTCGAAACGCAGGCGAACGTCTTCGCGTCAGCGCTACTCATGCCTGCCGAGACATTCAAGCAGGCATTCACCGAGTTCGAAGGGGATGTCTGGGCTTTAGCTCGATATTTCGACGTCTCGCCTGCATCGGCATCCGTTCGGGCAGAAGTACTTCAGCTGGCATGACCGGCAATCCACTGTATGCGCGCCGCACTGGGTCGCTCATGTTCTTGTCATGCGACCTGGTCGGTTCGACGCAATACAAACAGACGCGAGAGGAATGGCCGAGCAAATTTCTGGCTTTCTACAGGGAATTTCCCCAGGCTCTAGCTGACGTAAACAAGGCGTCTGATCATCAGGTCTCGTATTGGCTTTGGAAAGCCATCGGAGATGAGCTCATTTTTGCTTGCGTGGTGGACTCGGAGAAGGATGTGCATTATGCCGTCCGAACCTGGGTCGCAGCGATGGAAAGGTACGAGCTAGAGTCGCTCCGTCAGGAGGGTCTCGCGACCAAGGGGGGAGCGTTCATTGCCACGTTCCCTGGTCCGGACAGCCAGGTTTCGATCCCGTTGTCGCCAGAGTCGGAGACATCCGATGCCGGCGTTGTTGAGCTGAACGATGAAGCGTACGCTGAGTTCCAATCGGACAAATACCTGTACGACTTTCTGGGGCCGAGTGTAGACACCGGTTTTCGCGTCCTCGGGTCGTGCAACCAGCGGCTCTTCACCATGTCGGTTGAAGTGACGTGGGCTTTCTGTCGAGCGGCTCAAGACCTCAATCTGGAGTCCGAAACTGGCGATGTCATCCTCGTAGACACAAAAGAGTTGAAAGGTGTTTGGGGCGGGCGCTCTTACCCCGTGTTTGCGATAGACCGCCAACATTCGGACACCGTGCACGTGGCTCTCCGCAGGCTTAATGGCCAAATGCCTGCTTTGACTGACATCATCGCCGTCTGCTCCGAATGTGCTTCCTCGGAGGGCTGGCCTTCTCGCCTCCATCTGCCGGAATCTAACCTGCCAAGCTTTCAGCTCGTCCCGGGAGATGTGCTTGCTTCAGCTCGGACGAATGCAATGGAAGGCGCGGAGACCGTGCCTGATGAAGCCGCGATTTCAGCGAGTGGCAGAAAGCGCGTGTTGAAGCTTGACGAACTGATCGCCCTGCTGGAGACTTCGGGATCGAAGGCGGCAGAACCAAGCCACGACTAACTGTCTGCGCAGATCGTTGTCTTGCAGGTTAACGGCTCGAGTCAGGCGAAGGGCAGACTGATCACATGGCAAAACGCACACTCACAATTCTTGTCGACGACCTTGACGGCTCCGACATCCCTCACGGACTTGGGGAGACTGTTCGCTTCGGCATCGACGGGCGCAGTTACGAGATCGATCTTACGGATGAGAACGCCTCACTATTTCGGAGCTCACTCGACCCATTCGCGCGTGCTGCTCGTCGAGTCAAGCCCGCCTCTCCTCGGTCGAGCAAGCGCCGCTAGGGCGATACCCACGATGGACGGCGTGGAGCAATCGAAGTCGGATTCACTTTGGTCGCAGTATGACAATGCGACCCGTTCAACGCGATGGATGATGACAGCCTTCGGCGTCGTCTTTGTGTGGCTGCTCGTTGGCTTCATCGCGGGCTTGAAACCCGCGGATTCGGAAGGGTTGGGCGCTTCGATTTGGACCGCGGTTGCTGCATTGCTGGCGACCCTTGGGCTGATGCTAAGCGGCCTTCTTCCGCGTGGACAGACCCGCGGCCGCCTTGCTTGGCTCGGGATCTTTGTCGGACTGGCGGGTGTGGGAATGAGTGTTACGGACGTGTTTTAGGTCAGTCGAGAGGTCGTTGGGGCCACGAACTCAGGCGCTGGGCGCACGGAGGTAGCGCATCGAGCAGGAGGTGCAGCGCCATGCCTTTCCTGCCTCAATGACTGGCCCGCCACAGGCGCTGCATCGGAGAGCTGCATCTCTTGCCTCTTCTCGCAGCTGTTCGGAGTACCGTTCCATCGCGTCCGTCAGCCGCGGCCGATTGCCGAGCGACTTGTACGCGCGGCTCATCGACCTCGCCGAGTGCCCGATGATCTCGACGATGACGTCCTCTGGGACCCCTGCCTCGTACATGAGGTCGACGGCGGTGTGGCGAAGGTCGTGGAGCCGGACGTTCTTGGTGATGCCGTATCCGGATCGGGACTCGCGCCAACGCTTCGAGTCGCGATCGGGGTCGATCGGTCGTCCGTCGTCAGTGAAGACGAGCTCGAACTCGTTGGGTGGCGATGACTCTCGATGCGCTTCGATGATCGACCTCAGCGGCTCGACCAAAGGGATGATTCGCCATCCTGCTCGCGACTTCGGCCTCGTGAGGAAGAGCCCGCCGCGCAGCTGTCGGTACTCGAAGTCGGCCGGCGCGATGAGCTTCGGGGGAGTAGTCGAGTGATCGAGAGGGAAGCGCTGCAGCTGCCACGACAGGTCGAGCACATCGGTCACTCGGTCCCACTCGAGTCCGATGACCTCGCCGCGACGTGCGCCGGTCAGGATCGACGTGGCCCATCGTGCGCCCCAGGTCTCGTCGTGCTTCAGCCGTTGCAACACCGCGCGGGCTTCGCTGGCGTCCAGCGCTTCGAGCTCTACGTGCGGCTTCCGAGGTGGACGAATCATCTTCGCCGGGTTGAAGGTGATGAAGCGTTCCCGGACGGCATCCTCAAACGCAGCTGACATCACCCGATAGGCATAGAGGCTGTAGCTACGCGCGAATCCGAGCTCGTCGACCATCCGATCCCCAACGCGTCTCACCTGAGCCGCGGTCACACTGTCAAGCTTCGTGCGTCCGATCACCGGCACGATGTGCTTGTCGATGATGTTCGCATAACCAAGGCGGGTGGTCGGTCGGACGTTCGGTACGACGGTCGTTGTCATCCAGTAGCGGAACCACTCCTCTACTGTCGGATCCGGCAGGGCGACCTCGCCCCGAGCTTGCAGCGCCGTCTTGAACGCGGCCATCTTCTGTTCCGCGACGGATCGGTCCTTCGCTCGGATCTTCTTCCGACGGCGCTTGCCATCTGTGGAGGGAAGCTCCATCGTTGCGCACCAGTAACCTCGCGAGTCCTGGAAGATGGACCCTTCACCCTTAGCTCGCATGCGTTCCTCCCGTAGTTGAGGAGACACTACGCGGGCTGAAACTCCTGGTCAAAGCGCTGTTCCAATATGGACAGCTTGCGTGTAGATATGGACAGTTTTCACCTCGATTCGGCTCGCCCGGCGGGCCTGACCTCTCCCGCGAGTGCCTCGTGTTCGAGTGACCATGGCTCCATCGCGGCAAACCGGATGAGCGGCAGACCAGCCGCGTTGCTCGTGACTTACTCGTGGTTTTCGGCGCAGAAGGGCACCGAAACCCGCGTAGACTGTCGTAAACCGGAGCCCGATCAGGCAAGCGAAATTGGCTGGTCAGGCAGAGAAAGAACGAAGTAAAACGAGCCAGACGTGAAGCCCGCCTGCTAAGCGTAGGTTACGGGTTCAAGTCCCGTCGTCGGCTCCAGCCGAGAACCGCCCGCTCAGCCTCGCTGAGTGGGCGGTTCCTCATTGGAAGGAATCCTCCCGTGACCCGTGTCCCAGCGCCGCTCGCG
>Ga0308160_10001247_pt1 | contig 37465 bp, 35 predicted proteins | sample PhyFR1_FD_201036 | JGI IMG/M metagenome (GOLD analysis project Ga0308160, IMG submission 201036) | Phyllosphere microbial communities from UC Gill Tract Community Farm, Albany, California, United States - DLSLF.R1 | ecosystem: Host-associated > Plants > Phyllosphere > Unclassified | place: USA... | reverse complement strand
AGGAGCGCGGCGCGCTGCTGATCAAGGTCGGCATGACCCTGTACGACTCCTTCTCGCGCGACGGCGGCTCCGTGCCCCGCCACGTGTTCCGCACCGGCAAGGCCGCGCTGAACGACATGCCGGCCCTGAACAAGGGCGTCAAGTACACCGGCACCTACTACGACGCGTCGGTCCACGAGCCCGAGCGCCTCGCGCTCGACGTGCTCAAGGACGGCCTCGCCGTGGGCACCGGCGCCCGCAGCGCCAACTACGTCGAGGCCGTCGGTCAGCGCGACGGCGGCGTGCTGCTCCGCGACGTCGTCAGCGGCACCGAGTTCGTCGTGCAGGCCGACGTCGTCATCAACGCCTCCGGCCCCTGGACCGACCTCACGAACCAGGCGTTCGGCGGCGAGTCGGCGTACATGGGCGGCACCAAGGGCTCGCACATCGTCGTCGACAACGCCGAGCTGCTCGAGGCCACCAAGGGCCGCGAGATCTTCTTCGAGAACAACGACGGCCGCATCGTGCTCATCTACCCGCTCAAGGGCCGGGTGCTGATCGGCACGACCGACATCGACGCCGACCCGTCGCAGCCCGCGGTCTGCACCGAGGAGGAGGTCGACTACTTCTTCGACCTCGTCAAGCACGTGTTCCCGCAGATCGAGCTCGGCCGCGACCACATCGTCTACCGCTACTCGGGCATCCGCCCGCTGCCCCGTCACGAAGACACCGCCCCCGGCTTCGTGTCGCGCGACTACCGCATCGTCGAGACGCCCGTCGCGGGCCTGACCTCGACCGTGCTGAGCCTGGTCGGCGGCAAGTGGACCACCTTCCGCGCCCTCTCGGCGCACCTGTCGACCGAGGCCACGAAGCGCCTGGGCGTCGAGCGCACCGTCGACACGACGGGCATGGCGATCGGCGGCGGCAAGGGCTTCCCGACCACCGACGCGGCCCGCACGACGTGGGTCGCGGCGCACGCCGACGGCCTCGACCGTGACCAGGTCGACCGCCTGCTGACGCGCTACGGCACCCGTGCCGAGAGCGTCATCGAGACGCTGCTCGACCAGCCGTCGCAGCCGCTGGCCAGCGAGCCCGAGCTGACCGAGGCCGAGATCGCCTACTTCGCCGAGCACGAGGACGCCGTCCACCTGGCCGACGTCGTGCTGCGCCGCACGAACCTCGCGTTCGTCGGCGGCGTGACGATCGAGCTGCTCACCGAGATCGCCGACGTTCTGGGCCGCGCCCTCGACTGGAGCGACGAGCAGCGCGACGCCGAGATCGAGGCGACCATCGAGACGCTGCGCGCCTCGCACGGCGTCGAGGTCGGCTCGCAGCACGTGCCGAGCGAGACCGCCACGGCCTCGAAGTGACGACCCGCGCCTCCTGACCCGCGAGGGCCCCCGGGAGGCGCGGTGCACCGGCCCGTGCGCGTCGCGTTCCTGACCCGACACGGTGCGCACGCCAGGAGAGACCCGCCCGCCCCCTCGGGGCCGGGCGGGTCTCGTGCGTCCGGGCCACCTGTCCCCAGCCCTCGCTCCCCCGGACGACGGACTGGTATGTGACACTTCTCCGGTAGGGTCGTGCCGTACCGCCCTCGTGCCGAACGGAGACCGCCGTGCCCATCCCCACCTCGCCCCCCGCCGCCGAGCGTCAGCTGCTGCGCGACACGGTCCGCTCGCGCATCCGCGACGCGATCGTCGACGGCACGCTCGAGCCCGGCGAGCGCCTGCACGACGACGAGCTGATCGCCTGGCTCCAGGTGTCGCGCACCCCCATCCGCGAGGCGCTCGGCGACCTCGTGCGCGCCGGCCTCGTCGAGATGGCGCCGAACCGCTACACCCGGGTCGCGACTCCCCGGGCCGAGGAGGCCATCGAGGCCGTCCAGACGCTCGGCGTCCTGTTCGGCGGCGCCGTGCGCCTCGCCGTCCCCCTGCTGTCGGCGGGCGTGACGGCCCAGATCGTGGCCGGCATCGACGCCTGCCTCGCCGACCTCGACGCGGAGGACGGCCCGGCGCTCAACGCCCACACCGTGGCGCTCTTCTCCACCTACGTCGACCACTGCGGCAACGCCTCGCTGCAGCGGGTCTGCCGCGACGTGACCGACGGCCTCGCCTACAAGCTCCGCCTGCCGAACATCGTCCAAGTGCTCAACTGGGCCGGCATGGCGGAGCAGTACCGCCTCCTGCGGCAGGCCACGCTCGACGGCGACCCGATCACCGCCGAGCTCGCCGCCGAGGCCCTGCACGAGCTGCCGGGCGAACGGCCCGCCCCGGCGCGCGGGGGCGGGCCGGGGCCGGTCGCGGCCCAGCCCGTCGTCGGGGCCCAGCCCGTCGTCGCGACCTAGACCGTCGTCGCGTCGTCGACCTCGCCGACGAGCTCCTCGATGATGTCCTCCAGGAAGAGCACGCCGGTCGTGGTGCCGTCGGCCCGCACCGAGCGGGCCACGTGCGCGCCGCTGCGGCGCAGGGCCGCGAGGGCGTCCTCGAGGTCGGCGTCGTGCGAGACCGCCCCCAGGCGACGGATGCGCTTCTCGGGCACCGGGGCGTGGAACGACTCCGGCGTCGTGAGGTCCATGACGTCCTTGAGGTGCAGGTAGCCGGTGGGCTGCCCGTCGGCGTCGGTGAGGACGTACCGCGAGTAGCCGTGGGCCGAGACGGCCCGCTGCACGTCGGCCGGCGTCGCCGTCGGGGCGAGGCGCACCATGTCGGCCACCGGCACCTCGACGTCGCGCACCTTCCGGGTCGTGAACTCGAACGCGGCGCTGAGGGTGCCCGACGCGTCGTCGAGCACGCCCTCGCGCGTCGACTGCTGCACGATGCCGGCGACCTCGTCGAGCGTGTAGGTGCTGGTCGCCTCGTCCTTCGGCGTCACGCCGAAGAGCCGCAGCACGCCGTTGGCGATGCCGTTGAGCGACCAGATCACGGGCCCGAACACGCGGGCCACGACGACGAGCGGCGGGGCCAGGATGAGCGCGGCCCGGTCGGGCACCGAGAACGAGAGGTTCTTCGGGATCATCTCGCCGACCACCACGTGCAGGAAGGTCACGAGCACGAGGGCGATGACGAACGCCACGACGCCGATGGCCTCGGCCGACAGCGTGGTCAGCCCGAGCGGGATCTCGAGCAGGTGGTGGATCGCGGGCTCCGACACGTTGAGGATCACCAGCGAGCAGACCGTGATGCCGAGCTGGCTGGTCGCGAGCATGAGCGTGGCGTGCTCCATGGCCCACAGGGTCGTCTTGGCGGCCTTGCTGCCCGCCTCGGCGCGCGGCTCGATCTGCGAGCGGCGGGCGCTGATGACGGCGAACTCGGCGCCGACGAAGAAGCCGTTGACGACGAGCAGCACCACCAGCCAGACGATGCCGGGCAGGTACTCACTCATGGGTCATGTCCTCTCGGAGGGCGGTGGCGATGCGGTCGTGCTCCGCGCGGTCGGCGCGGTCGCGGGTCTCGGCGGGCGTGGCGGGGCCGGAGGCGCGGGTCGAGCCGGCCAGGCCGGTCGCGTCGTCGTCCGCCCGCGGCACGAAGCGCAGCCGCTCGGTGCGCTGGCCCACGACGCGCTCGACGCGGAGGGCGCCGCCGGCGACCTCGACCTCGTCGCCGACCTCGGGCAGGCGCCCGAGCCGCTCCGTGACGAAGCCGCCGACCGTCTCGTAGTCGCCGTCGTCGGGCACGCGGATCGCGGCCCGGTCGTGGAGCTCGTCGGGCCGGAGCGCGGCGTCGAAGAGCACGGTGCCGCCCGAGCGGACGATGCCGACGCGCGCACGGTCGTGCTCGTCCTCCAGCTCGCCCACGATCTCCTCGACGAGGTCCTCGAGGGTGACCAGGCCGGCGGTGCCGCCGAACTCGTCGGTGACCACGGCGATCTGGAAGCCGTCGCGGCGGAGCAGGCCGAGCAGCGCGTCGGTGCCCATCGTCTCGGGCACGAAGCGCGCGTCGCAGACGAGGGAGGACACGAGCACCTCGTCGCGCTCCGCGAGGGGGAGGGCGAACGCCTGCTTGACGTGCACGACGCCGAGGATGTCGTCGGAGTCGTCGCCGATGACGGGGAACCTCGAGAAGCCGCTGCTCAGCGAGGCCTCCACCACCGCGGCGGCCGTGTCGGTGGCCCGGACGGTCGTCATGCGCACGCGCGGCGTCATGACGTCGACGGCGTCGTGCTGGGAGAAGCGCAGGGTGCGACCCAGCAGGGTCGCGTGGTCGTCGTCGAGGACGCCCTCGAGCGCCGACCGGCGGACGAGCGAGCTGAGCTCCTCGGCCGAGCGGGCACCCGAGAGCTCCTCCTTGGGCTCGATGCCCATGCGGCGGATGGCCGCGTTGGCCGTGTTGTTGAAGAGCAGGATGACGGGCTTGAAGACCGTCGTGAAGGCCGCCTGGAACGGCACGACGAGCTTCGCGGTGGCGAGCGGCAGGGCGAGGGCGAAGTTCTTCGGCACGAGCTCGCCGATCACCATCGAGAAGAGGGTCGCGACGAGGATGCCGACGACGGCGCCGATGCCGGGCACGACCGCCTCGGGCACGCCGAGGCCGGTGAGCGGGCCCTCGAGCAGCGAGCTGATCGCCGGCTCGAACGTGTAGCCCGTCAGCAGCGTCGTCAACGTGATGCCGAGCTGCGCCCCGGAGAGGTGCGTCGACGTGATGCGGAGTGCCCCGATGGTCGGGCCGAGGCGCTTCTCGCCCCTCTCCTGGCGCTTCTCGAGGTCGTTGCGGTCGAGGTTGACCAACGAGAACTCGGACGCGACGAACAGGCCGGTGCCGACCGTGAGGACGAGACCGATGCCCAGCATCACCCACTCATTCATGGTGCCCCTCCCCCCGTGGTGCGGCCGCCGAGGCGGTCAGGGCCGGGAAGGGCCAGGGCATGTGGGAGGGAGGGTCGTCCATGAAGGAGAACGGTAGGGGCCCGCGCCGACAGACCCCTGGGAACGTGCAGGCGCTGCACGGGCCGACCGGCGCCGGGGAGGCCGTACTGTGGAGCCGATCGAGATTGGACCACCACCCCGTGACTGACATGAGCCTCCGGCTTCCGACGACGCGGTTCCGCGCCGTCTTCGCGCTCGGCACCCGGCGCGCGGCCGGCCTGCCCCTCCCGACGACCCTCGGCGCCCCGAACCTCTTCGCGGAGTGGGACGACGAGACGGAGCAGAGCACGCTCTACGTCGGCTTCGGCACGGGGCAGATCCACCTCGACACCGCGCCCACGGGCATCGAGCACCACTTCCACGACCTCAGCGGCGACGACACCGACGTCAGCCCGTGGAACGGCGACGACACGCGACAGCTGCTCGACTGGTCGTCGGCCCTCCTCTCCGACTTCCACCAGCTCGTGCCCGACCTGCTCGACGACGTCGACGACGCGGCCGCCTGGCACGACGTCGGCCTGACCCTCTGGGTCTGCGAGGTCGAGGAGCCCACGCAGCTCGACCTGATCGAGGTCGACATAGAGGGCGAGCTGCTGACCCTGCCGTGGCTCGGCGCGGGCCACGTCGAGCACGACCACGTCGAGGAGTCGGCGCACGGCGCCCTCGACCACGGCGTCGACGACGACCGCGAGCACCCGATCGCCCTGCTCTGGACGGCCGAGGCCGACGGCACCCCCGACTCCCCCATCGCCGAGGCCTGGCTGCGGCCCGGCACCGAGCAGCCCGTCACCCGGGCCGTGCCCGGCGTCGACTGGGCGGCGGTGGGCATGCCCGCCGACGAGGTGCTGTCGTGGCTCGAGGGCATCTACCTCAACCACCACGTGCTGCCCGACCCCGCCGGCACGATCCTCACCGGCGTGCTCGAGCGCCTCGGCGGGATCGACGGCACCGACTAGCGCGGCCGCTCAGACCAGGTCGCCGTCCGGCGAGAGCGACGGCTCCTCCGGCCCGGTGAGCGCGTAGTCGTGCACGTGCGACTCGCGCACCTCGGCCTCGTCCTCCTCCCACGTGCCCTCTCCCCGGAAGTCGTCGAGGGCCTGCTCCGAGACCCACCGCTGGGCGACGTTGACGCGGCCCGGGTCGACGACGTCGGGCGAGAGGGCGTAGTCGAGGTTGCCGGGCGCGACGCGCGCGGCCTCGATCTCGGGGGCACGGCTGGCGAGGTAGTCGTCGCGCAGCTCCGGGTCGACGAGCAGGTGTCCGGTGACGATGATCATGCGGCCACCCAACACCCCCGCCCCGGTGCGGCCGCGGCGCCGGGGTACGACGAAGGGCCCCGGCGAGTGCCGGGGCCCTTCGGTGCGCGACGGGACGTGCCCGTGCTGCTGCTGCCTAGCGGCGGCTGCGACGACCGGTGACCTGGATGTAGATCACGAGGACGATGATGGCGCCGATGATCGAGCCGATGATGCCGGAGGGCTGGAAGAAGCCGTCAGCGTTGTCGCTGCCGAAGAGCAGGTAGGCGAGGAAGCCACCGACGAACGAACCGATGACGCCCAGCAGGATGGTCATGGGGATCGAGATGTTCTGCTTGCCCGGGACGACGAGGCGAGCGACGGCACCGGCGATGAGCCCGATGACGAGAAGGCTGATGATGAGGCCGATCATGGTGTTCTCCTTGATGTTGTCATGTCTGCGACATGCGAGAGCGGCCGGGTCAGCCGCTCCGACCACTGAACCACGCCTGAGCGTTCCCTGTTACGTCTCGTCGAGAACTGGTGCTGGAGCACGACGTGGGCTAAGCGATCTGGGCGCGGGACGCGATCGTCCTGTAGGGGACGACGCGCGCCTCCTTCGTTACGGTCATGTGAAACATCAGGGCGGAGGCGCGGCGCGGCCCCCGGGGCACGCCAAGCTGTCAGGGGGCCCCGCCGGGGGCCCAGCGAGGAGCAGCATGAGCGACCACCCCCGATCCGCCCCCGCCACGACCGACGGCGCGACGACGACGAGCGCGACGGGGCCGCGGCACCCCGTCGACGAGGTGCCTCCGCTCCGCCGCCTGCTGCCGCTCGGCCTGCAGCACGTGCTGGCGATGTACGCGGGCGCTGTCGCGGTGCCGCTCGTGATCGGCACCGCCCTCATCGAGGCCGGGCGGCTCGACCCCGGCGCCCTGCCGCACCTGATCACCGCCGACCTCTTCGTCGCCGGGATCGGCGCGGTGCTCCAGTCGGTCGGGGTCTGGCGGGTCGGCGCCCGCCTGCCGCTCATGCAGGGCTGCACCTTCGCCTCTGTCGGACCGATGATCACCATCGGCACCGAGCACGGCGTCGGCGCCATCTACGGCTCGGTCATCATGTGCGGGCTGATGATGTTCGCCATCGCCCCCGTCTTCTCGCAGCTCGTGCGGTTCTTCCCGCCGCTCGTGACCGGCACGGTGATCCTCGTCATCGGCCTCTCGCTGATGAGCGTGGCCGGCGGCTGGGTGATCGACGGCGCCACCGACGGGGCGCCGCCGGTCAACGTCGCCCTCGCCGCCGGCACCCTCGCGGTCATCGTGCTGATCGAGCGCTTCGCCCCGCCGGCCCTCGGGCGCCTGTCGATCCTGCTCGGGCTCGTCGTGGGCACGCTCGCCGCCGTGCCGCTCGGCCTCGTCGACGTCAGCGGCGTCGGCGAGCAGCCGTGGGTCGGCTTCTCGACGCCGTTCCAGTTCGGGCTGCCCACCTTCCCGGCCGCGGCGGTCATCTCGATGCTCATCGTCGGCCTCGTGATCATGACCGAGACCACCGGCGACATCGTCGCCGTCAGCGAGATCGTCGACCGGCCGCTGACGCCCCGCCGCCTCGCCGACGGGCTCCGCGCCGACGGGCTCACCACCGTGCTCGGCGGGGTGTTCAACACGTTCCCGTACACGGCGTTCGCGCAGAACGTGGGGCTGGTCAGCATCACGGGCGTCAAGTCACGGTGGGTCGCCACCTGCGCCGGCGTGATGCTTGTCGCGCTGGGGCTCGTGCCGAAGCTCGGCGCCGTCGTCGAGGCCGTGCCGCTCGCCGTGCTCGGCGGGGCCGGCGTCGCGCTCTTCGGCATCGTCGCGGCGAGCGGCGTGCGCACCCTCTCGACGGTGCGGTTCACCGACCGGAACGTCCTCGTCGTCGCCCTCGCCGTCGGCGTCGGCCTCCTGCCGACGGTGTCGCCGACGATCTACGAGCGGTTCCCGTCGTGGTTCACGCTCGTCTTCGACTCCGGCATCAGCGCCGGGGCGATCGTCGCGATCGCCCTCAACCTCCTGCTCGGCGGAGAGCGGGGCAGCCGCGGCGGCGACAGCGCCACCGAGGGCCCGTCCGCCCACGACGCCGTCCGCGGCGCGCAGCTCGCGGCCGACCCGGAGCCGCCGACCCGCTGACCGGGCCGGCGCGCACGACGCGGCCCGCGCCTCCCCGGTGACGAGGAGGCGCGGGCCGGGTCGTGCAGGAGGGCCTACTTGGCGAGGAACGCCAGCACGTGGCGGTTCCACTCGTCCTTGTGCGAGACGGTCACGCCGTGCGGGCCGCCCTCGATCACGACGAGCTCGCTGCCCGCGATCGCCGCGTGGGTGCGCGCGCCGCTGACCTCGAACGGCACCGTGTTGTCGGAGTCGCCGTGGATGACGAGCGTCGGCACGGTGATCTTCGTGAGGTCGTCGCGGAAGTCGGTGGTCGCGAACGCGACGGTGCAGTCGAGCGTGCCCTTGGGCGACGCCATCTCGGCGATGGCCACGTTGTAGGCGATCTGGGCGTCGCTGACCTTCGGGCCGTTGAGCAGCGAGGGCTTGCCGGCGGTGAAGAACATGCGGACGAACTCCTCCAGGAAGGCGGGGCGGTCGCCCACGATGCCGTCGTGGAACCACGCGGCGAGGTCGTCGTCGACGCCGCCCTCGGGGTTGTCGTCGCTCTTGTACAGGTACGGCGGCACGGCGCTGGCGAAGACGAGCTTCGCGATGCGGCCCTGGCCGTAGGTGCTCACGTAGCGGGCCAGCTCGCCGCCGCCCATCGAGAAGCCGATCAGCGTCACGTCGTGCAGGTCGAGGGCGTCGAGCACGGCCTCCAGGTCGGCCGCGAAGGTGTCGTAGTCGTAGCCGTCCCACGGCTGCGACGACTGGCCGAAGCCCCGGCGGTCGTACGTGATGACCCGGTGGCCGGCCTCGACGAGCGCGGGCACCTGGCCCTCCCACGAACGGCCGCTGAGGGGCCAGCCGTGGATCAGGACGACGGGCGCGCCGCTGCCGGCGTCTTCGTAGTGGAGCTCGACCTCGGGGCCGGTGGCGGAGGGGACGGTGATGGTGGGCATGGCTGCCTTCCTTCGTGTCGTGTCGGATGTGACCCCGACACTGGCCCCGCACCCTGGGAGCGACCGGAGGGTGTCCGGGGAGCGCACCGACCGGCGCGCTCCCCGGACCGCCCCGCGGGGCGGGGAGCCGACGCGGGCTCAGGCCTCGCGCCACCAGGTGTCGTGCGGCGTGGCCGGCACGCGGCGCTTGTGCTCGGTGGCGAGGTAGCGCTGCTCGATCAGCTCGGCCGTCGCGTCGTCGACGTCGCGGCCCTCGAGGTACGCGTCGATGTCGGCGTAGGTGAGGCCGAGGTTCGCCTCGTCGGTCTGGCCGGGCGTCTCGTCGAGCAGGTCGGCCGTCGGCGCCTTCTCGTAGAGGCGGGCCGGCGCGCCGAGGTGCCGGAGGAGGGCGGCGCCCTGGCCCTTGCTGAGCCCGGTGAGCGGCGTGAGGTCGACCCCGCCGTCGCCGTACTTCGTGAAGAAGCCGGTGAGCGCCTCGGCCGCGTGGTCGGTGCCCACGACGAGCAGGCCGCGCTCGCCCGCGATCGCGTACTGGGCCACCATGCGGGTGCGGGCCTTGACGTTGCCCTTCGCGAAGTCGCTGACGGGCGCCCCGAGGGCGTCGGCGACGTCGCCGGCGGTGCCGTCGACCCCGCCCTGGATGTTCACGACCAGGCCCTCGGCGCCGTCGATGAAGCCGAGCGCGAGCTGCGCGTCGTCTTCGTCGGCCTGCACCTTGTAGGGCATGCGGACCGTGACGAGCTGGGCCTCGCCGCCGTCGCGGCGCACGCCCTCCACGGCGAGCTGGCAGAGACGACCGGCGAGCGTGCTGTCCTGCCCGCCGCTGACCGCGAGCACGAAGCCCGCGGCGCCGGTGGTCTCCAGGTAGTCACGGAGGAAGGCCACGCGCGTCTCGACCTCGGTGGCGGGGTCGATCTGCGGGGCGACGGCGAGCTCGGCGATGATGGTCTGCTGCAGCGGTCTCATGCGTCGAGAGTAGCCACGACGCCCGTCAGCTGCGCGGGGCCCTACTTCGAGGAGCCCATGGCCACGAACGACGCGACCACGAGGCCGAGGCCCGCGACCGTGACGGCGCTGATGAGCACGGTGAAGAAGGTGGCGATCTGGGCGTTGTCCATGGGTCGGCTCCTGCCGGTCGGGGTCGGTCGGACCGATCGTGGCAGACGCGGATGGGAGGACGGCCCGGGCCGTGCCAGGATCGGGGTCGGGATGGATGACACAGACGGCTCGATGACGAGGTCGGCCACGAACGGCCACGACCTCGACGAGGCGCGCCTGCTCTACCAGACCGCCTACCCGGGCGACGGCTTCGAGCTCGAGCACGGCGACGGCCCGTTCTCGTACCGCTACACCTCGGCGGGCGACGCGGTCGTGACGCTCCGCACGTCGGAGTTCCGCGGCACCGCCCACGGCGTCGCGGAGGAGACGCGCGAGTACATCGTCTCGTGGCTGCACGAGGGCCACGGCGTGACCGACGTGGGACGCGACGAGACGGTCCAGACGCTGCACGTGCCGCACGTCGCGCCCACCCGGGCGTACGAGTTCGACTACGCCGACTACCGGCAGAACCTCGTCCACCTCGACGGCGGCTACCTCGAGGGCCTGGCCGCCGAGCACGAGGGCGTCGAGCCCGGGCGCCTGCTCTTCCACCACGCCGCCGAGCCGGGCCGGGACGCCCTCGCCCGGTGGCGCCGCGTGCTGGCGGCCACGACGCCCCTGCTGCTCGACGCGGCGACCCCGCTGCTGACCCGGTCGGAGGCCGACCGGCACCTCGCCCTGGCCGTGCTCGACACCTTCCCCCACGAGGCGGGGGCGTCGTCGCCCCTCGCGCTGGTGGCCTCCGGCTCGCGCCTCCGCCGCGCCGTCGAGTACCTCCGCGACCACGCGCACGAGCCCGTCGCCGTGGCGGACGCCGCGGCCGCGGTCGGCCTCAGCAGCCGCGGGCTCCAGGCGGCGTTCGCCCGCCACCTCGACACCACGCCGACGCTCTACCTCCGCACCGTCCGCCTCGACCGGGCCCGGGCCGAGCTGGCCGAGCTCGACCCTCGGCGGGCGACCGTGGCCGACGTGGCCCGCCGGTGGGGCTTCGGCCACCTGGGCCGGTTCTCGGGCACCTACCGCGAGCGCTTCGGCGAGTACCCGAGCGCGACGCTGCAGCGCTGACGCACGGAGACGTGCGTCGTGTGCACGTTCCGGCGCGATCAGTGGCAGCGTAGGGGGGTGAACGACACCGACCCGCCCCCCCGCACCCCCGCCTCCTCGCCCGACTCCGCCCCCACGGTCGGCCAGCCCCCGCTGCCCGGCGGGCGCGACCTGATGGGCCCGGTCGAGAACCTGCAGCGGATCATGTGGACGGGCACGCTGTGGTTCGTCGGCGGCGTCGTGGCCGTGGCCGTGGCGTTCGCGGCGGTGCTGCTCTCGGGCTGGCGGCCGGAGCTCCTGTCGACGCCCGGCGAGGTGCTGTTCTGGGTCGGCGCCGGCGCCGTGGCGCTGAGCCTCGGCCTGATCGGCTGGTCGGGCTGCCCCATCCTCGAAGTGAGCGTGCCGGTCTCCGACCGCAACAAGACGAAGACGATGCAGTTCGGCACCGCGATCTTCCTCGTCGGCTCGGCCGCGACGATGCTCGCGGTGCTGCTCGGCCCGGCCTCCTGACCGTCACGGTCCGCTGGTCGCGGGCCCTGTCCGCTCAACGCGACCTCTAGCGGGTGTAGCTAGGCGATCTAGCTATTCGTGTGTGAGTATGCATGCGCATCGATTCACGGCGATGCGGCCCCGCGGGGCCCGGTACGGACGACGGCGCAGGGCCGTCAGGAACGAGAACCGCCATGAGCATCCTCCGACAGTCTCCGTTCGCCGAGGCCTCGCCCTTCTCGGAGGTGCGGGAGGCCGAACGTCGCACGACGCTCCTGGTCGTCGCGACGTCGGCGGTGTCGGCCTGCGGCATGCTCGTGGCCGGCATGCTCGTCGCCCTCGGGGCTTCCTGAGCGTCCGGGCCTCCTGAGCGTCCGGGCCTCCTGAGCGTCCACGGCGCGGCGCGGCGCGACCGACGAGCCCCGGGGAACGCGAGGAGGCGCGGTGATCGCTCACCGCGCCTCCTGCCGTCCGGCCCGTGGCCGGGCCGTCGCGACCTAGTAGGTCGTGCTGACGCCGGCGTTGGCCCCCGCGATGGCGAAGACGACGCTGATGATGATGCCGATCACGATGAACGCGAGGCCGATGATGATGGCGGCCAGCGCGAGGCCGCTGCCCTTCTCGCCGGTGCGCTTGATCTGCGAGCGCGCGACGAAGCCGAGGATCACGCCGACGAGGGGCACGAAGAAGGCGAGGATGATGCCGACGATCGCGAGGACGTTGGTCTTGTCGGTCTGTGCGGGGGCGCCGGGGGCGCCGTAGGGCTGGGGGGTGGTCATGGTTCTCTCCTGGGGAGTCGATGGAACGGAGCAGGGCAGCTGCTCGTCCGGTCGTGGATCCCCCCGGAACCGAGCGACCTCACCGTAGCAGCGGGCACGGGGCGGGGTGTGCTCTCTCCACAGGGCACGCCGGAGCCCCCGGCGCCGCGGCTCCCACTGCCCCCGAAGGGGGCGTGGCAGGCGGCCGTCGGCACCGACATGCTGAGGCCGAGGACCCCACCACCCCTCGAGGAGAACCGTGACGATCGAGACGACCGCCCCTGATCCGAGCGCCTTCGACCTCGCCGTCGCCGACCGCAAGGACGTCGTCGTCGCGACCGTCGAGACGCTCGAGCGCCTCGGGTACGCCGGGACGAGCTTCGAGGACGTCGCCCAGACCGCGCAGACGACCGTCGCCGCCGTCCGTCGCCACTTCCCGTCCTGGCTAGGCCTCGTGCTCGCAGCCCTCGACCGGTGGAACCAGGACCGCTTCGAGCAGGTCGCCCGCGAGACCGCCGGCGGCGCGACGCTCGGCTTCATGCGCGGGCTGGTCGCCTACAGCGCCCAGCACCCCGCGCTCTCGCGCACGCTCCTGTCGCTCGCGGTCGAGGGCACCGACCCCGGGCACCTCGCGTCGCTCTACCTCCGCGACCGGTACTGCGACTTCCACACCATGGTGCAGCAGGGGCTCGCCTTCGACGTGAGCGAGGGCGTCGTGCCCGCCGGCGTCGACGTCAAGGCGCTCGCGACGACCCTCATCGCGCTGTTCGAGGGCCTCCAGCTGCAGATGCTGCTGCGTCCCGGCTTCGAGCCGACGACGGCCTTCGACCACGCTCTCGCGGAGATCACCTGCTCGTGGTGACCGCGCGACGCCGCTGAGGCGACCACCCGTCGACCGCGCCTCGGCGGGTCGACGCACCTCGCGCCTCCCGCGCCTTCCCCAGAACGGGGACTCGTCAGGCGCGCGCGGCTCTGGTGACATTGCTGTCGTGAACGACCAGAACGCCTCCCCCGACGACTTCTACGCCGAGTCGGCCCACGTCGAGCTGCGCCGCAGCGTCGTGGCCGCCGCCATCGAGACCTTCCGGCACCGTGCCTTCCACGAGACCACGCTGGAGGCGGTGGCCGAGACCGCAGGACTGCCCCTGGAGGCGGTGACCGCGCACTTCCCCGACTGGAACGGCCTGCTGCTCGCGGCCGTCGACCGCTGGACGGCCGAGCGCACCTCTCCCCTCCTGCCGGTCATGGCGTCGCACGGCACCGTGCTCTTCCTGCGCCGGATCGTGCAGTCGAACATCGAGGACCCGTCGCTGATGCGGTTGCTGAGCTCCCTGGTCAACGTGGCCGCGACTCCCGGGCACCCGCTCTCCGAGCTGCTGCAGGGCGACTGGAGCCGGTTCCACCGGATGGTCGCCGAGGGCCTGCGCCGCGACGTCGAGCTCGGGCGCGAGCCCGCGACCATGGCGCCGGCCCGCGGCGCGGAGCAGCTGCTCGCCCTCTACGAGGGCCTGCAGCTGCAGTCGATGGTGCGGCCGCGCATGGACCTCCTCGACGCGTACGACCGCGCCGTCACGCGGCTCCGCGACGGGTGGGGCCGCCCCTACGCGGCGCCCACCTGGGACCTCGACGACCTGGCGCTGGTCGGCGCGGCCTGACCCGGGCGCCCTGACCCGGACGCCCCCGGACGTGCGGAGAGCCCCCCGGGGGAGGCTCTGCACGTGGCCCTCGTCGGCCCCCCACGACGTGGGCGGCTGGTACGGGCCGGGGCGACGCGGGTGCGCCAGGTGCGTCAGGCGCCGGCGCCGAGGACGACGAGCATGCCGGCGATCGCGGTGCCGCAGGTCGCCAGCGCCGACGTGGCGATGACGAGGAGCGTGATCTGACGATCAGCGTCCCGGATCTCGGAGAAGGGGCTCCTGCTGCCGTGGATGAGGCTCATGGTGCTGCTCGTCTCTGGCAGCCCTGCGCTGCCGTCGGTGACCGTGGTGACCGGGTGGTCGGCCCTGTCGCCAGGGCCGCGTACCGCCGTGAACCGGTACGGGACGATCATGACACCGAACAGTTAGACCGTCTAGCTAGTTGCGTGAATCGGACAGCGCTCCGCGTTTCCCGTTCGGGGGACAGGGCCGCCGGCGGCCGTAGAGCGATCAGGTGCAGAGCGGCCACGAACCGTGCTCGCCGGGGTACAGCACCACGGAGCGCGGGAAGCGGCTGGGCACGCCTCAGCGAGCGTCGGCCGTGACGGCGGAGACGCGGAGGAAGTCGAGGGCGGCGGCCGCGGGCGAGCCGGTCGCGGCCGTGTAGGCGACGAGGCGCAGGTCGGTGCCCGCCACGGTGAGCACGTCGCAGTCGAGCTCGACGTCGCCCACGACCGGGTGGCGGATCACCTTGCGCTCGGAGACGTGCTCGCCGACGGCGCCGGTGCTCCAGAGCTCGCGGAAGGTGTCGCTCACCGCGGTCATGTCGTCGATCAGGTGTCGCACGCGAGGGTCGCCCGGGTAGCGGCCGTGCACGCGCCGCAGGTCGGCGACGAGCGAGGCCTCGAACGCCCGGAGGCCGCCGTCGCGCCCGTGCTCGACGCGCTCGCCCGGCGTGATCGCGCCGGTGCCGCCGAACCACGACCGCAGCAGGTTCGGCCGCTCGCCGCCCTCGCCCACGGGCTCGCCGAAGAGACGGCCCCAGAGGGGGCTGTAGCTGAGCAGGTCCCAGGAGGCGGTGAAGACCGCGAGCGGGGTCTCGCCGAGCCGCGCGATCAGCCGCTGCACCCCCGGCGGCACGTGCTCGGGCACGGTGGCGGGCGACGGCGGCACGAGGCCCGCGAGCACGAAGAGGTGGTCGCGCTCGGCGTCGCTCAGCTGGAGGGCCCGCGCCAGCGCCGCGGCGACCTGCGCCGAGGGGTGCTGCGCCCGGCCCTGCTCGAGCCGCACGACGTAGTCGACGCTGAGGCCCGCGAGCGCGGCGAGCTCCTCCCGCCGGAGGCCCGCGGCCCGTCGCTGGTCGCCGGCGGGCAGGCCGACGTCGACGGGCGAGAGGCGGTCGCGCCACGCGCGCAGCAGGGCGCCGAGGTCGCCGGCAGGGGTGTCCACCTCGTCAGTCTCGCAGCGCCGAGGGCCGGCGGGGTGGTACTGCGAGTCCTCCCGACGGGGCGGGCCTGGATGGGCGTCGGGGTCAGGGCGGAGACTCGGGTCATGACGACCGAGACGCCCGCCACGGGCACCACCACCTCCCCCGACACCACCTCCGCCGCGACCACCGCAGGCGGCGACGCCGCGACCACGACCACCCTCGTCACCGGGGGCAACAAGGGGCTGGGGCGCGAGACCGCCCGGCGCCTCCTCGAGGCCGGCCACACGGTCTGGATCGGGGCCCGCGACGAGGCCAGGGGCCGCGCGACCGCCGACGAGCTCGGCGCCCGGTTCGTGCAGCTCGACGTCACCGACGACGCCTCGGTCGCCGCGGCCGCCGAGACGATCGCCGCGGCCGGCGGCCTCGACGTCCTCGTGAACAACGCGGGCATCACGGGGTCGCACTCCGCCCCCGACCAGCTCACCGGGGCCGACGCCCTCGAGGTGCTCGACACCAACGTCGCGAGCGTCGTGCGCACGACGACGGCCTTCCTGCCGCTGCTCCGCCGCTCGTCGGCGCCGACCATCGTCAACGTGACGAGCGGCCTCGGCTCGTTCACGGCGGTGCACGACGCCGACCGCATCGAGTCGACCGTCGTCGCGCCGCTCTACACGGCGTCGAAGGCGGCCGTCACGATGCTGACGGTGCAGTACGCCAAGGCCCTGCCCGAGATCCGCGTCAACGCCGCCGACCCCGGCTACACGGCCACCGACCTCAACGGCAACAGCGGCCACCAGACGGTGACCGAGGGCACCGACGCCGTGGTCGAGCTCGCGACCCGCGGCGGTCAGGGGCCGACCGGCACGTTCATCGACCGCTCGGGCGTCGCGCCGTTCTAGGCGCGGCGGCCGTCCGAGCCGCGCCGTCGCGGGGGCCTGCGGCTCGCCAGGTCGGGGGTCTCGGCCACGGGCAGGGCCAGCTCGAGCGTCGTCCCGGTCGCAGCCGTCGCGGCCACCCGGACGCTGCCGCCGTGGCGGAGGGCGATCTCGCGGACGAGCGCGAGGCCGATGCCGAAGCTCGGGCGGGGGCCCCGGCCTCCGGCAGCTGCGGCCGCCGTGGCCGGGGCGGCCGGTGCGGCCGTCGCCGGCGGTTCCGCCCTCGCGAACCGGTCGAAGACCCGCGCCGGGTCGATGCCCGTGATGCCCCCGCCGCCGTCCGTGACCGACAGCACCGCCGCGTCGCCGTCGAGACGCGTGGCCACGATGACCGTCGACCCGGTCGGGGCGTGGCTCAGCGCGTTGTCGACCAGGGCCAGCACGGCCCGCCGCAGGCTCGCGGGCGGCACGGGGACGCGAGCGGCGGCCGCCCCGTCGTGCTGCAGGGCGACGCCGCGCTCCTCCGCCAGGACGGACATCGACCGGAGCACGTCCTCGACGACGTCGTCGACGACCACGGGCTCGGCGAGCGCCGCCTCGGACGGGTCGCGCCCCGCCGCCTCGAGCAGGTCGCCGACGATGTCGACGAGGGCCCGGGAGTCGTCGCGCAGCCTCGCGAGGTCGGTCGTGACCCGCTCGTCGGCCGTCGCCGCGCCTCCGGCGATCGCCCGCTGGAGCGCCTGCAGCCGGGCGTCGAGCACGGCGAGGGGCGTTCGCAGCTCGTGGCTCGCGTCGGCGACGAACTGCCGCTGGAGGCGGAGCGCCTCGCCGAGCGGCCGGACGGCACGCCTGGCGATCACCACCGTCACCAGGCCCGCGAAGACCACCCCGCCGAGGCCGAGCACCACCAGGCCCGCCACGACGTCGGTGGCGGAGACGAAGATCTCGCCCCGGCCCGCGGCCACGGCCTGCTCGAGCCGCTCCCGGGGCACGGTCTGGTGCAGCACCCACGCGATCGTGAGCGCGAGGGCCCCCACGACGACGAGCGCGGAGACGAGCACGATCTGCCGACCGATCGACCGGGCGGCGGCCTGCAGGGCCTCGGACTCCGCGTCGGTGGCGGTGCCGCCCCCACGGCGTCGCGCGCTCACAGCGCCCCCACCCGGTAGCCGCTCCCCCGCACGGTGAGCACGACGTCGCGGTCGATCTTGCGCCGCAGGTAGCTGACGTACGTGTCGACGGTGCCGAGCTGCTCCCCGTGCGGGAACACCCGGGCGAGCAGGTCCGCCCGGTCGAAGGTGTGGTCGGGCCGACGGGCCAGCTCGGCGAGCAGGGCGCACTCGCGCTCGCTCAGCACGACCCGGCTCGCCCAGGGCGTGACGACGATGCGGCTGTCGGGCCAGAGCCGCGCCTCGCCGATGTCGAGCCAGCGCTCCTCGACGGCGAAGGAGCGGGTCAGGGCGCGCAGCCGGGCGAGGAGCTCGTCGAACTCGAACGGCTTGACGAGGTAGTCGTCGGCGCCGCCGTCGAGCCCGGCCACACGGTCGGCCGTGGTGCCGAGGGCCGTCAGCATCAGCACCGGCGTCGTCACGTGCTCACGACGGAGCGCCGCGACCAGCGCTGTGCCGTCGAGCCCCGGGAGGCGGCGGTCGACGACCAGCACGGCGTGCCCGCCGGCCCGGGCGGCGTCGAGGCCCCGCAGGCCGTCGGCGACGAGGTCGACCCGCCAGGCCTCGCCGAGCACCTCGGCCACGATGGGGCCGAGCTGCGGGTCGTCCTCGACCAACAGGAGGCGCGGGCGCGCGTCAGGACCGGTCACCCGCCGCCTCCTCGCCTCTCGTCGTCGCCGTGGCTCGCTCCTCGGCCCGGGCGGCGTGCGAACGCCGGAGGGCCGTGACCACGATCGGCAGCACCGACACGACGACCAGCCCGACGGCGAGCAGGTCGATGTGGTCCGCCACGAACGGTAGGCCACCCAGCAGGGATCCGAGCACCGTCATGCCGACGGCCCACAGGAACGCCCCGGTGAGGTTCCAGACCACGAACCTCCGGTAGGGGTACCCGCTGGTGCCGGCGGCGAGGGGCACGAAGGTGCGGACGACGGGCACGAACCGGCCGAGGACGAGCGCCGCGCCGCCGTGGCGCTCGAAGAACGCCTCGGCCTGCTCGAGGTGCGCCGTCTTCAGCACGCGGGCGTCGGGGCGGAACCAGCGGCGCCCGAAGCGGTGGCCGAGGAAGAACCCGACCTGGTCGCCGGCCGCCGCGGCGAGGAACGCGCACAGCGCGATGATGGCGACGCTCAGGCCGAGGCTCTGGTGCAGCAGGCCCGCGGTGACCAGCAGGGAGTCGCCGGGCAGGAAGGGGAAGAGCAGGCCCGACTCGACGAAGATCATCAGCGACAGGCCGCCGAGGGCCCAGGGGCCCATGCCGGCGAGGAGGGTCTGGGGGTCGAGGATGCTCACGCGCGGGTCCGTCCTGGGTCGGTGGTCGTGGGGGAGTTCGGTGCCGACGGCCCGACGGGCGGGGCGGCGCCGCGGTGGTCGTCGAGGTGGTCGAGGAGGCGCAGCCACGACGGGAGGGCCAGCGCGACGACCGAGCAGCCGAGCGCGACCGACGCGACGGTGTCGCTCGGGTAGTGCACGCCCACCCAGACGCGCGACAGCCCGACGACCGCCACCGCAGCCGATGCCGCGCCGGTCACGATGACGACCAGAGCGCGGCGCTGCCCCGCTGCGAGCAGCACGATCGCCAGCGCGAGCCCGGTCGCGAGGGCCGTGTGCCCGCTGGGGAACGAGAAGGAGTGCGGCTCGACGATCAACGGGTCGGCGAGGAGCCCCGGGTCGGGCCGATCGCGCTGCACGACGAGCTTGACCAGCTCGGCCGCGGCCCACGGGCCGACGGCGACGCCCAGGACCGTCAGGGCCGCGGCCGCTCGACGGCTCACGACCCACACCGCGACGGTCAGCAGCAGCACGAGGGCGGCCCCGAGCTGGGGCCCGAACAGCCGGTCGACGAGCAGCGCGGCCTCGTCGAGCACGGGAAGGTGCGCGCGGCTCACGTGCTGGACGAGGTCGAGGTCGACCTCGCTCACGCCGCCGGCTCCGGACGTGATCAGCAGCCCGGCGACGACGACGCCGGTGATGCCCGTCGCGCCCCCCACGGCCCACGTTCGGTCGTGGATGACGGCGCGGACGGCCGGGAAGAGAGGAGGCGCGGTGCGGCCGCGAGGGAGCGCCGGCGAGGGCGGGCGGTGCAGGACGGTCATGCACGCAGGCTCCGCCCGGCCGTCCCAGGAACCGCCCAGACGCCCTGCCGACCGGCCGCGCGCCTCCTCGTCTCGGCCTCTGGGGGGTTCCTGGGAGGCGACCCCCGACCGTCGTCGCATGACGACACGCGCTGTTCCGACCGGGGCCACGGCCACCGGACGCCGGGCCCTGCTGAGCAAGGTCCCCGAGATCACCCTCGCGTTCTGGGTGATCAAGGTGCTCTGCACCACCGTCGGCGAGACGTTCGCCGACTTCCTCGCCGACGGCCTCGGGCTCGGGCTCGCCGTGACGAGCGTCGTGATGGCGGCCCTGCTCGTCGTGGCGCTCGTGGTGCAGTTCCGGACGCGGGCCTACGTCCCGGTCGTCTACTGGCTCGCGGTCGTGCTGATCAGCGTCGTCGGCACCCTCCTCACCGACACGCTGACCGACTCGCTCGGCGTCAGCCTCTGGGTCTCGACGGCCGTCTTCGCGGTGGCGCTGGCCGCCGTGTTCGCCGTCTGGCACCGCGTCGAGGGCACCCTGTCGATCCACGAGGTGACGACGCCCCGTCGCGAGTCGTTCTACTGGGCAGCCGTGCTGATGACGTTCGCGCTCGGCACCGCGGTCGGCGACCTCCTCGGCGAACAGCTGGCCCTCGGCTACCTGCCCTCGGCGCTGCTGTTCGCCGCGGCCATCGCCGTCGTCGCCCTGGCGCACCGGTTCGCCGGCGTCGGGTCGGTGCTCGCCTTCTGGGCCGCGTACGTCCTCACCCGCCCGCTCGGCGCCTCCGTCGGGGACTTCCTGTCACAGCCGGTGGGCGACGGCGGGCTCGGCCTCGGCCCGACGGTCACGAGCGTCGTGTTCCTCCTGGCCATCGCAGCCCTGGTCGTCGTCCTCACGGTACGGCGACCGGCTCAGCCCGCCCTCCGCGTCTGACCCCCGTTCCTCCACACCCTCGAGAGAGAAGCACATCCATGGACTGGCAGTTCGACGGCCTCCCCCTGCACCCGCTCATCGTCCACCTCGTCACCGTCGCGTTCCCGACGGCGTCGCTGCTCGTCCTGGTCGGGGCCTTCTGGCCCGCGCTCCGTCGGCGACTCGGCGTCATCACTCCGCTGATCGCCCTGGTCTCGCTGATCGCAGTTCCCCTCGCGACCTCGTCCGGTGAGGCGCTGGAGGAGCGGGTCGACAGCAGCGCCCTGCTCGAGGCCCACACGCAGCTGGGCGACACCCTGCTGCCCTGGGCGATCGCGGTGTTCGTCGTCGCCGTGGCGCAGTGGGCGTGGCAGCACTGGGTGCTGACCCCCGAGGCCCAGCGACCGCGCCCGGCCGTCCGCGGCGGTGCACGACTGGTCGTCGGCACCCTGCTGATCGTGCTGGCCGTCGGGACGAGCGTCGGCGGGATCGTCACGACGGTCCGGATCGGCCACTCGGGCGCGGAGGCCGTCTGGTCGGACTCGAGCGAGGGGTGACCCAGGCGATCGTCCTGCCGCTCATCGCCCTGGCCACGCAGCGGCCCGGGTCAGCGGAAGTCGCCGACCTGCCTCTCGAGCGGGACGGTGCCCTCGACGACGACGTCGCCGGTGTGCGCCGTGGTGACGGTCTCGATCAGGACGATCTCGACCTCCTCCTCGGCGATCGGGTTGTGCTGTACTCCCCGGGGGACGACCCAGAACTGTCCCGGGCCGAGCACGACCTCCTCGTCGTCGGGCAGCTGGATGCGGAGGCGCCCCGAGACGACGAGGAACATCTCGTCCTCGGCGTCGTGCGCGTGCCAGACGAGCTCGCCGAGCAGCTTCGCGACCTTCACGTACTGGTCGTTCACCCGCCCGACGACCCTCGGCGTCCAGTGCTCCCGGACCTGTCGGAGCTCAGCGGCGACGTCGATCCCGTGCAGTGTGGTGGTCATGGCTCCATCATCGGCCCTCGGCCGCGCCCGGCGGAGGGCGAGACCGCCGATGAAGGGCGCTCGGCGTCGTCGGACCTCACGGTCCGCCGCGTCGGTCCGCCGCGTCGGTCAGCGCGCTGCGCGGCTCGCGTGCGCGCGGGCCTTCATGCGGTTGCCGCAGACGGCCATCGAGCACCACTTCGCCGTGCCGGGGCGGCTGTGGTCGACGAGGAAGAGGTTGCACTCGTCGTTGGCGCACGCGCGCAGTCGCCCGGGCAGCTCCTCCGCGACGCCCGACCAGGCCAGCACGGCACGGACGGCGAGCTTCTCGTCGTCAGGGGCGCGGAGTTCCCAGCGCACGCCCGCCGGAGTCACGCGGGGCACCTGGACCGCGCCCTCGAGCACCGCGGCGAGCTCGTCGACGGGACCCGCGCCTCCCCCGCGGACGACGGCCTGGAGGAGCCGACGGACGTCGGCGAGCTGAGCGGACTCCCGGTCTGTGCCCGTCCCGCCCCACCGGAGAGCGAGGGCCCGGCCCTCCGCCCCCTCGAGGGCGTCCGTCGGCACGCCGTCGATCACCGGTGCGCTGTTGAGCAGCGCCAGGAGCAGGTCTTCGTTCTCGAGCACGTCTCTCCGATCTCCTCCGCGGCCACGCCGACAGGATCATGCTAGCTTCCTGACTAACCAGTAATCAAGCCGTTAGGGGTTAGTCATGACCACCGTCCACCACCGCACCGTCTCCGTCGACGGCCTCGACGTGTTCTACCGGGAAGCGGGCGCCGCCGACGCACCCGTCGTCCTGCTCCTGCACGGGTACCCCACCAGCTCCCACATGTTCCGGCACCTCATCCCCGCCCTGGCCGACCGGTACCGCGTCATCGCACCGGACCACGTCGGCTTCGGGCGATCGTCGGCGCCGTCCGTCGACGACTTCGACTACACCTTCGCCGCCCTCGCCGAGGTGACGGGTCGGTTCCTCGCCGCCGTCGGGGTCGACGAGTACGCGATCTACGTCCAGGACTACGGCGCACCCGTCGGCTGGCGGCTGGCCCTGGACCACCCCGAGGCCGTGACGGGCGTCATCTCACAGAACGGCAACGCCTACGAGGAGGGCTTCGTGCCGAGCTTCTGGGACCCGATCTGGGCCGACGCGGCGGAGCGGACAGCCGAGACCCGCGACGCCCTCCGCCCGGCGCTCGGCCGGGACGCCGTCGAGTGGCAGTACACCCACGGCGTGCCCGACCCCTCGACCGTCGACCCGGACGCCTGGGAGCACGACCTCGCGCTCCTCACGCGCCCCGGCCAGGACGACGTGCAGCTCGCGCTCTTCCGCGACTACGCCACCAACAGGGATCTCTACCCGGCCGTCCACGACTGGCTCCGCGACTCCCGCGTCCCCGTCCTGGCCATCTGGGGACGCCACGACGAGATCTTCGCCGCCGAGGGCGCCGCGGCCTTCCGGCAGGACTCGCCCGAGGCCCGCGTCGAGCTCGTCGACGGAGGGCACTTCCTGCTCGAGTCGCATCTGGACGTCGTCGCGGCCACCGTCAGGGACTGGCTGTCGACCCGCTGACAGGTGCGGTCGGCTGAGGCCCCCGGCGGGTGTGAGGGAGCCGCTCGTCGAGCAGCGCCGCCAGCCGGTCCAGGTCACTCCGCACAGCGGCGGCGTCGGCGTCGAAGTCCGCCTCGGAGACGCCGTCACGCCGGAAGAGGGTGAACACGGCCTCGCTGCCCTGGTCGTTGGCCACCACCCGGAACGGGTTCCGTACCGTCGTCCCGTCCGGCAGGGTCACGTCGTGGTCGAGGACACCGAGCTCCACCGGCCCGGTGAAGGCCACCTCGACGACGCCCATCGGAGAGTCCGCGAACCACCGTCCGCCCTCCTCGCGGACGCCCGCGCTGAGGCCCGCCGCCCACGCGGGCAGGTTCGCGGGGTCCCCGGCGATGCGGGACACCGCGGCGACGTCGTGGTCGAACGAGCGGGAGAGATGGACGACGGGCCAGGTCATGCCGGGACACTAGCGCCGGGCCGGGCCTGTCGCACCCTTCCGGGCCACGACCGCTCCGACCACGCCCCTCCGGGCTGGCACGGCCCGCCGCGGCGTGCCAGGCTCTGCGCATGCGAATCGACGAGTGGTGGCCCGACCTGATCCCGAGCACCCGGCAGTGGCTGATCGACAACGCCGGCGACGCCGTGCCGCCGGAGATCCTCGAGCAGATCACCGCCGTCACGGGCGAGCCGGGCGACGACGACACGTGGGTCGGCGAAGGCACCGACGACGAGTTCTACCTCTCCGACGAAGCGACGGACTGGGTCGAGGCCGCGGGCAACGCGGAGGGCGACGAGGACGAGGACGACGAGGAGGCCTGAGCCCCCTCCGGGCAGGCCGCCGGCCCCACGGGAGGCAGGCTGCCGGCCCCACGGGAGGCAGCGCTCCGGGTCGACGCGGTGATGCGCACCACCTGTCGTTCACCGGGGGTTCACCGGCTGCACGTCGCGGGGCACGAGAGTGCGGGTGACCACGTCACCCCACGAACGGATCACGCATGCACCCCCTCCTCCGGCGCCTCGGCGCGACGACCCTCGTCGGCTGCGTCGCCGCCGTCGGGCTCGTCGGCACCGCCGCCCCCGCCTCGGCCGCCACGGGAGCCCCGACGCTCCCCGGCACGGTCGTCGTCAACGAGATCGAGTCCGACGGCGGCACGCCCGGCGACTGGATCGAGCTCGCCAACACCACCTCGGCCCCGGTCGACGTCTCCGGCCTCGTGCTGAAGGACAACGACGACACCCACGCCTTCACCCTGCCGGCGGGCACGACCCTCCCGGCCCTCGGGTTCCTCGTCGTCGACGAGTCGACCGACCCGGCCACGGGCCTCAGCTTCGGCCTCGGCAAGGCCGACTCGGTGCGCCTCTTCGACGCCGACGGCACGACGCTGCTCGACTCGTACAGCTGGACGTCCGCCGCCGCCACGACGTACGGACGCCTGCCCGACCGCACGGGCGCCTTCGGCGTCACGCCCGCCTCGAGCAGGGGCACGGCCAACGCCGCGGCGACGACGCCGACGCCGACCGACCCCGGCACGACCCCGGCTCCGACCCCCGCGCCCGCCCCGGCTCCGGCGCCCGCGCCGGTCGCGACGACGCTGCGCATCAACGAGGTCGAGTCGAACGGCGACGACACCGACTGGGTCGAGCTGACCAACGTCGGCAGCACAGCCGTCGACGTCTCCGGCTGGTCCTTCCTCGACGGCGACGACTCGCACGCGAAGTACGTGCTGCCGGCCGGCTCCACCGTGGCCCCCGGCGGCTTCTTCGTGATCGACCAGGCCCAGGGCGTCCGCCCCGGCTTCGACTTCGGCCTCGGCGGCGCCGACTCCGCCCGCGTCTACGACACCTCGGGCGCCCTGGCGCTCACCTACAGCTGGACCGAGCACAGCCTCGTCAGCTACGGCCGCTGCCCCGACGGCACCGGCGAGTTCGCCACCACGACGACGAGCACGAAGGGCGCGGCGAACGACTGCTCCTCCCCCGTGCGCCTCAACGAGGTCGAGTCGAGCGGCGGCACGCCCGGCGACTGGGTCGAGCTGACCACCGTCGGCGCGACACCCGTCGACGTCAGCGGCTTCGTGCTCCGCGACAGCGACGACACGCACCGGTACGTGCTGCCGACGGGCTCCGTCATCCAGCCCGGGGGCTTCCTCGTGCTCGACGAGCTGACGGCGACGACGCCCGCCGGGTTCGACTTCGGACTGGGAGGCGCGGACAGCGTCCGCCTGTTCGCCCGCGACGGCGTCACCCTCGTCGACTCGTACGCCTGGACGCAGCACGCCGCGGTGACCTGGGGCCGCAGCCCCGACGGCACCGGTGACGTCACGGGCACGCTCGAGGCCACCAAGGGCTCGGCGAACATCGCCGCGGGCACCGTCCTCACCCAGCCGTGGCCCGGCGGCCCCGACGAGCTGCCGCTCGACGACGAGGCGACCTTCACCGGCGACCTCAGCGGCCTCGACTACGAGCCCTCCGGCACCTCGGCCGACGGCACCCTCTGGGCCGTGCAGAACGGCGACGGCCTGCTCTACCGCATCGTCTCGGACGGCGCGGGGGGCTGGGCCCCGGCCACCGACTCCGGCTGGTCCGCGGGCAAGGCCCTGCGCTACCCCGACGGCACCGGCCGCGTCGACGCCGAGGGCGTCACCGTGACCGGCGACTCGAGCGACGGCGGCGTGTACGTCTCGTCCGAGCGGAACAACGCCGCCTCGAGCGTCAGCCGACCCTCGGTGCTGCGCTACGACGTGGCCGCCGCGGGCAGCGCGACGACGCTCGTCGCGACGCAGGAGTGGAACCTCGCCGCGGACTTCCCCGGCCTCGGCGCGAACGCCGGCCTCGAGGGCGTCACCTGGGTCCCCGACGCGTGGCTCACGGAGCGCGGCTTCGTCGACGAGTCGACCGGCACCGCCTACGACCCCGCCGCCCACCCCGGCCACGGCGACGGCCTGTTCTTCGTCGGCGTCGAGGGCACCGCGAGCGTCTACGCCTACGCCCTCTCGACCGACGGCTCGGCCGAGCGCGTCGCGACGATCGCCACCTCGTTCGACCTCGTCGCCGACGTGCAGTTCGACGCCGACCTCGACGCCCTCTGGGTCGTCTGCGACGAAGCCTGCTCGGGCCGCACCGCCCTCTTCGACGTCGACGCCTCGGGCGCCTTCGCCGAGCAGGTCGTCTACGAGGCCCCGCTGAACGCCGACCGCGGGCTCGCCAACGAGGGCTTCGCCGTGGCCGACGCCGCGACCTGCACCGACGGCGCGCGCCAGACGTTCTACGCCGACGACGCCGACACGGACGGCTTCTCGCTCCGCGCCGGGACGCTGCCGTGCGAGGCGCCGACGGCGCCGACCGACCCGACGACGCCGGTCGTGCCGGGGACGGGGGCCGGCGCGCCCGGCACCGGTGCCGGTGCCGGCGCGGGCACGGGCACGGGCGCTGGCACCGTCCCGGCCGGCACGACGCCGACCCGCGTCGCCGCCGCCCCGACCCGCGCGGGCGCGCTCGCCTACACGGGCGGCGCCGACGCTCGCCTCGGCGCGGCCCTCGCGGCGCTGCTGCTCCTCGCCGGAGCGGGAGGGGTGCTCGTCAGCCGCCGTCGCGCCTGACCGCGGCGCACCTCCGGCACCCGCACCGCGCCTCCCCCGGGCCGCGGCCGTCGACCTCACCGTCGTCGGCCGCGGCCCGTCGGCGTTCCCCGATCGAGGTGACCCGTCCTGGGCCCTGGGTCGGGTGCAGGGCCCAGGACGGGTCACTTCGCGATGCGATCGAGGGCGTCGACGAGACGAGCAGACCGATCCGGGGCAGATCGGATGCCCGTTCTTGTTGTTCTCTGCCCGAGCATGTGGTTTCATCGTCCGGAACGGAGTCGATCAGGCTCCCGACGACGACGAGGTCCGACGATGAGCACAGCACCGACCGCCCACGGCCCCGCGGGCAGCGGCACCGGCAGCGGCACCGACACCGCCGAGGGCACCCCCGCCCGGCGGATGATCCTCACCGTCACCCCGAACCCCTCCCTCGACCGCACGATCGAGCTCACCGACGAGCTCCGCCGCGGCGAGGTGCAGCGTGCCGCCCGCACGACCGACGAGCCCGGCGGCAAGGGCGTCAACGTCTCGCGGGCCCTCGCGGCCTCGGGCGCCGAGACCGTCGCGCTGCTGCCCGGGCTGCTCGACGACCCCGTGCTCACGGCCCTCCGCCAGCGCGGCGTGCCCACCGTCAACCTGCCGATCGAGCAGCGCCTGCGGGCGAACGTCACCGTCACCGAGCCCGGCGGCACGACGACCAAGATCAACGAGGTCGGCCCCGACCTCGGAGCCCACGTGGAGGCGCTGACCGGCCTCGTCGTCGAGCACGCCCCCCTGGCGTCGTGGCTCGTGCTCGCGGGGTCGCTGCCCCCGGGGCTGCCGGTGACCTGGCTCGCCGACGTCGTCGGCGCCGTCCGCGCCGCCCACGGCGACGCCGCGCCGCGCATCGCCGTCGACTCGTCGGGCGCCCCCTTCGCCGCGCTCGTCGCCTCCGGCGCCCGGGTCGACCTGGTCAAGCCGAACGCGGAGGAGCTCGCCGAGGTCGTCGGCGGCGACGCCGACACCTACGAGCGCGACCTCGACGCCGCCGTGGCGGGCGCCCAGCGCCTCCGCGAGCTCGGCGTCGGCGCGGTGCTGCTGACCCTCGGCAGCGTGGGCGCCGTGCTCGTCGACGACTCCGGCGCGTGGTTCGCCGCCGCCCCGCGCATCGTGCCGCTGAGCACGGTCGGCGCGGGCGACTCCTCCCTCTCGGGCTGGCTGCTCGCCGAGCAGGCCGGTGCCGGCCCGGCCGGCCGCCTCGCGCAGGCCGTCGCCTCGGGCGCGGCCGCCGCGGCGCAGCCCGGCAGCATCGTCCCCTCCCTCGACCAGACCTCCCCCGACGACATCGACGTCGTCCCGATGGCCCCCGTGGCCGTCGGCCACCGCTGAGCAACGACGCCCGACCCCAAGGAGCACCCCACCATGTCCGCACTCATCAGCACCGACCTCGTCGGCCTCGACGAAGACCTGGGAGCCACGTCGTCCGACGTGATCCGGGTGCTCGCCGGCCGCGTGGCCGCCGCCGGCCGCGCCGGCTCCGCCGACTCGCTCGCCGACGACGCGATCGCCCGCGAGGCCTCGATCGGCACCGGCGTGCCCGGCGGCATCGCCATCCCCCACGCCCGGTCGACCTCGGTCACCGAGCCGACGCTCGCCTTCTCGCGCCTCGCCCGCACGGTGCCCTTCGGCGCCCCCGACGGCGACGCCGACATCGTCTTCATGATCGCGGTGCCCGAGGGCGCCGACAGCGACCACATGACGGTCCTCTCCACCCTCGCCCGCGCGCTGATCCGCGACGACTTCACCGCGGCGCTCCGGGCCGCGCGCACCCCCGCCGACGTGGTGGCCCTCGTCGACCAGGAGGTCAGCGGCGACGTCGCGGAGGCGCGGGGCACCACCGGCACCGCTCCCGCGGGCGCGACCAGCGCCTCCGGCACCTCCCCGGCCGACGGCGCCCGTCGCCCCCAGCTGGTCGGCGTCACGGCGTGCCCCACCGGCATCGCCCACACCTACATGGCCGCGGACGCTCTGGTCGCGGCCGCCGCCCGCCTCGGCGCCGACCTGCAGATCGAGACCCAGGGCTCGTCGAAGGTGACCCCGCTCGACCCCGCCGTGATCGCCGCGGCCGACGCCGTCATCTTCGCCGTCGACGTCGACGTGCGCGACCAGTCGCGCTTCGCCGGCAAGCCCGTCGTGCGCGGGCCGGTCAAGCGCGGCGTCGACGCCCCCGACGCGATGGTGAAGGAGGCGATGGCCGCGGCCACCGACCCCGCCGCTCCCCGGGTCGCGGGCTCGGCCGACGACGCGTCGGCTCAGGAGACCCGCGCGAAGGAGGGCTTCGGCTCGTCGCTGAAGCGCTGGCTGCTGACCGGCGTCTCGTACATGATCCCGTTCGTCGCCGGCGGCGGCCTGCTGCTCGCCCTGGGCTTCCTGCTCTCGGGCTACGAGATCGCGGGCAACGCCGCGACCGTGCTGACGGACTACTCGCTGACGAACCTGCCGCCCGAGGGCCTGGTGTACTTCCTCGGCGCCGCCGCCTTCCAGATCGGCAACCTGTCGATGGGCTTCCTGGTCGCGGCCCTCGCCGGCTACATCGCCTACGCCATCGCCGACCGCCCGGGCATCGCGCCCGGCTTCGTCGCGGGCGCCGTCGCCGTCTTCATGGGCGCCGGCTTCATCGGCGGCCTCGTCGGCGGCCTGCTCGCCGGCTTCGCCGCGTACTGGATCGGCCGGCCCACCGTGCCGCGCTGGCTGCGCGGCCTGATGCCCGTCGTGATCATCCCGCTCTTCGCGTCGATCTTCGCGAGCGGCCTGCTCGTGCTCGTGCTCGGCGGCCCGATCGCCGCCCTGACCGTCGCGCTGACCGACTTCCTCAACGGCCTCAACGGCACGGGCGCGGTCGTGCTCGGCGTCGTGCTCGGCCTCATGATGTGCGTCGACCTCGGCGGCCCCGTCAACAAGGTGGCCTACTCGTTCGCCGTCGCCGGCCTGTCGGCGGGCTCGCTCACCGACAACCCCGCACCGCTGATGATCATGGCCGCCGTCATGGGCGCGGGCATGGTGCCGCCGCTCGCGATGGCCCTCGCCTCGACGGTGCTGTACCGCAAGGGCTTCTCGCAGGTCGAGCGCTCGAACGGCACGGCCGCGTGGCTGCTGGGCGCCTCCTTCATCTCCGAGGGGGCCATCCCGTTCGCCGCGGCCGACCCGCTGCGCGTCATCCCGGCCTCGATGGTCGGAGGCGCGGTGACCGGAGCCATCTCGATGGCCGCGGGTGTGACGTCGCAGGCCCCCCACGGCGGCCTCTTCGTGTTCTTCGCGATCGGGAACCTCGGCATGTGGGTCGTCGCGATCCTCGCCGGCACCGTGGTGTCGGCCGTGGTGCTCGTCGGCCTCAAGCGCTTCGTCCGCCGCTCGGGCGAGAGCGTCACCGTCGAGGCCGCGCAGGCCGCCGACGCCGGCGCCGTGGTCGGCCAGCGCAAGCCGGTCGCCGCCTAGCGGCCACCGCCCGCACCGCACGACGAAGGCCCCCGCCCCGGGAAGGGACGGGGGCCTCCGTCGTCAGTGCGACGTGGCGCGACCGCTCAGTCGTTGCCCTGTCGACGACGGTGACGGAGCGTCAGCCAGGCGCCCATCACGATCATCATGAGGGCCGCGGCGCCGATGCCGACCCAGGCGTCCGAGCCGGTGAAGGCGAGCGGACCGCGGGCGGCGGAGACGCGGCCGGGGCCGTCGGAGCCGCCGGCTCCGGCACCGGGGGCCCCGGCGCCGGGGGCCCCGGCTTCGGGCGTCCCGGGCGTGCCCGCACCGGGCGTGCCGGGCGTGCCGGGCGTGCCCGGGTCGCCGGGGCCGTCGGCTGCCAGCACCGTCAGCGTCGCGCGGGCGATCTGCCCCGCGCCCTCGAGCTCGACGACGTGCGCCCCCGGCTCGAGGTCGGCCGGCACCGTGAAGCGCAGCACGCCGACGCCCGAGACCGTCGCGGTCGCGGTGCCGATCGACTGCGGCTCGGAGAACACCGTGCCGGCGAGGGCCTCTCCGGCGACGAAGCCGGTGGCCGTGATCGACACCGAGTCGCCCGGGCGGGCGGTCGCGGGGTCGAGCGTGCCGGGCACGATCGCCTTCGTGGGCTCGTCGACCTCGAGGTCGATGCCGAGCACCGCGGCGAAGCCCCGGAGGGCCACGTCGGGCAGTCCGCGCTGCAGCGCGGCCTCGGCGTCGGCCGTGAGAGCGTCGGAGCCCGCCGCGGCCGTGCCGTCGATCATCGCCGCCTGGGCGAGGTCACGAGCGAGCGACACGAGCACGTCCGCCGTCGTCATCGCGCCGAGGTCGGTGCCGCTGAACGGGCCCACCGCGGCCAGGAGGAGGCGCAGGGCCGCGGCCGGGTCGGTCACGCTCCCGTCGTCGCCCCAGACGTCGGCGTCGAGCAGGGCCTGGACCGCCTCGCGGGCCGCGCCCTCGGGCAGGCCGGCGACCAGCGCCTCCACCCGGTCACGCGCACCGTCGGTGCGGAGGCCCCAGCCGTAGGGGAAGAGCGGCTCGTAGTCGGCGTCGCCGACGTTGATCGGCACCTGGTCGGCGCTGGCCGCCCAGCTCACGGGCAGACGGCCGGCGAAGGGACGGTCGCCGAACAGCACGTCGGCGACGCCGGCGCCCTCGGAGCCGGGCAGCGACGAGGCGACCACGGCGTCGGCCTGGCCGACGACGTCGCCGAGCAGCTGCGGCCGGCCCGACACGACGAGCACCACGCAGGTGGCCGTCGCGGCGCAGACCTTCGCCACCGTCGCTTGGTCGGCGGCCGTCAGCGACAGGCTCGAGCCGTTGTTGGGCACGTCGCCCTGGCCCTCCGCGTACGGGCGCTCGCCCACCACGACGACGCCGGTCTGGTCGGCGCCGATCGGGGCGGAGGCGTCGGGGCTGACGGTCACCGCGGCGTCGGGGGCGACCTCGCGGATGCCCTCGGCGATGCTCGTGCCGGTCGTCGTGTCTCCCGACCCGCCCTGCCAGCTGATCGTCCAGCCGCCCATCTGGCGGCCGAGGTCGTCGGCGCTGGAGCCGGCCACGTAGAGCGAGGCGTCCTTCGCGAGCGGCAGCGCGCCTCCCTCGTTCGTCAGCAGCACCTGCGACTCGCCGGCGGCCTGGCGGGCCACGGCACGGTTCGCGGCGGAGCCGACCCCGTCGACGTTCGTGCGGTCCGCGAAGGGCTGCTCGAACAGGTTGAGGTCGAACTTCTGGGTGAGGATGCGGCGGACGGCGTCGTCGACCCGCGACTGCGGGACGGCGCCGGAGCCGACGGCCGCGACGATGCTGTCGATGAAGGCCCCGTAGTTGTAGGGCGCCATCGCCATGTCGAGGCCCGAGTTCACCGACCGCACCGCCTTCTCGGCGTAGGTGCCGCCGGGCAGCTTGTCGATGCCCTCCCAGTCGCTGATGAGGAAGCCCTCGAAGCCGAGGTCGCCCTTCAGCAGGTCGGTGTTCAGGGCGGTGTTCTCGTGCATGCGCACGGGGCCGTCGCCGAGGTCGACCGCCGAGTACGACGGCATGATCGTGCCGACGCCGGCCTGGAGCGCCGGCAGGTACGGGTCGACGTGCAGGCGGGTGAACTCCTCGAGCGACCCGGCCTCGGTGACGCCCTGGTCGATCGGGTAGGCGCCCGTTCCGGCCACGGACTCGTCGTAGGTCGTGCCGCCGTCGCCGGCCCAGTGCTTGGCCGTGGCCAGCACCTCGTCGGCGCCGCCGATGTCGGTCGGGTCGTCGCCCTGCAGGCCGAGCACCGACGGGGCCGCGAAGGTGCGGACCAGCGCAGGGTCCTCGCCGAACGACTCGTAGCTGCGGCCCCAGCGCTCGTCGCGCGAGACGCAGAGGCAGGGGGCGAAGGTCCACGGCACGCCCGTGGCGCGCACCTCCTGCGCGGTGACCCGGGCGATCTCCTCCACGAGGGCCGGGTCGCGGGTCGCGCCGAGGCCCGTGTTGTGCGGGAAGATCGTCGCGCCGACCACGTTGCTGTGGCCGTGCACGGCGTCGACGCCGTAGATCATCGGGATCTGCAGGCGGGTCGACAGGGCCTCGCGCTGGTACGCGTCGACCATGTCGGCCCAGGCGACGGCGGTGTTGCCCTCGGGCACCGACCCTCCGCCGCTGAGCAGCGAGCCGAGGGCCCGGTCGCTGATGTCGCTCGTCGACGTGAGGCCGAGGCGCTCGGCCTGGGCCATCTGCCCGACCTTCTCCTCGAGCGTCATCCGGCCCAGCAGGTCGGCGACGCGGTCGGCGGTGGGCAGCGAGGCGTCGAGGTAGGGCAGGTCGTGCGCGGCGAGCACGACGCGCGGGCCGTCGCCGACCTTCGCCGTGGTCGACGCGAGCGTCACCTGGAGCTCCTTGGCCTCGGCGGCCCCCGCGGAGGCGCGGGTCGCCACGGTGACCGTCTGCTGAGCACCCGAGGCGCTCCCGGCCGGGAAGGTCACGGTGCCCGACGCGGCGTCGTAGTCCGTGCCGGCGACGGCGGTGCCGTCGGCGGTGGCCCAGTCGACGGACACGTCGGAGGCGAGGGGCTCGTCACCGGCGGTCGTCACCGTCAGCGCGACCTCGGCCGGCTGGCCGGCGTCGACGAGCCAGACGTCCTGCGTGGAGTCGACGGTCACCGACGCCGCGGAGGCGGGGGTGCCGTAGAGCTGCGTGTCGTCGATCGCCCAGCCGACGGGCGCCGGGGTGCCCGGCGTGAAGGTGAACGAGTAGCCGAACGAGGCCGTCAGGTCGAGGGTGCCGTTCGTCGTCGCGGCGTCGCCCGGCTGGTAGCCCGACGGCGTGAACGACGAGAAGGGCAGCTCGACGAGCTTCCAGCGCGAGGTGCTGCTGCCCCAGTTGTCCTTGAAGGTCGTGGCCCACAGCTCGCTGGTCTCGGCGGTGTCGCCGCCGGCCGGGTCGCCGTCCTTGATCTCGAGCTTGATGTCGGCGCCCGCCGTGGGCGAGGCCGGGTTGTTCGACTGCGACGCGTACCACCAGAAGCGGATGCCCTGGTAGCTCGACCAGTCCTGGCTGTCGGCCAAGTTGTGGCTCAGCCCGCCGTAGCCCCCGGAGGGGATCGAGAACTGCCCCGAGAGCACGTGGTTCTCGGCGTCGCCGCCGCGCTCCTGCACGGTGACCTCGCGGCTGATGGTCGGCTCGGCCGGCGCCGGCGAGCCCCAGGTGAAGAAGCCGACGGGGTCGGCGGTCGTGCTGAGCGGCACGTCGCCCTCGAAGTCCTCGATCATCGTCGCGCGGTCGAAGACGGCGACGTCGTCGACGAGGTACGTGCCGGCGCCGAGCTGCGTCAGCGTCACCGCGAAGCCGGTCGAGGCGGACGGGTCGAAGCGGGTGTCGCTGGTCGGCTGGCCCTTGACGCGCAGGTCGGCGAAGAGCACGCTGACGCGCTTCCAGTCGGTGCTGTCGTCGGTGACGCTCGTCTCGAACAGCACGCCGCCGTTCTTCAGCTCGTACCGCAGCTGCTGGCCGCTGGCCGCGCCCTTGAACCAGAACGAGAAGCCGTCGGCGTCGCTCCAGTCGGCGGCGGGCTGGTCGTGCGAGAAGCCGAACCAGCTGTCGGGGGCGGTGGGCCCGGCGACGACGGCACTGAGCGCCTGCGTGCCGGCGGCCCCCTCGCGCTCGGCGGCGACGGTCGAGAGCGCGGGCGTCACCGCGGCGCTGGCGCCCCAGCCGAAGTAGCCCGAGGGCACCCCGGCCTCGAAGTCGTCGAGCACGCGGGTCTCGCCGACGTTGGGCAGCTCGCCCGTCGGGGTGAGCGTGACGGCCAGCGACCCGCGCGACCCGACGACGGTCGGCTCGCTGGCGTCGGAGGCGGTCAGCTCGACCGTGCGTCGGGGGCTGAGCGCCCCGGTCGAGATCGTCTCGAGCGCGACGGAGGCAGTGGTCTCGCCGGGCGCGAAGGTCACGGTCTCGTCGACGGCCCGGTAGTCGGTGCCGGCGACGGCGGTGCCGCCGGTGGAGCGGACCCGCACGCTGACGGGCTCGTCGCTCGTGCCGGTCAGGCTGAGGCCGGCGGTGAGGGTCTGCCCGGCGGCGACGGTCGCGGTCGCGCGGTCGAAGCTGACGGAGCGGGTCCGTGCCTCGCCGTACACCTGGAGGCCGTAGGCGGAGTAGCCGTACCAGTGCGGCCGCGAGGCGTCCCAGGTCGCCGCCGAGCGCTGCAGCATGCTCACGCGCACGTAGCGGGCGTCCGTGGGCGCCGACAGGGCGACCTCGTCGCGCTGCCCGTCGCCGGCGTCGACCGTCTGCGCGGTGGTCCAGCTCTCGGCCAGCGCCGGGTCGCCGGTGGTCACGTCGACCGTGTAGCGCGTCGCGTACGAGGCCTCCCAGTCGAGGCCGATCGAGTCGACCCGGGCCACGCCGCCGAGGTCGACGATCACCGACGCGGTGAACGGGACGTCCTCGTCGGGGCCGTTGCCGCTGGCCCACCGGGTCGCGGCGTCGCCGTCGTTCAGGGCCTCGGCGGGGAAGGTGCCGTCGGCGTCGGACTGCGAGGCCGACGCGGTGACGGTGCCGAAGCGGGCGAGGTCGACCGGGGCGGCGACGGCGCCGAGGGCCGGCAGGCCCGACAGCAGCAGGGCCGAGACGGCGGTGAGGGCCGTGCCGACGGCGACGCGGCGCGTCGCCCTGCCGGCTCGGCCTCGAGGTGGGCGGGTGGGGACGACGGTCACGACTACTCCCTTGTAATCACGAGCAGGCGGGCCGGTGCGCACGACATCGTGCGCGGTGGCTCACCAGGGGGGACGTCGGCCCTCACCGACCCCGTGATCGGGGGCCAGGGGCTCGACCGGCTGATCGTATCCACACAGCTCATTCCGAGGCAAGGGGTGGACGACATCGATGTCAGACCTGCGACACGGCCCCCGGGCAGCACCGCCGGGCGAAGTCGACGACCTCGCGGCCGACCTCCGCGGCCCGCGAGTGGACGACGTTGTGAACGGCGGCGGGCACGTCGCGCGCCTCGCCGTCGACGACGAGCGCGACGAGCTCGTCCGCCCAGCGGGCGGGCGCCACGGGGTCGTGGCGGCCCCGCAGCACGAGCAGCGGCGCCGCCAGCCCGGGGAGGCGCTCGTCGATCGGGTGCCGGAGCATCGAGCGGGTGCCCGCCGCGTACGACAGCAGGCCGCCGCGCAGGTAGTCGCGCGTCACCACGGCGCTCGTGAGCGGCGGCTCGCCGAGCATGTCGAGGGCGAGCCGGCGGCCCTGGCCGACGACGCTCGGCGCGACGCGGTCGACGACGGGGCCCACCAGCACCACGCCCGCGACGACGTCGGGGCGACGCAGGGCCATCTCGACGACCACCTGCGCGCCGAGCGAGTGCCCGACGAGCACGACCGGGCCGGCGAGCGGAGCCGAGGCGAGCGCGTCGAGCCTCGGCAGCAGGGCCTCGGCGAGCTGCGGGATCGTCAGGCGCCGCCCCGGGCCGGGCGAGCGCCCGAAGCCGGGCAGGTCCGGGGCCAGCACGGGCCCGTGGGCGACGAGCGCGGCCGCGAGCCGGCTGAACGAACGGTGCGACAGGCCCAGCCCGTGCACGAGCACGAACACCGGCGCTCCGGGCGGGTGCCGCTCCGGGCCGCGGGCGGACCACCAGTGCACGGAGGGCCGGTCGGCCGACGGGCCGCCGCGGCGGGGGGACGACTCGGCGATGGTGTCCTCCACGGGCGGGTGAGGCAGGGGATCTGCCGTCTGGGAGTGTACCGGCGGGCGGCCCGGCGCCCTGCACTAGGGTCTCGCCTGTGGAACCACCCCGGCACGACGCTCCGACACCCGCCAGGGCCGCCGTGGTGGTCAACCCGGTGAAGGTCGACGTCGCCGCGCTCCGGCAGCTCGTGGCCGAGCAGGAGGAGCGGCTCGGCTGGGCTCCCGCGACCTGGTTCGAGACGAGCGCGGGCGACGACGGGCGCTCGGCGGCCGAGGCGGCGCTGGGGGCCGGCCCGCGACTCCTCGTGGTGGCCGGGGGCGACGGCACGCTGCGCGCCGTGGCCGAGGTCGCGGCCGGGCGGGGCACCCCGCTCGGGCTCGTGCCCGCGGGCACCGGCAACCTGTTCGCCCGGGAGCTGGGCCTCCCGCTCAACGCGCTGCGCTCGGCGGTCGAGACCGCGTTCGGCGGCCGCGACCGCCCGGTCGACGTCGGCACCGTCGAGCTCGGGCGGCCTGACGGGACGAGCACGAGCCACGCCTTCCTCGTCATGACCGGCATCGGCGTCGACGCCCACATGGCCGGGCACACCGACCCCCGGCTCAAGGCCCGGATCGGCTGGCTCGCGTACTCCGACCCGATCGCGCGGAGCGTCTTCGGCAACCGCCAGTTCGACATGACGTACGCGCTCGACGACGAGCCCCTGGTGTCGACCCGCGTGCACACGGTGATCGTCGGCAACTCGGGGACGCTGACCGCGGGCATCCTGATGATCCCGGACGCCGTCGTCGACGACGGGCTGCTCGACGCGGTCGTGCTGCGCCCCGGGCGCGGCCCGGGGTGGACGTACATCGGCTACCGGCTCGCGTTCAACCGCCTGCTGCACCGCACCGGGGTCGGCCGTGTCGTCACCCGGTGGAGCCCCCGGCCCCGCTCGATGCGCTTCGCCCAGGCGCGGGCGATGCGCGTGCAGCTCGCCGCCCCGCAGGAGATCCAGATCGACGGCGACCCCCGCGGCCTCGTCAGCGAGGTCGCCATCACGGTCGCGCACCACGCGCTGACCGTGCGCGTGCCG
>Ga0308160_10001245_pt1 | contig 37495 bp, 36 predicted proteins | sample PhyFR1_FD_201036 | JGI IMG/M metagenome (GOLD analysis project Ga0308160, IMG submission 201036) | Phyllosphere microbial communities from UC Gill Tract Community Farm, Albany, California, United States - DLSLF.R1 | ecosystem: Host-associated > Plants > Phyllosphere > Unclassified | place: USA... | reverse complement strand
GCGACTGGGTCGCCGGCGGCACCAGGATGCGCAGCGCCTGCAGCAGGTCCATGCCGCCGGCGACCAGCAGCTCGAGCATGTTGTCCAGGCTCTGCGAATCGGAGCCGTGCATCGAGATCACCGGGTCCAACTCGGCGATGTCGAAGCGCGGGGTCTTCCACACCTTGCTGCGCGCCTGCGCCCAGTGCCGGTTGCCCTCGATGGTGTTGATCTCGCCATTGTGCGCGAGCAGCCGGAACGGGTGCGCCAGCGGCCAGCGCGGCAACGTGTTGGTCGAGAAGCGCTGGTGGAAGACGATGGCGCTGGAGGCCAGGTCGCTGCGCTGCAGGTCCGGGTAGAAGGTGCTGAGCTTGTCCGGCAGCACCATGCCCTTGTAGCTGATGCCGTTGGGCGAGAGCGTGGTGACGTAGAAATCGGCGATGTCGCGCAGGCGCTGCTCGGCGCGGCGGCGCGCCAGGAACAGGGCCAGGGCGAAGCCGTCCTCGCTGTGCTCGGCGCCGGCATCGACGAACACCTGCTCGATGTGCGGCAGGGTGTCCTTGGCCAGTTGCCCGCACACCGAATCGTCGGTGGGGGTGACCCGCCAGCCGCGCGGCTGGGTGCCGGCGCGGCGCAGTTCCTCTTCCAGCACCTGGCGGCAGCGTGCTGCGCCATCCACGTCGTCGCGCGGCATGAACACTTGGCCGGCGGCGAAGCGCGCGCCGACCGCGATGCCGGCGTCGCGCGCCAGCGCGCGCAGGAACGCATCGGGTTTGCGGATCAGCAGGCCGCAGCCGTCGCCGGTCAGGCCGTCGGCGGCGACGCCGCCACGGTGGGTCATCCGCGACAGCGCGGCAATGGCGGTATCCACCAAGGCCCGCGAGGGTTGGTCATCGAGTTGCGCGACCATGCCGAAACCACAGGCATCGCGCTCATCTTGGGGGTCGTAGAGCCCGTGGCGGTTGCGGGGGGCCATGTCTGCCTCTGAAAAGCGATCCGAAGGAACGCGGCGACACTCGCCCCCGCTCTATCCTGGAGCGCATCTTGAGGTCACCGGAACATCGACTAAAGCACATGTTGGTGCGCTGCCGCAATACACGGTTGCAGCTGCAACCGTAGTGGCGGCAAGCGCCTTGCTGCCGCTGCCGTGTGCGCCGCCCGCAGGCGGCGCCGGACGGGCCTCAGCCGCAGCGCACGCCGGTGATCAGGTTCTTGGCATCGACCTCGATGTTGAGCCGTTCGCCGTCGAACTCCATGGTCACCGCCTGGTTCGGCTTGAGCAGGCGCACGCTCTTGGCGCCGGTGTCGCTGCGCGCCTGGTCCAGCAACGCCTGTTCGGCGGCCTGGCCGACCAGGCCCTGCGCCTGCGAGGCGTCGCAGGTGCCCACCGGTGGCGGCTGCGGGGCACTGGCCGGATCCGGCGCGGCGGCCTGCTGCGCGGCGGCCTGGGCCTTGGCCCCCACTTGTTCCTGCTCGTCCGGCGGCGGCGCGCTACATGCGGCCAATGCCAGCGCCAGACACGCCGTGCCGAACAGGCCGGCACGCGCGGACGCACGAGAAGAAAGGAAAGTGATCATCGAGGCTCCTGGTGGGTGGAGGGAAGGCGGGTCCAGCATACGTGCAGAAGAATCGGACAAGTCGCGTTCGCCGCACGTTAACCGGTCGCCGTTGACGCGGCCTAGGCGGCGCGCTGCCGACAATCCCGGCTCCTCACCCGCTGGCGTCCCGATGTCCAACGCGTCCCGCACCACCGCCGCCACCGAGGCGGCCCGCGCGCTGCAGGCCAGGCAGGCCGCCAGTAGCGCCGGCCTGGTCTATGTCAGCGACGAAGCGCCCGGTATCGCCCGCCGCCGCGCCGGCAAGGGTTTCAGCTATCGGCTGCCGGACGGCCGCCCGGTGCGCGATGCGCCGACCCTGCAGCGCATCCGCCAGCTGGCGATCCCGCCGGCCTATACCGAGGTGTGGATCTGCGCCAAGCCCAACGGCCACGTGCAGGCCACCGGCCGCGATGCGCGGCGGCGCAAGCAGTATCGCTACCACGCCGACTGGGCGCAGGTGCGCGGCGACGGCAAGTTCGAGCGGATCATGGCCTTCGGCCAGGCCTTGCCGCGGCTGCGCCGGCGCCTGCGCCGCGACCTGGCGCTGCCCGGCTACCCGCGCGACAAGGTGCTGGCGATGGTGGTGGCGCTGATGGCCGAGACCCTGGTCCGCGTCGGCAACGCCGAATACGCGCGCAGCAACCGTTCCTACGGCCTGACCACGCTGCGCAACCGGCACCTGGAATTCGTCAAGGGCGGCCGCGCGCGGCTGAAGTTCCGCGGCAAGGGCGGGCAGGAGCACGACATCGAGGTCGACGACGCGCGCCTGGTCAAGCTGATCCGCGGCTGCCAGCAATTGCCCGGGCAGGCGCTGTTCCAGTACCGCGACGATGACGGCCAGCTGCAGCCGGTGGATTCGGGTGAGGTCAACGACTACCTGCGCGAGGCGATGGGCGAGAGCTTCACCGCCAAGGACTTCCGCACCTGGGGCGGCACCCGTGCCGCGCTGCAGCGGCTGGCGCAGCTGCCCCTGCCCGAACCCAGCAGCGAGCGCGCGCTGAAGCTGGCGCAGAACGCGGTGATCCGCGAGGTGGCCGACGCGCTGGGCAATACTCCGGCGGTGTGCCGCAAGGCCTACATCGACCCGTGCGTGTTCGATGGCTGGCGCGGCGGCGAACTGCACGGCCTGTGCGAGCGGGTGCGCGGCGAGCGGCAGTGGGACCTGGCCACGCTGAAGTACCTGGCGCGGGCGCGTGCGGCGACTCGCAAGGCGGCCAAGGCCTCGGTGGCCAAGAGGACGGGATCCAAGGCGGCCGGTGCCAAGCCGACGAAGTCCACGGTGCCGCGTCGGGCCGGCGGCAGTGTTGCCGCCGGGAACGCTGCGCGTTCACGCGGCCGCGCCTGATCGGAACGCTGGCGCGGCTGTGCCGTCACCGCAAGTCGCGACAAGGTCGCGGCAAAAACCGCGCCGCGTCCTTCGCTCAACCGGCGGCGCGCGGCATCAACCGCAATACAGCGTGGTGATGTTGTTGTACGGGCCGACCTCGATGGTCAGGCGATCGCCGCCGCTTTCGCCGGCGCCGCGCGATGCGCTGTCCACGCCGCTGGAGGTGGCGCCGCTGTGGCCGACGCTGCTGTTCACCACCTGCACCTTCAGGCTGTCGCTGTCGACGCGGGCGCGTTCGACGGTGGTCTGCGCAGCGGCCAGGCCCGCCGCGCCGCGGACCTTGTCGATGTGGCACTGGCCGGAGATGACGCCGTCGATCGGCTGCACCTCGGCGACCTGAGTGGTGCTGCAGGCGCCGAGCAGCAAGCTGGCGGCGAGGGAAACGGCGAGGGCGAGCGGGTGGCGGATCATGGTCGGGTTCCTTCTGCGGATAGCGCGAGCGTGTCGCGGCCGATGTTTGCGCGGCATGAAGACATCGGCGGCCGGCGTCGTCCCGATCCGGCTCGGCGGCCGCCAAGACCGCACGGCAACAACAGCCGCACCTCTCGTGCCGGGAAAGGCAATGACCGACGGCCTATTGACTACAGATGTCGCCACGGCTACGTTAGCTACACGTGTAGTTACTAGGGGCGGGCGGATGCGGCGCAAGACCATCGGGGACCAGGAACTGGCCCTGCTGCAGTACATCGGCGAACAGGGCGAGGCCAGTGTCGGCGAGGTCGCCGCCGGCTTCGGCGAGACCCGCGGGCTGGCCCGCTCCACCGTGCTGACGATGATGGAGCGGCTGCGCGCCAAGGCCTATCTGCGCCGGCGCCAGGTACAGGGTGTGTACCGCTACGCCGCCACCAGCGGCCAGGACGACGTGGTGCGCAGCGCGGTCGGCAGCTTCGTCGAGAAGACCCTGCAAGGCTCGGTGTCGCCGTTCGTGGCGTGGATGTCGCAGCGCGCCGAGGTCAGCGACGACGAGCTGGCCGAACTCGAGGCATTGGTCGCCAAACTGCAATCGCAGCGGCGGGAGGACTGAGGCATGGACACGATCTTCGGCACGACGTTGTTCGAGACCCTGCTGTCGCGGCTGCTGGCGACCAGCGTACAGACGGCGATCCTGGTCGCGACGATCTGGGCGCTGTGCCGCTGGCTGCCGGCATTGCCGGCGGCCACGCGCTGCCGGCTGTGGTGGCTGGTCGGCGCGCAGACCGTGCTCGGCCTGCTGTGGGCCGGTGCGCTGCATCTGCCAGTGTTGCCCGCTGCGCCGGCACCAACCGCCATTGCCGCGACCGCATTGCCGGCCGCATCGCTGCAGGACGCGGGCGCTGCGACTGCCGCATCGCCGCACGCCGCCACGCCGCAGGCCGCTGCCGTCGCGCCGCTGTCCTGGGCGCAGGCGCTGGTCGCGCTGTGGATAGCGGGCGTGCTGCTCGGCGCGCTGCGCAGCGGCCATGCCTACCGCGCCAGCCGGCGCCTGGTGCGGGCCAGCACGCCGTGCACCGATGCCGCCTTGCTCGGCGCCTTGCGCCTGGCCGCCGAAGCGCACGGCCTGCGCCAGCCGCCGCAGCTGCTGCTGTCCGCGCAGATCGATTCGCCGCAACTGATCGGCCCCTGGCAGCCGGTGCTGCTGCTGCCGGCGCGGCGCCTGGCGGCGATGCACGCCGACGATCTGGACATGGCATTGACCCACGAGCTGGTGCATCTGCAGCGCCGCGACCTGTGGTGGGGCCTGCTGCCGGCGCTGGCGCAGCACCTGTTCTTCTTCCATCCGCTGGTGCACCTGGCGGTGCGCGAATACGCACTGGCCCGCGAAGCGGCCTGCGATGCGGCGGTGGTCGCCGGGCATCGGCACTGCCGGCACAACTACGCGCGGCTGCTGGTGCAGTTGGGCGTGGCGCCGCGGCCGGCGGCCGGCGTGGCCAGCGCCTCGCCCAGTTTCGTCAGCCTGAAGCGGCGGCTGCTGATGTTGCAGAGCACCGCCTCCTTTTCGCGCCTGGGCGCCGGGTTGATCACCGCCGCGATCGCGCTGGCCGGAGTGATGCCGTTGCGCCTGGTGGCCAAGCCGGCACCGGCGAACGCGGCAGCGGTGGCTGCGCCGGTCGCCGCGCCGGTCGCACCGGCCACACCCGCCGCTGCCGCGCCTGCGGCGCAGGCGACCTCGATCGTGGCCAGCGTGCTGGCACGGCCCGCACCCGCGGCGCCGGCAAGCCCCCCGGAACCGCCGACGGCGCCGGTGCCACCGACCCCACCCGCTGCGCCGCCGGAAACCGATGCGCCGCTGCTCACCGAAGGCCGCATTTCGCTCTCGCCGCACAACGACCAGGACGCCTACGTGCTGGTGCAGGACGGGCACAACCTGATGGACGCCTCGCTGGACGACCTGCGCGAAGCGCGTCGCCTGGCCGGCAACGATGGCGAGATCCTGTGGTTGCGCCATGCCGGCCATCGTTACGTGGTCCGCGATCCGGCGGCGCTGGCACGCTTCCAGGAACTGCATGCACAGACCCTGGAGCTGGCCGATGCGCAGGCCGAGCTGGGCGACCAGCAAGGCGATCTCGGCGAGCGCCAGGGCGATCTGGGCGAAGGCATGGGGGAACTGAGCGCGCAGATGGCCGAGAGCGCCGCGCGCCAGGCCGAGGCGGCGGTCGCCGCCAGCCATGGCGCCGCCAGCCAGGCGCAGATCGAGCGCATGGCGGCGCAGCGGGCGACCGAGCAATTGCGCCGGCAGGACCTGGGCAAGAAGATCCAGGAGCTGGCCAGGCAACAGGCGCAACTCGGCCTGCAACAGGCCAAATTGGGCAAGCAGCAGGCCGATGCCAGTGTGCGTGCGCGGCAGCAGGCCGAGCAGCTGATCCGCGAGGCCATCGCGCAGGGGCTGGCCTCGCCGATCGACGGCTGAGCGATTCCCCGCAGGCGGCGCCCGCGCGGATAATCGCCGCGGACGCCGACAGAATGGGGACAGGGGAAGATGGCGGTTTGTAAAGTCGTGGTGCTGGGCGGCTACGGCCATTTCGGCGCGCGGATCGTGCGCGCGCTGGCGGCAACGCCGACGCTGCAGGTGATCGCGGCCGGACGCCATCCTGGCGCTGCCGCCGCCAATCTCGCTGGCGCGGACCTGGGCGGCGTCGCGGTGTGCCGCCTGGACACTGCGTCGGCGGATTTTCCGGCGCAGCTGGCCGCGACCGGCGCGGACATCGTGGTGCACACCGCCGGGCCGTTCCAGGGCCAGGACTACGCGGTCGCGCATGCCTGCCTGCAGGCGGGAATGCACTACATCGACCTGGCCGATGGCCGCGCGTTCGTGCGCGACTTTCCTGCCGCACTGGATGCGCTGGCACGGGACGCCGGGCGCACCGCGATCAGTGGTGCCAGCACCTTGCCGGCGCTGTCCAGCGCGGTGGTCGATGCGTTGCGCCCGCGCTTCTCGCAGTTGCACGACATCGACCTGGTCATCGCGCCGGCGCAGGCCACGCCGTTGGGCATGGCCACGGTGCGCGCGGTGCTGTCGTATTGCGGCCTGCCCTTCGACTGGTGGCGCGATGGACGCTGGCAGTGCACGCTGGGCTGGGCCGCACCGCAGCCGGTGACGTTCGCGCGGCTCGCGCCGCGTCTGGCCGCGCCCTGCGACGTGCCCGATCACGACCTGCTGGTGGCGCGCTATCCTGGCGTGCACAACGTGCGCTTCCGCGCGGCGCTGGAATTGCCGTTCCTGCAGCGCTGCCTGGCCGCGCTCGCGCGCCTGCGTGGACTCGGCGTGCCTCTGCCGATGCGCTCGCTGGCGGCAGTGTTCGCGCGCGCCGGACGCTGGTTCGATCGCTTCGGCAGCGACCTGGGCGGCATGTCGGTGCAGTTGCGCGGACTGCGCGATGGGCGCCCGCACGCGGTGTGCTGGGAACTGACCGCGCCGACCCTGCACGGCCCGGAGATTCCCTGCCTGGCCGCGATCCTGCTGGTGCGCAAGCTGGCCAGCGGCGCGCCGCTGCCGGTGGGCGCGCATGCGTGCGTGGGCCTGCTGAGTTTGGCCGAGTTCGAAAGCGAGTTCGCGGCGTGGCGGATCGAGACGGAGGTGCGGGAGATTTAGGGCTGTTGCCTGGAATCCATCAGCGTTGAGAGGTGGGGCTACAACACATCGCGGCTATTCCCTTCTTCCACCGGGACCATGGCCCCCTTTTCGGGGGAAGGTGGCGCGAAGCGCCGGATGAGGGTACGGGCGCAAGCTCGTGCTTCCAATCGAGCACCGCGCCTGGCGCCGTACCCTCACCCCAACCCCTCTCCCGGGGGGAGAGGGGCTAACGCATCGCTGCTGTTCCTTCTCCCACCGGGAGGCGGCTGTTCCCTTCTCCCATCGGGACCATGGCCCCCTTTTCGGGGGAAGGTGGCCCGTAGGGCCGGATGAGGGTACGGGCGAAGCCTCGTGCATCCAATCGAGCATCGCGCTTGGTGCCGTACCCTCACCCCAACCCCTCTCTCGGAGGGAGAGGGGCTAACGCGCTGCGCTACGGCGCTTCCACGAATGGCACCACCTCGCGCTCCTCGGCCTCGGCGTCGACCAGGCGCTGCAGCAGCAGTGCCAGCGTCACCACGTCCTGGTGGTTGTGCGCGGCGACGCGGCGCAGGTTGCGCGCGCTGCCGCCACGCAAGTAGCTCAGCCATGCGGCCGGCGCTTCGGAGCCGGGCAGGTCGTCCTCGCGCACGATGCGCAGCAGCTGGCGTTCGATCGTGGACAGCTTGCAGTTCTCCCAAGTGCCGCGGTAACGGCGGCGGGTGGGATGCAGCAGATCCACGTGGTCCAGCGCCGACAGCGGATCGGCGCAGCGCGCCAGCCGGTAGCGAGTCTTCAGCAGCGGCGCGTCGTAGCAGCGGCCGTTGTAGCTGGACAGCACCGTGGTCGGCGCCAGCCACGCGCGGAACGCTTCGAGCATGGCCTTTTCCGCGCCCATCGTGGCCATCATCAGCTGGCGGATGCGCAGGCCGGGACCTTCGACGGGATGCAGGTACCAGTCGGCCGCACCGATCATGAAGGCGCGGGTGCCGGTGCCGCCGGCCAGGCCGGTGGTCTCGGTGTCGAAGAACAGCAGGTCCGACGGCTGCACTGCGTCCTCGCGGCGGGCGAAGGCCAGCGACAGCGCGGCGGCGGGGATCGGCTGCGGCAGGAATGCTTCGATCAGGTGCAGGCCGGGCGCGATCTCCACGCCGGGCAGATGGCGGTCGGCCGCCTGCGGCTTTCGCGGCGCCGCGGCCGGCGCCACCGCGCGTTCGCGCATGCCGAGCAGGCGCCGCAGCGAGGCGACGTCGGCGCCGCGCCGGTCGAACGGTTCGATCGCGATCGGTGGCGCCACGGCGACGGCGGTGTCGCCGCTGCGCGCAGGCATCGGCGTGCGCGGTGCAGGCGGGACGGGCGCCGCATCGGTGTCGCGCGGTGGCTTGCGCAGCAGCGTGGTCCCGCTGGCGGGCGCGGTTGCCTTTGCAGGCTCGGGTGCCGACGCTTTGGCACCTACGATGCCGGCAGTGCTGTTTGGGCGCACGCCCGGCGTCGACGGACGCGGCGCGTCCACGCTCGCATCGCCGGCCTGCTTGCGCAGCGCGCGCAGGCGCTCGAGGCTGATGCTCATGCGCGCGACGCCGGCAATGCTGCGGGACCGGCATGGACCGCGATCGGTGCGTCGTCCAGTACTCCCCGTTCCAGCAGAAAACGCGATCCGCGCCGACGTTCCAGGCTGCCGCTCATCCGCGCGACCCTGGCCACGCGATGGCATCGGTGGGTCGGTTCGATGCGTTGTTGCGTACCGATCGTTCCGGCAGCAAGCGCAACCTGCACGGATGTCCGAAGCCGACGCTCATGCGCTCCCCTCCGTCAGCGTGTGGAGATCGACGTCGGCTGCGCTCGACGCGCCATCCAGCACCACGTCTTGCGGCAACAGGCGCAACGCCCACGGACGCTCTGGGCCGACGCTCATGCGCTCCACTCCGGCAGTGCATCCAGTTCGCTGTCGATCGTGGTGGTTTCGTCATCCAGTGCCGCGCCGTCCAACAACAGGTGCAGCACGTGCAGGGCAAGCGCCTTCGGCGTGGTCGCGCTGTCCTCTTGCGCGGCCAGCACCGGGCCGACGCAGGCCGGGCAGCCGGCCACGCAGTCGCAGCGCTGCACCAGTTCGCGCGCGCGTTGCACCAGTTCGGCCTGGCGCTGCCACAGCGGTTCGCTCAGGCCGACGCCGCCGGGGAAGTTGTCGTACAGGTACACGGTGGGAACGAACTGCTGCAGCTCCACGCCGACCGGTTCGCCGTTGTCGCTGCCGCGCAGCTGGCCGCGGCCCTTGGCGTCGGCCATCGCGAACCAGGCGCCGTCGCCGTCGCCCACCGCTTTCTGCAGGTCGCGCGCGTCGGCCATCACCGCCACCGTCGCCACCACGTGCAGCGCGTAGGCCGCGCCGAGGAAGCCGTCCAGCGCGTCCTGCTTGGCCGCGAACGCCTTCAGCAGGGTGGCCTGCGGCAGCTGCCACCACACCGCGGTGGTATGCAGTTCCTGGTCGGGCAGGGTGACCGGGCCGTAGCCGATGTTCTCGTGGGTGTAGTAGCGGATCTTCTTGTAGCCGGCCACGCGCCGCACCACGTGCACCTCGCCGTGGTGGCTGTCGCCGCGCCCGGCTGTGCCGCCGTCGAAGCGGTCCAGCACCTTGAGCTTGGTGAAGTCGATGCTGTCGGTGTAGTAGTCCACGTGGGTGCGGGTGACGTAGGCCTTGCGCCCTTCCCAGTCCAGTTTCTCCACCTGGTACGGGGTGCTCTGCACCATGTGGATCGCGCCTTCGTACAGCGTGAGCGCGGCGGCGGAATAATCCACCTCGGCGATGATCTGCTGCTTGCCGTCGGTCTTGTCCACCACCACGAAATTGCCGTCGGCCACCGAGCGCAGGCTCACCGCGTTGGCCGGATAGCTGTCGGCGATCCACTCCCAGCGGTCGCCTTCCTGATGCACCACCTCGCTTTCGGCCAGCGCTTCCAGGAACACCGCCGGATCGACCGGGCCGAACGCCTCGCCGGCGACGAAGGTCAGCTCGAACGCGGCGCAGCGGATGTGGTCGAACAGGATCAGCGGCTGGTCCGGGGCGATGCGCGCGTGTTCGGGCGAGGCATCGGCGAAGAAGTCCGGATGGCGCACCACGTACTGGTCCAGCGGCTGCGAGCTGGCCACCAGCACGCCGAGCGAGGGCTGCTGGCGGCGCCCGGCGCGGCCGAATCGCTGCCAGGTCGCGGCCACGCTGCCGGGGTAGCCGTTGAGCACCACCACGTCCAGCGAGCCGATGTCCACGCCCAGCTCCAGCGCCGAGGTGGAGACGATGCCGTCGATGCTGCCGGCACGCATCGCGCGCTCGGCCTCGCGGCGTTCAGTGGGCAGGTAGCCACCGCGGTAGGCGCGGATGCGCGGCGGCTTGCGCGGATCGTGGTCGAAGATGTCCTTCAGGTACTTGGTCAGCACTTCCACCATCAGCCGGGTCTGCGCGAACACCAGGGTCTTCAGTCCGCTCTTGATCGCGATGCGCGCAATGCGGTTGCTCTGCGAACGCGCCGACGCGCGCAGGCCCAGGTCGGCGTTGACCACCGGCGGATTCCACAGCAGCACGTGCTTGTCGCCGGACGGCGCGCCGGACTCGGTGATCGCATGCACGCGCTGCTCGATCAGCGCCTCGGCGTGCGCGCGCGGATTGCCGATGGTGGCCGAGCACAGGATGAATTGCGGGTTCACCCCGTAGAACGCGCAGATACGCTTGAGCCGGCGCAGCACGTTGGTGACGTGGCTGCCGAACACGCCGCGGTAGGTATGGATCTCGTCGATCACCACGTAGCGCAGGTTCTCGAAGAACTGCGCCCACTTGGTGTGATGCGGCAGGATCGCCTGGTGCAGCATGTCCGGATTGCTGACCACGATGTCGCCGTGCAGGCGGATCGCCTGGCGCGCATCGCCCGGGGTGTCGCCGTCGAAGGTGAAGGCCTTCACCCCCAGCTCGCCGGCGCGGTTGAGTTCCAGCAACTCGGCCACCTGGTCCTGCGCCAGCGCCTTGGTCGGGAACAGGTACAGCGCCTTGGCCTGCGCGGTCATCGCCGCGGCCACCACCGGCAGCGTGTAGCACAGCGACTTGCCCGATGCGGTGGGAGTGACGATGGCCACGTGCTCGCCGCGCTGCGCCGCGTCCCAGGCCTCGGCCTGGTGGCTGTACAACTGCTCGATGCCGCGCGCCTTCAGCGCCGCGACCAGCGCCGCCGGCACGTCGTCCGGGATCGGCGCATAGCGGCCTTCGCGCCCGGGGATCATGAAGCTGCCGGTGATGCGGTCGTGGTAGCGCCGCTCCAGCCGCTCGGTCAGCAGCGCACCGTCGCGCGAGGGCTCGCCGCCGGTGGTGGACAGGGCGCGCTCGGCGTCCTCGGTGCGGCGGGCTAGGGCGTGGGCGGGCATCGGGACGGCTCTCAAGGCGGGACAGGGAAGCGGAATGGCGTCTCAGGGTATGAGACAGCAGCCAACCGGGCGAGGGCCGCTGGCTGAGCGGATTCAGCCAGCGCAGCGAAAGACGCGCAGGATCTCCATGACGGGTTGCGTCATATGACGAGCTGCGTTATGGTTGCTGCGTGATCCGGAACTTTGTCGACAAGGAAGCCGAAAAGATCTGGCAGGGCACGCCTTCCCGGCGATTGCCGGCCGACATCCAGGCCGTGGCGCGGCGCAAGCTGCGCATGCTCAACAGCGCGGCCACGCTGGACGATCTGCGTGTTCCGCCGGCCAACCGTCTGGAGGCGTTGAAGGGAAACCGTAAGGGTCAGTGCAGCATCCGGATCAACGATCAATGGCGCGTGTGCTTCCAATGGAAGGACGGCGATGCGCTGGACGTGGAAATCGTCGACTACCACTGACCCATCGAGCCGCCATGAAGACCCTGCCCAACATCCACCCCGGCGAAGTCCTGCTGGAGGAATTCCTGATCCCGCTGGGCATCAGCCAGAACGCACTGGCGCGCGCCGCTGGCGTGCCGCCGCGCCGCATCAACGAAATCGTGCTGGGCAAGCGCAGCGTCAGCGCCGACAGCGCGATCCGGCTGGCGGCCGCGCTCGGTACCAGCGAACGCTTCTGGCTCGGCCTGCAGGCCGACTACGACCTGGAACAGGCACGGCGCGCGCTGGGCCCGCAGGCGCGCAAGATCGAGCGCATCGCGGCGTAGCCGCCGCGCCGGACGGCTGTGGCGGCCGGCGGCCGAGAAAGCCGACTGATCGTCGCGGCCAGCGCGTATCCTGTGCTCCCCCCTCGCGCAGCGGCGCCGTCCCCCGACGCGCCGAAGACTCGCCTTGCCCGTGCCTGCCCCCGCTATCGCCGCCCACTACAAAACCGCCGGCGCCCGCCGCGCCGACCTGATCGTGCACGCCGCCGGCCTGCTGCTGTCCATCGTCGGCGGCGCCATGCTGATCTGGCGCCCCCACGCCAACCACGCGCTGCTCCTGGCCACCTGCGTCTACGCGCTGGGGATGCTGGTGATGTTCGCCTGCTCGGCGGCCTACAACTTCGCCCCGCCGCAGCGCCAGCCGATCCTGCGCAAGCTCGACCACGCCGGCATCTTCGTGATGATCGCCGGCTCCTACACGCCGCTGTTCGTGCTGGCGCTGTCCGGCGCCTGGGTCTGGTCGATGACCCTGGCGGTGTGGGGCGTGGCGCTGTTCGGCGTGTTCGCCAAACTGTTCCTGCCCGGCATCAGCAAGGGCTTCTGGGTGGCGATCTACCTGCTGCTGGGCTGGGCCGGCATCGTCGCGATCAAGCCGCTCATGGCCAGCCTGGACAGCGCCGTGCTGTGGTTCATCGCCGCCGGCGGCATGTTCTATACCGTGGGCGTTGGCTTCTACGTGCGCAAGTCGATGGTCTACAACCGCGCCATCTGGCATGCGCACGTGCTGGGCGGGGCGCTGTCGCACTGGTGCGCCATCTGGTTGTGCCTGCAGCCGTTGCAGACGGCCTGAACCGGCGGGCAAAGTCGAGCGCCGCCTGCGGCACGCGTCGTCCCGCCGCCACGGCGGTGGTGACGTTCAGCCGCCGACCGTAAGCTCGGCACCTGCCATGGCGATGCATGGAAAAGGACCGATCCCGATGTGCAATGCCGCGCGTTTCGTCGTTGCCGCCGCGCTGCTTGGCGCGGTCGCGCAGGCGCATGCCCAACAGGCCGACCCAGCGCCCGCCGCGGCCAGCCCGCCGCAGCAGGAAATCCAGACCCTCGATGAAGTGCGCGCGCTGCCGCCGGACGTGGAGCAGCCGCTGGACCTGTATCGCTTCAAGAATCCGGTCAGCGCCCAACCCAGCCGCTTCGACAAGGACTGGCGGCCACCGCCCTCGGTGGAACAGGTCAGCCAGGGCGGCGGCTACATCGCGCTCGGCGTCTATTACGTTGCCGGCAAGGTCGCCAAGGGCCTGCACACCCTCACCGGCGCACCGGACCAGGTCCAGCCGGCCGTAGCCCGCCCGCCGCCGTTGAGCGATGCGCAGATCCGCCGCGCCGCGGAGCTTTGCGACGCGCAGAACGCGGACTGCGCTGGGCAGCAGTGAGCGTGTCCCGGCTGATGCAGCCAGCGGTCCGAGCCGCTTGCCGGGTGCGGCTGCTCATCCCGTAGAAAATTGCGCTGCTGCACTTCGGTATTCGACCAGGCCCGTGCGCGTCGTGCTCACCCGCCATCCAGAAGCATGCCCTGCGTTCTGCGCGGCTTGCGCAAAACGCGGGCAGACGTTTGTCGCTTACAGCGGGCAGCGCAGACGGCGGCCGCGCGTGGCAAAGGTGTCGGTGCGCGCGTCGTAGCTGCGGTAGCGCTGCTGGCAGGCGCGCACGTGGCGATACCAATCGTCGTGCCGCGAGCGGTGCGCGGGCGGGTTGCCCGGACGCGGGCCCCACTTGGGATCCCAGCGGCCATAGCGCTTGTCGTCCGGGCGATCGTCCCTGCGGTGGTCGTCGCGGTGGTCGCCGGGCCGATCGTCATGGCGGTTGTCGCGCCGCGCTTCGTCGCGGCGATCCGTGCCCAGTTGGCCAGGCCGCGGCGGGTCGTCGTGGCGTCGGCCATCGTCGTGACGGTCCTGGGGCGGGACCTGGTCCGCGCCTGCAACGGCGGGAAGGCCGGCGGCCAGGGCGCAAGCGATCACAACTCCAAGCATCTTGTTCATTCGATTCTCCATGGGCGGGTAACGCACTGCGTGCGATCCGGCGCTGACGCTACGCGCACCGGTACGGTGACGCCGTGATGCCGGCCGTCCGTGCATGCGGGCCGGCCGCCTGGCGAACCTGGGCGATCAGCGAATGGAGCGTGGCTGTTGGGTAGCCATGGTCGAATGGCGGCCGGGATGCCGGATGGAGTTGCCGAGGGACGGCAGTCGCCGGCCAGGTGTCAGCGGGCGAGGATGGCCTGGGCCAGTTGCAGGTCGCTGGCCTGGCGCGCGCCCGGGTCGCGTTCGCGCAGCGAGCGCAGCGCCGATTCCAGTTGCGCGCCGCGGATGCGGCCGTCGCTGGCGACGAAGCTGGCGGCATCGTCGCGCGCCTGTAGCACCACTTTGTCGTCGCCGGAACTGCTGCTGCCGGCCGAGGACGCGCCAGCGGAGCTGCCGGCGAAGCTGGAGGCCTGGGCCAGCATCGGCAGGGACAGGCTCGCCAGCAATGCGCCGGCCAAGGTGATCTTGTTCATGGATATCGCTCCAGGGTGGGTGCAGCGTATTCCCGGCGCTCGGCACCGGACGTTCCGCCATCGTCGCAGCAGATTGCTGCAGCGATCGCATTATCGCGTCGAATGGTGCTGCGCGCTGCAGCGATCCGATGCGCGCCGCACTGCCGGCCCTGGCACGCGCTGCCGATGCTGTGGCGTCGTCGCGTGCGCGGACGCCTGCGCCCCGCTATCGACGCGGGCGCATTCAATCGCGCCGGCCGCAGCGGGCCGAGCGACTGCGCGACAGCATCGCGGCGATCGTGTGCAGGCGCCGGCTCATCCAGTCGGCTGCCGGACGCGCACGCGCCGACGGGATCTCCGGAAGGTCGAACAGCGCCTGCTCGCCCGGACGCAATGCGGGCGAGGAAGCGGAAGGAGTGGGATGGTGCGGCTTCATGGGGGAGGCCTGGCGGGGGGGGGGCAAAAAAGCATGTGGGGAACGAACAGCACGACACGATGCAACATTGTTGCTACGCGGCGACGACGGGTCAGCGCTGCCTGCTCGGAAGGCTGTTTTTAATAGCTTTTTATAAAAACCAAACTGTACGGTTCTATTATTGAGCGACCGTTTATTGTTGTCAACACGAAACCCAGCAAGCAGTTCAGCTCGTGGCGACTATTCGATATCTCCGTCTTGCCCGTGTCTTCCCGCTACGCCGAAATCGATGCGCCGCCGCCGTTGCGCGATCGTCTGCGCTGCACCAGCCGCTACAGCCGACACATGCAGCGCATCCGCCGCCAGGCCGATCTAACCGTCCGCGTCCTGCATACCTTCCAGCAACGCGGCGATGCGCGCGGCGTCCTGCGTGGTGGACGCGGTGTACACCACCAGGCCGAGGTCGGGTTGGCCATCGACGGCGAAGGCGGAGTATTCCAGGCAGATCGGTTCGCGGCCGGGCTTGTGGATGGTCTTGCTGCCTTCGCCATGGCTGCGCACGTCGCGCTCGTTCCAGAGTTCGCGGAAGTGCGGGCTGGCCTGGCTGAGTTCGGCCACCAGTTGTTCGGCGCGCTGGGCGACGGCGGCGCCGGCGCGCGCGGTCTCGGCGCGGAAGGTGGCCACGGCGAAGCGCGCGACCCGTTCCCAGTCGGGCATGGTCTGTGTCGCAACGGTCCGGCAGAACACCAGGTGCAGGATGTTGCGCTCGGCCGGCGGCAGCTGGCCGTAGTCGGTGAGCACCGCGCTGGCGGCGCGGTTCCAGGCCAGCACGTCCCAGGCGGCGGTCTTGACGTAGGCCGGACTCAGCGGCAACGCGTCGAGCACGCGCCGCAATCGCGGGGTGACCTGCGCGGGCACCGGCCCGTGCGTGCGCGGCGGGCGCTGCTGCGCCAGCAGGAACAGGTGCTCGCGCTCGTCTTCGTTGAGATCGAGCGCAGCTGCGATGCGTTGCAGCGCGTCGGCCGAAGGCGCGCCGCCGCGGCCCTGTTCCAGCCAGGTGTACCAGGTGGCGCTGACGTGGGCGCGCTGCGCCACTTCCTCGCGGCGCAGGCCGGGCGTGCGCCGGCGCACACCGGGCAGGCCGAACGCGGCCGGATCCAGGCGTGCGCGCCTTTCGCGCAAGTAGTTGCCGAGTGGATTGTGCTCGCTCACGCCGTTGTCCTGCCTTTTAGTGGTCATACCGGTATCGCGCCTCGGCTGCAGCGCCGCCGCGGTTTGCGACAGGATGCACCGCATTCCGTCCCCAAGGAGATTGCCATGCATGTGTTCGTGACGGGTGCGACCGGTTTCGTCGGCTCGGCCGTGGTGCGCGAGCTGCTGGATGCCGGCCATCGTGTCACCGGCCTGGCCCGTTCCGACGCGTCGGCTGCGGCGCTGCAGGCGGCCGGCGCGCAGGTGCACCGCGGTGCGCTGGACGACGCCGACAGCCTGCGTCGCGGCGCGGCCGCGGCCGATGGCGTGATCCATACCGCCTTCATCCACGACTTCGCCCATTACCTGGACAACTGCCAGGCCGATGGGCGCGCGATCGCCGCGTTGGGTACGGGGCTGGCCGGCAGCGACCGCCCGCTGTTGGTGACCTCGGGCACGGCGGTGTTGCCGCAAGGCCGCCTCGGCATCGAGGCCGAGCGTGCCGATCCGGCGAGTGCGCCGCCGCGCGCGATTTCCGAGACCGCGGCGCTGGCGTTGCTGCCGCAGCGGGTGCGGGCGATGGTGTTGCGGCTGCCGCCGTCGGTGCATGGCGAAGGCGACCACGGCTTCGTGCCCATGCTGATCGGCATCGCCCGCGACACCGGCGTGTCCGCCCACGTGGGCGACGGCGCCAATCGCTGGCCAGCGGTGCAGCGCACGGATGCGGCGCGGCTGTACCGGCTGGCATTGGAGCGCGGCGAGGCCGGTACGTGCTACCACGGCAATGCCGAGGAGGGCGTGGCGTTCGGCGAGATCGCTGCGGCCATCGGCCGGCACCTGCAGTTGCCGGTGCGCTCGGTCCCGGCCGAGGCGGCGCCGGCGCAGTTCGGCTGGATGGCGCGGTTCGCCAGCCAGGACGTCCCCACCTCCAGCGCATGGACGCGCGAACAGCTTGGTTGGCAGCCGACCGGCCCGGGCCTGCTGCAAGACTTGGATAGCGCCGGCTATTTCGCCGCTTGAGTCGCCCGCGGGCGATGGTTACCCGCGTTGCCGACCTCAGCCGCAGGCCCAGTCGAACTGCATGTCCTTGAAGTCCAGTTGCGCGTTGCCGCCGCCGAAGTTGTAGCCGCCGAAGTTCTCTTCGAACCCGATGTAGTACGGGCTGAATTCCGGCACGTTCTGCACCGGGCGCATGGTGCCGCCGAGGTGGTTGGCGGCGTGGCCGGCGGCCCAGTCGTGTTCGCGGTAGTTCTCGGTCGCGATCTCGCCGTCCAGCCAGTAGTGGAAGGGCTGGTAGTCGCCATCGCCGGGCGTATCGCCGAAGTATTCCCGCGGCGGCCTGCCGGCGTTGGGATCGTTGGCGCGCGCGCTCAGCGCGAACGGGCGATGGACGGTATGCGGGTCGCGCGCTTCCGGCAGCGGTACATCCCGCCGCTCCCACGCAGCGAAGCCGGCTGCCGCCCCGGCGCCGAACCACTGCGGCACGGCCAACACGTGTTGCAGCGGACTATCCACCAGCGGCGGTGGCGGGCAAGCCGCGCCATCGGCTTCGTCCTGGCTCAACAGGATCACCGCGTAGGCGCAACCCAGGATGTCGCGCATCCGCGACAGCCGCGGATGCGCCTGCCGCGCGCGTTCCCAGAAGGGCAGCAGTGCCGCGTCGTCCGGCGGCAGCGGGCTTGGCGCATCGACCACGTCCTCCATGCCATCCGGTCCGCCGATCGGGCCGCCGTCGTTGTGATCCAGCGACGTGGCGAAGAACGACAGCGCCACCACGTCTGGACCATGCACGCGATAGTCCGCCGGCAGCCGCAAGGTGAAGCCATGCAGCATCGGATAGCCGCTATGCGGATCCAGCGGCCATTGCGCCGGGCGAATCCCGGGCGGCAGGCCGAAGCACCAGCCATCGCTGTCGTGCGCCGGTGGGCCGCTTTGCCAGTCACCCAGGGTGATGTCGTAGGCCTGCATGGTGTGCTCCGGAGGGGGTGTCGGAATTGCGCGCAGCAGCTCGCGTGCACTCACCATTCCGGATGCGCCGCGCCAGGTGCTGACTACAGAGTCCATGCTGCAGCGCCCATCGGATCGGACGCTGCGCATGCGTTTTCTGCCTCAGGGGTTTGTACGCGTGTACTTCTCCAACTCGTTGGCGCGCGAGCTGACCCGCTCCAGCGCGGCTTCCGCGCTCTGCAAGGCCGCCGTCTGGCCGTGGCCACCGAGCGCCTTGTCCAGATCCCTCGCCTGCGCGTCGGACTGCAGCCAGGTGTATTGCGCATCCATCAGCGTGGCCCGGTCGCGGCCACCGAGCCGATAGCGCAGCGTGTCGTAAGCCTTGGTCATGCGCTGCTCCTGTAGCCTGCGTTCGCGCTCGATACAGCGCTGTTGATCGTAGACGCCGCTCGCCTGCTTGCGGCAGTCCAGGTAGGCCGCGGACAAGCCCTTGGATGCCTCGGGGTTCGCCGACTGCTGCTGTTGGAGTTGCAGTTGCTGAAGCTGTTGAAGTTGCTGCTGTTGTTGCATCTGTTGCTGCTGCAGTTGCAGCTGTTCCTGTTCCTGTTCCTGCTGCGCGCTCGCTTCGGCGCTGGCGGCCGCAGCGGCCAGCAACACTACCCACAACAGCCAACTGCGCTTGTTTTCCCTGGTACCCATGCGTCCTTCCCCTTGTCTCGTATCCATGTGCGGAGACAGCTTTACAAGCCTGCGGTTAATGTTTTGCTAAGGATACGGCGCGCAGCGCTGCTAGCGATGCCGGAATCGGAAGTCTGAAATGGTATGGACTTAGAGATGAGGCGCACGGATCGCCGATGTATCGCGGCTATACTTCGAGCGCTTTTTCGTCTCGTGACCTCGATCTGCTCAGGACCATGGATCGGTTCGCGCGCTCTCACCGGACGCGTCCCCGGAGTGCTATGACTTCCAAGCTCTTGCCACTCGTGCTGGCCACTGCGTTGCTGGCCGCTTGCCAGCCCGAACAAGGCTCCACGGCGGCATCTGCCGCGGCCGCGCCTGCCGCCGCCATCGCCGACCCGAAGCCCGTAATGCCGGCAAGCGCAGTAGTGGCGCCTGCGTCGGGCGATGCCACGCCTGCCCCGGCATCCTCGCTGCGCGTGGCGCTGACGGTTCTTGCCGCCGCGCAGCCGCCTTCCTGGGCGCAGGTGAAGGTGATTTCTGGCCTGGGCGAGCTGGAGCCAGCCGACGGCGTGCGCATCTATCCGGTGGCCGTCCGCGGCAAGACCACCCTGGCTGGATTCGGCGAAGCGCCGCTGCCGGACGGCAAGGTGGGAGCGGATGCCGGAACGCGCACGGGCAACGAAGGCGAGGCCAGCGTGACCTTCGCCGGCGATGCGGCGACGGCGCTGCTGCTGGTGGTGCGCAAGTTCTATCCGAGCACGGACTACGCCAAGGTCTTGCGTGCGCAATTGCGTGCCGGCGACCGGGTGGTGCGCCGCGATGGCGTCTGCGACGACAGCTCGCCATCGCCTGCGCCGGCCGCCATGGAGTATTGGGTGGCGCTGGAGGGTGCCGAGCGGCCGCTGGCGGTCACCGCTTCGACGGTGGACGGCGGCAAGAACGGGCCAGGCTATACCGATTTCGAATTCAGGCGCGGCGGCGCCAATGTCACGCTGGCGCAGTGCGGTCGCTGAGGCGATCGGAGCGCGAGCACTGACCCCGGGGGGGGCATTACCCGACATCGGCCCTGGGCCGATCATTGCAAGGAGCAGCGAGATGGACGACAAGCGCAGCGAGAATTCGGTCGCGACCGCACGTGCATGGACACAAGGCAACATCGCCGGCCTCGACGACAGCATGACCCGGCGGTTGGTGGCATCGACCGTCTACACCGAGAGCAACGGCGGCGATTTGGCGATCACCAATGACCAGGGCTACGTGGGCCGCTATCAGGCCGGCGCCGGGTGGCTGGCCGATGCCGGTCTGGTCGATCAGGACCGCTATCGGCAGGCGCTGAAGGATTCCGGCTATACGCGCGAGTGGGACTGGGCCGTTTCCGGTGGCATGACCCGGTTTCTGAGCAACCCGGAAAACTGGAACAACGGCCTGAGCCTTGAGCAGTACAAGGCCTCGGCCGATGTGCAGGACGGCGCCTTCAAGACCATCAGCGATGCGGCCTACCAGCAGGCCATGCGCACCGGCGTGCTGCACGAGGGCGATACGCCCGAACATATCGCCGGCATCTTGAAGGCGCGGCATATCTCCGGCGCCGGTGGCGCGGCGCAGGTGGTGCAGGGCAGTTCGGTCGCCGACTCCAACGGCACCAGCAACGCCGACTACTACAACGATATCGCCATCAACCAGGATCGCCTGGATGCAGGCATGGGACTGGACCCGGCGCGCGAGCGCAGCGTGCTGATCCGCGGCGCATTGCAGGATGGGCAACTGGCGCCCGGCGAGAAGGGCGAGGGCGTGCGCCAGCTGCAGGAAGCGCTGGCGGCGCAGGGCTATGCGGTGGGGACGCCGGACGGCAAGTTCGGGCCGAACACCGAACGCTGCGTGCGCGAGTATCAGCAGGCCCACGGCATGGCGGTTACCGCGACGGCCGACGCCGCGATGCTGGCGACGCTCGGCGTGGGCCAGCATATCCGGCAGATGCCCGATGGCGCATTGCGCGACGGCCGCCTGGAGCACGGCGAGAAAGGCGATGCGGTGCGCGCCTTGCAGCAGGCGCTGCGCGACAACGGCGAGCAGGTCGGAGTCGATGGCGATTTCGGATCCGGCACGCAGCGCGCGCTGAAGCATTACCAGGAAGGCGCAGGCTTGGCGCCGACCGGTGTGGCCGACCGGGAGACCCTGCAAGCGCTGGAGCTGGGTGCCTTGTTGCAGCAGGTTCCGCAGTCGCCCTCCGCCACGGCGACGCCGCCCGCACCGGTCGCGGCCGCGCCGCAACCGTTGGCACCACAGCCCGGCACCGACGCGACCGCGGTGGCGCCGGTCAGCATGGCCGATCCCGGGCATCCGGACCACGCGATGTACGCCGCCGTGGTCGGCAAGCTGGAGGCGCTGGGGGATCGCGGCGCATTCCAGGGGCGCGAGGCGCTGGAGCGCGCGGCCGGCCAGATCGTGGTCGAGGCCAAGGTCAGCGGCTTGCACAAGGTGGACCACGTGGTGGCGAGCAACAACGGCGGTTTCATCGCTGTGGAAGGCGGATTGCACGATCCTGCGCAGCGCCGTATGTATGTCGATCAGGCGCAGGCCGTGAGCCAGTCGGTCGAGCAGAGTTCGCGCCAGCTGGAAACATTGAACGCCGACGTGCAGCGTTTGCAGGCACAGGAGCCGGCACAGAGTCAGGCGCGCGGCATGCCGATGTGATCGGTGCCGTTGTCTCGCACAGGGATGCGCAGCCCGCCCGCCGCCCGCCGCCCGCCGCACGCCGCACGGAGCCGGCCCTGGTCCAGTCGATCGGGCGAAGGTAATGCGCGACCGGTCGACGCTGGCGGATTCGGCGCGGACCGTGCGTGGACGCTTAAGATGGCGCGCTCGGCAGCGTTCAAGCCGATATGCTCGCCCTCTTCCCCACTTGCCTCGCCCATGACCCCAACACGCCTGCTGGCCCGCACCCTGTTCGCCCTCGCGCCGCTGTTCGTGGCCACCGCCCATGCCAACGACACCAGCTTCGGCGATGCCAACGGCACCATCCAGCTGATCCAGCAGCCGGATATCCGCATGAGCAAGGAGGCCTTGTTCATCAGCGAGGATCTGGTGCGGGTGGACTACGTGTTCACCAATACCAGTTCGCGCGATCTGGTGGTGCCGATCGCGTTCCCGATGCCGCCGATGTATTTCGGCATGGCCGACCACAGCAAACTGACCGAGTTCAAGCTGTGGGTGGACGGCAAGCCGGTGCGCACCGAACGCAAGCTGGTGGCGCAGTTGGAGAATGGGACCGACGTGTCGCGGCAGTGGGCGGCCAGCGGTTGGAGCAGCGACGACCTGGCCAACTACACCGAATCCGGCGAGACGCCGAAGGGCCGCAAGCCGCTTCCCAAGAGCTGGTTCGACCCGGATGGGCAGCCGCTTTTCACGCTCAGCGAGTATTTCACCTGGCAGCAGCGCTTTGCCGCGGGCAAGGCGGTGTCGATCCGCCACAGCTATGCGCCGAGTCTTGCGACCGGTGTGCCAATGCCGGCCCGTGACCTGATCCGCGACTACGCCAAGGACACCTGCATGGACGCCGGCGCGCAGCAGAGCGCGCGCCGCCGCGAGGGCGAGCAGGGCCTGCAATGGAGCAATCTGCGCTACATCCTGTTGACCGGCAACAACTGGAAGGGGCCGATCCAGGACTTCCACCTGACCCTGAAGAAGCGCGCGCCGAGCGACATGCTCAGCCTGTGCTTCGACGGCGCGCTGAAGCGCACCGATCCACTGACCTTCGAATTCGAGCAGAAGGAGTTCGTGCCGAAGCAGGATCTGAACGTGCTGTTCCTGCACTAGTTGGCTGACGCTGCGCGCGGGCCGAAGCCGACGTCCCGCTGAACGCGAGCCGGACTGCGCCGGCAACCATCGCCGCTTGCGGTAGCGGATACGCAGGGCAATCGGGCAGCATGCGCCAGCGCCGACGGTCGAGGCCGTCGGCGACCCTTTTCGCCGGTGCATGCCCATGCTCGATCCTGCCGCTGCTCGTTCCGATTCCGTCGCGCTGGTGGCCGCGCGCATCGATCGCCTGCCGGCCACGGCCACGCTGTGGCGCCTGGTGGCGTTGCTGGCGCTGGGCGGCTTCTTCGAACTGTACGACCTGTTCCAGACCGCCTACATCAGCCCGGGCCTGCTGCGCGACGGCATTTTCGCCACCGGTGCGGCCGGCGCGTTCGGCATCGCCGACCAGGCGGCGTTCGCGTCGGCTACGTTCCTGGGCCTGTTCCTCGGCGCCAGCCTGCTCAGTCCGTTCGCCGACCGCTTCGGGCGGCGTCCGGTGTTCACCTTCGCGCTGCTCTGGTACACCGCCGCGACCGTGGCGATGGGCCTGCAGAGCACGGCGCTGGGGGTGATCGGGTGGCGTTTCGTGGTCGGCATCGGCCTGGGCATCGAGCTGGTCACCATCGATACCTATCTGTCCGAACTGATGCCCAGGCACATGCGCGGAGCGGCGTTCGCGTTCGCGTTCTTCGTGCAGTTCCTGGCGGTGCCGGCGGTGGCGGTGAGCGCGTGGGCCCTGGTGCCGCATGCGCCGTTCGGGGTCAGCGGCTGGCGCTGGGTGGTGCTGCTCAGCGGCACGTCCGCAGTGGCGATCTGGTGGCTGCGCCGGCGCTTGCCGGAATCGGCGCGCTGGCTGGCCGCGCAGGGCCGGCATGCCGAGGCCGACGCCGTGTTGTGCGATCTGGAAGCACGTTGCGCGGCCGACTTGGGGCGCGCGCTGGACGCGCCGCAGCCCGAGCCGCAGCTCGCCTCCACCGCGGCGAAGCAGGGGCGTTTCGCCGCACTGTGGAAAGTGCCCTACCGGCGCCGCGTGGCGATGCTGGTGGCGTTCCATGTGTTCCAGGCGATCGGCTTCTTCGGCTTCGGCAACTGGCTGCCGGCGCTGTTGTCGGCACAAGGCGCGGACAGCGTGCATGGGCTGGGCTATGCGTTCGCGATCTCGCTGGCCTATCCGCTGGCGCCGCTGCTGTTGATGCGTTTCGCCCAGCGCTGGGAGAACAAGTGGCAGGTGGTGTGGTCGGCGCTCGGCGCGGTGCTGTTCGGCGCGTTGTTCGCCTGGCAGACCCAGCCGCTGGCGATCATCGCCTGCGGCGCGGCGATCACGTTCTGCAATGCCTGGATGAGCTTCGCCTACCACGGCTACCAGGCCGAGCTGTTCCCGACCGCATTGCGCGCCCGCGCGGTAGGCTTCTGCTATTCCTTCAGCCGCCTGTCCACCGCCGGCAGCAGCCTGCTGATCGGGATGTTGCTGGAGCGCGCCGGCAACCGCGGCGTGCTGGCCTTCATCGTCGCCAGCCTGCTGGCGGTGGCCGGGATCATCGGCTTCTTCGGCCCGCGCACCCGCAACCGTACGCTGGAGCAGATCGCAGGCTAGGGCGCCGTGTTCCCGGTCTCGTCATCTGCTCTCGACAGCATCGCGGCGGCGGCCGGTGCATGCTGTGCGCTCCCACGCCACGACTCCTGGCCATGACCTCCAATCTCCCCGTTCCCGCCATGGATGCCGCCGACCACCGCGATCTGGCCCAGGCGCACGCGCTGCTGGAACATCCCGGCCTGGCGGCGAAGATCGCCAATACGGTCGGCGCGCCGATCGAGGATCTGCTCAGCAAGCGTCTGCCGAAGGCGCTGTCCTCGCGGATCGACGCGATCAGCCATCGCGCGCTGCGCATCGCCCTGCGCTCGGCGCTGCTGACCCTGCGCACCCAGAAGCCGGGCACGGCGCGGCCGCGCCTGCATGGGGTGGCGGTGGCTGCGACCGGTGCCGCCGGCGGCTTCTTCGGCCTGCCCGGGTTGCTGGTGGAGCTGCCGCTGACCACCACGCTGATGCTGCGTTCGATCGCCGACATCGCCCGCGCCGAGGGCGAGCGGCTGGACGATCCGGCGACCACCCTGGCCTGCCTGGAAGTGCTGGCGCACGGCGGCCGCAGCGCGCGCGACGACGGCAGCGAATCGGGCTACTTCGCGGTGCGCACGGCGATGGCGCAGCAGCTCAGCACCGCCGCGCAGTACATCGCCGCGCACGGCATCGGCAGCAAGGGCGCGCCGGCGCTGGTGTCGCTGATGTCGCGGATCGCAGCGAAGTTCTCGATCACGGTCAGCGAGAAGCTGGCCGCACAGGCGGTGCCGCTGGTCGGCGCGGCCAGCGGCGCGCTGCTCAACACGGTGTTCATGGCCCACTTCCAGGCCATGGCGCGCGGCCACTTCATCGTGCGCCGGCTGGAGCGGCGCTACGGCGAGGCTGCGGTGCGGCAGGCCTACGAGGCGTTGCCGGCGTCGGCGTGATGGCCTTGCGGCGCCGCATGCGCCTGGGTACATGCGCCGTTCCGGTGGCGATGCGCGCGCGGGCAGGATCGGACGCGGACGCCGGGTTCTAGCCGAGTTCCCGCATCACCTCGATGAACGCCTGCAGCCCCACCGGCACATGGCGGTGGCCCGGGTAGTACAGGAACAGCCCCGGCAGCGGCGGGCACCAGTCGTCGAGCACGCGCACCAGCGCGCCGCTGTCCAGCTGCGCCTGCACCGCCACTTCGGACAGGTAGGCGATGCCCATGCCGGCGACCGCGGCATCGGCCATCAACCCCAGATGATCGAGCGTGAGCGGGCCGCCGGCGTCCACCGCCAGTTCCTGGCCGTGGCGCGCGAATTCCCAGCGATACGGCTTGCCGCTGGGCAGGCGGAAGCCGATGCAGGTGTGCTGCGCGAGTTCGTCCGGCGTGCGCGGCGCTGGGTGCCTTGCGAGATAGGCGGGCGAGGCGGCGGCGATGAAGCGTTGCGGGCCGCCGAACGGCACCGCGATCATGTCCTGCGGCAGCGCTTCGCCCAGGCGCATGCCGGCGTCGAAGCCGGCGGCGACGATGTCGACCAGCCGGCCTTCGCTGACCAGGTCCAGCGCCATCGCCGGGTAGCGCTGCAGGAAGCTCGGCACCACGCGCTGCAGCAGCAGGCGCACCGCGGTCTCGTTGGCGTTGATGCGCAGCGTGCCGCTGGGGCCACGCGCCAGGCTGCCGACGTCGTCCAGCGTCTGGTCCAGTTCGCGCAGCAGCGGCTGCAGCCGCGCGACCAGCCGCGCACCGGCCTCGGTGGGCGCGACGCTGCGCGTGGTCCGGTGCAGCAGGCGCACGCCCAGCCGCGTCTCCAGGCTGCGCATCATGTGGCTGAGCGTGGACGGCGACAGCCCCAGTTCGTCGGCGGCCTTGCGGAAGCTGCGATGCGCCACGATCGCGGCGAAGGCGCTGAGATCGGTCAAGCCCGGTCGCTGATTCATGGGTGATTTTCACTGGCGCATGCGGGATTGGATGGATAGTAACAAGGGTGTATGAGGCCTAGCCTGATCCGGACCGCCACGCTCCTGTGGCCTTTGCGAGAGGCAAGCCCATGAACCGCACGCATTTCATCACCGGGACCTCGTCCGGCTTCGGCCGCCTGCTGACCGAACAACTGCTGGCGCGCGGCGATCGCGTCGCCGCCACATTGCGCCGCCCCGAGACGCTGGACGATCTCAAGGCCGAATACGGCGAGCGCCTGTGGGTGGCGGCGCTGGACGTGACCGACAGCGACGCGGTGCGCGCCGTCGTGGACCGCGCCTTCGCCGAATTCGGTCGCATCGACGTGGTCGTCAGCAATGCCGGCTACGCGGTGTTCGGTGCCGCCGAGGAAGCCAGCGACGCGCAACTGCGCCGGCAACTGGACACCAACCTGATCGGCTCGATCCAGCTGATCCGTGCGGTGCTGCCGCATCTGCGCGCGCAAGGCGGCGGACACATCGTGCAGGTGTCCTCGGAAGGCGGGCAGATCGCCTATCCGGGTTTCAGCCTGTACCACGCCAGCAAGTGGGGCATCGAGGGCTTCGTCGAGGCGGTGGCGCAGGAAGTGGCGCCGTTCGGCATCGCCTTCACCTTGGTCGAACCCGGCCCGGCGGCGACCGACTTCGGCCGCGGCCTGGACCGCACCGAGCCCAGCCCGATCTATGCCGACACGCCGGTGCAGGCGCTGCGCCGCGCGCTGGAGGACGGCGGCTTCGTGTTCGGCGACGCGCGCAAGATGGTGCGCGAGATGCTCGCCATGCTGGACGCATCGCCAGCGCCGCGGCGCCTGTTGCTCGGCGCGCAGGCGTATACGCATGTGCGCACGACGCTGCAGCAACGCCTGGGCGAACTGGAGGCGCAGCAGGCGATCGCCCTGTCCACCGAAATGGATGCGGCGTGACGCGCGGCTTGCACTGATCTCGCGCCGGCGTCGCGATGCGGACACGTGGGCGGCAGCGCGTGCGGCGGGATCGTGCACAGTCGCGCGCGTGCGGCGCCGGTATCCTTTGCGCTCGATCGCCGTCTGGGAGGGCAAGCACGTGACGCGATACCTGCGCAAGACGACACCGGCGCTGTTCGCGCTGCTCGCGAGTCTGGCGGCCCCGGTGGCGATCGCCGCCGAGGCTGCGGCGCACGACGGCATCCGCCACATGCCCGCATTCGACCTGCCGCTGTCGCCGTTCCTCAGCCCGCAAGCGCAGGCGGCGGCGCGCGACGGCATGGCCCATGGCGATCCCTTGGCGAAGATGGACAACGCCACGCTCGCGCGCGAACTGCCGCGCATCCGCGCCGAGACCGAGGCCTGGGCGAAAGGCGTGGTGGAGCCGCTGCGCGAGCGCTATGGCGTGAAGATCACCACGGCGACCTGGAACGGCGTGCCGGTGACGCTGGTGCAGCCACGCGATGCGTCGCCGGCGCAGCGCCAGCGGCTGTTGATCGAACTGCACGGCGGTTCTTTCGTGATGGGCAGCGCCGCCTCGTTCGGCATGATGGAGGCGATTCCGGTGGCGGCGATGACCGGCGTCACCGTGGTCAGCGTCGACTACCGGATGGGGCCGGAACACAGGTTCCCCGCGGCCAGCGAGGATGTGGCCACGGTGTACCGCGAAGCGCTCAAGCGCTATGCGCCGCAGCACATCGGCCTGTTCGGTTGCTCGGCCGGCGGCGTGCTGACCGGCGAGTCGCTGGCCTGGTTCGCCAAGGAGAAGCTGCCGATGCCGGCCGCGGCGGGCATGTTCTGCGCCGGCGGCGATGCGCGTTACCGCGGCGATTCGCGCTATGTGGTGGCGGCGGTGAACGATGCACCGCTGCCCGATGCGCAGGGCGCGCTGCCGATCATGGAGGACCTGTATTACGGCGCCGACGTGGATTTCCACGATCCGTTGGTGTCGCCGGTGTTTTCCGATGCGGTGCTGGCGCAGTTTCCGCCGCTGCTGTTCATCACCGGCACGCGTGCGGCCGAGCTGAGCAATGTCGCCTACACCCATTCGCGGCTGGTCGATCTGGGCCGCGAAGCGGATCTGCACGTCTGGGACGGCATGGGCCATGCGTTCCATCTCAATGACGCGCTGCCCGAGAGCCAGCAGGCCTTGCGGGTGATCGCGCGCTTCTTCCGCAAGCATCTGGCGTTGCCGCCCGCGCCTGCAGCAACGCCCTGACATCGGGATCGCGCCTGGCGACGCGGCGACCGCCGCCATTCTTCGAGACTGGCCGCCGCTGTGCTGGAGTGGCACAGTGGGGCCTGGCGCCGAGCGTGCCGGCGTCACCACGCTGCGCTCGGCGCCGCCGCTTTCGTTTCCACGCAGGTCCCCGCCATGAAAACCCGTTCCAGATCCGAGACCGACGACGACCAGCCGCGCCTGGCGGTGCTGATCGATGCCGACAACGCGCAACCGTCGGTGATCGAAGGCTTGCTGGCCGAAGTGGCCAAGTACGGCGTGGCCAGCGTCAAGCGCATCTACGGCGACTTCACCAGCACGCGCATGACCCAGTGGAAGCAGGCGCTGCTGAAGCACTCGATCAGCCCGGTGCAGCAGTTCGCCTACACCAGCGGCAAGAACGCCACCGACAGCTCGCTGATCATCGACGCGATGGACCTGCTGTACACCGGCCGCTTCGACGGCTTCTGCCTGGTCTCCAGCGACAGCGATTTCACCCGCCTGGCGCAGCGCCTGCGCGAGGAGGGGCCGACCGTGTACGGCTTCGGCGAGCGCAAGACGCCGGACGCGTTCGTGCAGGCCTGCGACAAGTTCATCTATACCGAAGTGCTGCGCAGCGAGGCGGCCAGCCCCGAACCGTCCAAGCCGGCGGCCGCGGTCGCCAAACCGGCGCGCAAGGGACGCAAGACGCCACAAGGTGCGCAGGCTGCGCAGACGCCCAAGCCCGAGGCGATGGCCGTGGCCGCGACCACAGCGGCGCCCGCTGCGCCGGCCGATGCGAAGGCCGCGCCGCTGTCGGCACCGCTGAAACTGCTGCGCCAGGCGATCGAGGAAGCCTCCGACGACCAGGGCTGGGCCGGACTCGGTAGCGTCGGCAGCTACCTCAACAAGGTGCGCCCGGATTTCGATCCGCGCCTGTACGGGCACAAGAAACTCAGCGATCTGCTGCGCCGGCTGTCGGCGCAATTCGAACTCGAGGAGCGCGGCAACGAAGGCGGCAGCAAGCGCATCTTCGTGCGTTCGCGCAGTTGACCGCGACCCGCCTGCGCGCGGCCGTAGCACGCGCGCAGGCCACACCCAAGCGATGAGCGATGAACGATAGACCCTACGCCCCCTCCTGCGACCGCAATCGCGACCCGATCCTGCAGGTGCTGCAGCGGCATTTCGCCGATCGCCGTCATGTGCTGGAGATCGGCAGCGGCACCGGCCAGCATGCGGTGCATTTCGCCGCCGCCTTGCCGCAGCTGACCTGGCAATGCAGCGAGCGCGCCGAGCACCTGCCCGGCATCGCGCAATGGCTGGACGCGGCGGCACTGCCGAACACGCCGCCGGCCTTGGCCCTGGACGTACAGCAGGGGCCATGGCCGACCGCCGGCTACGACGCGGTGTTCACCGCCAACACGTTGCACATCATGGGCTGGCCCGCGGTGCAGGCGTTCTTCGCCGGCGTCGGCACGCTGTTGGCCGACCGCGATGAGGGCACGCTTGCGGTGTACGGGCCGTTCAACTACGGCGGCACCTTCAGCAGCGACAGCAACCGCGAGTTCGACGCCTGGCTGAAGGCGCGCGATGGCGCGAGCGGGATCCGCGACTTCGAGGCGGTCGCCGCGCTGGCGCAGGCGCAGGGCCTGGTGCTGCAGGAGGATGCGGCGATGCCGGCGAACAATCGCTGCCTGGTGTGGCGGCGCGGCTGAGTCCTGCGTCGTCCGGCAGCGCGCGTTCGGGCCCTGCCGCGGCGCGGTGCCTGCGCAGCGGGCACGGCGGTTCCCCGGTATAGTCGCGCTGCGATTTCAGGGACGCTGCCGTCCCCTCCCGTTCGAGCGCGCAGGCCATGTCGTCGTGCGCGGCGCGGGCCATGGACGCCTACCGGGACTTGTTCGATGTCGATGCTCATTGCCGCACGCAGCGCCCTGGTCCTGGAGACCAACAACCTGCGTGGCGGGGACGCGGCGGTGGTGCGCGCCGAGGCGAGCCTGCAGCGGGTCATGCGCGCCCTGGCCGCGCAGAGCGTGCCGCTGCACGCGCTGGCGCAGTTGATCGTGACCCACGATGGTTTGAGCGAAGCGGCCTGCGCGGCGCTGATCGCGATCGCCGGGTGCCCGATCGGGTTCGTCCGCATCGACGCGGCGACCGGTTATTACGACGCCAAGAACGCCGGCTTCGCCGCCACCGATCCGCAGCGCTGCGACTATGTGGTGTTCGCCGACGCCGACTGCCTGCCGGACCGCGAGTGGCTGGCCGCACTGTTGCAACCGTTCGCGCAGACGTCCGCGCCGGCGGCGGTGGCTGGCCGCACCAGCTACCGCGCCGACGTGCTCGGCACCGCGCTGACCACGCTGGACTTCATGTACTTCCCCAGCCCGCTGCAGACGCAGGCGACGCGGAACTTCTATGCCAACAACGTGGCGTTCCGGCGCGAGGTGTTCGCCCAGCACGGCTACCAGCCGCTGGACGGCGTCTACCGCGCGCACTGCCAGGTGCTGGGGCTGCGCCTGCAGGCGGCCGGGGTGGCGGTGCACTACGCGCCACAGGCGCACACCGTGCACCGGCTGCCCGATACCCGCCGCGAGGCGCTGCAGCTGCGCTGGTGGCGCGGCCAAGACACGCTGGGCCTGACCCCGCACCTGGTGCGCGCCTACCTGCCCGACGCGCTGCAGTGGCTCGGCCGCAGCGGGCCGCTCGGGCCGCTGTGCGTGCTCGCCTCGCGCCTGTGGTTCAGCATGGGCGCGTTGAACCGGCAGGACCTGCCGCCGCTGCGCGGCCCGCGTTGGTGCGCTGCGCTGCTGCTGATCGCCGGCTTCTCCGCGGTGGACATGGCCGGCGCGCTGGCGCGCGGACTGGGCTGGCGCCGTGGCGGCCAGGCCGACGCGCAGGCGCTGTCCTATCACCGCTCGTGAGCGGCAGTCGGTGACCGCGTTGCCCGAAGGCGGGGGCGCCACGATCGCCACGCTGTGCGACCTGGAGGCGCCGCCGCTGCGCGGCTTGCTGCGCTGGCAGGCGTGGCTGGTCGACCGAATCAAGCGCGCCGCGCTGCGCCAACTGCATGCCAGCGTTGCCGGCGAACGCCTGTTGCTGCGCATGTACCTCATCGGCGAGGAAGCCACCGAACTGGCGTTGCAGCGCGAAGTGCCGGTGCAGCGGCCGGCCTGGCTGGTGCCGCTGATGGACCGGCACCTGCAGGAAGAGCAGTGGCATGCGCAGGCGTTCGCCGCCGCGCTGGCCGCGCGTGGCGATCTGCAGCCCACGCGCCGGCCCGATCGCCTGAGCCGGCGCAAGATCGCGCAATGGCATCGCCTGGCCGAGCGCCATGCCGGCGCCTTCGCGCAGGGGCTGCTGGTGCCCGCGTTCGCGATCGGGCTGTGCGCCGAGCAGATGGCGTCGCGGGTGCTGCAGCGGCATTGCGCGACCTTGCCTGCCGAGCATGCGCTGCAGCCCTTGCTGAGCCGGGTGCTGGGCGACGAACAACGGCATGTGCGGCAGTGCCGGCAGATTCTGCAGCGGTTGGTGAGCGCGCAGGAACAGCCGGCGTTGAGCGCGTTGCTGGCCGAGGTGCGGCGGATCGACCGTGCCTTCGGCGTCAGCGGCGCGCTGGGCATGTACCTGGCCGGGGTGGCCTTGCGCGTGCGCGGCGCAGTGTGGCGCTGAGCGCGCCGCGGCTGCTGTATCTGGCCACCGCCGATGCGCGCGGGCACCTGATGCGTGCGCAATTGCTGACCCACGCGCTGCGCGCGCAGGGCGCGCACGTGGATGTGCTGACCACCTCCGATGCGGGTGTGCAGTTCCTGCGCCGCTTCGGTATCGAGGCCTCGTTGCTGTCGCCGCGCTACGCCGTGCAGTTCGATGCGCGGCAGAACATGCGCGCGGCCGCGACCGACGCCAATGTCGCCGCCTACCTGCTGCACCCGGCGCGGATGCTGCGCGACATCCTGCGGCTGCGGCGTCGCCTGCGCGGCGTCGACCTGATCCTCAACGATTCATTCCATCCAGCCTTGCTGGTGATGGGCATGCTGCCGGGCTGGCGGCGCAAGATCGCGCACGTCTATGGCGCCAGCCTGCGCGCAGCGCTGCAGGGGAATTTCGACGGACGCCTGCCGCGGCCGGTGGCGGCGCTGTTCGCGCGGCTGATCGGTTGGCAGATCGACGCTGCGGCGGGGCAACTGGAGCACGATTTCGCGCAACCGCGGCTGCAGGCGTGCGGCCGCCGGTTCCGCCTGCCCACGCCGGTCGCGCTGGCCGCACCCGCGGTGCCAGGCGCGGCACCTCAGATGCCGATCGCGGCGGTGTACCTGAATCCGCATTTCCGCGATCCGGACTTGGCGCAGGCGCTGGAGCAGGGCCTGCAGCGCGCAGGCCTGCACAGTCACCGGGTCGGCGAAGGCTATGCCGATCGTGCCGGCTGGGTGGGCGAGGATCCGCAGTGGATCGCCTGCGCCGCCGCCAGCACGCTGCTGGTCTCGGCGCCGGGCATGGCCGCGCTGTCGGTGGCGCAGGTGTATCGGCGGCCGATCCTGCTGCTGCTCACCGAGCAGCCCGAACAGCAACGCAATGCGCGGCGTGCTGCCGCCTGCGGACTGGCGCACCGGACGGTGGTGTGGCGCGGCGACGGCGAGGCGTTCGCGCTGGCGGTGGCAGCGGCGTGCCGTGCGCTGCAGTCCGAACCGCTGCCGCCCGCGCCGGAACCGCCCCCGCTCGATGCGCCCGCGCGGCTGCAGCTATGGGTGCAACTGATCCTGGCGCTGGCGCGTGGGCAATGCGTACCGAGCGCCGATGCGCTCGTTCCCGCACCCGCTCCCGTACCGGTGCGGCAGGAGCAGGGCGCATGATCGCCGCCTTGCCGCCGGCATTGCGACGGCTGAGTCCGTGGCGCAGTGCGCTGGCCTTGGCATTGGACTGGGCAATGATCGCGTTGTGCTTCGCCGCGGCGATCCGCTATCCGCACCCGCTGGTGTATCTGCTGGCGGCGCTGCTCGTGGCGCGCACCCAGTTGGCGCTGGCGGTGATGATGCACGAGGGCGCGCACGGCCTGCTGGCGCGGCGGCAGACGCACAACGACCGGTTGGCGCAACTGTGCGCGGCCGGGCCGTTGTTCCTGTCGCTGTTCGCCTATCGCCAGGGCCATCTGCAACACCACCGCGCGCCGATGGCCGACGACGATCCGGTGGCGATCGTGTTCGGCATCGCCGATTACCCGGTCTCGCGTCGCCAGCTGGCAGCGCGCTTGCTGCGCGATGTCACCGGCATCGGCTACGTGCTCGCCGTGCGCGATGCGCTGCGGCGGCGTCGCGCGCGTGCTTCCGAGTCCGGCGCGCCGGCGCCGGCCGGCCATCTGCCGTTGGTGCTGGGTTCGATCGTGGTCAGCAACGGCGCGCTCCTGGGGATGCTCGCCGCGCTCGGCCACGCAGGGTTGTACCTGGGCCTGTGGCTGCTGCCGGCGCTGACCTTCCTGCAACTGTTCGCGCGCATTCGCGCCATCGCCGAACATGCCGGCTATCCCGCGTGCGCCGACCAGCGCCGCAACGCCCGCAGCATCGTCCGCCGCAGCTGGCAGACGTTCTTCTGCGGGCCGCACGCCATCCACTATCACATCGAACACCACCAGCACGTGCGCGTGCCGTTCTACCGACTGCCGGACGTGCATCGCTGGATGCACGCGCACGGGCAGTTGCCTGCAGCCAATCTGTATCGCGGCTACGGCGCGGTGCTGCGCGAAGTGAGCCGCGGCCCAGCGGCATGATCGGTGCGACGCGCAGCGTGTGGCGCGCATACGACGCGGTGCATACGGTGCAGCGTGCCGATGCGCTCGCCGCAAGCGCCGCCTACAGCGGTTGCGCCGTGCACAACGCACGCATGCTGGCCGAACCCACGGTTTGCCGGTTTGCATCGGTGACCAGCACATTGGCGGTGATGTAGCCGCTGGTCCTGGGACAGTAGAAGCTGCAATAGACCTGGTTGGTACAGTTCGCCGGATAAATCACGCTCAGCCCGTTGGAGTTGAACGACCAGGCATAGCTGTAGGCGCCGGCTGGCGTCACGTCGGCATAGCAGAGATCGCTGCCGGTGCAGTCGAGGGTGACGCTCTGGGCGCGTGCCGATGGCGTGATGCCCAGGGATGCGGCAGCGACGAACAGCAACGCGGCGAGTGTCGAAACGGGCTTGTTCATGGGTATGTCCTGGCTGATGTTCCCCTGCGTCCGCGATGCTGCCAGATCGCCTGGGCGAAGACGCGATGTCCATCACCGTCCATGAAACGCAGCAGATAGCCACGTCGCGACGTGGCGCATCTGGGATTGATTTCTCGGCGCATCGGTACGGCGATGGTTGCGCCTGCCGGGCGGCAGCGGGCAATGGATGCACCGCAGCATGGCGTTAACGCGCCGTCGCTCTGCCGAGGCGACGTTGCGGGCACGTGAGGACAGGGGCGTGCAGCCTCATCGCGCGCTCACCCCGGTGGCACGGGGGATTAACCGGACGTTCGCCACTGTGCGACCACCACGGGCCGATGCAGATGGCCGGTGATTCCATCAACTGCGGAGCGTTCCCAATGAGCAGCAACAATGAAGCACGCGATCTGAATCGCGATCCCATCTCCGGCACGCCGGGTTCGCATCCGGTCGGCGTCGGCATCGGTGGCACCGCGGGTGGCGTTGCCGCAGGTGCGCTGGCCGGTACCGTGTTCGGGCCGCTCGGCACGCTGATCGGCGCCGCGGTCGGCGTGGTCGCCGGTGCCGCTGCGGGCAAGGGCGTGGCCGAGCGCATCGATCCGACCGGCGAAGCCGAATACTGGCGCGAGGAATACCGCAACCGCGACTACGTGAAGTCCGACTACGACTACGAGCGCGATTACGCGGCCGCCTACGGCCTGGGCCTGCAGGCGCGCGAGCAGTATCCGACCCGCAGCTGGGAAGAGACCGAAACCGAGTTGTCGCGCGACTGGGGCACGCGCCGCGGCGAGTCGCGCCTGGAGTGGGAGGACGCGCGCCTGGCTGCACGCGATTCCTGGCAGCGCGCCGATACCACGTATCGCACCTACGAAGACAGCGACCGCTACTACGCCGAGCGCTTCGACAGCGTGGACTATCGCGATGCCGATGCCGGCTACGACGACTACCGTCCAGCCTATCGCTACGGCATCCAGGCACGCAGCCGCTATCAGGACCGCGACTGGGACGACCGCCTGGAGACGGACCTGGAAAGCGGCTGGGAACGTGCCAAGGACCGTTCGCGGCTGACCTGGGCGCAGGCCAAGGCGGCGGTGCGCGAGGCCTTCCATTCGGACCGATACGGTTCGGGCCGCGGCGCGCCGCCGGATCCGCGGGTCTGACCGCTTGGTGAGTTGAGTAGTCGAAGCGAGTGGGCGCAGCCGAACATCGCGCGCCTGCTTCTGCGTCGTTCGACGATCCTCGCTCCGTTCTCCACAACGCTGCCGGCATGCATGCCTGCAGCGTTTTTTGTGGCGAACTGGAGGGTTGGCCCGGTGCCCTGTAGGAGCGGCTTCAGCCGCGACCGTTTTCTGTCCTTCGGCGGTGTTGGCCACACCGCACAGGGCAGGTCGCGGCTGAAGCCGCTCCTACAAGAGCGTGCGGTGATTGCTCGGTAGAAGGGACTTCAGCCCAACTACCGTGTTGCATCACGAGGCGCCCCCGCAGCTTAAGCCGCCTGCACGATATGCAGCGCCTTCGGATTGCGCCAGGTCGCCAGCAGCCGCGCCTCGCGCTGCTTGGCCTCGTGCAGATGCGCTTCCTTGACGTGGCCGTAGCCGCGGATGTGTTCCGGCACGCTGGCGATCTCCACCGCCAGCGCCAGGTTGTCCGCCGCGAGCCGTTCCAGCAGCTCGCCCACGGTGCGTTCGTAGTCGGCGATCAGCTGTCGCTCGCCGCGGCGTTCGGCGCTGTAGCCGAAGAGGTCGAACGCGCCACCGCGCAGCACGCGCAGCTTGGCCAGCCATTTGAACGCGGTGAACATCCACGGCCCAAACTCGCGCTTGAGGGCACGGCCTTGCGCGTCCTTCTTGGCCAGCAGCGGCGGCGCCAGGTGGAAACGCAGCGAATAGGCGCCGTCGAACTGCTGCTGCAGCTGGCGCTGGAAATCGCCGCTGGTGTACAGCCGCGCCACTTCGTATTCGTCCTTGTAGGCCATCAGCTTGAACGCGTAGCGCGCCACCGCCTCGGTCAAGGCGGTGGAACCGGCGGCGACGCGCTGCTCGGCCTCGCGCACGCGCTCCACCAGCGCGGCGTAGCGCGCGGCGTAGGCGGCATCCTGGTAATCGACCAGGAACGCGCGGCGGCGCGCGACCAGTTCGTGCAGCGAGCGCGACAGGCGGGTGTCGTCCAGCGGCGCATGACCGCTGTCGGCGGCATCGCCGGCGGCGGGCAGGTCGCGTGCCTGGCGCGCGTTGTGCGGATTGCGCGGCGCGGCGCTGGCGCCGCCTTCATGGCCTTCCCACTCGCCGGGCGGCAGCTGCTGCAGCCGTTGCGCGGCGGGTTCGACTCCGGCGGCGACGCTGCCGGGCATGCCCGCGGCCTGCTGCACCGCGGCCAGGTCCAGCGCCGCCAGGCGGCCCCAGGCGAAGGCCTGCTGGTTCATCGCCACCGCGGCGCCGTTGAGTTCGATCGCGCGCATCAGTGCGTCGTGCGACAACGGCACCAGCCCCTGCTGCCAGGCGTAGCCGAGCATGAACAGATTGCTGGCGATGGCGTCGCCGAGCAGCGCGGTGGCCAGTTGCGTGGCATCGAGCAGCAAGGGTTCGCGCCCGCCCAAGGCCAGCCGCACGCCGGCGACGATGTCGGCGGCGGGGAACTGCATGTCCGGATGCGTGGTGAAGGTGCCGGGCATCGCTTCGTAGGTGTTGAGCACCACCTGCGAGCGGTCGCCGCGCACCTTGGACAGCGCCCAGTAGTCGTTGACCACGACCATGTCGCAGCCCAGCACCAGGTCGGCCTCGCCGGCGGCGATGCGCACCGCGTGCAGGTCCTCGGGCTGGCGCGCCAGGCGGATATGGGTGGTGACCGCGCCGCCCTTCTGCGCCAGGCCGGTCTGGTCGAGCACGCTGGCGCCCTTGCCTTCCAGGTGTCCGGCCATGCCCAGCAGCGCGCCGATGGTGACCACGCCGGTGCCGCCGACGCCGGTGATCAGGATGTTCCAGGGCTGCGCCAGGT